>Ga0315276_10004666_pt1 | contig 12599 bp, 10 predicted proteins | sample YL17G05_0_MG_FD_204542 | JGI IMG/M metagenome (GOLD analysis project Ga0315276, IMG submission 204542) | Sediment microbial communities from Yellowstone Lake, YNP, Wyoming, USA - YL17G05_0 | ecosystem: Environmental > Aquatic > Freshwater > Lake > Sediment | place: USA: Wyoming | collected... | reverse complement strand
TGTTGTACAATCCGGTGAGCGCGTCGCGGGCGGCGAAATCGAACAACTTGGCGTGGTATTCCCTCTCGATCTCGTCGCTGAAGCTCAGCTGCAGTATCGTATCGCCGACCTGGACCTTGTCGCCGCCACGCAGCGGCGCCTGGACCACCGCATCCCCGTTGACGAAGGTGCCATTGGTCGAGTCCAGGTCCAGGACATAGATCTGGTCGATGCCCTTGCCGCTGCGGATGACCGATATTTCACAATGGACCTTGCTGACTTTCCCGTCGTTGAGCGCGATGTCGTTGACTTTTTCGCGGCCGATCGCGGTCCTTTTTTTCTCCACGACGAAATGCTTGCCGAAATCGATCTCGCTGCCGGCGATGACGGTCAGGAGGATAGAATGCTCCGCCGGGGGCGCCGCGCTCTCCGAGGGGGTCAGCTTGCGGTCACAGATCGTCTTTTCTAACGGATCTATCGTCTCTGCCATTGTCTTTTGTTGGACTCAACGTAGCACAGTCCGGGAAAAAATTCAATTTTTCGCCAGCCGTGGTATTGAGAAACGCAAGCTGGTATACTGGGAGCAGGTACCGCGAGTGGAGGCACATATGTCCCTTAAAAACACACTTTCCCTTTACCTGCTCACCCTGGCCATTTTTTTTCTTATCGACATGATATGGCTGGGGCTGGTAGCAAAGAACTTCTACCGCCAGCAACTGGGCGGGATGCTGAGCCCCACGGTCAACTGGCCGGCGGCCATCCTGTTCTACCTGCTGTTCATCGCCGGGCTGCTGCTGTTCGTCATCGTCCCGGCGCTATCCCCCTCGTCGGGGACCTTCAGGGCCAGCGGCGGCACGCTGCAGGCGCTGTGGCAGGGGGCGTTCTTCGGCCTCGTCGCCTACGCCACCTACGACCTGACCAACCTGGCCACGCTCAACAACTGGCCGCTGCTGGTGACGGTCGTGGACCTGGCCTGGGGGGCGGTATTGGGGGGAGCGGTCTCGTTCTTCAGCACGCTGGCGGCCTCCCGCTTGTTCAAAGGCTGAGGTCTTCCCCAACCGCTACTGAGGCCGGGCTGTTCCTTGACACGGAGCGGCAACTATTTCAAGATACATGATCACGCGCAGGGAGGCCGAACATGCTCTGGAAAGGAAGAAGGGAAAGCGATAACGTCGAGGACCGCCGCGGGGTCACCGGGCGGCGGGTCGCGTTGGGCGGGGGCCTGGGCGCCCTGGCCGTGACCATCATCGTCCTGCTGCTGGGGGGCAACCCCGAGGAGGTGATGCAGAGCCTGCAGACCACGCAGCCCGCCGGCCAGGAGCAGGAGCGGGCGCTGAGCGCCGAGGAACAGGAGATGGGGAAATTCGTCGGCGTGATCCTGGCCGATACCGAGGACGTATGGAACACGGTTCTCCCACAGGAAGGGGTGCAATACCGCGAGCCCAAGCTGGTGCTGTTCACCAACGCCACCGCCTCGGCCTGCGGCTACGCCCAGTCGGCCACCGGCCCGTTCTACTGCTCGGCCGACGAGAAGGTCTACATCGACCTGGGGTTCTTCCAGGAGATGCAGCAGAAGCTGGGCGCGCGCGGCGATTTCGCCTGGGCCTACGTCATCGCCCACGAGGTGGGCCACCACGTGCAGAACCTGCTGGGCATCATGCAGCAGGCGCAGGAGCGGATGCAGGGCCTGAGCCGGGAGGAAACCAACCGCGTGCTGGTCCGGCTGGAGCTGCAGGCCGATTTCCTGGCCGGCGTGTGGGCCCACCACGCCGAGCGCACGAAAAACATCCTGGAAGCCGGGGATATCGAGGAAGGCCTGAATGCCGCCGCCGCGGTGGGCGACGACCGCATCATGAAGCAGCAGCAGGGGACCGTCGTGCCCGACGCCTTCACCCACGGCACGTCGGCGCAGCGGGTGCGCTGGTTCACCCTGGGCTTCAAGACCGGGGACCTGAGCCGGGGCGACACCTTCGCGGCGCAAGAGCTGTAGGGAGCGCAGGCCAGGCATTTGCCAAAAGCCCGGATCTGGTCCATAATTCTCCCTCATGGCCTGGAAGCACTTTTTTAGATCCCTTTACGCCCTGCTGTTCCTCTTCTGCGCCATCCTGCTGTTCTACGGGCGCACCTATTATTTCGCGCCGGCCGCGCAACGGGCGCGCCATGTCCTGAACCCGGCCCTGCGGCAGAGCGGCACGGCCGGCCACTTTTTCGCCATCCTGGGCACCTTTTTCATGCTGCTGCTGCTCTTGTACTCGGTGCGCAAGCGCTGCCGGTTCGCCAGTAACTGGGGCGATCTCAGCGTCTGGCTGAGTGCGCACATATTCCTGGGCTTCGCCGGCCCGGTCTTGGTGCTGCTCCATACCGTATTCAAGTTTTCCGGCATCGTCGCCATCGCTTTCTGGTCCATGGCGCTGGTCGTGGCCAGCGGCGTGGTCGGGAAGTACATATTCGCGTTCATCCCCCGTTCGCTGTCGGGGATGGAGCTGAGCCGCATCGAGGCGGAAGCCGAGGAGATCGGGCTGACCTTTGAGATGCGCAAACTGCTTCCCGCCGACCATCCCTTCTGGCAGCGCCTGGCGGACATCGAGAGCGCGGGCGCCCGGCGCTCGCGCTGGGAGCATTTGCACCTGGTCTTCGAGCCCGCGCAGCTGCGCCGGCAGCTGCGGCACCTGCTGGCGGACTCGCTGGGATTGGGCCGCCGGCAGCGGAAAAAGCTGATCACCCTGGTGGTGAAGAGGCACATGATCCACCACAAGGCCCAGCTCCTGCAGCAGACGTTGCGCATCCTGCACTACTGGCACCTGGTCCACCAGCCGTTCGTGATCATCATGTTCCTGATCCTGGCCGTCCACGTCTACGTTTCCGTCCGCCTGGGGTACGTGTGGAAATTCTGAGCGATTATCGCTTCATCCTTGCGGCGATCACGATCATCCTGGTCGTGGCCGTCGGGCTGCCCTTCGTTTTCAAGGAGATCCGCAAAAAACGCCGGGCCGGAGAACTGGCCAAGCGCATCATCCCCGTCTCCTCGCTGACTGCCGCCGATATCGAGTCGATCCGCAGCCTGCACCCGGAAGGCAAGAAGATGTACCCGGCCGTCAACCGCGCCGTCTGCGTCGGCTGCGGGGCCTGCGCGCAAAGCTGCCGGGAAAAGGACGTGCTGGCCGTGATCAACGGCAAATCGACCCTGATCAATCCCCTGGCCTGCCGGGGGGAGGGCGATTGCGAGCGCAACTGCGTGACCGGGGGGCTGAAGCTGGTCGAGTACGGCCAGAAGCTGAAGGTCCGGGTCCCCTGGACGGACGAGAACTTCGAAAGCAATATCAAGGGCATCTATATCGTCGGCTCCCTCACCGGCGCCGGGCTGATCAAGGAAGCCATCAACCAGGGCCGTATCGCGGTGAACCACATCATGAAAGGGGCGTCCCCCCCCGGCCTGCCCACGGTACTGGTGATCGGCGCCGGGCCGGCGGGGCTGTCGGCCATGCTGAGCTGCCGGAAATTCGGGCTGCCGGTGATCTGCTTCGAGAAGGACCGCACCGCCAACACCATCCGCAATTTTCCCAAGAAAAAATTCGTGATGGCCGAGCCGGTGGAGCTTCCCCTGATCGGCCCGCTCTGGGTCGGCGATTCGAGCCGGGAAAGGCTGCTGGAAGCCTGGGAGGGGATGCTGGACAAGGCGGGCGCATGCATCACCACCGGTTCCCGCCTGGAAATGATCGAAAAGAAGGACGGGCGCTTCCAGGTGACCGTCTCCGGGAATGTCCACGCCTGCGACAAGATCGTCCTCGCCCTGGGCAACCGGGGCGTCCCCAGGAAGCTCGGCGTCCCGGGCGAGGATGGGGAGAACGTATTCCACAACCTGTTGGAGGCGGACGAATTCTCCGGGAGCACGGTGACGGTCATCGGCGCCGGGGACTCGGCCATCGAGGCCTCGCTGGCCCTGCAGCGGAACGGCTGCCGCGTCACCCTGCTGGTGCGCGGCGACGGTTTCCCCAAGGCCAAGACCCGGAACGCGGAGCGCATCAACCAGTCGATCGCCGACGGCCAGGTCCGCGTCTACTACAACAGCCAGCCGCTGGCGATCGGCTCCGACGCCATCACCTTCACCAGCGGCGGCGAGACGCACCGGGAAAAAACCGACTCGGTCTTCGTCATGGCCGGGGGCGAATTGCCCTTCGCGCTGCTGGAAAAGATCGGCATCGAGATCGTCGAAATGGAGATTTGATCAGCGGCGCCTGCGGATGCCACTGCCGCCTCCGACGTTGCCGTTGGGGTGGCAGGTGTAGCAGGCCTGGCTGTTGTAGGAATAGCCGCCCACGTCGTTATGCGCGGAATCCATTGAGCTCTTGGTGTGGGAGTGGCAGTCAATGCAGGAAAAAACATTGTAGTTCGCGGTGAGGTGGCAATCCGTGCAGGCCAGGCCGGCGTGCCTGCCCGACTTGATGGGAAACTTGTGATTGAAGACCGCCTGGTTCCATGACGTGTGCGAGGTGAGATGGCAGTCCTGGCAGTCGATGGAATAGCCGGCCGACCTGTGGTTGGGATTGGTGGTGGCGTCGTACTCTTTTTTATGGCAGCCGTAGCAGTCGCGGGGCAGGTTGTAGCCGGCGACGTGGCAGGCTTCGCAGGCCAGCGTCTTGTGCGCCCCCAGCAGGGGCCAGAACTGGTCGTGGTTGACCACGGCATCAGTCCAGTTCTGGGCCGAACTGCCGTGGCAGGAGGCGCAGTCGGTGGAATATCCGGCTTGGCGGTGGTTCGGGTTCTGCGTCTTGTCGTAGTCGGCCTGGTGGCAGCTCACGCAGGCGTGCGGCGTCCCGGCGTAGACGTTGTTCTTGTGGCAATCGAGGCAGGCGGCGGCGAGGTGGCGGCCCAGCAAGGGAAACGTCGTATGCGCGGTCTGGGCGCCCTGCCACGTCGACTGGCTGAAATGGCATTGCCGGCAATCGGTGGGATAGTTGGCGGCCACATGGTTGGCCGCCCGCTGGTACTGCTCCTGGTGGCATGAGTAGCAGTCCCGGGCGGCCAGGCGGTCGAACAGGGCGCCCGGGTGGCACCTGTCACAATCCATGGTCGCGTGGACCCCGGACAGGGGGAATCCCCCCTGCCGGCCATGGTCCCAGGAGTTCGCCTTGAGCTTCTTCCAGTCGAAGGGCGTATGGCAATCGGCGCAGTGCAGCCCCAGCAGCGTGCGATAGCGGTCGTCCTGCCGCCGGTCCCAATGGCAGGCTTCGCAGGCGGTCGGAGTGCCCGCGAGCACGCCGTTGAGGTGGCAATCGGCGCAGGGCACGGTGCGGTGCATGCCCAGCAGGGGGAAATTCGTCTGCTCATGGGATGCCGCCGTCCAGCGTTCATTTTGAGCTCCCAGCTCAGGGCCCGGCTCCATCACAAAGACCAGCAATCCCGCTGCGGCCAGAAACAGCACCGCCGCCAGGCCTGCCTTGGTCTTCCATTCTGTTGTTGGCTGGGTTGATTTCATTTCCACTCCATCTTCATGGTCCCGCTCATTTCCTTAGAATCAGCCGAATAAAAAACTGGTGATCGGAAACATCCGTCTGGTGCAGAAAGGCATATTCCAGAGCAACGGCCATAGTGCGGTTCAAGGCCAGGAAGAGATCGCCGGAAAACGTTTGCTGCTTGGGCAGCTCGATGCGGATGACCTGCGGGGTACCGTTTGCGGAAAAGCGCACGCCATTGAAAAAATTGGCGTAGCTGAGGCTCGCGGCAATTTTCCCGAAATTCCTGGCAGCCGAAAGATAATAGGTGTCAGCCTCGGAGGAATCGCCGCGGTTGAGGTTGTAATTCCCATACAGCGTGATCCCGGAATGGAGGATATCTCCGGCGGAAAACCCGAAACCCGTTGTATGGTTTCGTATGCCAGCGTCCAGCAACTCGCTCTCCTGGCGGCCGACATGAAAACGAAGGTTGCTCATCGGGGTGAAGCTGAAGCGCACGCCGTAGGTCTTGCTGTAGAAAAAGCGTTCGATTTCGCTGTTCAGCAAACTCGGGTTCTGGGATTGCTCGAGGAGAAATTGGTGATAATCCATGCCCCGCCCCGAACTGTAGCTGGCCGTGACGTCGGCATAGTTGGACAGGTTCGCCCTGGCGTTGACGAAAAGGCGCGACAGCCGGTCGCCGGAAGCGACATTGCCCTCCAGTTCATACTCGCTGTTCCCGTAAAGCATGAACACCCGCCCCAGCGGCAGCAGCACGCTGGAATAGAGAAACTGCCTTTCATTTTGATTCTCAAAACGGATCAGGTTGTAGCTGAGGGAAAACTGCCTGGCGCCGCTGCCGATGTAGCGGGCGAAAATTCCATATTTCTGGTAGTTGCCGCTCAACTTCCCGGAATAGACGTCGTTGGCCAGGCCGCCATAAGCCCCCGCGGACAGGTATTTTCCGAACTTGTACCCGGCCAGGCCCCCGGCCAGTTGCCCGATGCCCGCCGTATCGTAAAGGTTCATCTGCCCCAAAGAGACGAAAATATTGCTGCGCAGGGAATCATAGGCCAGCCGGGCGTCATACATCAGCAGTTGGTTTTCTCCCCCCGCGCCTGAAGCGAAACGGTCGCGCACGTCCAAAAACAGGGTCCAACCGCCGCCGGGCCGGTTCCAGAGGGTCAGGTTCAAGCGGGTGCTTAAGCGGCTATACAATGCATCGCCGCCGCTCTTAAAGCCCGTCCAGTCCTGGTACAAGGCACCCTTGAAATAAAATTCCCTGGCCTTTTCCTCGGCCAGGCCGGGAAGCGCCGCCAGCAGCCACAGGATCAACAAATATTTTTTCATTTTCGCGCCTTTTTTCCGGCCGCGACCGCTCTGGCGCCGCGGCCATTACTTACCATGGCTCCACCTTCCAGGATTCGAGGGTGTGGCATTGCCGGCAATCCTGGCTCTGCCCGAGGTGGGGGGATTGATGGCAGGCCGTGCATTCCAGTCCCGGCGCCTTGCCGTTCGCGGCTTTCCGGGTGTTCGGGGTCTTGGCGTTGTGGCAGGCGCTGCACTCCAGGGCGCCGTGGCTGCCGGTGAGGGGAAAGGCGGTCCGGCCGTGGTCGAAACCCTTGTGGCACTCCCGGCACGACAGGGCGGTGCCCGCATATTGGACGGCGGTCGTGGTTTTCCCCCCCGTGGTCGTTGGCCGAGCGGGATGGCATTCCCGGCAGGCCACCGTTTCATGGAGCGGCCGCAGCGGGAAACGGGTGTGCCCGTGGTCGAAGCCCGCCGCCGGTTTGAAGGAATCGAAACCGTGGCACAGGCGGCAATCGCTGCCCATCTTCTGCTGGTGGGGGTCCGCATGGCAGCCGGCGCAGGCGCCCGACAGCGGCTTGTACAGGACGGCTTCCCCGGTCCCGGCCGGGAAGGCCCGTGTCGCCTTGGCATGGCATTGCTGGCAGGAGGCGGCGGCGTGCTTGCCCTGCAGCGGGAAAGCGGAGCCGCGCTGATGGTCGAATTTCAGCGCCGCGAGGCCGAAGCCCTGGGTCGAGTGGCAGGCGTCGCAGCTTTGGGCGAACTGCCCGCGGTGGACGTCGGCATGGCAGTCGGCGCACGCTTTCGTCGTCGACTTGTACACCGGGGGCTGGCTCCCCCCCTTCCGCTCGTGGCACCGCCGGCAGGAGACCCCGGCGTGCTTGCCGGTCAGCGGGTATCCCGTCCGCTCGTGGTCGAAGGAAACGTTGGAGAAGCCGCTGACCACGTGGCATGACCGGCACTCCCTGCCGAACTGCCCGCGGTGGGGATCCTGGCGGTGGCAGTCGGAGCAATCGGCGAAAGCGATCTTCTTGGTCTTGGCCCCCGGGGGATGGCATTTCACGCACGCCAAAGAAACGTGTTTCCCGCGCAGGGGGAAGCCGGTCCGGTCATGGTCGAACCGGGTCGTCTTCCAGGAGCTCTCGTCGTGGCAGGCGCTGCAGCTCTGGGCGTACGAAGGCCGGTGCGGGTCGGAGTGGCAGTCGCTGCAGCGGGAACGGGCCGGGCCGGCACGCTTTTGCGCCGGGTGGCATTGAGCGCAGGGCAGGCCGCGATGCGCTCCCTTGAGGGGAAATCCGCTTCGCCCATGGTCGAAGACCGCCTTCGGGAAAGGGACGGCGGGGGAATGGCAATCGGCGCAGGCGGCTCCCAGTTTTCCCTGGTGAGCGTCGGCGTGGCAGGCGGAGCAGTTGGCATCCTTCAGCAGATACGTCTTTTCCTTTTTCCCGGCCGGGGCGCGGGCCGGCGTATGGCAAGAAGCGCAGGCGGCGATCTTCTGATGCTGACCGACCAGGGGATAGCCGGTTTCAGCGTGGGAGAATATCTTCAGGTCCCACTCGATCAGCTTGAATTCCTCTCCCAGGTGCTCGGGGTGGCACGGGAGGCAGGTCTTCCCCTTGTTCTTATGAAAACCCCGTCCGGCCTTGACGCGCGCATCCAGGTCCCTGTGGCAGGCCAGGCATTTGCCGGCATCGACCTTTTTCCTTTCGGTGTGGCAGGCGACGCAGTTGTTCAAGCCGGACAGCCCGGCATGCACCCGGCTTAATTTCCCCGGCGCCACCAGTAATTCAGCATCCTGTGCGGCGAAGCGGCCCCCTGGCGCAGCCAGGCATAGGAAAAGGGCCATGCCAAATAGAAGCCCTCGATGATGCTCGTAAAATGATTCCATTATAATCACATATTACTTTAACACGTATGTAGCGATTTTCAACAACAATGCATCAAAACACCTTTTTTTTCAACAATGGTGTCTTGCCCTTGTCACCGCTTTTCCGCCGGCGCAGGTCGACCAACTGGCGGCTGGCGCCGGTATGCTCGTAGGCGATCTCCTTGACCCGCTGGAAGCAACGTTCGGCCAGCTTCATTTTCCCCTGGCCACGGTAGAGGACGCCCAGGGCGTAGACCGGGTCGGCGCTCCATGACTTGAGTTCGATGGCCTTTTTCAAGTTCATCTCCGCCTCGTTCTTCCACACCTCCGCCTCGCTCTGGCACACGCCCAGCAGGTGATAGAAATCGCCCTGGCCGGGATTCAGCTTGATGGCCTTCTTGAGCAGCGGCACCGCCCTGGCGTATTCGTGCTTCTCGTACAGCTTCTTGCTCTGCAGCAGCAGTTCCCAGGCCTTTTCGTGGTCGGCATTGGCCATGCGCAGCGCGGGAGGCGCCGTGACCCCCGAGAACACGAGCGGCGTTTCCACTTCCGGTGCTGCCGGCAGCGGCGGCGCCTCCTCGGCCTCGAAGATGATCTCCGTCTCGAACCGGGGCTCGGCGGCGGGCGCTTCCGGCTTTTTTTGGGGCACCGGCGTTTTCCCGGGATCGAAGCCGATATCCGGACCGGGCGGCGGTTCCGCCTCGATGGCGAACTCGGCCGACAGCTCGAACTCCTCTTCGGTCCCGGCCGGCGCGCCCGGCTCGATGATCATTTCCTCCGCGCTCAGCACTTCCGGTTCCGCGGCCGGCTCCGCCTCGACTTGCGGCGGGGCGGCCAACGCCTGCAGGCGCAGGCAGACCTCGCCAGCGATTTTCTTTATCTGCGGGGCGGCGGCCGAGCCGAAGCGCTCGGGCGCGAAGCGGGCGAGAAGCTCGGCCACAGCCATGGCCACGGCGCCGGGGGCTGCGGGCGGCGGCAATCCCAGCACGCCGGTATCGCCGGCCGTAGCCTCCTGAAGTTTCTGGTGCATCTCCAGCAGGGCGGCGATCTCCAGCGAAAGGTCGGGCCCCGCCTCCCCCTTTTCGAACTCGATGACGCCCAGGAGGTGAAAGGCCAGCATGTTGCGCCAGAACTCGAGGGGCAGCATGTTCAGCCGGGCGATGAGCTCCTGGCAAGTTCGGGGCCCCTGGCGCTGCACGGCGGTGAAAAAATCCCGCTCGCCATCGGTGAAATAGATCTCGTCGGCCATGGGGATCTCGCTGAAAAGCACCGGGACGCACCGCTGCCACAGGTTGGCATAGAACGAGACGTGGTCGACGGCCCGCGCCCCTTCGACCAGGATGCCGGCCAAGGGAATTTCGAAGGTTTCCCGCAAGGGCGGATCGGGTTCGCCGGCGGTGAAGATCCATTTCCCGCGCTGCAGGGCGAAAGTGGAAATGGCGATCCGCCGCAGCTGGAAGATGCGGGCGTAATAAATGTCTTTTTTCTTGGCGAAATTCTGGTCGAGGAGGATGCCGGCCACCTGGTCGTCGGAGAACTGGTGCAGGCCGCTCAGGAAATTGTATTGCTCCTCGTCGATGCGGCCCATCAGGTGCAGGATGACGGAAAGTTTTTCGTCGAAGCGGGTGCTCATGCCGTTGGCCAATTTCCCTTCCATGAAATTCAAGGTGATCTGGAAGTCCTTGGCGGTGACGAACAGGTGTCCGGAAAGCTTTTTCAGATCGACTTCCCTGAGGAAAAAGGGAAGCGGCTCTCTCTCGACGTCATGGTACATGCTCTTATCTTATCACTTCGCGCCCGAAAAAAGCAAGGTCAGGGCCCGGGCCGGGTCCGCGGCGGCGTTTTTGACATCCGGGAAAAATCTGCTATCATGTCGGGGCGGGAATCCCAGGATGAAAACCATGATCACAGCCCGGAAGCTTTGCAAAAAATACGGAAAATTCAAGGCCGTGGACCGCATCTCGTTCGAGATCAACGAAGGGGAATGCTTCGGCTTCCTGGGTCCCAACGGCGCCGGCAAGACCTCGACCGTGCGCATGATCCACTGCGTGTCGCCGCTGTCCGGCGGATCGCTGACCGTCGACGGCATGGCCGCCGGCGTCGACAACCGGGCGATCAAAAAAATGACCGGGGTCATCCCCCAGGAGATCACCCTGGACACCGACCTCACGGTGCGCGAGAACCTGGAGGTCTTCGCCCATTTCTTCGACATCCCCGGCGCCGAGGCCAGGAAAAGGATCGCCTCCCTGCTCAAGTTCGTCGAGCTGGAGAAATGGCGCGACAGCAAGATCGACCAGCTCTCCACCGGCATGAAGCGCCGTTTGCTCGTCGCCCGCTCCCTGCTCAACCAGCCGAAGATCATCATCGCCGACGAGCCGACCACCGGCCTGGACCCCCAGGCGCGGCACCTGATCTGGCAGCGGCTGCGGCAGCTGAAGAGCCAGGGCGTCACCCTGATCCTGACCACGCAGTACATGGAGGAGGCCCAGCAGCTCTGCGACCGCATCGTGATCATGCACCGCGGCCGCATCCTCAAGGCCGGCGTTCCGGCCAGGCTGATCGAGGAGGAGATCGGCCGCGAGGTGGCCGAGATCCGCGCCGCGCCCGACCAGGACGAGAAGCTGCTCCCCATCCTCGGCCCGCTGGCCCGCGGCCACGAGCGCGTGGGCGACACGCTTTATTTTTACTGCGCCGACGGCCGGCCGCTGATGAAAAAAGTGCTCGAGCTCGACCTGCCCGACACCGTGCACCGGCCGGCCTCGCTCGAGGACGTTTTCCTCAAGCTGACCGGGAGGAGCCTGATCGAATGAACTTCTCCTATCGCATCATCTACGTCTTCTGGCGCAACATGGTCTCCTACAAGCGTTTCGTGCTGACGACCTTCATCGCCAGCCTCATCCAGCCGCTCTTCTACCTGATCACCTTCGGCATCGGCATGGGCGCCTACATCGGCTACTTCGGCGGCAAGCCCTACCTGTATTTCCTGGTCCCCGGCGTGCTGATCACATCGGTGATGATGACGGCCAGCTTCGAGTGCATGTACGGCACGTTCGTCAAGATGATCCACGAGAAACTCTACGATTCGCTGATCGCCACCCCGGTCTCGGCCGAGGACGCGGTCGCGGGCGACATCGCCTGGGCGGCCTTCCGCGGCCTGTTCAGCGGCAGCCTGATGATGATCGTGGCCATCTTCATGGGCATCCTGCCGGTGTCGCCGGCCAGCGTGCTGCTGCTGGTCCTGCTCATGGTCTTCGTCGGCATCCTCTTCGGCTCGCTGGCCATGATCGTCACCTCGTTCGCCCCGAATTTCGATTTTTTCAGCTATTACTCGGAGCTGGTGATGACGCCCATGCTCTTCTTCTCCGGCGTCTTCTTCCCCCTGGACAAGTTCCCCGGCTGGATGAAGACCTTCTCGCAGTTCATGCCCCTGACCCACGCCGTGGCCATCTCGCGGGCCATCTTCAACGGCACCTACAACCGGGGGCTGGTCTTCAATTTCCTGGTGATCTTCGTCCTGGAGATCGCCGCCTTCCTCGTCGGTGTCCGGCTGATGAAGAAGCGCCTGATCAAGTAGCCGGGGGCAAATGGCCAGCGTGAAAAATTATCTGTTCCTGGCCCGGACCCTGCGGCGCCAGCCGCGCATGCTGAAGGTCCGGCCGGCGCTGAACCTGTTTTTCCTCCGCTACCTCGGCCATTTCCGGATCAAGGACAGCGGCGGCCACTGGACCGTCCATTCCCACCTGCCGCCCCTCAACCACCGGGCGTTCGGCCGTTTCGTCGACGACCATCTGCTGAAAAGGATCGACGGCCCATCGCACGCCCAGATCGGCCTGACCAACGCCTGCCCGCAACGCTGCGCCTACTGCTACAACCGCGAGCGCCGCGGCCAGGCCATGGACACGGAAACCATCCTGCGCACCGTGCGCGAACTGAAGGAACTCGGGGTCTGCTGGCTGGGCCTGACCGGCGGCGAACCGCTGCTCAACCCGGACATCGCCCGCATCATCGAGGCG
>Ga0315276_10004662_pt1 | contig 12602 bp, 10 predicted proteins | sample YL17G05_0_MG_FD_204542 | JGI IMG/M metagenome (GOLD analysis project Ga0315276, IMG submission 204542) | Sediment microbial communities from Yellowstone Lake, YNP, Wyoming, USA - YL17G05_0 | ecosystem: Environmental > Aquatic > Freshwater > Lake > Sediment | place: USA: Wyoming | collected... | reverse complement strand
CCGGTGAACGCAAGGTAGCCGCGATCGGGGTACGCGTGTCGCGTGGTGTCACCATGCACGGCTTCGCCCTCAATTGCGACTGCGACCTCGGATGGTTCGATCGCATCGTGCCCTGCGGCATCGCAGATGCAGGTGTGACATCGCTCACCCGGGAGGCGCGACGACGCGATGGCGACGCTGCAGCGATCACGGTGGCCGACGTCCTCCCGCTGGTCGAAGGTCATCTGCGCGAGGTGTTCGCTCAGACTCCGACACCTAGGCTGACCCCGTGACTCTCGCACCCGAAGGGCGCCGACTGCTGCGCGTCGAAGCACGCAACACCGAGGTCCCCATCGAGCGCAAGCCCGACTGGATCAAGACGCGGCTCAAGACCGGGCCTGAGTACCAGGCACTCACGGCCTTGGTGAAGGCCGAGGGCCTGCACACCGTCTGCCAAGAAGCCGGCTGCCCCAACATCTACGAGTGTTGGGAGGACCGCGAAGCAACGTTCCTCATCGGTGGCGACCAATGCACCCGCCGATGCGACTTCTGCCAGATCGACACGGGCAAACCTCAGCCACTCGACCGCGACGAGCCTCGCCGGGTCGCCGAGTCCGTTGCGACCATGGGGTTGCGGTACGCCACCATCACCGGAGTCGCGCGCGATGATCTCGACGACGGCGGCGCGTGGCTGTACGCCGAGACTGTGCGTGCGATTCACGCGGGCGTCAGCGGGTGTGGTGTCGAGTTGCTCGCGCCGGACTTCAACGCCGTACCTGAATTGCTCGAGGAAGTGTTCGCATCCGAACCCGAGGTGTTCGCGCACAACATCGAGACCGTGCCCCGCATCTTCCGCCGGATCCGCCCCGGCTTCCGCTACGAACGCTCACTCGATGTCATTCGCGCCGCGCACGAACGCGGCCTGGTCACCAAGTCCAACCTCATCCTGGGGATGGGCGAGCAGATCGAAGAAGTGCGCGAGTCGATGCGCGACTTACGCGCCGCAGAGTGCGGGCTGCTCACGATCACGCAATACCTCCGGCCATCGTCGCGCCACCACCCCATCGCCCGATGGGTTCATCCCGACGAGTTCGTCGAGTTGGAGGCGTACGCCCGCGAGATCGGCTTCTTGGGCGTGATGAGCGGACCACTCGTGCGCTCGTCGTACCGCGCCGGGCGCCTCTACGCCCAGGCCCTCGCTGCCCGCGCCTGACGGACTCGCGCACACCGACCCGCGTCACCCCGCCTTCGCACCCGCCTGACCCGTGCGCGCCGAGCGGCTCGTACGTCCTTAGGGTGGGCACATGGCCCGTGACACGAAGGACTCCGGTACGTCCAAGGGCGGCGGCGCCCCGCGCAAGAAGCGCTGGTGGTCGCAACTCATCGAGACTTACCGGCTGACCGCGCAGGCGGACAAGAAACTCGCTCCTGTTCTGATCGCGACCTTCCTCGTCACGTTCCTCGTCTTCCTCGGCATCGGCTTTGTCCTCAAGTCGCCGATCTTCTGGGGCATCCTGGGCGTTCTCTTCGCCCTGCCGATCACCATGATCATCTTCGGCCGCCGCGCGCAAGCAGCGGGCTACGCGCAGGTCGAGGGTCAGCCGGGCGCTGCTGCGGCGGTGCTCCAGGCCATGCGCGGCTCGTGGTTCGTCACTCCGGCGGTGGCCGTCACCAAGAACCAGGACCTCGTCCATCGCGTCGTAGGTCGCCCCGGTGTGATCCTGGTGGCTGAGGGCCCTCCAGCACGCGCCGCGAACTTGCTCGCCAACGAGCGAAAGAAGACTGCGCGCTTCCTGCCCGACACGCCGATCACCGAGATCAGCGTGGGTGACGGCGAAGGCCAGGTGCCGCTGCGAAAGCTCCAACGCAAGGTGATGAAACTGCCGCGCGCATTGAAGCCGGCCCAGGTCACCGATGTACGCCGTCGACTCGAAGCGTTGACGTCGTCGCCGCTTCCGATTCCGAAGGGTCCCATGCCCAAGGGCGCGCGAATGCCGCGCGGCCCCAAGGCCTGATACGCAAGAACTAAGTGCGCACGCAGGCGGTCCCGGCTGCCTTGTCGTGCAGGCCACGACCGTCGCGGTCCCAGATCAGCGCCGGGATGAGCAGACAGAGCAAGATCGTGCGGAACGCCGCGGCGGCCAGACCGATCCCGGCCACCGGACCGTCGGTTCCGGATCCCGATGCGACGGCCAACTGGTCCAGCCGTCGGATCTGAATACTCAGCAAGCGCTGACCGAAGGACGCCCCTGACATCCAGGTCAGAACGAAGATCTCGAAGCCGAAGATCGCCAAGGTGGCCATGCCGTACGCCGGACTGCCATAGGTCAACTCCGCGAAGAGCAGGCGTACGACGAGCAAACTGGCCGCCCAGTCGATGGCGATCGCGACGAAGCGGCGCCCCAGTCCGGCCAGAGACCCGGGGCCCGTTTCGGGCAGACCGAGGCGCTCCCCGCGGTAGCCGAACTCGACCCCTGCGGCTGTGAGCGACTCTCGCGGACCCGAGATCCACGACCCGATGTCCCGACGATTCACCACCCCGCCACGGTAGCCCGACGAGCCGACAAGTGGTTACACGGGTGAAACACACGGGACACCGACGAGAAACCGCACCCTCGTACGGTCGACTTCATCGGGCGTGGCACGATCGGCGTCACACCCGGACCACGCAGGACAGCAACGGCGCTGCCCCGCGTACGGCTTCCCGATAGCAGCACCCAACCAGCGAAGCACGCCGCTCCCGTACGCCGGGAACAGCGGCCCTGCAAGGAGGACGGATGTTCAACAACGCGGAGGAAGTCCTCCGGTTTATCCAGGAAGAAGACGTCAAGTTCGTCGACGTGCGCTTCTGCGACCTGCCCGGTGTCATGCAGCATTTCAACGTGCCCGCGAAGTCCGTCGACCTGGAATTCTTCACCAACGGCCAGATGTTCGACGGATCCTCGATCCGGGGCTTCCAGGCGATTCACGAGTCGGACATGAAGTTGATACCCGACGTCACCACCGCGTACATCGACCCGTTCCGTACCGAGAAGACCCTCAACCTGAACTTCTCGATCCGTGACCCCTTCACCGACGAGGCCTACAGCCGCGACCCGCGCAACATCGCGGCCAAGGCGGAGGCGTACCTCAAGTCATCGGGCATCGCTGACACCGTCTACTTCGGCGCCGAGGCGGAGTTCTACGTCTTCGACGACGTGCGTTTCGAGACCAAGCAGAACGCCGGGTACTACCACATCGACTCCATCGAAGGAGCCTGGAACACGGGGCGGGTGGAGGAGGGTGGCAACCGCGGCTACAAGACCCGCTACAAGGGCGGCTACTTCCCCGTACCGCCGGTCGACCACTTCTCGGACATGCGCGATCAGATGAGCCTCAAACTCGACGAGGTCGGCATCGAGGTCGAGCGTGCGCACCACGAGGTGGGCACCGCGGGCCAGGCCGAGATCAACTACAAGTTCGGCAGCCTGCTCGCCGCTGCCGACCAGTTGATGCTCTTCAAGTACGTCATCAAGAACGTCGCCTGGGCTGCCGGCAAGACCGCGACGTTCATGCCCAAGCCGCTCTTCGGGGACAACGGCTCGGGCATGCACTGCCACCAGTCGCTGTGGAAGGACGGCGTGCCGCTGTTCTACGACGAGCTCGGGTACGCCGGCCTGTCGGACACCGCGCGCTGGTACATCGGTGGCTTACTCGCCCACGCCCCGTCGCTGTTGGCCTTCACGAACCCGACGGTGAACTCCTACCACCGGCTCGTGCCGGGCTTCGAGGCTCCGGTCAACCTGGTCTACAGCCAGCGCAACCGGTCGGCCTGCATCCGCATCCCGATCACCGGGTCGAACCCGAAGGCCAAGCGCATCGAGTTCCGCGTGCCGGACCCGTCGAGCAACCCGTACCTCGCCTTCTCGGCGATGATGATGGCCGGCCTCGATGGCATCAAGAACAAGATCGAGCCAGTCCAGCCGGTCGACAAGGACCTCTATGAGCTCCCCCCGGACGAGGCCGCTTCGATCCCGCAGGTTCCGGGCACGCTGCCCGAGGTTCTCGACGCGCTAGAGGCCGACCACGACTACCTGCTCGAGGGTGGCGTCTTCACTCCCGACCTGATCGAGACGTGGATCGAGTACAAGCGGACCAACGAGGTCGACCCGATCCGGCTGCGCCCGCATCCGCACGAGTTCGAGCTCTACTACGACATCTAGGAATGACTCGGGGCCTTGGCCGATGTATCGACCCTGACAGTCGATCCAGGTCAAGGCCCCGAGCCTTTCAGGGCACTACGCAGGTGAAGAACGGCGCCTACGGTCGTTATGTGATCCGGGCGGCGCTGCCGCCACGGCTCACAAAGACGCTGGCGACTACTCGACGAGTTGACCGGCCACAAACCCTCGTTCGAAACGGCTCGTACTCGGGCGTCGGTCAACCCGGACCCGGGCGACAACTTGCGTGCCGAATTCGAACTGCGCAGCGCCAGGCGAAACTAGAGTTGAGTTTCTTCCGTCGTCTCCATTACCACCCCTATCGCGTTCTGGATCGCCCCGGCCGGCGCCGAAGCCCAGACGGGCCCGAGCGCCTCCAAGAAGGCCTCTGCCTTACTCGAGTCGTCGAACTGCAGATCGAGCATGACGTGATTCGGGTTCTTCACTCCTCGACTGATCCGGTAGGAACCAACCCCTCCCGCTTGCCGTCCCGCCGGATCGCTGTCAAACATTGCCTTCCATTGCTCGTAGTCGCCCACGGTGAACTCCGCATGCAGGGTCGCCATTAGTGGTCCTCTCTATTGGCCCAGGGAAGCTTCACCGGCGTGAGCGAGGCCGTCTCGAGCATCCCACTCACCATCTCTCGACGGTGGACGGTCAAGCCAACTCGCACCGAACGCCGCCTGCACTGCGACGTAGGGGGTACGGGTAGTCCAAACCTTCGGGATGACCCCGTCCGCCGAGTCTGGACTTATCGCCCTTCGGCGCGGCTCGGGAAGGGTGTTAAGTGCAGACTCGGCGGGGCGGGTTGGTTCCTAACCGGCAGCTGTCCGCGAGTCGCCGAACCAGCGCGCGATCCTGCTCGAACCGAACTCGGACTTGTCTGCGACCAACTCCGGTGACGGCCCTTCAAGATCACCCGTGGGCCGTTGGCCGCTGAGGAAGGTCACGTCGACCTTGGCCACGCTGTCGTGCCCGAACTCCAGGTAGCAGACCCCATGACCGTCATACGTGACCTGCGTCGAGGAGCCACGGATGGTGGCGATGATCTCGGCCGCAACGACGGCGGCTTGTCCTTCGGCGAACACTCCGGCCTTCGGTGTTCCGACGCTGGCGACATCGCCGACGGCGTAGACACCGGGGAAACTGGTCTCCAACGTCAGCGAGTTCACCGGTATCCAACCGTCGACAGTCATCCCCGACTCAGCGACGACCTCGGGGACGCGGTGCTGAGGCACGGCCAGGAACAAGTCGTACGCCATCTCGCCGCCATCGCCGAGCAGCGCGACTTTGCGCGCGGGATCGAGTTCGCGAACCAACCGCTCGGGGTGCCACTCGATCCCGGCTTCGCCGAACGCAACAACCAACGCCTCCGACGCCGTCGGCGACGGCGGGATCGGTACGCCGAACGGCATCACCAACGAGATGGTCGAGCGCTCGCGAAGGCCACGGGCAGTGAGAAAGTCGTGCATGAGCAACGCGGTCTCACTCGGCGCGGGCGGACACTTGAACGGCGTCGAGGTGACGGCGACGATCACTCGACCGCCTTCGAAGTTCGCAAGCACCTCGCGCAACGCAAAGGCACCGGCAACCGTGTAGAACTCGTACCCTCCTTCGACCAACCCGGGGGTAGCCTCCGGATGCAGGTCGGCCCCCAGCGCGACGACGAGGACATCGGCATCGAAAGTGCCTGAGTCGGTCACCACCCGCTTGGCGACCGGGTCGATCGACCGGACCGTCGACCGAATCACACGTACGCCGGACTTGACGATGTCGGCGTATCGATGAACGACCTCCGCTGCCGGCATCCGGCCGAACATGACGTCCAGCTTCGAGAAGCCGAAGACGAATGACTCGCCCTTGTCGATCAGCACAATCTCGATGTCATCGCCGAACTCCTCGGACAACCGAGTCGTCACTTCAAGTCCGCCGAAGCCAGCCCCGAGAACCAGTACGCGCATGCCCGTGATCGTAATCAGGCGACGTGGTCTCCGACGTCCTTCCTCGAGGTTCGACCCTAGAAGCCAGATGGCTCCGTCTCGAATTCGAGTTCATCGGGACGCGCCTCATGGTGGAGCGGTCGCAACGCGGTGGTCCGTTCGAACCACATCAGTGCGTCGTAGCGGGCGCCCATACGCGTCGGGACATAGTTCCCGCTCTCACGCTGTGGCTGATAAACGACCCCGATCGCCCGATGACCCAGCCAAGTCGAAAGCCAAGGACCCGATCGGTCCTCGCCGAACACCAAGACGGCCGATTCGCCGAGCGCTCGGTGGAGGAGGTCCTCGTGGCTACCGACACGCGCGTCCGGTACGGCGAGCACGCTTTCCTGGGAACCCCAGGCCGCCGCAGCCACGACTGATCCGCGGTGCGAGGCGAAGCCCACCAGCGCGACGCCCTCGACATCATGGCGCTCGCGCACCAACTGACCGACGTTGACGAGCCCGTCGCGAGCCATATCGGTCGCCCGTGCGTCCCCGACGTGGGTGTTGTGCTCCCACACCAAGCCCTTCGATCGAGGTCCGTGGTGGTCGGACAATCGGTCGATCGTGTCGGCCATGTGGCGATCGCGGATATTCCACGACTCGCGGTCACCCCGCACCATGATCCGGTAGTACTGCTCGGCACCCACCGCGACCGCGGCGTTCTGAGCAGCGTCGAATGCGTCCTCGTCATCGGCGGCGCGATCGCGGGTACGGCGTTGCACCTCGACGAGCAAGCCGACCACATCGGCCTCGCATGTTTCGGGCACCAGCCTGGTACTCCAGGCGTACTGGTGGGGGTCTTCGCGGTACGGCACGAAGCACCGCCACGCCATCATCGCGGCCGGTACTGCGTCGGGAGCGTTGGCCTCGAGCCACCAGATGATCTCCCGAAGCGAGTCCCACAGCGAGTACACGTCGAGGCCGTAGAACCCGACGCGCTCATGTTCTGGTCGCGCGGTGTTCCACTCGCGCAGCCACGCGAGAAACTCTGCCACCTCCTGATTGGCCCACATCCAGGTCGGCCACCGCTCGAACCGCGCGAGCATTCCGTACACGTCGAGATCCTGATCGCCCTGCCCACGCACCCAACGGTTGATGCGCCAACAGTCGGGCCAGTCACCCTCGACGCCGATCCAGGTGAAGCCGTGTTCCTCGATGAGTCGACGACTGAGCAGCGCCCGCCATGAGTAGTACTCGTGTGTGCCGTGCGACGCCTCCCCGAGGCAGACGTAGCGGGCGGCGTGAATCCGATCTATCAGGGGATCGAGGTCCGCGGAGCTGGCCAGCGGCCGGGCGAGGGATCGGATCTCCGACACGATGTCGGCGTCGCTCGGGTCACGCGACGGAGTCATCGGCCAACCGCCGGGTCTTGCGGTGAACCGTCCGGCAAGAGATAGCGCGCGAACCAGTCGCGCGCCAGATTCGCCGCCGCTGCCAACGTCCCCGGCTCTTCGAATAGATGGGTCGCGCCATCGACGACCGCCAATTCACTCGGACAGCGCAGTTGCGCTTGGGCCTTGCGGTTCAGGGCAAGGACCGCCTCGTCGGCACCACCAACGATCAACAGCGTGGGGGCCCGGACGGCGCCAAGCCGCGACCCGGCCAGGTCCGGACGACCGCCGCGCGACACGACGGCCGCGATTTGCGTCCCTTCGTCTGCCGCCGCCCACAGAGCCGCCCCCGCACCGGTGCTGGCGCCGAAGTAGCCGATGCGGCACGACGCCGCGTCGGGTCGCCCGAGAAGCCACTGGGTCGCTGCCGAGAGCCGGCCCGCGAGCAACTCGATGTCGAAAACGTTGGTGCGGTTGAGCTCCTCTTCCGGGGTAAGCAAGTCGAGCAGCAACGTACCCAAGCCCGCCTGGTAGAGGACCGATGCGACGAACCGGTTGCGCGGACTGTGGCGACTGCTCCCGCTTCCGTGCGCGAAAAGCACAACGCCCTGCGCGGGTGCGGGGAGATGAAGGTGTCCTTCGAGTGTGACCACACCGACCGGGATCTCGACGTCGACGTCGCAGTCAGGCGAGGAGTCGACCACACGGCCCTCCCTTGTGCGGCGGGCTGCCGCATCAAGCAGGGCGATGACCTCCTCGTCACTCGTCGGCGAGAAGTCGCGGTAGAAGTAGCCGACGGCCCTGAATGGCTCGGGAGTAGAGACACAGACGACCTCGTCGGCTTCCGGGATGTCGCGGATTGTCTCGGCTGGAGCCACCGGCGCTGCCAGGATCACCTTCGCCGCACCGAGGTGGCGAGCGACATCACACGCCACCCGCGCCGTCGAGCCCGTGGCGATGCCATCGTCGACGACGATGACCGTACGACCGAGAAGGTCGATTCGCTCACGACCCCTCCGCAGGCGAGCGACACGCAACTCAAGTGCGGCGAGTTCGCGTTGTTCGACCGCGAGGAATTCCTCACTACTGACTCGGGCCTGTGCCAAGACGTGCGGTTCGAGTACTCGCGCACCTCCCTCACCGATGGCACCCATGGCGAGATCGGGCTGGTACGGGACTCCGAGCTTGCGTACGACGATGACGTCCAGTGGGGCTTCAAGCGCCTCGGCCACCTCGTACGCCACCGGCACCCCACCACGCGGAAGGCCAAGAACCACCACGTCCTGACCGCGCCAAAGGGCCAGCCGCTCCGCTAACTGCCGGCCCGCATCGACGCGATCAGCGAAAACCACCATCGGCCTTGCCTCCCCCTCGACAGTAGACCCGTCGAGCGCCCGATGAATCGCGATCAAGCGTCGTACTGCGGTGAAGGAAGGGGGAGATCCAGGGATCGCCGGCCGCAGGATCGAGCGGGTGCCCAATTCGGTTCCCCGGAACACGTAGCCGCGAGATCGAATCGCGCCCCGGCGGCGGCTCGGCGGAGTTCATTCGCCTGTTGAACGGGCTGGGATCGGCGTAGCCTGAAGGTGGCCTTAGAGGTGATTGCGATGACAAGGACCTCTGTCAGAGATCGAAACATTGTTGACCCGGCTGTTCTCGAAGACGTATTGGCCCGGTTGGTCGGTGAAGGAACGCTCGAGTCGGCTCAGGCTGACGCGGTACGCCGCGGCGTACAAGGGATGAGTCTCGGGACCGTGACCCCCGCCGTGCGGACACTCGAGGTTCCTACCCCGGAGACGCCGAACTGGCGTGATCGGTTGCTCGAGGCGGCCGCGTACTTGGGGGCCGGGTTCGTCGGTGCCTCTGTGCTCACACTCGTGGCGCAACGCTGGGATGAGTTGACCTGGACCGGTCGAGTTGTGACTCTCGAAGCGCTCGGTCTGACTGCACTTGTGGCCGGACTGATCGTCGCCGTGGTCGTAGGCGAGGGTCACGAGGGATTGATGCACAAAGCCCAGGCGCCCCGGCGGCGAGTGGCTAGCGTCGTGATGACGCTGGGTTGCCTCCTCGTTTCGGGTGGGATCGCCGCAGCCCTCCATGACAGCAGCCTCGCCTTGCTCACGGCCTCGGCCGTCGCTGGCGGTCTTCTTCTCGCGGTCGAGTTCGTCGCCCCCAGTGCGCTGAGTGAGTTGGCAATGTTCGGCACCCTCGTCGCATTTGTGGGGGCCACGATCGATCAGGTGTTGCCGTCACCCGAAACCCTCGTGGAGGACAGTCCGTACGCGAATGCGAACGAATACGTTGCCCCGGTCATCGCGCGCGATTACCTGCTCCCATTGGCGCTGGCTGCCACGGGGATGGTCTGGGCTGGCGTCGTCTCTCGCCGATTGACGCTGCCGATCGTGGCTACGGCTGCGGGCTTGCTCGTGGCATTCCAGTTCTTGGTTCCGCTGGCAGGGGATGAAGGTACCCGTGTCATCGGGCTCGTTTCGCTCGCCGTAGCTGCTCTTGTCGGAATCGCTGGCTACCTGTGGACCCGGCTGTGGCCATGGCTGGCCTACGCGATCCTGACCATCACCGCGTTCGTGTTCCTCCTGGTCCAAGATTCTGCGGGCGCTCCCCTGGCCTTCCTCGTCGCCGGCCTGGTGTTGCTTGGAGGCGCCATTGCGGGATGGCGATGGGGAAAACACGAAGGTTCGGGTAGCGGCCACCACGGCGGAACCGGTAGCACGGGCAGCACGGGTGACAACCGCCCGAGCGCGGTCGCGACTTAGAGGTGACCCTCCAGGCCACGGACCGCCTGGCGTACTTCACGCGCGGGCCAGCGAACCGAGGCAACGCACACGACGAGCAACCCATAGACGCCGGCGCAGACCACAGCAAACGCCGGACTCGTACGGTCGGCAAGGAAGCCCACCAGCAGGTACGACAACGCGGCCGTCAACGAGAAACCCGCGCTCATGAGCCCAGCCACGCGACCTCGATGTTCGGGCACCGTGAGCAACGTGGTGAAGGCGATGACCGAAACGAGCCATGCCTGAGACGCACCCGCGACAGTGAAGAAGATGGCTGTCGCCCACACCGGTGGCTCGGGTGCGATGAACAGAAGTGGGATCGAGCAACCGATCACCATGGGCAGAATGGCATCCAGTTGCATCAAGGCAGGCCGGCTTCCGATCAACACCGATCCGATGGCCGCGCCCGCAAGCGTGACTGCCATCAACATCGAGCCGGACACGTCGGATGCCCCTTGGTCACGGGCGTACGCCAGCGCGATTGCCTCAGGTGCGACGATCGTGATGCCCATCGCCCACAGTAAGCCGATGAGCGCGCGACGCGAGGGATCATGGGCGACAGCCGAAGCGCCCTGACGGAAGTCCGAGAAGAGTCGCGCGAGAGTCGCAGCACCCTCGAGCAGTCCGTCGCGCTTGCGCAATGTCACCCGCAGGATCACGAACGAGATCATGAACGACACGGCATCGAGGCCTAGGGCCCATCTCGCGGAGAGCAACTGCACGACGAGGCCACCAAGTGCGAGCCCGACGACTTGATTGACGAGGTTCAGCGACCGAGTGAGGCCGATCCCGGCGGTGACCAGAGCAGAATCACCCAGGACATCGGGGATCGTCGCCATCCGCGCTGCATCGAACGCCGGGGTGAAGAACTCAGACACAAGGAGTAGTGCGAGAAGAACCCACAAGGGAGTGCCGTCGACCGCAACGAGAGCAAGCAGTGCAATCAAGGCGGCCCGAGCGAGGTCGGACACCAACATGACGTTGCGACGGGATACGCGGTCGGCGATCGGTGCCAAGACCGCCGCGCCCAGGGTTGCAGGGATATAGGCCAGGCCGAGAACAGCTGCCGCCCACAGGGCCGATCCGGTCTGATCAAGGACGAGCAGTGCCACGGCGACGCGGGCGATCTGGTCGCCGGCCTCACTGGCGATCTGGGCGCCGATCATGCCGCGGAACTCGGGAACGGCCAGGGAGTCCCTGGCCCTCATCCGGGTCGCGACCGATGCACTCACTCGTAGAACACCCTCTCGACGACTCCACGCGCACGTCGAGTCACGCGCTGGTACTCCTCCAACAATTGCCCGCTATGGCCCGGAGGGTATCCGAGCAAGTGCCCCACTCCGGTGAGGCCACGCGCGTCGGTCGGCACCATGTCCGAGGCCCGGCCGCTGGCCAGCATGGTCAGATTTCGCACTCGCGTGGCCATCAACCACGCAGTCCGGAGTACGTCCGCGTCTTCCTCGGTCAGCAACCCTTCGTCCGACAGGACCCGCAGCGCCTCGAGTGTGTGCGGTGTGCGCAGCGCAGGGACCCCGTGGGCGTAGCGCAGTTGCAGCAACTGAACCGTCCACTCGACGTCGCTGAGTCCGCCACGTCCCAACTTCGTGTGCAGGGTTGGGTCGGCGCCACGCGGAAGTCGCTCGGCTTCCATCCGCGCCTTGAGCCGACGGATCTCACGTGCTTCGTCATCTGTGAGCGGGTCGCCCCAACGAACCGAGTCGACAACGCTCATCAGCCGTGTGCCGGTTGTTTCGTCACCCGCGACGAACCTCGCCCGGATGAGTGCCTGCCGCTCCCACGTCGAGGACCAACGCTGGTAGTAGCTCGCATACGACGCCAGCGAACGTACGAGTGGTCCCTGCTTTCCCTCCGGTCGAAGATCGGCGTCGATCTCGAGCGGCGGATCGGGGCTGGGCACCATGAGAAGTCGACGCAGTTCGTTGGCAACGGCAAAGGCTGCGTCGGTCGCTTCGCGTTCATCCCCGCCATCGAGCGGCTCATGGACGAACATCACATCGGCATCCGACGAGTATCCGAGTTCGCCGCCGCCGAAGCGCCCCATCGCAATGACAGCGAAGCGCATCGGTAACGGTCCGCCACGACCGGCGACCACCGCTCGGGTCGCCACCTCAACTCCTCCAGCGACGCACGCTCGGGCGACTCGCGACAGGGACTGACCCACCTGCTCGGCGTCGAGCAAACCCTCAAGATCCGCCGCCGCCGTACGGAACAACTCGCGTCGTCGGATGCCACGAACGCCGCTCGCTGCCACTTCCGGGTCCTCGTGACGGGCGGCGGCTGCCGTGCTCTCGG
>Ga0315276_10004657_pt1 | contig 12614 bp, 6 predicted proteins | sample YL17G05_0_MG_FD_204542 | JGI IMG/M metagenome (GOLD analysis project Ga0315276, IMG submission 204542) | Sediment microbial communities from Yellowstone Lake, YNP, Wyoming, USA - YL17G05_0 | ecosystem: Environmental > Aquatic > Freshwater > Lake > Sediment | place: USA: Wyoming | collected... | reverse complement strand
CAGCAGAAACCGGAGGCTCAACTCCCGCAGCAGCCGAAGAAGTTGAACAGCCAGATGGGACTGGAAAATTGAGCATTAAAAATGAAATAAGTGCGCCATATGACACACAATATTACAGTTTTATTCATAGATCAAATGCTGATGAAGGATTGAATAGCAAAGATGTAAATTATACTGCATTATTTAATCCATTGGGCATAAAATCAAAAATCATTTCCCGCATTCCAGATTATGAGCTTGAAGTTGATTCCCGCCCCCTTTACTCCCCCTCTACACTTTACCCCGAACTTTCCCTGCATTCCCAAGACGGAAGTGATATTGTTGTAAACGGAGTTGAAAATGAGCTTCGATTAAGTTTTCCAAAAGTAGAGTGGGAATTTGGCTCGCAAAATATTTTCATTCAACAATACAACCCAAACGCAAGCTCAAGTTACACTCTTTATAATGTCAGAAAAATAAACTGCTACTTTTAGATAACAGACATTTACTTTACAAATATCAGATTTTTCTGAGCATCCTAAAAACCCAAAAAAAACAAGCTGGTTTTTTTGATGTTAAAACTCTTATTTCTGATGGAAATGGAGTTGGAACAATAGTCTTAAATAATTTATCAGGAACATACCAATGTCAAGAACCATTAGTTAAAACTTAGTGTGTTTTTTTGTGGTTCTTGAACACTATCAAAAATGCCTTTGCTTTCTGTGAGTTAAAAAAAGCAGGATACTCAAAGAGCATTTTTGAAGTCTCAAAACCCTTATGCTTATCTTGAAAATGCAAAAAGCGTTTTTAAGAGACTAAAATCCTTTTTCGGATTTTAGTATTTTAGGCTGAGTTTTGGGTGAGGGTTAGCCGAGATTTCTTGAATTGCCTGAAAACACAATAGAAAGTTTTAAATAGAATTATAATTTAAGTTAAATATGGAAATGCAAGATTATTCCCAACTAGATAGTTTATTTGAACAAAAACGAGAGTCTGTATCATTTCAGATTCAAGAAACCACCCAAGAAGCAATTAAAGAAATGATTGATACAGAAATGGATTTATTCGAGTTTGAATTATTTAATGCTGTTGCTATTTCTGAAGAACAAAGCAAGAAAACAACTGAAGAGATTAGAAAAATTAGAAAGCAAAGATGGCAAGAAGCCCTTAAAAGAAGCAACAATAACAAAGAAGAAGCCCTGCAATATTTTTAATGTTTTTTCTTAGATTTTTTATATTTCGTTTTAAACAATTGATAAAACTGCCTTGAAATTTCTCTTTCAATAACTGGCATGTTTTCCGCTTCTATTCCAACAGTTTTACATAACTCTGCAAAATTTTTGTCTTTCGTGAATACTTTATTTATTCCAAACTTTTTAAAATCTGCAATTATAGGCAAGTCTTCTTCATTGATTTTTATATTCTTTTCTTTTGCTATGTTTTTGATTTTTTCTATATCTTGAACATTGCAAATTTTTTGTATTTTACTTATATTATGTTCAGATAAAAATTGATTAATTTTTTGATTAGCTTGTTCTGGAGAGTAATTTTTTCTATTTATTAGAATCCCCATAGCATCATGGATACATCTTACACTTGTAAATACTAATTTATCTCTTTTAAAAATTCTGAGAAATTGATAACAAAACATGTCTGGATTGTCTATTAAGTCAATTAAAATCCCAGAATCAAGCCCTACCGCCCTCTTTTTATAAAATATCTCTTTTCTTTTTTCCATAATCCCTATATTGATTAATAGTATTTAAAGATTAATATTTTGAATATAGATAAACAAATGAACTGCGCTTGAGTTTTCCAAAAGTAGAGTGGGAATTTGGCTCGCAAAATATTTTCATTCAACAATACAACCCAAACGCAAGCTCAAGTTACACTCTTTATAATGTCAGAAAAATAAACTGCTACTTTTAGATAACAGACATTTACTTTACAAATATCAGATTTTTCTGAGCATCCTAAAAACCCAAAAAAAACAAGCTGGTTTTTTTGATGTTAAAACTCTTATTTCTGATGGAAATGGAGTTGGAACAATAGTCTTAAATAATTTATCAGGAACATACCAATGTCAAGAACCATTAGTTAAAACTTAGTGTGTTTTTTTGTGGTTCTTGAACACTATCAAAAATGCCTTTGCTTTCTGTGAGTTAAAAAAAGCAGGATACTCAAAGAGCATTTTTGAAGTCTCAAAACCCTTATGCTTATCTTGAAAATGCAAAAAGCGTTTTTAAGAGACTAAAATCCTTTTTCGGATTTTAGTATTTTAGGCTGAGTTTTGGGTGAGGGTTAGTTTTTGTTAGATAATTTATGCTAAAAGTTTTCTGAGATTTAAAGTGTTTGTGAATATAACCTTACATCCATTTACATTAATTGGTTTGTTTTCTCCTTTGTATGTAACTATAAATGCCCTCTTAGGCTTATATGCTTCTATAAATGAATATAAACTTCTTTTTATTTTTTCAGAGGCGTCTAATTTTACTTCTATCGGGATAATTTCTGAATCTTTTTCTATAATAAAATCTACTTCTGCTTTTGATTTTGTTCTCCAGTGTTTTGGAGAGAAACCAATTTTCAGGAGTTCAGAAAGGACATAATTTTCAAAAAGTTTTCCGTCAATTTCTATACTAAAATTTCTTGCGATAATATTTCTTAGACCGGTATCTATAAAATATATTTTTGGTTGTTTTGTTATCTCTTTTGTTTTGTTTCTGTAAAATGGCTGGACCCTTGTTATTAAGTAACTCTTTTCCATGGCATCTAAGTATTTCTTAAGAGTTTGAAAAGAAAGCTTTATATCTTTAGAAACACTTTCATAAGAAATTAAACCCCCTATATTGACCGAAAGATATTTAGTAAACTCTTCCAAAGACTTTATGTCTTCAATGGAAAAATTTCTCGCTATGTCTTTCAAAATCATAGTGTCATAAAGGTCTTTTAAGATAGTTTTTTTTAATTCTGTATCTTCAAGAGTTACGACTTTTGGATAACCCCCATAAATGATGTGCTCCCAAACATTTCTTTCAAAAACCTTTTGTGTAAACTCTTTTTGATTTTTTGCGTTTAAGAACTCTTGAATCGAAAAAGGGTATAATCTGATAATTGATACTCTCCCAACAAGATAAGACAAAACTTCTTTACTTAAAATTATTTCTGAAGAGGCAGTCAACCAAATTTTCCTGTTCTTGTCTGCAAGATATTTTAAGTTTCTTCCAGCATTTTTACAATATTGAACTTCATCTAAAACCGATAAATCATATCCTTCAATATACTGCTTCTCGAACTTCTTTATATCTTCTTCAAAAAGATTCCTTATATCAGGATCATCAAATAACAAATAAGAAGATTTTGATTGTTTCATTTGTTCTTTTAGAAAAGTTGTTTTCCCAGATTGTCTCGCTCCAACTAAAGAAACTATAGGATAAGCACTATTAACTTTCTTGAATTTTTCCTTTATTTCCCTTTCTATGTACATCTATATCCTAACAAATGAAGGTTTTTAAACTTTACTAAAATTTAAGTATAGTTTAATTTTAGTATAACTTTTATTAAACTCTCTTTTTATGTATTTTATAATTTGTAATATCCCTGCGATTCTTCAACTTTTTTTCGTTTTAGCAGGGTAATTTTAGATAACTTCAAACAGTTTAACATCCAAAATCATCTCACGCATCCCAAATTATGAGCTTGAAGTTGATTCCCGCCCCCTTTACTCCCCCTCTACACTTTACCTCGAACTTTCCCTGCATTCTGAAGACGGAAGCGACATAACTGTGAATGAAGTTGAAAATGAGCTTCGTTTGAGTTTCCCTCGGGAAGAGTGGGAATTTGGCTCGCAGAATATCTTCATTCAGCAATACAACCCAAATGCAACCTCGAGTTACACGCTTTATAATGTCAAGAATCTTATTTCTGATGGAAACGGGGTTGGAACTATTTCTCTTCCAAATTTAACCGGAATTAAAAGATTTATAAATAACAACCACTAAGTTAATATAAACCAAACTTTTTAGACACAAGAAAATCAAAGATTTTCTGTGCCCCAAAAATCTGTAGATTTTTGCGGAAACAAGTTTGATCAAAGAGCTCTCTTTAGCTAAGAAAATCAGAAAGATTTTCTGAGCCCAAAAAAGCTTTGCTTTTTGCGGAAAGAGACTTCAAAATCGAAAGATTTTGAGAGTGCTCAAAAATTCAAAAAAACAAAGAGAATTTCTGACACTTCAGAGAGAAAAACAATCTTAACCAAAAAAACAAAATGGCAGAAGAAAAACAATCAAGAAGAGATTTTTTAAGAAAAAGTATTATAGCTTCTGCTGGGCTCGTTGTAGGAGCGAACGCTGTCAAGATGTTGGCAGATTACACACATCAACCTGGAAGATTAGAGATTATTAATCATGCATCTTACAATGGTTTTAATATAATTGTCCCATTTAATCTTATTCATCTATCTGAAGGAAAAGAGGTGTATGATAGTTATGATATTGCTTATGGTGGATTGCCACCCTCAGGAAAATTATCAGGTGTTGTTTCAACTATTCCTGGTTATAAATTAGAAATAGATTCAAGGCCAATTAATAGTATAACGCCTGTTAATTTAGAATTATTTTTGCATGATATAAATGGAAGCAGGCTTGTTGTTAAGAATATAAGAAATGAACTGCAAATTCAATTTCCAGCTGCAGACTGGAAGTTCGGCAAAAAGCCGATTTCACTTTGGAGGCGGCATTTTTTAGGAAAAGGCGAACCAGTTGGCTTGGAGCTTTTAGCCCATATAAGAAAAGCAATTGCCAAAAGCCCAGATAGAATTGCAAAAATTCCTTTGCCAAACCTTAATAGAGTTTATCGCTCGCAAGTTCCATATGACCGCCTCCAATTAAGATTTGATTTTTTTCCAGGAGATTTAAATTTAGATGGAAAAGTAGATAACAAAGATTATGTTATTCTAGGAAATGACTGGAAAAACAAAAGCTCAAAAATAGATGGGGGATTAGTTTCAGATATTGACGGACCTAATGGAGTTCCAGATGGTATTCTTGATTTCACAGATGCAAATGATGTTCTTGCAGATAGGTTCAAAGATGCAAATGACCCGAATACCTGGTAAAATCAAAAAAACAATGTGCCACCACACCTTAAAAGGTGTGGTTTGTGGCAGGCACTTGTTTTTAGGATGCATGAAAATTCCAAAAAGGAATTTTCTGCACAGAAAATTGTCAGAAACAATTTTCTTGCTTCAAAATTTATTAAATCTCAGGAATTTTGAATTCCTGACGACTATCAGAATCTTCTGATTCTGAAGTTTTGATAGCTATCAGAAACCAAGGGTTTCTGAAGTGCTCAGAAATTAAAACTAACAAACAATAACCACATTATAAAGAATGTGGTTTAATTTCTGACATAATTAATTTCTCTAAAAATTGACTTGCCCTCTACTTCTAATTAATCTATATATGCAAACTGTAAGTAATTTTTCCCCTTATTCCCACCGCCTCCTCTCTCCCCTTTCTCCTATTCCCGTCACCATCCGCCCCAATTATATCCTCTGACTCGCTTATCATCTCATCCCCCAACTCCCCATTCCTTCTCACCTCATTTCTTTCTGCCACCCAACCCCCCTGCTCCCCCAATACATACATAATAAGTATTTTTAGCAATAACCATAAGCTTTATAAGGTAACAAATACATAAATAATAAGTATGAGAGGGACTAGCATATCTGTAGATTTAGCTGCAGAACTTGAAAAGAGGATAGAAAGAGCTAAAAAGAATAAAAGCCAAATTCTTGGTTCCATAAATTTCATAAAAGAAAAGTGCCTCAAAAAAATTATTACTTATTCTGAATATGAACAGCTTCTAAACAAAAAAAGAAACGGGAGATCTCTTTCTGAATGGGTTGAGCATTATGACGAATATATTGAACTCTGCAAAAGCATGCTCAACAGAGAAAGCAGAACAAGAAAAATTAAAAAAATCATCTACACTTTCATCCTGCTTGCTTCATTCCTGATATTATTAACTCAATCTTCTTTTTTAAAGCCGATATTTGTTGGTTTTACAATTGAAGAAGAGAGAATCTCTCATACACAAGACTTGAATCTTGTTCTAAGCAGTTCAGGAACCCACACTTTAATCGTTGAACCCGGACAATTAACTTATTTAAAACTCACGGGGAAAATAGAAGGAGAAGGCACAGTTAAAATTTATTTAGAAGATTTATTGGCATTAGACAGTTCAAATCTGCTTTCATCTGAAACTCCTTCTCTCGAGAGCAAAATAACCGGATTCGCAGCAGAAAATGAAGAACCACCCGCTTTAGATGAATCATATTCACAAAAAGAGGCTCCTCAAACAGTAGCTAGTCCCTCTGAAGAGGAGCCTCTTAGTGAAGCAAGTCAAACACCAGAAGAAGCGCCAAAAGAAACTCCAGAAGAAACCGCAGAAGAGGCGCCAACAGAAGAAGAGAATGTGCCAGAAGCTGAACAGCCAACGCAAAAAACAATTAAAGAATTTAACAAATTATGCGAAGAAACTTGCGCGCTTCCAGAAAGCTTCAACAAAACCGAGTATGTTTTAAGAATCAAAATTGAAAATGCAGAGCTGACTTTAGAAAGCATAGAATATGAAGTTCGAATTCAAAAAGAAGCTCCAGAAGAAAACATAACCGCGCCTGTAATCGAGACAAACATAACAACTAATGCCACAGAAGCCAGCGTAATAAATGAAACTTTAGAAAAACCGCAAATCATATTAGGACAGCCTGTAAAATGGGTTAGAAAAATACAAACAGACAAACCAGGAAAGATTAAAATAAAACTTCCAAAGCAAGCTGAGGACATAACCGTAAATAAAATTACTACGCTGCCTGAAGAACCCAAAGCTTTAACCGAATCCTATTCACAAGAAGAGGCTCCTCAAACAGTAGCTAGTCCCTCTGAAGAGGAGCCTCTTAGTGAAACAAATCAAACAGCTGAAGAACAAACTGAAACAAATCAAACAACAGAAGAAACAGAAATAAACACAACCGCACAAGAAATAAAACAGCCTGCAATCTCAACACTGACTGGACTAACAATAACATCTGAAAAAACATCAGAAAAATCATTTTTTGGAAAAATAATAAATTTTTTCAGAAACATATTTTCAAGAACAACAGGCAGGGCAATAACAGAAACCGCAAAAGAAGAGTATGTAGAAATAACAATAGAGGACAGCGCAACAGAATATGAAATTGAGTATTACACAGATGCCCCGCAGGCAGTTGAAGAAACAACTTCAGGCGGAAAAAGAATAATAGTCTCTGCTCCAGACGAACTCAACTACACAGATGTCCTTGCTTTCACCGTACTTGAAAACGAAGTTCCAGCGAATTCAGCAAAACTCTATCACATAATAAACAACTCAAAAGAGCAGGTTAACATAACTGAATATGATAATAACAACAACAATCTAACAGATTATATTGAATGGATTGTTCCTCATTTATCAAATCAAACTTACGAGCTTGAAATTATTATATTAAATGTAAAAAGCCATCCAATAGTCGGCGGAAACTGGACAGTGGATTTTGTCACAAAAGGCACAGCTGATTTGACAATTACAGCTTACAATGGAACCCAGTGGTCAAACACACAAGAAAATCTTGATTTAAAATTCTTAGAAGTAAAATGCGGACAACAGACTATAACTTCTCAGTGGATTGAAACTTCCCCTAGAGTTTTTTCTGTTGTCATAGAAAACTATGAATGCAACGAAACCAGTTCTGAAATTTCCAAAGCTCTAACCCAGGGTTTCCACACTTTAGAATTTGATTTTGGAGGAATAAAAGCTTATGCTTACAACACAGCAGGAATTTTAAACTTGCAGATAGTTGGAAGCATAAATGGCTATAATTCAAGTGTTATTTTAGCAACACTTGACGAAGCAACCTCTGGATATGATGTATATGATGTTCAATCAAGTCCTCCTCCAACAAATTCTTCTGAATTTTACTCCAATATAACAGCCGGAGCAGAATATCATTTATCTATTGATTCTTGGAACGACACTGTAAATCCAAGAGAAATTTTCTTGATTTACTATTTATCTGAAGCCCAAACAGGAACACTCCAATTCGATTGGAGCGCTTTAACAGAAAATTACACAGGAAATTTCACATATTACAAGGCTGATGAGAATTACACAACACCTGTAGCAGAAGTCGATATGAGAAACACAGCAACTTATTCTGATTCAATAACCTCGCTGAAATATATTTACGCAAAAATAACAATTAACGAATACAACGGCTCTTCAATTAACATGACTTTTCCAGAAGATGCAAACTACACCTCAACTTCTTTAGACTTAAACTACACTTTCGATTCATCCTATCCAGATTCTTGCTGGCATTCTAATGACACCGGAGAAACAAATTCCACTCCGCAGGCTTGCGGAGCCAACTGGACAGGCGTAAACGCAACTGAAGGAACAAACACATGGATAGTTTATATAAACGACACCTCTGGAGCATTAAATTCCTCATCTGTGACTTTTAATGTAGATACAACTGCTCCAACAATCACATCAGTTTCTCCTATAAATGCCACCACTTACACTACAACAACAATTGATTTTAATGTTTCTCTAAGCGAAGATGGAACCTGGTGCGGGTTCAGCTTAGATGATTCTGAAAACATAACTATGACTGAATTAAACGCAACTTACTTTAATTTTACAAATGACAGCATGACCGACGGGATTGAACATAATGTTACTTTTGTCTGCAACGACACTTTAGGGAATATGAACTCCACAATGGACATGATTTACTTCACTGTCAATGTAGCTTCTCCTGTTGAAACCTCTCCTTTTATAAACTTCACACCACCAACACCGGGCAATGGAACACAGCAGAGTTTTTCATCTGTTGAAATAAATGTTTCTGTTTCAGATGATGCTTTAGTTAACCTGACTTACAACTGGAATGGGACTAATTATACAATGTTAGATAACTCTCTTGTATTTTTTATGAATTTTGACAATGTTTCTGCTTTGGGTGAAAGTGAAACTAAAGCTGTTGATTTGATAAATGGAAATAATGGGACTCCTGGGGGAAATGCAGCTCCAACAACAGGAATATACGGGGGAGCTTATGTTTTTGATGGTACTAATGATAATATTACAATAAATGATGCTACTGCTTTTGATATTTTTGCCGGGCAGTTTAGTGTAGCTATTTGGATAAAATCTTCAACTTCAACAGATAAAGGGCATATTATTGGACAGTATAATTCTGGCGGTTTACCTAGATGGGCACTAAGAATAAAGGATAGCGCAGCTCTCAACACTACTGGCCCTGTTTTTTATGAAAATGCTGCAGCTGCCAAAAGATGTTCTGGAGTTACAAATATAGCTGATGGCAATTGGCATTATGTAGTTGCAGCAGGAACAGCAGGAAGTACCTGCCAAATCTACGTTGATGGGAAATTTGATAATGGTGGTTCTAATACACTAGATGCAAATTTCAATGCAAATGGTTATGCTTTAACTTTTGGTGAAGAACAAACCGGAGCAGATGACATTGCAGCAACACTAGATGAAGCAATGATGTGGAATAGAGAATTATCAGCAGATGAAATTCAGCAGCTGTATATGTCAAATTTATATAAATTTAATAATTCTGATTGGGTTTTATATGTTAATCAAACTTATAATACAACAGATGGATTAAGCGAAGGGAATTATACTTACCAGGCATTTAAGAATAACATAACCGGAGATATGGATAACACAGATGAAAGAAGTATTGAAATAACAACTCTTGCACCAGAAGTAGACAACGCGCCAACAGTTATTTTGAACAGCCCAGCAGATTTAGCGGGTTTAACCTCGACAAGTGTTGATTTTAACTGCACTGCCACAGATGATATCAACTTAACTAATGTAACTTTATACGGAAACTGGTCAACTGGCTGGCATGCAAACAACACAAACTCATCTGAAGAAAATGCAACAGATTATATTTTTACAGTAGATATTCCAGACGGAATGTACTACTGGACTTGCGAAGCCTGTGATAATACCTCTCAATGTACTTCTGCAGCAAGCAACTTCACCTTCAGCATCGACTCAATTTTTCCTTTAATTGAGTTTGTTGAACCCACCCCCCCAAACGCCGACACCACAGAAAATAATTCAGTAGAAATTAATGTGAGTATAGTGGGCTCTGATATTTCTGATATTATTTACAATTGGAATGGAACAAATTTTTCAATTTATGATAATTTAAGAGTTGGATTTAATTTTGATAATAATTCTGATTTAGAAGAGTGTGATGATTGGTATTGCAGAATCTATGATTTTTCACCTTATGGCAACCATGGAAACTTAAGCAACATATCTGGAAACGATGCTTATGGAGATTCAATAAATGAAAGCCAGCTGCCAGAGTGGAATGCAAGCGGGAAACATGGAGGTGCTTTTGATTTTAAGGTTGTAAACTCTGATGTTGCAGGAGCAAGCATACATATTCCTCATTCAGATTCTCTCAACCCATATAGCGATGATTTTGCAATGATGATGTGGCTTAAATGCGAATATGCACTTGATTCAGATTTATCAAGAAAAGGCTCAACAAATACAATATTCGCCGGGGAAGGATGGTATAAAATGGAAGTAGGGGGCTATAGTGTAGCAAATCTTATTTCTTTGCAATTCAACACAGATAACGACGATGCTACACTTGAATATAATGAGAGTATTTGCGATGGAAACTGGCATTTTGCAGTAGGGCAAAGAAGAGGAACAGGAGCAGAGCTATGGATTGATGGAGTTAACATAACAACTTTTGTAGCGGCACAATCAGATGCTACTGTCGCTGGAAGCATTAGCAATACAGCAAACTTAAGTATTGGAAGCAAAGACACGCAAAACGATGATTTTTTCAATGGAAGTTTAGATGAATATAGATTATACATCAATAGAAGTTTCACTGAAGAAGAAATTTTATTTTTGTATTTCTCCAACCTTAACAAATATGATACTGACAAATGGGCATTTTATACAAATCAAACAAAAAATCTAACTGATTTGCTTGACGACGGAGACTACACTTATTATGCTTCTGCAAAAGATATTACAGGAAATGTTAATTCAACAGAAGAAAGGACAATAACCATCGGGGCAGCTGCAAACAATGTTCCAGAAATAACTTATATAACTAATTTAACAAATATAATGCCTGAAGAAGGAACTTATATAGATGTGGAATTTGAAATGACAGTTTATGACGCAGACGGCTCTTCTGACATAAATACAACAATCACAAATGCAAGTTTTTCAAGAGGCGATGTAACACGGGCAAATTCTTCTTGCACAACAACAGGAAGCAATGACACAGAACAAAATTTCTCATGCACAATTGATATGTGGTATTTTGATGAAAATGGAGAATGGAACATCTCTGTATATGCAGAAGATAATTCTAGTGTTTCAGCAACAAACTCATCCCCCACTTTCACTTATGATTTACTGCAGGCAATAAAAATAGACCCAGACACAATTTATTGGGACCCATTATTGCCTGGCGGAACAAACCAAATACCTCCTGCTGGGAATTTCACAATGATAAATAACACAGGAAACGCAAATTTATCTGGAAGCATAGCAATTAACGGAACCGACCTTTCAGATGGCTCTAATACTTTTGATGTTGAAAATTTCACAGCTGATGTAGATGAAGGGGCAGCAGCCTGCACAGGAGGAATTAATTTAAGCCATTCAACAAATGTAACTCTAAATGATATTATCCTGTCAAGAGGAAATTTATCTACAGGCATAGAAGGAAACGCTTCATTATACTACTGTATTCCATTAGTTCCAACTTCTCTTCCATCAGGAGCATATAGCACTCTAACAGCGGGAAGCTGGTGGGAAATAAAAATAGAGGCAATTTTCTTGGCACTCTTCTCTATCCAATACAAGAGAAAGAAGAGAAAATTAAATATTGAGAAAGAGCCTTTAGTAGCCTCTTTATCCATAATAACACAAGAACTTACAGAAACCTACACCCAAGAAAAACAAGAACTTGCAAAACTATTGGCAAAAGAAATCAAAGATAAATACAGGCTAACTAACAAACAGCTCTCCAGCCTTACCCCTCTTCCTAGAACAATCCCATTAAATATCTTCTCAGCCAAGCTTGGCGCATTAGAAGCAATAACAAAATACTTAAAAGAAAATCTAAACCTTTCATACATAAAAATATCCGCGATATTAAACAGGAACCAAAGAACAATCTGGACAGCTTATCATAAATCACAGCAAAAAAATCCAAAACCATTAAAATCCGAAGGAAAAACAATCCTGCTTGCTGTTTTCAAGAACAAAAAACTGACTGTCCTAGAATCACTAATCTTGCAATTAAGAAAACAAAACTTGAAATACGTCGAGATAGCCAAACTGCTTAACAGAGACCAAAGAAACATTTGGACAATTTATTCAAGAGCAATAGTAAAGCTTAAAAAACAAGAAAAAGCCAGTTAGAAAGAGAGTGGGACAGATATCACTTGTAAATTAAAATCAAATTATGCCAGACCATTCTAACAAATAAAGCCATATTCATTCTGTCATATCTTTTTTGGCTG
>Ga0315276_10004653_pt1 | contig 12621 bp, 14 predicted proteins | sample YL17G05_0_MG_FD_204542 | JGI IMG/M metagenome (GOLD analysis project Ga0315276, IMG submission 204542) | Sediment microbial communities from Yellowstone Lake, YNP, Wyoming, USA - YL17G05_0 | ecosystem: Environmental > Aquatic > Freshwater > Lake > Sediment | place: USA: Wyoming | collected... | reverse complement strand
CAGGTCACCGTGGGCGGCTCCTCGCAGTGGCTCAAGCTCGCGGGCCTGCCCGCAGTCCAGCCGAGCGAGCTGGCGAAGCTCGCCCTCGTGATCTACCTGGCGCACTGGATGGCCCGTCGGGGCGGCGCCGTGGCCGGCCTCCGGACCGGTCTGCTGCCCTTCGTCGTGATCGTGGCCCCCTTCGTGCTCCTCATCTTCACGTCGCCCGACATCGGCTCGGCGGGCGTCCTGGGCCTCACGGCCGTGCTCATGTTCTTCATGGCCGGCGCGAACCCGCTCTACCTTGCCGCCCTCGGGGCGACCGCGGTGGCGGGCGCGGCAATCTTTCTGAAGGACTACCAGCTGGCCCGTCTCCAGTCGTTCGCGGACCCCTTCGCCGACGCCCTCCACGCCGGCTACCAGCCGGTCCAGGGCCTCCTGGCACTGGGGCTCGGCGGGCTCCTCGGCGCCGGGCTGGGCGAGCGCGCGGCTGCCGGCGGCATCGTCCTGCCCAACGCCCACAACGACTACATCTTCGCCGTCATCGGCCAGGAGTTCGGCTTCCTGGGCGCGGTCGCCGTGATCGGCCTCTTCGCCCTCCTCGCCTACCGTGGGTTCCGCGTCGCCCTGGCGGCGCCGGACTCGTTCGGCGGGCTCCTCGCGGCCGGCATCACCGCCTGGCTCTGCCTGCAGGCATTCGTGAACATCGGCGTCGTGGTGACGCTCCTCCCCGTCACGGGGATCACGCTCCCGTTCGTCTCGGCTGGCGGCTCCTCGCTGATCGTCAGCCTTGTCGCGGCGGGGATTCTCCTGTCGGTCTCGCGCGAGACCGCGGTCAGCGGAGGCTGGAATGCGAGTAGCGATCGCGGCAGGCGGTACGGGCGGGCACATCTACCCGGCCCTCGCCGTCGCGCGCTCCCTTCGCGCGCCCCCGGCAGCGCCTGAGCTCGCCTGGATCGGCGGCCGGCGCGGCCTCGAGGCCGGGCTCGTGCCGCCGTCGGGGATCCCGCTCCGGCGACTCCTCGTGCGCTCCCTGCGCAGCACGGGGCGCGACGTCCACGTTGTCCTGGACCCGCTCCGTCTCGTCGCGTCCGTGCCGCAGGCGCTCTGGCTATTCGCGCGACACCGGCCGGACGCGGTCTTCACCACCGGCGGCTACGTCGCCATCCCGGTCATGCTGGCGGCCCGCGTCCTCGGGATTCCCATCGTGCTGTGGGAGGGCAACGTGGTCCCCGGCCGCAGCGTTCGGGCGACGGCCCGCCTGGCCGGAGTCGTCGCCGTCACCGATCCACGAACATGCGCCGCCCTCGCGGCGCGTCGCTGCTACGAAACCGGGACCCCGATCCGCGACCCGCGCTCGATCGACCACGCGGCGGCCCGCGAGAAGCTCGGGATCGGGCCGCACGAGCGGCTCCTGCTCGTCTTCGGCGGCTCGCAGGCGGTGCGCCGCTTCAACGCGGCCGTGACCGAGGCACTGCCCCGGCTCGTCGAACGGTGCGCGGTCCTCCACGTGACCGGCGACGACGGGTACGCCGACGCCCTCGCGACCCGCGAGGGGCTCCCGGTGGAGCGGCGCGCGCGCTACCGGCCGGTCCCGTTCCTGGCGGACGACATGACGGCCGCGCTGGCCTCCGCCGACCTCGTCGTGGGTCGGGCCGGCTCGTCGACGCTCGCCGAGTGCGCGGCCTTCGCCGTGCCCCTGGTCTGCGTCCCGTATCCGCATGCGGGCGGCCACCAGCGGGCGAACGCGGAGGCGTACGCGGCCACGGGCGCTGCGCGCCTCGTCGAGGACGCGGCCTTCGACGCCGCGGCGCTCCTCGACGCAAGCCGGCTGCTCGAGGACCCCGCCGCCCATCTCGCGATGAGCGCCGCGGCGCGGTCGGTGGGACGCCCCGGGGCGGCCGACGCGGTCGCCGCGCTCGTCCGTGCCGCGGCCGAGCGCCGGCCGTGGCCGGCGCCGGCGGAGATCGCGGCCATCGCGGCCGGCAGGGGGGCCCGCTGATGGACGCCGCGGCCGTCCCGTTCGACGCGATCCGGCTGGGGACCGAGATCCAGCGCCGGATCGGCGTCAAGACCTCGCGCGACGAGCCGCTGGCCCGCTTCACGACGATGCGGGTGGGCGGGCCCGCGGACCTCTACGCAGCTGCGCACAACGTCTTCGAGCTGCGGGCGCTCGTGAAGCTCGCGCGTGCGCGAGACGTTCCCTACACCCTGCTGGGCCGGGGGAGCGACGTCGTCATCTCCGACGCCGGCGTGCGCGGGCTGCTGATCCACGTCCGGGCCGAGGGCCACGAGATCGTCGACGGCCGCCTCGTCGCCGACGCCGGCCTGCCCATGGCCAAGGCGGCCACGATCACGGCCGCGGCCGGGCTCGCGGGGCTCGAGTTCGGCCTGGCGATCCCCGGCAACGTCGGCGGGGCGGTCTGGGCCAACGCCGGCGCCCACGGGTCGGACGTGGCGGCGGTCCTCGAGACGGCCCTGGTCCTCGGGGCGGACGGGAGCGAGGCACGTTTCGACCCGGCCGGCCTGGACCTCGCCTACCGCGACAGCCGCCTCAAGCGCCAGGCGCCGGGCGTCCCGGCCGAGGTGGTGCTCGCCGCCACCTTCCGCCTCGTCCCGCAGGAGCCGGCCGCGATCCGCGCCCGCCTCGACGAGATCCGACGCTGGCGGAGGGAGCACCAGCCTCTCGGCATCCCCAGCGCCGGCAGCGTCTTTCGGAACCCGCCGGGAGATCGCGCCGCCGGCGCCCTGGTCGATGCCTGCGGCCTCAAGGGCCTGCGCCTCGGCGGCGCCGTGGTGTCGGAAGGGCACGCGAACTGGATTCTCAACGACGGGGGCGGGCTCGCCGCCGACGTGCGGCGCCTCGGCGAGCGGGTGCGCGCCACCGTGGAGCGTGAGACCGGCATCCGCCTGGGCTTCGAGGTCGTCTTCATGGGCGACTGGGCCGGCTGGGTCGAGGAGGCAGCATGACCGGCGACGAGCGGCCCACGGGCGCGCGCGCCGCCGTCGCTGTCGTCTTCGGCGGACCGTCGGCCGAGCACGACGTGTCGGTCGTCTCCGGGTCGGCGATCGCCGCCGCCCTCGGCGGTCGGGGTCACCCGGTCAGCCAGTTCTACGTCGACCTCGCCTCGGAGTGGTGGCTCCTGCCGCCCGATCACCGGCGCGCCGAGCTCCCGCCGGCCGCCTACGACGACCCGGCGTCGCTGGGTGCGTCCGGCCCGTTCGGGGCCGGCGACGCGGCCGCAGGGATCGCCGGTGCCCTGCCCCAGCCGGTGGTCTTCGTGGCCCTTCACGGGCCCTACGGCGAGGACGGCACGGTCCAGGCGATCCTCGAGGCAGCCGGGCTCGCCTACACGGGGTCCGGCGTGGCGGCGTCGGCGATCGGGATGGACAAGCCGCTCTTCAAGAGGATCGCACGGGGCGCGGGCCTCCCGGTCCTCGACTGGGTCGAGGTGGAGCGTGCCGCCTGGGAGGCTGACCGGGCCGCCGTCCTCGCCGACCTCGACCGCCTGGCGGCCTCTTCACCCGACGGGCGGCTCATCGCCAAGCCCGCCTGCCTCGGCTCGTCGGTGGGGATGGGGATCGCCCATCGCCCCCGCGAGCGGGAGGCAATCGTCGACGGGGCTCTCGCCCACGACGGGCGGGCCATCGTGGAGCCCTGCCTCGACCGCCCGCGCGAGCTGGAGATGGGCGTCCTCGGCAACACCGCCACGGGATTGGCGCTGCTCGGCCCGGGCGAGGTGGTCCCCGGTCACGAGTTCTACGACTACGCCGACAAGTACGCCGCCGGCTCGACGGCGCTGACACTCGCGGCTCCGGAGGTTTCGGAGGCCGTGGCCGCCGAGGTCCGCCGCGTCGGCGGGGCGGCGTTCGCCCTCATCGGCGCGGCCGGCTTCGCCCGGGTCGACTTCCTCCAGGACCGTGCGTCCGGCCGGCTCGCCCTCAACGAGATCAACACGATCCCGGGATTCACGCCGATCAGCCTCTACCCGAAGGTCGCCGAGGCGGCGGGCCTCTCGTTCGGGGAGCTGTGTGCCCGGATCGTGGAGCTGGGCGCCGCGGCCCGGGCGGCGCACCCGGTACGCCGCCTTGTCGCAAGGGATCTCCCGCGGTGAGCGACGACCTCCCGGTCCGGGGCGGCCGCGTCCGGCGGCGGGGCGGCCAGCGTCGGGCCTCGGGCGGATTCTCGCCGCGCCGCGCCCTCGCGGCCCTGGCCATGCTCGCCACGGCCGGCCTCATCTGGGGGGTCGTGGCGTCCCCCGTCTTCGCCGTGAAGGAGGTCGAGGTGGAGGGCGCCGTCCTGACCGGCGACGACGCGGTGCGGGCCGCCCTCGACCTCGGGGCGCCGGCTCCCAACGCCTTCACCCTGGCCACCGACGTCCTGCGCGAGCGCCTTCTCGCGCTGCCCGCGGTCGCCGAGGCGGAGGTGAGCGTCGGCCTGCCGGGCACCCTCCGCGTCCGGATCACCGAACGCGAGCCGGTGCTCGCCTGGCGCCGCGACGGGGCGCTCCTCCTCGCGGACCGCGACGGCCGGATCGTGGCCGATGCCGCGACCGGCGGCACCGCCGCAGCCGCTGCGGCCGAGGACCTGCCGGTCGTCGCCGACCGGCGCACGTCGGGAGAGCCGCCGGCCGTCGGTGGGCGCCTGGAAGCCCTCGACCTCGACGTCGCGACGCGCCTCCTCCCGCTCGCACCCGCCGACCTCGGATCGGCGGCGCCGACCCTGCTCGTGAGCGTCAACGAGCGCGACGGCTGGGTGCTCACTCCGGCGGTCGAGAACCCGTGGACCGCCGTCTTTGGCTTCTACGGCTCGGAGATCCGTGGACCGCAGATGATCCCGGAGCAGGTCCGCCTCCTGCGGAGCCTCGTCGCCGGGCGCGAGCCGCAGCTGCTCCGGGTGGTCCTCGCGGGGAGCAGCGAGGGCACGTTCACGCTGAAGCCGGGGCCGTAGCCGTGCCGGAATCGGCGCTGCGGTCGGCGCCCGGGTCGGGTAGCCTTCGTGAAACGCAGTCGAGGAGGGGAAACCGGCCTGTGCTCCTGCCGCTGGTGGGCCTGCTCGTCGGGATCCTGCTCGGGCTCGTCCTCAACGTCAACGTCGGGTTCGAGCTCGCGCGCTACTCGGCCGTCGCCATCCTGGCGGCGTTCGACTCTGTTCTGGGGGCCGTGCGCGCCGAGTTGGATGGTGTCTACGACAACCGCATCTTCGTCAGCGGGTTCCTGGTCAACGCGATCGTGGCGGTCCTCCTGACCTTCATCGGCGATCGCCTCGGCCTCGACCTCTACCTCGTGGCACTGATCACCTTCGGGCTGCGGATCTTCCAGAACGTGGCCCTCATCCGCCGGCACTTCCTGTAGGCCGCGCCGGCCGCGACGACGAGACGACGGGAGAGGAACGGGACGAGTGGAACGCGAGACGTTCGTCGGGATCGACGTCGGGACGACGAAGGTCGTGGCCCTCATCGGCGAGGTGGGCCGCGATGGCGCCCTGACCATCATCGGAAAGGGGATCGTCCCCGCGTCCGGGCTGCGCAAGGGGATCGTCGTCAACATCGACCAGACCGTCCACTCGATCTCGGCCGCCATCGAGAAGGCCGAGCGCCACGCCGGCTACAAGATCGAGCGGGCCTTTGTCGGCGTCGGCGGGCAGCACGTCGAGGGCCTCAACTCGCCCGGCCAGGTGGCAGTCGCGGGGCCCCGCCGCGAGGTGGCCCAGGAGGATGTCAACCGCTCCATCGAGGTGGCCCGGGCGGTGTCGATCCCGTCGACCCGCGAGGTGCTCCACGTCATCCCGCGCGGCTACACGGTCGACGGCCAGGAAGGGGTGATGAACCCGCTCGGCATGAGCGCGGTCCGCCTGGAGGTGGTCACCCACATCGTCACCGCCTCCGCGGCGGCGGTGCAGAACCTGACGAAGTGCGTCACTGCGGCCGATGTGAAGATCGACGAGCTGGTGGCGGCCGGCCTGGCCTCGGCGGAGGCCGTCCTCTCGCCGACCGAGCGCGACCTGGGCGTGGCCGTCGCCGACATCGGTGCCGGGACAATCGACCTGACCCTCTTCGTCGAGGGCTCGCCCTTCCATACCGCCGTCCTCCCGGTCGGCGGCGCCAACGTCACCAACGACGTGGCCATCGGGCTCAAGACCAGCCTCCACGTGGCGGAGGCGCTCAAGGTGGACCACGGCACCTGCGACCTCGCCGGCGTCGACCCGGACGAGGTGATCAGCGTCACGGTCCTCGGCGACGAGGCGGGGCGCACCGTCGAGCGGCTCGAGGTCTGTCGGATCATCGAGGCCCGGATGCGCGAGACGTTCGAGATGATCCGTACCGAGATCCTCGCCGCCGCCCCCGGGATGCTCCCGGCCGGGCTGGTCCTGACGGGCGGTGGGGCCCAGCTCGCGGGCGCCGCGGTCCTCGGGCGGGCCGTCCTGGAGATGCCGGTCCGGGTTGCCGCCCCGAGCGACATCGGCGGCCTCGTGGACGGCCTGCTGGAGCCGGGCTCGGCGACGGCGATCGGGCTCCTCCTGTGGGGTGCCCGCCACGTCGCCGCGTCGGAGATGACGACCTACGACTCCGCGCCCGGCGGTGGTCTCGCGGCCCGCTTGCGCAACGCGATGCGGAGCATCTTCCCGTGACCGTCCCGGGCGCACCGCGCCGACGCGCTGCCTGAATCGCCGGGTAGGGACCTTCGGGGGAGGACCCCGGTGTGCCGCCGCACCGCCCCGCCCGCGCGACGGGGTTCCCCTCTGGCGCGACGGGGGTATACTCCGCGCCAGTCCCCGCTCCAGCGCGCCGTGCCCGCTCGCCGGATCGGTCCATCACCCCAGGGACCAGATGACCCACCTTCCGGGCTCGGGAGCCCGGACGGCCGCCCAGTCGGCCGCGCACCACCGGAGGACGAGCGATGCCGCTGCGGTCGGATTCGGAGAACTTCGCGCTCATTCGTGTCGTCGGCGTCGGCGGTGGCGGCAGCAACGCCGTCAACCGGATGATCCGGGCCGAGATGATGGGCGTCGAGTTCATCGGCATCAACACCGATGCCCAGGCGCTGCTGCAGTCGGATGCGCCCCACAAGATCCGCATCGGCGACAAGATCACCCGCGGCCTGGGCGCCGGCGGCGACGCGGCCATCGGCCAGCGCGCGGCCGAGGAGGACGCCGAGAAGATCACCGAGGCGCTCCGCGACTCGGACATGGTCTTCATCACCGCAGGCCTCGGCGGGGGGACGGGCTCCGGCGCGGCGCCCGTGATCGCCGAGATCGCGAAGGACGTGGGCGCCCTCACGATCGGCGTCGTGACCAAGCCGTTCAGCTTCGAGGGCAACCGCCGCAAGCTCATCGCCGAGAAGGCCGCCGAGCAGCTGAAGGCCAAGGTCGACACGCTCATCACGATCCCCAACGACCGCCTCCGCGACGTCGTCCAGAAGAACACGTCCATTCTCGACGCGTTCCGGGTCGTCGACGACGTCCTGCGCCAGGGCGTGCAGGGGATCAGCGACATCATCACCGTCCCCGGCCTCATCAACCTCGACTTCGCCGACGTGAAGGCGATCATGCACGACGCCGGGTCGGCCCTCATGGGGATCGGCCGGGCGGCGGGCGAGAGCCGGGCGATCGAGGCGGCGAAGATGGCCATCGCCAGCCCGCTCCTCGAGATCAACATCACGGGTGCCCAGGGGATCCTCTTCAACATCTCCGGCTCCTCGAACCTCACCCTTTTCGAGGTGACCGAGGCGGCCGAGGAGATCCGCGCCGCCGCGGACCCGGAGGCGAACATCATCTTCGGGGCGAGCTTCGACGAGCGCCTCGGCGACGACGTCGTGATCACGGTCATCGCGACCGGATTCGACGCCAACCGGCGACGCGATCCGGTCCGGCGTGAGTCGGCCGCGTCGCCGTACGAGATCTCGCGCGGCACCCGCCCCGAGCGCGACTACCTGGGCGAGCTCGAGAGCAGCCGCCGCGCCGCGGCCGACACCGACGCGCGGCCGATGCCGGAGATCCGGCCGGCGGATCGTCCCGGCACGGAGCCCCCGGCGCGGGCCGAGCGGACGGTCGGCCAGGAGGCGGCCACCACGAACGTCCGCAACCCGCGCTACGACGCGGAAGACCTCGAGATCCCGAGCTTCCTCCGCCGCAACAGGTAGGGGGGCCGGTGGACGCCGGCTTGTTCCCGTCCCCCGACCCGACGGCGATCGCCGGGCTCTCCGCCTCGCGCGCGGCGGTCCTGGCCCGGATCGTGAGCGCCTGCGCGCGTGCCGGCAGGGCGCCCGGGAGCGTGACCCTCGTCGCCGTCAGCAAGACCGTGCCCGCCGACCGGCTGCGGGCGGCGGTTGCCGCCGGCTACGACGTGCTCGGCGAGAACCGCGTGCAGGAGGCCGCCGCCAAGGTGGCGCTCGTTCCCGGCCCGCTCTGGCACCTCGTCGGGCCGCTCCAGGCGAACAAGGCCCGCCGGGCCGTCGAGCTCTTCGACGTCCTCGAGGCAGTCGACTCCGTGGAGCTGGCCCGTCGCCTCGACCGGGTCAGCGCCGAGCTCCGTCCCGGCCGCCCGCTGCCCATCCTCCTCGAGGTCAACATCGACGCCGACCCGGGCAAGGCCGGGTTCGCGCCGGCGACGACCGCGGAGGCGCTTCCCGGGCTGCTGGCCCTGGCGAACCTCGAGGTGCGCGGCCTGATGACCATCGGCCGGATCGCGGCGGCTCCGGAGGAGGCGCGCTCGACGTTCCGGCGGCTCCGCGAGCTGACGACGCGGCTCCGCGCCGGCCACCCCGGCCTCGGGCCGGAGCTGTCGATGGGGATGAGCGACGACTTCGAGGTGGCGATCGAGGAGGGGGCCACGATCGTCCGCGTCGGCCGGGCACTCTTCGGCGAGCGGGGCCCAGCCCGCGGGCCGGGCCACGATGTCGAGCACGGACCGGGCCGCCAGCCCGCCGATTCCGCTTCCGCCCCGGGGTAGGATTCGGCCGTGGTCTTCGTGCGCAACTTCCTCGAGATCCTGGTCCTCGTCCTGTGGCTCCTCGTGGTGGGCCGCGTCCTCGTGAGCTGGGTGGACCCGATGGCGCGCAACGCAGTCTCGCGCTACGTCGTGGCCCTGACGGAGCCGATGCTGGCGCCGATCCGGCGCCTCCTCCCGGGGACCGGGATGATGGACTTCTCGCCGCTCATTCTCATGGTGGGCCTGGGGCTCCTCCTTCGGCTCGTCTCCCCGTGAGCGTCCGCTTCGCGGTGCGCCTGACGCCGCGGGGCGGCCGCGACGCCATCGACGGAGTGGGGGAGGACGGCCTGCTCCGTGTGCGGGTCGCCGCGCCGCCGGTGGAGGGGGCCGCCAACGAGGCGCTCTGCCGGCTCCTGGCGCGCGCGCTCGGCGTTGCGCCGGGTAGCGTTCGGATCGTGGGGGGCGCGAGCGGCCGGCGGAAGCTTGTCGAGGCAGAGGCGGATCCGGCCCGCCTGGCCGCTGCCTGGCCCGGGCTCGGTGCCGGGGGCCCGTCGTGACCGCCACGCTCTATCGCCGGGCCGCGCTCGCGGACGGGACCTCCGAGCGGCTCCAGCTCGACGTCAGCGTCCTCGTGGAGGACCGGGTCGTCGCCGCCGAGCACAACGCCCGCCTCCTCGGCCGCGCGAGCGTCCGCTGGATCCGCGACGTCGGCTCCCCGCTGTGGCGAGCCCGCGGACTTCGTCCTCGTCCACGGCGATCCACCGGGTGATCCCGCGGCCCCCTGGCGGGTCTGGCGCGTCGCCTGGCTCGGCGATCGCGGCTGATCGCCCCGGGCGCCGGATGGCTCCGGGGAGTCGTGCTGGACAGCGGCGCCATACCGGCAGAGGCGCCCGCGTTCCGGGGACGGGCGGACCGGCGATCAGCGTTGGCCGCGCTGCCCGGCCCTGACGGGTTGAACTGGTGGCGGCGGCAGGACGACGACCTCGCCCTCGAGCACGACGACCCCGTCCTGGTTCTTGCACACGGTGCTCAGGCGGGCGCGCCCGTGCGACGGGATCACTTCGACGACCTCGGCAAAGGCGGTGACGGTGTCCCCGGGCCGGACCGGCGCCGTGAAGTGGAAGTCCTCGCGCTCGAGGATCGTTCCCGGGCCTGGCAGCTTGGTGCTGATCACCGCGATCACCAGGGCGGCGGTCAGGGCCCCCGGAGCGACGCGCCCGCCGTAGCGGTGGGCGGCCGCGTAGCCTTCATCGATGTAGAGGGGATTGAGGTCCCCGGTCATCCCGATGTGGAGGTAGATGTCGGTCTCCGAGACGACCTTGGTGACCGAGGCGCGATCCCCGACGGTCAACTCGTCGGCCGTTCGTCCCAGCGCGTACGTCACCGTCGGCTCCTTTCGCCGTCAGGCTACGGGCGTGGCCCGGAGGTAGTTCTCCGCATAGATGTCCTGGTTGAGCAGGATACTCGCCGTCCGCAGCGCGTCCATCAGCTCCTGGTCGAACGGATCGAGGATGGCGCCATCGATCCCGGCGGCCATGGCCATCACCAGGTACGTCCGGTTGACCAGGCTCCGGTTGGCCGTGCCCTGGGACACGTTGCTCAGGCCGATCGCGATTCGCGGCGACGGGTCGCACAGCGACCGGAAGGTCGGGATTGCCTTGAGCGCCGCCGCGCACTGGTCCTGGGCTGCGCTCACCGGAAGCACGATGGGGTCCAGGTAGAGCCGATCGGGCGAGATGCCGGCTTCGAGGGCCCGGGCCACGATCGTCAGGGCGATCTCCGCCCGGGATTCGGCGTTGCGCGGGATCCCCCGCTCGTCGATCGTCAGGCCGATGAGGCCCGCGTTGTAGGTTGCCGCCAGCGGCAGCATCGTGTCGAGCTTCGCCTGGGCGCCCGTGGTGGAGTTGATGATGGCCGGGCGACGGGCGGCGCGGAGTCCGGCCTCGACCACCGGGGGCTTGGGGCTGTCGATCGCGAGCGGAACGTCGACGGCGGCCTGGATGGTTTCGACCAGCCAGCGCATCACCTCGACGGGGTCGCCCTCGGTCGGCCCGGTGTTGACGTCCAGGGCATGAGCGCCGGCCTCGACCTGGCGCCGGGCCAGGTCGGCGATGACGGCCTCGTCCCGCTCGGCGATCGCCCGCGCGACCGAGCGGAACATCCCGTTGATGCGTTCGCCGATGATGAACATGACTATCCCTCCGCCGCGCCGGCCGGGCGCGCTGTCAGCTCGCTGATCGTGCGCTTCACCGCCCCGACCGCCTCGGGGTGGAGCAGCACCACGATGTCCGTTCCCGCCTGCAGGTAGGCCGCGGCCGCGGCTGCCTCCCAGGCAGGGCCGCGTTGAACCTCGGATCCCCAGGTCGGCATGTCCGCCTCGGGAAGCCGCGCCTCCTTCGCCTTCCAGCTGTCCTCGCCGACGATGGCCGCCACCGGCTGGGCGAGCATCCGGTCGCCCTGGAGCCCGGCCAGGCGGATCCGCTCCATGATCGAGTACTCGTATTCCAGGCCATAGCCAAGTGAGGCCGTCCCCGGGTGGAGCACGATCCGGTCGGGTGGCAGGCCCATCCCGCTGACCAGGATCGAGAGCTGCTTCTGGATGTTGACGTCGATCGGGGCCTCTGCCAGGACCGCGTGCCCGTCGGCCAGGCAGGCCACCACGAGGGTCTTGTAGTTCTCGGGGACGGCGATTCCCATCAGGCAGCGCTCTCCGCGGGCCTCCTGGGTGATCCGCGGCCAGAGGTCGTTGTCGACCTCGGGATCGCCGCAGCCCAGGATGATCAGGGGCACGGAAACCGCGTCGAGCACGGCCCGGACGGTCAGGGCGGCCTCGTCGGGAGTGGCGCCCCGGAATTCCGGGTGCGGCGAGAAGAGGCGCAGGCAGATGAGGTCGGCCCCGAGCTCCTCGACCCCCTTGCGGGCCCAGGCGGCCGGCGAGTCCAGGACGTCCGCCAGCGGCGCGCGCAGGTGCTCCGGCCAGTCGTCCGGCACCATGTCGAGGACCTCGAGGGCGACGACGGGGCGATGCGGGCTCGGGGCGTCGCCGGTCATGAACGGCAGCGCTCCGTGACCGCCGACGGTGACCGTCGAGCTCCGCGTCCCGCCCTCGGCGGATGTCGCGCCGATGGTGACGGTCAGGATCTTCCCGGGCCAGGTTTCGTGTATCAACTCAACCGTCACGTGACATCTCCTTTGTCCGATGGAAGTTTGGCTGCCCCGGCCAGCCGACGGGTGGCGAGCTCGGCCAGGACGGTGACCGCCTCGGCGTCGAGATACCCCTCGACCGAGGCGTCGAACACCACGTTCGCGCTGGGCGGGAACTCCTCGTCGCCGCCCCAGAGCATGCACGCGAGGGGCACGCAGGGCAGCGCCGGGAGACGGACCGACGCGTCGCCGAGCTCGAGCGGCTCCCCGTCGAGGGTTGCCGCCGCCGACAGCAGCTCCATCGGGCGCGACCCGAAGGCGCGCAGGAGCGGCGCCACGACACGGCCCCGGAACGAGGCGGCGTAGCCGGCACCGCCCGACAGCTGCTCGAAGGCGACCCAGCGACCCTCGAGGGCGCGCCCCGTCGACTCGGTCAGGTAGAGGAGGAGGAGGATCGCCTCGGTCTCGGGCGCCGGCTGCCCGTCGGCCTCGAGCACCAGGCCCTCCGGGTAGGTGACGACGTACTCCCGGCCGAGGCAGCGCACCCCGATCCGGTCCGGCCCGAGCG
>Ga0315276_10004652_pt1 | contig 12622 bp, 15 predicted proteins | sample YL17G05_0_MG_FD_204542 | JGI IMG/M metagenome (GOLD analysis project Ga0315276, IMG submission 204542) | Sediment microbial communities from Yellowstone Lake, YNP, Wyoming, USA - YL17G05_0 | ecosystem: Environmental > Aquatic > Freshwater > Lake > Sediment | place: USA: Wyoming | collected... | reverse complement strand
GACAAAGCAAGCCAGAGTGTTTTTCTTATTAGAAAAACTTTTGTAAGCTGCAAAAAGGCTGACGAATAAGGACTGGGCAAGACTGGTGCCAGCCGCCGCGGTAATCCCAGCGGTCCAAGTCGCAGCCATCTTTATTAGGTCTAAAACATCCGTAGCTCGCTTTGTAAGTCTCTTGTGAAATCTGGCATCTTAAGTGTCAGGCGTGCAAGAGATACTGCTTTGCTAGAGACTGGAAGGCGTAGCGAGTATGATTAAGGTAGTGGTAAAATACGTTAATCTTAGTCAGACTAACAATGGCGAAGGCACGTTACGAGGACAGATCTGACAGTGAGGGATGAAGGCCAGGGGCGCAAAATGGATTAGATACCCATGTAGTCCTGGCAGTAAACACTGCACACTAAACATTAGTACCTCCTCGAGAGGTATTGGTGCTGTAGAGAAGTCGAAGAGTGTGCTACCTGGGAAGTATAGCCGCAAGGCCGAAACTTAAAGGAATTGGCGGGGGAGTACTACAACAGGTGACGCGTGCGGTTCAATTAGATTCTACACCGTGAACCTCACCAGGATCGATAGCAGAATGAAGGTCAGATTCTATCAGATGAATTTAAAAGCTTGAAACCATTATTTTTATATGGTTGATGAAAGCCTTTCATATCTCCTCGGAGTTATCGGAGGAGACGGAACAATTGTAAGTTCCAAGAAACAAAATTTAGTTACAATAACAGACAAATGCAGAGAATTTCACGACGTCTTGAGAAAACTTATTCTCGAGGCTTTTTTAGTAAATTCAGAAATAAAACAAGACAAAAGAAATAAGTCTTGGTATACAATAATAAGATGCAAACGTGTTTCAGACCTTTTAACAAAGGAATTTGGATATGCTATCGGTAGAGGAAAAACATATACAGACAGAATACCAAAACAGATATTTAGCAGTTCAAGAGAATCTATTCTTTCACATATAGCTGGTTGGATAGATTCAGAAGGTTCGTCAAAAATAAAAACATTTAAGACTAAATATGGAACCTATAAATATCCATGTATAACCATAGAAGTTGTGAATAAAGGATATCTTGAAGATTTATATGAGCTGAGTAAAATTATAGGTATTCAGTCTACAAAACCAAGCGTGGCAAAGAGAAAGTACAGAAAGGACCAAAAAATCCGATATGCTCTTTGTTGGAATGGTTTTGAGAAATGTAAATCCTTTTTAAGCCTTATCAAAAATCCAGAAAAGAAAAAAATGCTTATAAATAAAATCATTCGTTCGTCTGATGGAAGACCAATCTGAAGGGCTTACCTGACACGCTAAGAGGAGTTGCATGGCCGACGTCAGCCTGTGTCGTGAGAGCATTTTCTTTTAGAAAGAAAATCCTCGGCAAAAGAAAAATATAAATGCCGAAGAAGAAAAATATATTTCTAAAGAAAAGCTCCGACAAAGATGACCTGTTAAATCAGGTAACAGGCGAGACCCGCGTGCATAGTTGCCATGTGCACACTATGCAGACTGCCTTGGTAACAAGGAGGAAGGTACGGGCTACGTTAGGTAGTATGGCCCAAATATCCTGGGCGACACGCGCGCGGCAATGCTGTATTCAATGAGCTGCAACTCTGAGAAGAGAAGCCAATCCCATAAAGTACAGCTTAGTCCAGATTGAGGTTTGCAACCCAACCTCATGACGATGGAATCTGTAGTAATCGTTCATTAGCAGTGAACGGTGAATAAGTCCCTGCTCCTTGCACACACCGCCCGTCAAACCAACCGAGTTTTGCTTTGGCGAGGTCTATTAAGAACGAACCTTAGTAAGACAAGGTAGGTTAAGTCGTCACAAGGTATCTGTAGGGGAACCTGCAGATGGATCACCTCCTAAAATTTAAAAAAATATGTTTCAAAAAGCTTAATAACTGATGATGAGAAAAAACTAAACTTTGCCTGTTCTAGCTAACATAATATCTTCAAAGTGACAACAGAAAATAAATTTATGAGACAAAAAAATGGCTAAAATAAGTGATATATCTTATACAATACCAATGAACGGAACGTATAAAATAAGAGTCGTAGATAGAAAGACCAAGCAGAAATATACAATTAGCTTTGATATAGTAAACGATGCTGTAAGAGGATCTCCAGCTTTAAATATAGGGTGTGATGTAAAACCTTACAGGAAAAAAGAACCAAAGCCTTTACTAGGTTTACATGAAAGAAAAGAAAGATTATCTGTTGGTATTGAAAAATTAACTTAAACAATAATCAAATATGAATCTCAGACAAAAGTTTGAGAGGATTTAAAACAAATAAATTTAAAAACCAACAGGCCGATTATTAAATTAAGGGCCTGTAGTCTAACGGCAGAACGCCTCGTTTGCACATGTAAGGAACCAAGGTTCCTTAACAGTCAACCTCCTTCAAAAGGAAAAGACTGAAAACATCAAGAACCGAGGGAGTCCGTGTTCAATTCACGGCAGGTCCATAATTCTATTATGGGCATAAAAAAATAAAATTAATGAAGAAAGAAAATGACAGAAGTAGATTATATTATTAAGCTAAAGGTGCATACGACTCTACAAGGAGACCTAGAAAAAATTGCAATAGAATCAGGAAATTCAGTAGATGTTGCTGTAATGAAAGCAATGGAAAAATATAAAGGGCAATCACCACAGATTTGCTCTGGAGAACCATTAAAAATTTAACAATGAGATTAACGATAAATAATTAAAATCATATTCACAAAACCTCAGAAATTAAAAATTTCTGACGGCTGTCAAAAATCCATAAAAGATTTTTGAAGTCACGTGAAATTCCGAGAGGAATTAAAACATCGAGTTGGTGAGTTATCTTCGATAACTTATCAAACTGAGAATTAAAATTAACTCTCTGGGAAAAATCCTGAGAGGGTTAATAAGGGATACTTCCCTTATGTTCAATGAAGTAAGCAGACAAAAATGGTCTAGTCTTCTCGAATGACTTCAATAAAATGAAGTCGCGAGATCTTTTAAAGCTGTTAGATGGATAGCTTGGTTTGAGTTGTGAAGAAAGACGTGGCAAGCTGCGAAAAGTTAGGGGGAGATGCAAGCAGTCCTTGATCCCTAAATCTCTTAATGTGTAACATTTTCTTCGGAAAATTCTGAGAAGAAAATATACTCTGGGAATTGAAACATCTTAGTACCAGAAGGAAAAGAAAATAAAATAATGATGCCCTTATTAGCAGCGAGCGAAAAGGGCAAAGGGCAAACTGAATCTGCTTTCGAAAGAGAGTAAGAGATGTGGTGAAGATAAGTGGCTAAGTTATCAGGGAGAAGTTCTCTGGAACGAGGCATCTTAGAGGGTGATAATCCCGTACCTTAAGATAATATGCCGCTCTTCAAAAGAGTAGTGCCTCTCAGATTAGAGGTATGAATATAGTGGGATTAACCACTAACCCTAAATATGAACTCAAGTCCGATAGCATAATAGTACCGCGAGGGAAAGTTGAAAAGCACTCTTAGCAGAGAGTTAAAAGACTTGAAATCTAACAGCCACATTCAGTTACTGCTTTTTTCATTTTTATGAAAGGAGTTGTAACGTACGTTTTGAAAAACGATCCAGGGAGTTTATTTAAGCGGCAAGGTTAATCTCTTAAGAGAGAAGCCACAGCGAAAGCGAGTCTGAAAGGGCGATAGTCGCTTGGATAAGACCCGAAGCCAAGTGATCTATTCCTGGGCAGAGTGAAGTTTCCCGAAAGGGGAATGGAAGCTCGAACTAGTGTTGTGTACATGCATTTGGATGATCTGGGAATAGGGGTGAAAAGCCACTCGAACTTGGCGATGGCTGGTTCCTGCTGAAATATGCCTTAGTATAGCTCTGTTTAGCTTGTTAGGAGGGTAAAGTACGGATAGTTTGTGCAGAGGATTTTTCCTACGGCAACCTTTCCAACTCAGAACTTCTTAACTGTAGAACAGGAGTGAGCGACGCTGCGTAAGGTAGTGTCACGCGACCCGAACAAGGGAGACTGTAGTTAAGGTCCCTAAATTCATACTAAGTGTATCAAAAGGTGTCTTGAACCTGAGACAGTAGAGATGTAGGCTTAGAAGCAGCCACCATTTAAAGAAAGCGTAATAGCTCATCTATCGAGGTTCAGGGCCCTGAAAATGGACGGGGCTAAGTATGATACCGATACTATAGACATATTCTTTTGAATATTGTGGTAAGCAGGCGTCTTTTTCGCGCAGAAGTTTCTTCGAGAGAAGGAATGGAGCGAAAAGGAATGAGAATCCTGGTGGAAGTAAGATCTAATCTCTCTTAGAACGAGAGATGTCGTAAGGGTAAGGTTTCCTCGGCAACAACAAATAACCGAGGGTTAGTCAGTACCTAAGCCATACCTTAACTGCGTATGGCGATGGACAACAGGTTAATATTCCTGTACCTTGTAAGTTCGTTTACTGTATAGTCTGTTTTAGGATAAGTGGAGTTCCCAAAAGAAAGTTGTATAGAGAAAGTTGGGGAGCATAATGCTAAAATCCTTCTGAATCTATGCAGTGAAAATCACTGATTCCAAGAATCAATGAAAAAATTATACATAGAACTTGCATTGCTGTACCGAGATTCAACACTGATACCCTAGCTGAGAAGGCTAAGACATGAAAGTTCAAACTGGTTAAGGGAACTCGGCATATTGGCCCTTTAGCTTCGGTAGAAGGGGTGTCTATCTTTGTTTCTTGTTGAAAAATAGGAGGCATTGGTAGATCTCAGTAACAAGGACAGTCCGACTGTTTACCAAAAACATAGCCGATTGCTAATCTGAAAAGACTTGTATAATCGGTGAAACCTGCCCAGTGGTGGGGTTTAAAACTGTCTTTCAAGGCAGCTAAGATCCATCAAACGGCGGGCCTAATTCCTGAGGCTCAGGAATTAGTGGTTACAGAAGTTGTAAAAATTTCTGTATCCAGTTAATCCTCATAGGGCCTCATTAAATTCAGCTATATGCTGGAACATTCCTTAATATTGCAGTAGGAAGCTTTTGTCGTGAGATGAAAGTTAATCACTGAAAATCTGCAATATGGAACAATCAGCAGGAAAGGCTAGAATTAGTATAATTGAGCATATAAAAATTTAAAAAGTTAGAGAAACTAAAAGTTACATGGAAAGAAAACCTTCAAGAGTAATGACTCCAAGTTTAGTTAAACTTCTGACTTTTGTTGGTTTAACTAATTTGAGTGGAGAACAAATTAGAGATTACAAAAATCTTTATGAAACTTGTTATGGTACTCTTCAACAAAGGAGATTACCTGTGTTACATAAGATAGGTTTAACTAATCTAACTGACGAAGAAGTGAGAAGATATTGTTCAAAGAATAATTAATTCTAGAATCCTCAGAGACTATACGCTGAAAACAAAGTTGTTTTATTTAATTTTAATTTGTTATGATATAGTCCAACAAAAACAGGCTTTCAAAGAAAGCCTAGAAAGAGATCAGCTTAACAGCTGATAATGTTAACTCTCTGTCATAGAGTTTGTTAACAAGAATTTGTTGCTTAAGGTAGCGCAATACCCTGTCGTCTGAATGGCGACTTGCATGAATGGTCCAACGAGATTGTCACTGTCCCTAACCAGAAACTTCCGAACTCGCTGTCTGGCGAAAATGCCAGAAATACCTAGTGGGAAGCGAAGACCTTATGAACCTTTACTGCAACTTGTTGTTGTAGCTTTACGTGAGATACATAGAATAAGTAGGAGCGTCGATGTTTAGCTTAGGCGAAAACTGAGCGAAAGTGTAATACTACTTATCTTTTGTATAGTTGCTAACTCGAAAGAGGACAGCAGCAGGCGGGCAGTTTGGCTGGGGTGGCACCCTGTAGAAAATGTATCTATAGGGCCCAAAGACAAGCTCATCCGGGTTGGAAATCTGGAGTAGAGTGTAGGGGCAAATGCTTGTCTGACTGTTTTCCAAACAGCAAGGGAAACAGACTTGAAAGAGAGGCCTAGCGAACCTACAATGGCTTTTAATAGGTCATGTAGATGACAGAAAAGGTACTCTAAGGATAACAGGCTAGTCGCGCCCGATAGTTCACAGAGCTCTTTCTTACAAAGAAAGACTTCGGAGAAAGAAACACCGAAGGCTCGAACATATTGACGGCGCGGTTTGGTACATCGCCGTCGGCTCTTCCTATCCTGGCTGTGCATAAGCAGCCAAGGGTGTCGGAGTTCACGCATTAAAAGGAATCGTTAGCTGGGTTAAGATCGTCGTGAGACAGATTGTATGATATCTCCTAGGTATGCTGTTGTCTGAGTGGAGCGACCCTGTAGTACGAGAGGAACCAGGGTCGGGTGCCTCTGGTATAGCAGTTGTTATGAGCAGGCTGCGCAGCTACGCACCATACGGATAAGCGCTGAAAGCATCTAAGCACGAAGCCGTCCGCAAAACGAGACAACGAAGGCCATCGAAAAAGACGATGTTGATAGAGTTGGGGTGTAAGTTTTAAGACAACGAGAAATTCAGCCCGCAACTACTAAAAGCCTCAAATGATTAAACCATTTTTGTCTGCTTACTTCATGATGAAACAAAAATAATATTTTTATTAACGAATCATGACGCGAGTTTTATGAATTTGTGAAACCTTCAAAAGGAAAAAGAGTTCTAAATAAAATGGAAAATCAAAGAACCTATAATCCTAAAGAACTAAAAAGATTTATGGTTGTTCATACTTCTCTATTAAAAGAAGAAGAAAAATTCAGATATCCTTTTAGAAGGTCTATTCAAGATACCAAAAAATTACTTGAAACTATTGGAACATATAGAGATTTCCATGAAGATATTAAAACCTTGTCTCCTTGTTATGCTAATAATCTTCTTTTAAAACTTCAATCAGATGTTGAGTCTGCTCTTAAACAATCTTTAGAAGAAGTAAAAATGCAAGGAGATCAAAGAACAAAAAAAGCATTATTTTACTTGCGCGATTTTAAATACAAAGATATTCTTCGGTATACCTTTAGAAATCGAGGATATGAAGTTGTTACTGCAGTAAACATCGAAGATATGGTAACAAAAGCTATAGAAGAAGATTATGATTGGTATGTTATAGATGATACTAATGTTAAGAAGTTTGAGCTTATAGATTTAAGTGGAGCACATAAAGTCCATAAGGGGTTAAGAGAAAAGATAAAAAAAGGAGAAACAAATTTTATGTTTCTTTCATACTTTCAAGAAGTTCTTGACAAAGCAAAGGGGCAGAACCTTCCTACGATGGAAAAAAGAGAGTTTGATGCAAGAGCAGATGAATTTATAGGAAAAAAGATTCAATGGTAAGAACTTGTTAGGTATATTTTTTCTTTTTAGATTTCTTAATCTTTCTTCAAGCCATAAGAAGTAGCTATCCAGTCCTCATAAGTATCAAGGGGATTAAATCTTATTCTTGCGCTTTTTATATGCCCTGTATAAATCCTATGAGCATGAAATAATTCGTGTCTTAAAACCCCTCTTGTTTTATAATTCTCTCCAATCCTGATTATATAATCCCCACCATAAGTATACACGCACCGCCCAATAAGCTCTGGCTCATTCACATCATTTACCTCGTCAACAATTTCTAAATCAATATCTAAATTTTCTAAACCCCTTTTCTTTTTTTCTTTTTCAAATTCAGCTCTAAGAATTTCATTAGAGGTATAAGCTTGAGTTTTGTAAAGTTTTGTATTTCTTGCTGCATTAGTAATCTCAAAACCAACTTGCGCTAAGGCAACTGCACAGAGAAGAATAGTAGTATCTATGATGTATTTTCGAAATTTAGAGTGGGGCATAAATATACTCATCCTTAAACAAAGATTTAATGTTTTTTAATGATTTCTATACTAGAAAAGATATACATTTCAACACGATTAATTTTATAAACCTCCTCTGTCGTTGTACTTGTGTCCCAAAAATTATCTGATAAAGCCAGGGAAGTTCTTGAGGAATTAAGAGAAGGAATTAGCTTTTATTTTCAAAACTTGCAGAAAAGAGAGAAAAAATCAGATGAAATAAGATACAGGTTTTCTATTATGAAGTTTTATGAGGTTATGTTTAGAGAAGGAAGAAAAGAGTACAATCAAGCTTATGAAAATGCAAAAGCAAAATATTATGCCTTTTTTCCTGAAGAGGTTTTTAGTGTGAATAGAAAGAGTTAAAAACCCTTTCCTACTTACAAAATTGTAAGTAGGGTAGCTGACTTTCGGGATTCAGCGGTTAATTCAGCAGATTTTCAGAAAAAATGAAAATCGAATTCTGAGGAAAGTCCATCCATCATAAGGGAAGTCTCCCTTATCAACCCTCTCCGGATTTTGTCCAGATGGTTGAGTTATCATTCGTAAGAATGATTGCCGTGAGGCAAAGCTCTATTACAGAAACGGCACAGCTTTTGCTGAGTTATGAATCATGTGAGGAACTTTGACGCAAAAGACTTGATGAAACGAATATCTTAACTGATGCAAGGCTTCGCGCCGCATAGTAGGATGTCAGCACAAATGGTTTGTCGTTAGAAATAATGAAACAACATTTGACAAAAGGTGGCTTATTCCCTACTTACAATTTTTCTAAAGTTCTTACTAACTAATCTTTATCTTATCTATTATATTCACTTTCTTGTATGCCTATTGTAAAACCCGAACCCTGCCCAAGACTATCCCCAGCACAAACATCTAACCATTTATGGCCAAAAAATGAACCCCAACATACATTCGCGGGATTTATAGAACCCCCTATTCTTAAATAAGTATTCTTCTCAAAGTTTTCTCCTATCTTTTCTATTTTGATGCTCTCTCTATCAAATAAAAGCATTAATTCTTGATGTGAATAATGAGAAATAGAATGCAGTGATGTAAATCTTATTATTCTATTTTGGTCAAACCTTAGTTCACCTTTTGAACAAACCAACTCTTTTTCAAGTTCACTTTCATTCATTATGATACTCCTACCTTTGATTTGAGGATGGTCCTTAACATAAAATCCTTTCTTGGTTTCTAAAAATCCAGTGTCTGTTATAAATTTACTATCTTTTATTAATCCAACTATCTCTCTAGAATACTTATTTTTAGGATTTTGAAAAGCTGAATAAACTAAAGAAGCGGTCTCTGAAGCAGTAGGCATCCTTAAACCGGCGCCCTCTATTCTCGTTCTTATTGCAGGATAAATTCCTATTGTTAGAGATTTGTAAATAAAACAAATCTCCTTATCTCCATGAATCACCCTCAGCTGAACTGGAGGATGAACCACTCTTAAACATTCTTTTCTTTCTTCCATTTTATGCTCCCTTATTTTCTTTTTGTTTTTCGTCTACTCCATCCAGAAGTTTCCCAATATCTTCTTTGGTAGGCGCAATCATCATGACTTCAGTTGTTCCAAAAATTCGAGCCATTATTCTATCTCTCTTTTGTTCAAATTCTTTTGTTTTTTCCTCTTCTAATCTTGCTGCTCTTCTGAAAGGTATGGCATTATCATAACATATTGCTTCTCTTAATGAACAATCGGCAGTCAAAAATCCGAGAGTTTCGTCTGCTGCCCGATACCAAGCAGAAGCTATTTCAAACATTTCTGCCCTTTTCTTTGGACTCGCACCTTTTAATACTTCGGTTCCTAAACCTTCATATGCATGTCCAACTAAATATTTTAACTTTCTTTCAACAAAAACTCTTTCTCTAAACTTCCCCCTCATTAAAGCGAGTTGTTGAATATAGAATTCCGCTTTCCCTTCATAATCGTCTTCTTCAAATAGACTATCCCTGCGCTTTTCCATCTCTTTCCAATACAAGTTTTCTTCTCGATTAAACTCAGAATCTTTCATTAATTTCTCAAGTTCTTCTAAACTAGCTTTTCTTAATTCTTCCATTTTAATCTGCAGAATTCCACCTCGGTAAAATAAAAATACCACATTTAATAGAACACTTTTTTAAAAATTGTTCACATGGAACTCTCAAATAATCTGGAGGAGATTGAAATTCATCTCCATGATCATCACCATAAATTTTCTCAGAGCCTATTTCATGCAATATTATAATTCCTTCAGGAGGGTAATCTCCTCCCTTTCCTTCAGAATTTTCATTTATGCCTACAAAGTATCTTGTAACTTGTTTATGAAATGGAAGTTTTAGGTTTACTTTTTCTATAAAAGCATGGAATTCGCTAGTAAGATGAAATTCTAAATCCCTCTTAATAAAATCAATTTTATTTCTTTCTGTCTCTGCTGAATTAAATGCTTTCTTTAACCTAAGATAATGTTTTTGATAGTTTCTTATTAACTCTTGATATTCCATTTTTAACTCCTTATTAATCATTACAAAATATAGATATTAGTATTTTTCTATCAAAAAATCCTTAAAAACCGATAAATTTAAATATGATTATAGTTTTATATGTAAATTAATTAAAATGTACAAGTTAGATTTAACAGATAGGAAAATCTTGCATGAACTTGATTTCAATAGCAGACAGCCAGTTTCAATTATAGCTAAAAAGCTGAAACTTTCAAGAGATATTGTTAATTATCGTATGCAGAGCTTTTTAAAAGAAAAATTATTAATGAAGTGTTACACAATAATCGATATTTCAAAATTAGGTTATGCTGCTCATAAAAATTTCATTAGGTTTCAAAATATAACAGAAGCAAAAGAAAAAGAGTTTATTAAGCTTATACAAAAAAATCCGAATGTTGTTTATTCTGCAAGTTATGATGGAAGATTTGATGTTGTTGTAAGCTTATGGAGCAAGAATGTTGAAGAGTTGGCAGAACATTTAAAAGAGCTAGATGCAAAATTTGGAAATTTTATTGCAGAAAGAGAAATTGTAAGTATAATAACAGGAGAGTATTGTGTAAGAGATTATCTTATTGATAAAAAAACTTACACAAAAAGGAAATATTTTTTTGGTTCTGTTCCACAAAAAGTAAAAATAGACGAAATAGATAAGAAAATTTTAGTAGAGCTGGGAGAAAATGCAAGAATTTCAAGTGTTGAAATTGCTTCTAAATTAAATTTATCTGCAGATGCTATTGCCAAGAGAATCAAAAAGCTAGAACAAAGGGGAATAATACAAAATTATAATATTGTTCCAAATGAAGAAATTTATCCTTTTACACATTATAAAATTCTTGTGGCTCTCCATAATGCAAATGAGCAAAAAGAGAAAAAGCTGGAGGAATATTGCAGACAAAATAAAAATATCTGGTATTTTTGCAAATGCCTCGGCTCATGGAATTTTGAAATTGACCTCGATGTTTCTTCAAGAGATGAATTTAGAAAGTTTTTAAGAGACTTCAAAATCAGCTTTTTTGATATAATTAAAGATTATTCTGTTTTAACAGCTTTCAGAACAAATAAGTATAACTTTTGCCCAAAAATTCCTTAATGCTCTTTTTCCTTAGTCTTACGAAATATATTTCTAAGCATAACAATCTTTTTAAGGCTGTTTTACTCTTTTTCGTGATGAGAAAAAAATCAAAAAGAGAGATGGTTGCATTTCATAATAGCGGAACATACAAACTTTTAGTTAATCGGATTGTTGATTCTACTGAGAGAATCACATGCGAGCTAAGAGATGAAGAAACTAAAGAAATCCTGCATAAGAAAGTTGATTTATGTTGGGGAGGGCTTGGTGATGGAGCAACTGTGAATACTATCCCTCGAGGTGCTTATTGGGAAAAAGCTTCAAAAATAGAGATTGTAGTAGGTCCTTCTGCATATGAAATATTTTATGAAAAAGGAAAGGTATGCGCGAGACATTCCACCGGAAATGTTTTGGTAGAAATAGTTGACAATTTAGAAGATTATCTATAAACACTAAAATCCTTTTTCACTGTATAGCCACCAGACAGATGTCGTACCCTTAAAACAAATTGTTTACACATAAACTTAGCAGACTTTGTCAAGCCAAGTTTTAATTTTTAATCTATATTTGATAGTATCTATTAATTATTTAGATGAATAACTTAAATAAAATAAGTTTAAAATTAATAATAAAGAGGAGAAATTTAGGTTGGACTTGTCCTCCTAAATTTTTGTTGAATAGAATCTAATTTTTGGTTGTCCTATCGACATATGTCGCTTGGTCGCACACAAAATCCTTTTTCACAAACATTTAAAAAATCTTTTTTTCTTGTTATTAAATGGGGCTCTAGCTCAGTGGGAGAGCACATGGCTGAAGCTTAATTAAAATGCAGAACCCATGACGTCGGGGTTCGATTCCCCGGGGCCCCATTTTTGCTCTTACGTAAAAAATTTGAAGCAGTGATAAAAATTCTGACTATAGAGAACACTAATAACTGCTATATTTTTGTTGATTAATTAAAATTGTGATTTTTATTATCTTACTGTAATTTATGCCTATGTTGACGGGCTCTATATTTGAGAAAGCTTTATAAATCTCTTTTGTCTGATATCTATAATAAATAAAAGAGGTTAAAATGTGTTTAGAAAAACTTTGTGGAAAATGCTGCGAGATGCACAAAAGTCCAGTTAACTGCTTACTTCATTTGATAGCTGCGGTTATAGTGATAATAGCTTTGTGGTACAATAGTTTAGCGTGGATATTAGTAGGAATTTTAATTGCTGTTATTGGGCATATAATTCAGGCAATAAGCAAAAAACCAAAAGAAAAAGCGAGAAAGAAAAGGTAGAAA
>Ga0315276_10004650_pt1 | contig 12625 bp, 10 predicted proteins | sample YL17G05_0_MG_FD_204542 | JGI IMG/M metagenome (GOLD analysis project Ga0315276, IMG submission 204542) | Sediment microbial communities from Yellowstone Lake, YNP, Wyoming, USA - YL17G05_0 | ecosystem: Environmental > Aquatic > Freshwater > Lake > Sediment | place: USA: Wyoming | collected... | reverse complement strand
AGACCGTCCGCGAAAGGGAAGAACGCATCGGACGCCGCGACCGCGCCTTCCGTTAGCGACGTCGAAACCCCCAGCGCCTTTGCCGCATCGCCGGCCTTCCATGCGGCGAGTCTCGCGGCATCGACGCGGCTCATCTGCCCGGCGCCGATGCCGACCGTGGCGCCGTCCTTCGCATAGACGATGGCGTTCGACTTGACGTGTTTGGCGACGGCGAAGGCAAAAATCAAATCGGCGAATTCCTCGTTACTCGGTCGTCGCTTGGTCACCACCTTGAGATCGAGATCGGCGACCATGCCGCTGTCGCGTGACTGCACCAAGAACCCGCCAGCGACCGAACGGAAGGACACGCCGCCGGCGCGTTGATCCGGCAAGCCCCCGGCAAGCAAGAGCCGCAAATTCTTCTTCTCGGCAATCACTGCCTTGGCGTCGTCATCCGCATCGGGCGCGATGATCACTTCGGTGAAGATCTTGGCGATCTCCACGGCTGTCTCCTTGTCGAGCTTGCGGTTGAGCGCAACGATGCCGCCGAACGCGCTAACCGGATCGCAGCGAAGCGCATTCAAATAGGCGTCACGCAAGGTCGGCGCGATGGCGACACCGCAGGGATTGGCGTGCTTGATGATGGCGACGGCTGCGGCCTGCGCGGCATCGAACTCCGCCACCAGCTCGTAAGCCGCATCGGTATCGTTGAGATTGTTGTAGGAGAGTTCCTTGCCTTGCAACTGCACGGCCGTCGCGATGCCGAAGCGGCGCTCCACGGACCGGTAGAACGCGGCCCATTGATGCGGGTTCTCGCCATAGCGCAAAATCTGCGCCAGCGTTCCGGCAAAGGCACGAATCTCCGGTGCGCGCTCCTGCAGCGAGTCGGCGAACCAATTGGCGATCGCGGCGTCATATTGGCTCGTCCTCGCATAGGCCTTGGCGGCGAGCGCCTTACGCAAAGCCAGCGTCGTCGCGCCGTCATTCGCCTCCATCTCGCCGAGGACCTTTGAATAATCCGTTGGCTCGACGACGACCGCGACCGATACATGGTTCTTGGCGCCGGCGCGGATCAGGGCAGGGCCGCCGATGTCGATATTCTCGATGCACGTCGCGTAGTCCGCGCCGGTCCTCACCGTCATCTCGAACGGATAGAGATTGACCACCAGCAAATCGATTGGCGGAATACCGAACTCGCTCAGCGCTTTCTCATGTTCTTCATTGCCGCGCACCGCGAGCAATCCCCCATAGATCTTCGGATGCAGCGTCTTCACCCGTCCATCCATCATCTCGGGCGAGCCGGTCAATTCGGCGACGTCGATGATCTTGAGACCTGCCTCGCGCAACAGCTTGGCGGTGCCCCCGGTCGAGACGAGCTCCACGCCCTTGCCGCTCAAGCTCTGGGCGAACTCGACAAGCCCCGACTTGTCGCTGACTGAGAGCAGCGCGCGGGCAATCTTTCGTTTCGCCATGATGGGGACTCTATCGTTCAGGCCTCGCCGCCGGGTACCACGAAACGCCGCACTCAGCCAGCTAGAGCATGATCCGGAAAAGTGGGTACCGGTTTTTCCGACTAGATCATGCGTCAGCCAAAAACGAGCGTCTAAGCCACACCGGGGCTCGGATTCGGGTCGATCAGGCTGCCGCCGCCGGCTTGTGCAGTTTGCTCGAGAGCCCAGGCGACATGCACGTCCCGAGCAGCCCCGAGTTGGCCGCTGAGCACAATCTGCGCTGTCTCCTGCGGGCCTCGTTCGTCGGCGAGGAAGACGCTCTCGTGAAGCTCGATGGCCGGCGCGTTGCTGCTGAGACGCCACGTCTCGCGATTGGGCAGAATGAGTTCGATGCTGGCGCCATCCGCCGATACTTGCGCGCCAACGGACGGATGCAGATGGAAGCGGATGGCGAAAGCTCCGCCCTCTCCCGCCCTCGATCCACGCGAGGCGCCGAGCGTATCCTCGCCGCTGATGGTGAGGCCATCGGGTGAAACCTCGATCCTCCGCCCATGTCCTATGCCGAAGCGCGAAGCATATCCGCCATGCGAGCCTTCGATGACGGCGCCGTCTTCGCTGAGCGCGCCCTGCACGTTCTGCGGTCCAATCAGCGTCGCATCGCCAAAGCCGCCTTGGGTGAAGCTGGCCAACTCCGCCGACGAAGTCTCTTCGAAGCAAAGCGTGGAATGGGCTTGGGTGGAGCGCGAGAAGCTTCGCCAATCGTCCTGGTCAACACCGGGAGCGCCGCAATTGACGACGATCGGAACCTGTCCCGAGCTCAGCTCGAAGGAAAGACACCCGGCATGGGCGGCCGTGCTGACCGACGCGACCGGGGCTGGGCCGATATCCGCGATGAGCTTGGTGCCGCCGCGCTCAATGCGCGCATAGCCTGAATTTGGCGCCGCGCGTAGCGGCGCACCCTCGATGTCGTCATAGGCGAGCACGGTAGCGAGCGCGTCCGTAGGCGTGGCTCCGCATCCGTTGAAGCGCGCGAAGCTTCCGCCGCCGAGTCGAAAGAAGCGCAGCATCGGCATGGAGCGGTCGATCGCGTCGGTGAGTTGCTTCGGCGGCAACCGGTCGCGCGCGACAAAGCACTGCCGTAACGGCAAGAGATCGAGCAGGAGATCGATCAGCGCGGCGGGGTTCCGCGAGATATGTCCGCCATCGGGCAGAATTTGCCGCTCCAGCTCCCTGTTGAACGGCGCCGAGTAGCGCTCGACCACGGCCTGCTGCTCCGCGATGCAAAGCCCGCCATAGATCAGCGCCATCAGCGAAACGAGGCGCGGCACGCCGTCCGGCGCATCGCGATAGCTTGCCGAGAGATAGCGGAGCTGTTCGGTCAGCGCCTTCAAGAACAACTCGTAGGAGCGCGGGTCGCTGGCATCGAGAATGACCACCGAGTTCGAGAGCCAGGAGATGATCCTGCGCGCCACGATCTCCGGCTGCCAGCCAATGCCGCGCGCATTTCGATTGAGCCTCACCCAATCGGCGACGAGGACCTTGGCCTGCTCGCGTGACAATTCGCTTCCCGCCGCGCGCAAATGCCGGAGCCAGGCGAAGCCGTGCAACTCCTTGGCCCACGCCTCGGAGGGCGGAGCGATTTGGAAGGGCGATTGGGCGCCGACTTCGGCGAGCCGGCCCGCAAGGCCGAAATGGCCATTGTAGAACTCCGTCGCGAAGCTCGGATCGGCGGTTCGCAATTCCTGCGGCGCGAGCAGAAGCTGCTCCGCCTTGCTGCCGGGATAGCTCAGTCGCGCCATTCTCGCGCGCACGAAGCGCCGCCAAGGACCTGGGCCACGTGACATCATCGGCTGCGTGCGCCGCTCTATGGCCTGATATTCAGCCACCATGACAAATTGAACTCTTCACGCCCCCGCGCGACGCTGGCACTTAGCTGGGGGTCCCCACACCACTTGGGTGCATTGTCGACTTTGCGCCGTGCACAATCAAGTGGCAGCAAATCGCTTGGCTAATTGCTTTTGGTAAATGCAGCGTCCAGCTTATTTGCGACGGACCATTCTCGCCGCAAAAAACCCATCCATTCCGCTCCATTCCGGGGTTTCGAGCCGAAGCGCATCGGGAAAGGTTCGGAGCGAGACGGTGTTTTCCACCCATTCCCCGTGGTCGAACACCTCGTCGGGGCTGACCGGATCCAGGGCAAAATCGGGGTGCCGGACCAAGAAGGCGGCAATTTGGGCCTCGCCCTCCTCGGGTTCGAGCGAGCAGGTGGCATAGACGAGCCTGCCTCCGGGCTTCAGCAGGCTCGCGGCATTGTCGAGGAGCCGCGTCTGAAGGCCAGCCAGCGCCACGATATCCGCTGCCGACTTCAGATAAGGAATGTCTGGATGCCGGCGGACCGTACCGGTGCCGGTGCAAGGTGCATCGAGCAGGACCGCATCGAAACGCTCTTCCGGCTTCCAAGTCGTGACGTCGGCGGCGAGCACCGTCGCCTCCTGCCCAAGCCTCTTCAAATTGGCGCGGACAGTCCTCAAACGCGTTTCCGATTGGTCGACAGCAATGACGGAGGCGCCGGCTTGCACCAGCTGTGCCGTCTTGCCGCCAGGCGCCGCACAGAGATCGGCGACCTGCAAGCCCGCTACGTCGCCAAGCAAACGTACCGGTAAGGAGGCTGCTGCGTCTTGCACCCACCACGCACCCTCCTCATAGCCGTCGAGATGCTCGATGCGTCCCTTGGGCAAGAGCCGCACGCTTCCCGTCGGCAGCACGCGGCCCTCGAGACGCTCTGCCCAGCGCGCCGGATCGCTTTTCACCGTGAGATCGAGCGACGGCTCGACCATGTTCAAACTGGCGATCGCGCGTGTTCGCTCCTCGCCCCAATTCGTCACCCAGCGCTGCCACAGCCAGTCCGGCGTGTTCACCCGCGGCGCATCGAGCCGGTCCGCGATCTCCGCGCCTTCCTTGGCGACACGGCGCAATACGGCGTTGGCAAGCTTGTCGTAGCGCTTGGCGCGGGAATCGTATTGCGCGAGCGTAACGGCAAGATCGATCACGGCATGTGCGGGGATTTTCAAAAAAATGAGCTGTGCGGCGGCGGAAAGTAGAATGGCGTAGAGTGTGCCTGAATTCTCCGGCAGCCCGCGTTCGAGAAAATTCGCGAGCACATGATCGATCTGCCCGCGCCGCCGTAATGCGGTAGCGACGATTGCCCGCATCAACGCGCGGTCGCGTTGCGGCAGGTTGAGCAGCCAGCCGGTAGCCAGAGATCTCCCCAGCACCTCATCGAGAGATTGTTTCTTCTCAAGAACGGCAACGAGGAGTTCGACGGCGGCGCGGCGCGCGGGCAGCCCGGCCTGAGCCATCCGGGCACTCTTTTTGGCGCCCGCTTCCTTCGGCGAAGATTTCATCTGTTAGTTCGTTTAGCCCTAAGGACCGGCTGCGCTGGCGCCACTGGGCCTTTGCGGCACTCGCGCCTCATCCATGGTCTGCGCGATATCGTTCAACTGGGCAATGCGATTCTCGACATTGGGATGCGTCGAGAACAGATTGTCCATGCGCGCGCCGGAGAGCGGGTTGACGATGAAGAGATGCGCCGATGCGGGGTTTCGCTCGGCCGCCGGGTTATTGATGTGCTCGGCAGCGCCCGCAATCTTGCGCAACGCCGAAGCCAGAGCGAGCGGCTGCTTGCTGATCTCGGCGCCGCCGCGATCCGCCTCGTATTCGCGCCCGCGGCTGACCGCCATCTGCACCAACCCGGCGGCAAGCGGCCCAAGGATCACCAGCAGCAGCGTGGCGATCGGGCCGACATTGTTGTCGTTGCTGCGCCCGCCGCCGAAATAAAAGCCGAAATTGGCGAGCATCGAGATCGCGCCGGCAATCATCGCCGTGATCGTCATGAGCAACGTGTCGCGATGCTTGATGTGGCTGAGCTCGTGCGCCAGCACGCCTTCGAGCTCGTCGTTGTTCAGTGTCTGCAACAAGCCGGTCGTGACCGCGACGGCGGCATGTTCCGGATTGCGCCCGGTGGCGAAGGCGTTCGGCTGCTTGTTCTCCATGATGTAGATGCGGGGCATCGGCAGGCCGGCGTTGCCCGCAAGCCGCCGCACCATGGCGTAAAGCTCCGGCGCCGCCCGCTCGTCAACTTCGCGTGCGCCGTACATCGACAACACCATCTTGTCGGAGTTCCAATAGGCGAACAGGTTCATGGCCGTCGCCACGAGCAGCGCGACGACCATGCCGCCCTGACCGCCGACCAGAAAGCCGATGCCCATGAACAGCGCGGTCATCGCCGCGAGCAAAATAGCGGTGCGGAAATAACTCATGAACCGAACTCCTTCATTGCCGGGACGCGCCCGTCAACCTTACGAGCGTGAATATGTGGTGGGCCTAAGGCGGACGACAAGGCGTGGCCCTCGATTTGCAGAGACGCGGGCGAGTTCGAGCGCGAAACGAGTGGGGTAGGGGTGGCAAGGGGCCGGTAATCGCCGGCCCCTTCGCTTTTGGCGCCAGCCGTCCTAGGATGAACCAATTGGTTTCCGCCCCGCTTACCTTAACGGTCCGTCAATGGCTCACGTGCAAACTCTGCCGCAGTCTCGCGTAGCGGAGTTCAAGTCCATGGCCACAGCCGTCCTTGCCACGACCAATTCTCGTGTTTCCCGGAAGACCTGGCACCTTCCGAAATCGGCCAAAACTGGCCGGTTGACCAAAACCCAGAAGCGGCTGATTCGCGAAAGCTTCAAGCGCGTCGAGTCTGCCTCCGACCTCGTCGCGGCGCTGTTCTATCTCAGGCTTTATCAGCTGGACCCGTCGCTCCAGGCCCTGTTCAAGGGGCGCCGCAAAGCGCAAAGGCGTGAGCTGATGGGCGCGCTGAAGCTCGCCATCATTTCGCTCGATCACACGGAGGAGCTGACGCCCGTGCTCAAATTGCTCGGCGCGCGGCACCGGCACTATGGCGTACGAAGCGGCGACTACGTGACCTTCGTCATGGCGTGGATCTGGACCTTGGAGCAATCGCTCGAGGGGCGCTTCACGCCCGAATCACGTGAAGCCTGGATGGCGCTTCTCTCGGCGACGGCTCGCACCATGGCGGCTTAAGGGCGACGGCTGTCTTTCCGAAGCGCTTACCCGACTCTCTTGTTCTGCCGGTTCTCGACCAGGTCTCCGACGACGGCAGGGTCGGCGAGCGTCGAAGTGTCACCGAGATTGCTGAAATCGTCCTCCGCGATCTTGCGCAAGATGCGGCGCATGATCTTGCCAGAGCGGGTCTTCGGCAGGCCCGGTGCGAACTGAATAAAGTCCGGTGCTGCGATCGGCCCGATCTCCTTCCGCACCCAATCGCGAAGCTCGGTCTTCAGCGCGTCCGACGGCGTCTCGCCTGACATCAACGTGACATAGCAATAGATGCCTTGGCCCTTGATGTCGTGCGGACAACCGACGACCGCAGCCTCGGACACTTTCGGATGAGACACCAGCGCGGATTCGATTTCGGCCGTGCCCATGCGGTGGCCGGCGACGTTGATCACGTCGTCGACGCGGCCGGTGATCCAATAATAACCGTCATCGTCGCGGCGGCAGCCGTCGCCGGTGAAGTATTTGCCTTTGTAGGTCGAGAAATAGGTTTCGATGTAGCGTTGGTGATCGCCATAGATAGTTCGCGCCAGTCCCGGCCAAGCGTCGAGAATGACGAGATTGCCGGAAGCCTCTCCCTCCAGCACAGCGCCTTCGCCGTCAACAATCGCGGGCTCGACGCCGAAAAATGGCAGCGTTGCGGAGCCTGGTTTCAGTTTGGTGGCGCCAGGAAGCGGCGTGATGAGAATGCCGCCGGTCTCTGTCTGCCACCACGTGTCCACGATCGGGCAGCGCCCGTCGCCGACGACGTTGAAATACCACTCCCACGCCTCGGGATTGATGGGCTCGCCGACGCTGCCGAGCAGCTTCAGCGATTTCCGGCTTGTCTTCGTCACATAATCGTCGCCCGCGCCCATCAGCGCCCTGATCGCGGTTGGCGCCGTGTACAGCGTCTCGACCTTGTGCTTGTCGACGACCTGCCAGAAGCGCGACGGGTCCGGATAGTTTGGCACGCCCTCAAACATGAGAGTCGTCGCTCCGTTCGCGAGCGGACCGTAGACGATATAGGAGTGACCGGTGACCCAACCGACATCGGCCGTGCACCAATAGATGTCGCCATCGTGATAATCGAACACAAGTTCATGCGTGAGCGCGGCGAAGACCAGATAGCCGCCCGTCGTATGCAACACGCCCTTGGGCTTTCCCGTCGAGCCTGAGGTGTAGAGGATAAAGAGCGGGTCTTCCGCGCCCATCTCTTCCGGCGGACACTCCGCGCCGACCTTGGCGACTTCTTCGTCGAGCCAGAGATCGCGTCCCGGCACCCATGGCACGTCGCCGCCGGTCCTGCGGACCACCAGCACCTTCCCCACGCCGGAGACCTTCTTCAAAGCTTTGTCGGTATTCGCTTTCAGCGGAACTTTGCGGCCGCCGCGTAACCCTTCATCGGCGGTGATGACAAAGGATGACTTACAGTCCTCGATGCGGCCGGCAAGCGAGTCCGGCGAGAAGCCGCCGAACACCACGGAATGGACCGCGCCGATCCGCGCGCAAGCGAGCATGGCGTAGGCCGCTTCCGGGATCATCGGCAGATAAATCGTAACGCGGTCACGGCGCTTGACGCCGTGCGCCTTCAGCACATTGGCGAGGCGGCACACATTCTCATGCAGCTCGCGATAGGTGATGTGTTTCGCTTCAGCATTGGGATCGTCGGGTTCCCAAATGATCGCAGTCTTCTTGCCCCGCTTCTTGAGATGGCGGTCGATGCAATTGGCGGTGACGTTGAGCGTGCCGTCCTCGTACCATTTGATCGAAACGTCCGGGTACGCGAACGAGCAATTCTTGACGACGGTGAAAGGCTTGATCCAGTCGATGCGCTTGGCCTGCTTCGCCCAAAACTTGTCCGGGTTTTTCAGGCTCTTGGCGTAGAGCTTCTCGTATTCGTCCTTGTCGATATAGGCCTTTTCCTTCCAGCGCTTCGGCACCTTGTGCGCCTTGTACGCCTTATGGGTTCCATGCTCGGCCATGCGACCGCTCCTTCTTACGCCCTAAGACGCACTTGCAGGCTCGACGTTACCTATGCTCCGAACGCCCCGAGGATGGCGCCCATGACCACAAGCACGGCAAGCCAGTGTCCCGCGTCGATTGCCGTGACCACCGGCTTATCGCCGTGGAAGACCTGGTTCGTACCCGTCGTCGTCACCACGAAACCAAGCCAGACGAAGAGTGCGCTGATAACCCCGCCTTTGACTGTGATATCGCTCAAATGTCCCATCAGGCCGGCGAGCATCCAGGCCATGAGCAGGCAGGACACGCCGGCAATGATGAAGGGCAGTGGCGCGGGCTTGCAGTCCTTTTTCTTCTTGCCCAGGGCCTCCATCCAGACATTCCCGAAAACCGTGTACCAGGCAAAACCTACGAGAAAACCCGCGATCGCGGCGACGACGACGGCCATATAGTTGACGGTGATCTGCATTTCCCCCCCCTCTAGTTGTCGAAGGTGTCAGTCAGATGAACTCGGCGGCTTGGCGAGACCGCCAAGCCGGCAAACAATACTCCATTCTCGCGGCGAAACCGGCTGCACCGAAAGCCGCGAATTCCTCACCAGCACCATGTCTTTCAGCGTGGGCGTCCCCTTGATCTCGGCGAGGGTGACGGGCCGCTTCAGGTCGGCGACGGCCACCACATCGACACACTCCCAGGCGCCGTCGGTGGAGTCTGGATGTGCCGCCGCGGAAACCTTGACGATGCCCACAGCCCGCTTGGCGTTGCCGGTCTCATAGAAGAAACCGAGATCGCCCTTCTTCATCGCGCGCATATGGTTGCGCGCCTGAAAATTCCGCACGCCGTCCCATTCGGCGCCCTTCTTGCCTTCGCGCTTCTGCTGATCCCACGACCAGCAATCAGGCTCGGATTTGAGTAGCCAATAGGCCATGGGACGCCTCACTTCTCCTCGTCGGGGGCGTTGATCGTCCAGAGCCACGGCCTCACTTCGACCGCGGCGAACACCCCCGCTTTGGCGAAAGGATCGCCGGCGGCGATCGCCCGGGCGGCGTCCAGCGATGCGGCCTCCACCACGATGAGGCTGCCGTTCATTGTCGCGCCGTCTGCTTCGGTGAAGGGGCCGGCAAACACGATCGTGTCGCCAAGGCTCTTAAGATATTCAAGGTGCCGCGGGCGGTTGGCCTTGCGGATCGGCAACGCCCCTGGCTTATCTGTGCAGATCAAAGCGTAGAGCATCGTTTCCCCCTGGCTCTAAGGCTATTGCGCCCTTGGCTGACTGTCCATGGGGGCTCCCCTCCGGTCCGCCTAATCCTCGGCCCGGAGCGGCCTTGACAGCAGCGCTTCGATGGCTTCGTCGACGCCCGCGCGGTCGGAGACGACAGCATGCACGGCGGACGCAATCGGCATCTCAATCCCTCGCGACTGCGCCAATTCGGCCATGGCCCGTGCCGTGTAGATGCCCTCAGTCACGCTCTGCCGTCCCTTCAGCGCCTCATCGACGCGGCGCCCCTGGCCGAGTGCCAACCCAAGCGACATGTTGCGCGATTGGGGGCTGCCGCAGGTCAGCACGAGATCGCCGAGGCCGGAAAGCCCGGTCAAGGTCTCCCGCTTGGCGCCGAAGATCGTTCCAAACCGCGCCATCTCGGCGAAGCCCCGCGCCACGAGGGCCGCATGCGCGCTGGCGCCGAGCTGCTTGCCCATCACAATGCCGGCGGCGATGGCATAGACATTCTTCACCGCGCCGCCGATCTGCACGCCGGTCATGTCTTCGCTCCAATAGCATCGGAATGGCCCATGACTGAGCGCACGCGACAGCGCCGCGCCCAGATCCTCGTCGGGTGCCGCCAATGTCACCGCCGCAGGGAGTCCGCGCGCGATCTCTGACGCGAAGCTCGGACCCGATAACACGGCAAGCGAAGCGTCCGGTAATTCCTCGGTCAAAACCTCAGAGAGCAGTTTGCCGGTCGATTGCTCGAAGCCCTTCGAGCAGATAACGAGCGGCTGATCGCTTCGAACATACTGGGCGAGTTCGGATGCGATACCCCGCACCGCTTGCGATGGCGCAACGAGCAACAACAGATCGCAGCTTGCGACTTCGTTAAGCCGCGAGGTGGCTTCGATTGCCGGATCGAGTGGAACGCCGGGAAGAAAGACACGATTGACGTGGAGCTTGTTGATGTCCTCGACGGTCGAGGCCTCGTAGGCCCAGATCAAGGCGTCACGGCCCGCTCGCCGCGCCGTCATGGCCAGCGCCGTTCCCCAGGCGCCGCCGCCGATAATGCCAACAGTCTGCAAAGTCATGGCCGCTCGCTATCCTGTGCCTGCGCCTGTCATACAGGAAAGCCCCGCCATGCTGGAAGCCAACTACCGTTAAGCCTTTACGCCTGCGCCAAGCGCCGGGGGAGCATCGGGGTCGAGCGGCCAGCGCGCTTTGGTGGCTGCGTCCATCCCATCCACGAGCCCGAGCGCGAGACGCTCCGCCCCGGCCCAGGCGACCATCGCGGCATTGTCGGTGCAGAGCTCGATCGGCGGGACGTAGAGACGAAATCTCTCTGCCGCGCAGAGTCTCTCTAGCGCCGCCCTCAGCGCGAGATTGGCGGCAACGCCGCCCGCAACGACGAGAGCCGCTTGCGCGTCATGACCGAGCCGGTCGCGATAGAGCGCCATTCCGACAGCTGTCCGGTCCGCGACGATCTCAGCGACAGCAACCTGAAAGCTCGCACAGAGATCGGCCACGTCTTGATCGCTCAAGGGCTCGCGATCCTTGGCCGCGTGCCTGAGCGCGGTCTTGAGTCCGGCAAGCGAGAAATGGGGCTCGGGCCGTCCCAGCATCGGACGCGGCAATTTCACATTGGGCCTTCCCTTCGCCGCGCAAGCTTCGACCGCGGGTCCCCCTGGATAACCGAGCCCCAACAGCTTCGCCGCCTTGTCGAAGGCTTCGCCGAGGGCGTCATCCAACGTGGTGCCGAGCCGAGTATAGCGTCCGACGCCCTCGACGATGAGAAGCTGCGTGTGTCCGCCGGAGACGAGAAGCAACAGATAGGGAAAATTGAGTCCATGCGTCAGGCGCGGCGTGAGCGCATGCGCTTCGAGATGGTTGACGGCAATGAAGGGGAGGCCGCGTGCAAGCGCGATAGCCTTACCCGTAATAACGCCGACAATCAAACCGCCGATCAGCCCGGGTCCTGCCGTCGCCGCGACGGTATCAATGTCATCCCATCCAACCTTGGCGTCGGCCAGCGCCTTCAGGATGGCGGCATCCAACAGCTCAATATGCGCCCGCGCCGCGATCTCCGGCACCACGCCGCCATAGCCAGCATGCAGCTCGAGCTGCGAGCGGACGACATTCGAGAGGATCGTGCCACGACCGTTTGCATCGCGACGGACGATTGCAGCCGCCGTCTCGTCACAGCTCGTTTCAATGCCGAGCGCCACAAGTGTTTCGCTTTTTGCTCTCACCAAGCCCTCAATACGGCGCGGGAATCCAGTAATCGTCTTCACTAGATATATGATAACAGACCCAATTGGTTACTGGATGCCCGCCTTGGGCGACAGCAAGAAAACGGCCTTGAGAATGCGTCCACTTCTGATCGGCACGCGCGGCAGCCCGCTCGCCCTTTGGCAGGCGAACCATGTGCGCGACCTCTTGATCGCCAATGGACTGCCACCCTGCGACGTCGATTTCGCCGTGATCAAGACTTCGGGAGATACCATTCAGGACGTGGCCTTGCGCGAGTTCGGTGGCAAGGGCCTATTCACCAAGGAGATCGACGAGGCGTTGCTTGGCGGTCGTATCGACCTTGCCGTTCATTCGATGAAAGATCTGCCGACAGTGCTCCCGAGCGGAATCGCCATCGGCGCAACCCTCCGCCGAGGCGACGTTCGCGACGCCCTGATCGCACGCGACTGGCAGAGCGTCAAACAACTCCCGCCTGGCGCCGTGCTCGGGACGTCCTCATTGAGACGCCAAGCACAGATTCGCCGGCTCCGTCCCGATCTCGAGATCATAGGCTTCCGCGGCAATGTCGAAACAAGAATAAGAAAACTCGATGAGGGCAAGGCACAAGCCACCGTGCTCGCGCTCGCCGGCCTCGAGCGGCTTGGGCTGACCGATCACGTCACCGAGATTC
>Ga0315276_10004649_pt1 | contig 12626 bp, 14 predicted proteins | sample YL17G05_0_MG_FD_204542 | JGI IMG/M metagenome (GOLD analysis project Ga0315276, IMG submission 204542) | Sediment microbial communities from Yellowstone Lake, YNP, Wyoming, USA - YL17G05_0 | ecosystem: Environmental > Aquatic > Freshwater > Lake > Sediment | place: USA: Wyoming | collected... | reverse complement strand
AGTTTTTTATATTAATTTTTTTGTAAATTCTTTTCTTAATCTAAAACTATCTGCCCATTTTGCATAAGCATCCCAGCCTTGAAAACTTTCAAGCATCTTTTCATAGCTCAAGAGTCCTTGATTATATTTTTTAATCTTATCTAAGATACTTTTTATATTTCTTTTTCTCAATATCCTAAAATAATAAAAATTTCTAAATCCAACAAAATCAATTCCTCTTGAAAGAGAGATTATTTTTGATTTTTCTGAATGTAACTCTAATCTTAATTTTTCCTTCAAAAATATGTTAATTTTAAATTTCCAAATTTCAAGTTGTTTTAACGAAGAATGAAGAATAACAAAATCATCAACATATCTTATATAATATTTTACTTTTAAAATATGTTTAACAAAATAATCTAATTCATTTAAATAAACATTAGCAAAAAATTGAGAGGTTAGATTTCCAAGAGGCATTCCAATTCTTGTTAGTTCCCCTCTTGCACCATTTTTTAAAATTTTCTCAATTAACCATATAATTTTTTCATCTTTAATTTTTCTTTTTATTATATTCATAAGAATTTCATGATTGACTTCTGGAAAATAATGTTTAATATCTGCTTTAAAACAAAATGCCTCTGACTTTAAATTATTTGTAACTTTTCTTTTAAATAAGTCAAATCTTTTAAGTGCAAATAAATTTCCTTTGTTTTTTCTGTTTGCACAAGAATCATAAATAAAGCTTTTATCAAAAATAGGTTCTATAACTTTAACTAAGATATGATGGACAATCCTATCTCTAAAATCAGATTTAGAAATTTTGCGGGTTTTTGGGTCTCGCAAAATAAAAGTTACAAGCGAGATAGGTTGGTAGGTTTGACTCATTAATTCAAATTTTAATTTTCTTAAATTTTCTCCAAGATTTTGCTCAAAATCAATAATATAATCTTTTCTTGTCTTGCCTTTTCTTGCTCTTCTCCAAGCTAAAATTAAATTAGATAAATTATAAACCTCTGGATAAATATTATTAGTCTCCACATTAAATAAAAAATCCTAGCCATCTCTGAGCTATTCTGCTGTTCTCGTTGGAGTTAGCCAAGTTCTCGTTCCTGGAATTCAAGTCCAAGTTCCTGTTCAAGTAAAGCCCAGAAACCCCAGAACCTTGTAGCCAATTTATCAATTTAGAGATTATTAATCTCTTCACTGAAATTCCTCGCAAGGAATCTCTGTATTTTATGACTTAAAATAAATCTAAATAATGTGCTAATAAATTGGCGTGTAGCCCAGCCAATTAATGGCTAGGAATTTAACAAATAAAATCAAGCTTTTAAATTATTCTAATTTTCCAGTTTTCAGATAATTTTCAGCTTTTTTAGCTCTTTGCTCAATCTGAGCTTGTGTAGGTTCATGACATTTGTCCGCCTTAAATAAATACTTTCTATAGGGCTAGAAAGTATGAAGAAAGAGATAATTAGAAGGGAATTTATTCAATTGAGAATTAAGGGAAAAAGTAATAAAGAATGTAAGAGAATTCTTAGGGAAAGATTTGAGATAGATTTTGATAGAAGAACTTTAAGAAGATGGTGGAAAAGATTTATTGAAGATGATTTGTGGGATTTAAGAGACACATCTCAAAAACCATCTAGACTCCAAATTAAATTTTCTAAAAAAGAAAAAGAAATTGTTACAAGAATAAGAAAAAACTTTGGTTATGGTCCAAAGAAAACAAGAATTCAAGCTCAAAAAGAAGGTGTTCAAATGTCTATCTCCACAATCAAAAGAATAATAAAAAACTCAGGATTATCCAAAGGGAGCAAGATGGAAGGAGTTAAACTGAAATGGGTAAGATTTGAAAGACCTGACCCAAATGATCTGTGGCAAATCGACGGAGATCAGAATGATGATGGTACTTGGAGAGTTCCCGTAGAAGATGATTGTTCTAGATATTGTTTGGGAGTTTTTGATATAAAAAATAATACAACAGAAGCTACAATAGCAATTCTAGAAGAATGTATAAGTAAGCATGGAAAACCAAAACAGATTCTTACTGATAATGGTCCTGAATTTGGAGGATTAAGTAGAGATAGTGATTTTGATAAGTGGTGTGAAAAGCAAGGGATTATTCATATTCGTTCTGGAGTTCATAAGCCAACTACTGTTGGAAAAATAAGTGCAATTCAAAGAACTATTCAAGCCGAACTTCCACATTGGAAAGGAGATACAGAACTCTGGAGAATGATGTACAATCATGAAAGACCTCATGAAAGCCTTAGAGGATTAACACCTGCTGAAGTTTATTTTCAGTTTAAGAGACATAAAAAACATTATGAATTATAGGTAGGACATTTCTAATGAACCTACACATGCTCAATCTGAGCTATTTGTGCATCTCTTGTTCTTTGAATATTTGCTAAGCTTTCACCTAAAAAATTTTGCGAAGCGTCTTCGCCGCTTACGACAACTACCCTGCTGTACTCGCCGGAGTAAGCCAAGTCCTCGCTCCCGGAATCCAAGCCCAAGCTCCAGCCCAAGCAAAGCCCAGAAACGCCTAGATTTTCAATAGATTGTTCCTTTTGTTGTAAAGTGTAAAGTTTTCGGTTTCCTCTCTCCAACCTTGAGGGAACTCCTGATCTAATTAGTTCAGAATCTCCATTATTAAAATCTCCTGTTGCAGAAGCTAGAATTTTAGCTGTCCTTATTTGAGAGTAAGGTGTAAGCTTAAAAGCCAAGTTATAATTCTGGATATCTAATTTTGCTGGTTCTAATCCAACAAATATTGCAGGAAATTTATCTAAGTCTTTATCTCCTTGATTAAGCTGATTATAAAGATTCAAAGCAATCTGATGATTTTTTCCTGAAAAATCCATTACTAATCCTAAATCTTTATAAGATGTATTTCTTTCAGGCATTTTATCTAAATTTAAAAGTAATTGAGCTTCTTCTGGCAACATAACTCTCGCACCTAGGTCTCTCGCAGATTTATCAATTGCAAATAATTTGAAAATATTTGACTCTCTAAATGGCTGATCTTTGCCAGGATTGCTGGTAAGTTCTGCAAGAGTGTATTTGTATTGTGAATTAACTCTTTTAGCTATTTCTCTGCCAAAAGCGTCATAAACTAATACTCCTGCTCTTAGTTCAATTACTGGCTCTCCCTTAAAAATTGGTTTTTCCATATTTTTCCTACAAGTTTTATATTTATAAATCTTTCTAATTTGTTACTTTTTATTAGAAGTAACATATAACCTAGCAAGAGGTATATGGGCCAGTTAATAAATAATGTTTCAGCGATTATAAGAAATAGGATTAATTTTTATATAAGTAACTTTTAGCTTAATCTTCTTATCTAACCTTTTTATTTATAAGATATTGATAAGTTGGTTGTTGGTTATTAATATTTTTAATCACATAAAAAATCTCATTATCAGTCTTAAGGACTTTAAAATAAAGATTAGTTCTATCTAACATTAATTCAAACCATTTTCTTTCAGGATAATTCATTTTTTTTCTTGTGATTGTTTTTGTTGCAAAGCTTGCAACAACATATTTTGATTTTACAATTAGGTTTTTTATAAGTTCTTCGCTTGTTTTATAGTTTTTTTCAGATTGATTAATAATATCTATTATTTTAAAAAGAAAAATTATATCTGCTTTTGGTATTTGCAAAACTTTTTTTAAATCTTTAACATCAAGAATGCTTGCTTTTCCATTAAAATTATTATTTTGTTTTTTCATTATTTGAAAATATTCATTAAGAAATCTTATGTCTTCTTCATCTATGTCATATGCATAATAATTTAATTTTTTTAGATTCATATAAGAATATGATAAAGGATTTAATCCAGAACCTAAATCAATAATTGTTTCTGGATTTCCTGTTATTTCAAAGATTTGTTTGTAAATTTGTTTATAATCATTAATCCTCTCTTTTGTTGAGATTGTTATTGAAAGAAGCTGTTCAATTATTTTATTAATCTCAATATTTTCTTTATTATTATTATTATTATTTAAGGCGTGTTTTAGATTATCAAGATATAAATATCTTTTATTCTTTTTTTTAGTCTGAAAACTTGAATAAGTTTTGTGGAGTTTTGCCCTGATATTTTTTATGTCTTGCTTGGTTATTTCTTTTATTTTGTTTGTTTTAAGATAATTTTGAATCTCTTTCTTAACTATATCATCTGCAAGGGTTTTATATTTCTTATTTTCTTTTACTTTTCTTAAAATCTCTTGTATCATATAATACCTAAATACAAAAAGTTTATAAACCCTATTTTTTATCTTATAGAATGGCTGTTGAAAAACCAACAATGAATATTGTATTTGTAGGTCATGTAGACCATGGTAAGTCTACTTGTGTAGGTCAGCTTGTATTTCAGTCAGGGCTTGTTAGTGAAAATGAAATGAAAAAGCTTAAAGAAGAAGCTGAAAAACAAGGAAAAGCTGGGTTTGAATTTGCTTATATTATGGATAGAATTAAAGAAGAAAGAGAAAGAGGAGTTACTATTGATTTAGCTTATCAAAAATTAGTTACACCAAAAAGACAAGTTACAATTATTGATGCACCTGGACACAAAGACTTTGTTAAAAACATGATTACAGGTGCTTCACAAGCTGATGCAGCTTTCTTGACTATTGCTGCAAAAGAAGGAGTTCAACCTCAAACAAAAGAACATTTATGGTTATTAAGAACAATGGGTGTTGGTCAAATTGCAGTACTAATTAATAAAATGGATAGTGTTGATTATAAAGAAGAATCTTTTAATAAAGTTAAAATAGAAGTTTCTGCTTTATTAAAAGTGGTTGGAATTAATCCTGAAAAAATAACTTTCTTAGCTGTTTCTGGATTAAAAGGAGATAATATTAAAGTAAAATCAAAAAATATGCCATGGTATAAAGGTCCTACTTTATATGAGCAATTAGATTTATTTGAAGACCCTAAAAAACCTACTGATTTACCTATGAGAATGCCAATCCAAGATGTTTATGAAATAACTGGTATTGGTGTTGTTCCTGTTGGTAAAGTTGAAACAGGTATTTTAAAAGTTGGACAAAAGATTATAGTATTGCCTGGCAGAAGCGGAACAGGAATTAAAGGTGAAATTAAAACTGTTGAAATGCACCATGAACAATTAACAGAAGCTCCTGCTGGATACAATATTGGTATTAATGTAAAAGGAATTGGCAAGAAAGATATTGCGAGAGGAGATGTTGTTTGCGATGCTGCTAAACCTGCTACAATAGCTGAAGAATTCACAGCACAAGTAGCTGTTATTAATCATCCAACTGTTATTGCAAAAGGTTATACACCTGTATTCCATGTTCATACTGCTCAAGTACCATGCCAATTTATAGAAATATTACATAAAATAGATCCTGCAAGCGGACAAGCAATGCCAGGAAAAGTTGATTTTTTAAAAAATGGAGATGTTGCTATGGTTAAAATAAAACCAATGGGTAATCTAGTTCTTGAAACTTCAAAAGCTAATCAGCATATGGCAAGATTTGCAGTAAGAGATGCTGGTGCAACTGTTGCTGCTGGTGTCTGCACTGAATTAGTTGCTAAAAAGCTTGATGCTTAAATAATTTTTAAAACCCTGGGGAGAGTTCTGATAATACAAAATGAAAACCACAGAACATTTCAAAAAATTAATAGAAATTTTTAGAGATTCTGATAGCAAATTTAAGGGGGTTCTTAATGCTTTAAGATATGATGTTATTGAAACTAATAAAAGAAATGATGAAAGATCTCTTTTTTTATTGCCTGCAACTGTAGCATCTTTATTAGGTCAGACAATTGTTACTTCATTTATCAATATATTACAACCTTATGGTCCTGATTTTGTTAGAGGATGGTCAACAGGTTGGAGACCTAAAAATCCTGACAAATATTATTGGGATAATTCTTCTGAACGCTATGTTCGTATTGACTAAAGAATACTTTTTTAAAAAATAAAAGTCCCAGAATCCCTAACTTCTGGGAGTTTAGAATAATAAATAAGAGTTGAAAAGATGATTATTCAGCATCATCCCCAAGATCGAGAGAGTCGATCTCCTCATCAAAATCATCTGTGCTCATTTTTTTGCCTCTTGTTTTTATTAATCTTATATTATATAGAGGATATATAAATCTTTTTGTTTCTTAATTCTATATTCTTTATTTCAATTAAATTTAAAAACCTTAGATAATTTTTAATTTAATCCAAAATTGTAATTTCTAAGAATATTAATTTAGTATATCTTTGCTCTTAATTTTTTTATTAATAATTTATAATCCTATTTTAGCTATTCATCTTTAAAGCTAAAAATGTTTATCAGATATTAGAAAAAGTTGGTGCTTGGGTTGAATTTATTCTTCCAAGTTTATGATAGGACTATTTTTTATGGCTGACAAATGTCAGGAATCCCACTAAAGTTATGGGCCACCAATAACTTTATAAATCTATAAATTTTCTAATATTTATCAAAGGAATATTAGATATATCAGAAAAAGATATTATCATTATCACATATCACAATTCATGAATTCCGTTCATATTCATTATTGTCGGAAAAATTTGAGATTATAAGAGAGAATAAATAATTGAAATAAAATCTTTTTCTAGAGATATTAATATGTTTAATGATATCAGTAATGTAAAAAACATTACTAAAACAAACAATATTAGTAATTAATAAGACGAGATAAGCAAGGCATGAGAGAATAAGCTAAAAAACAGCTTAATCAACTCAAAAACCTCTTCAAATCGTTTAATAAATTACTAATAAGAAAGTTAGTAACAAGTAAATAAATAATAAAATAAATGAATGTAAGGAGGAAAAATTGAACATAAAATGGCAAAAATAAGTCCGGTTTCAATCAAGTATATAATTCATGCTAAATTTGAAGCTGAAGGAACAATTGAAAAACCAGACATGATTGGAGCAGTATTCGGGCAAACAGAGGGTTTGTTAGGTGAAGACCTTGAAATGAGAGAGCTTCAAAAAACTGGGAAAATCGGAAGAATTGAAGTTTCAACAGAATATGAAGATGGAAAGACTATTGGAGATATAGAAGTTCCTTCTGCAATGGATAAAACAGAAACAACAATTCTAGCTGCAGCTCTTGAAACTATTGAAAGAGTTGGTCCTAGTGATACTAAAATAACTATTGAAAGAATTGAAGATGTCAGAGGAAGCAAAAGAGACTATATTTTAGAAAGAGCTAAAAAACTAATGGAGGGGTTAGGAGATTCTGAAAATGGAATTAGTGAAATGACTAGTGAGATAAAAGATTCTTCAAGGATTTCTAAAATGCAAGCTTATGGAACTGAAAATATCCCTTGTGGAGATGTTTCTGGAGATGAATTAATAATTGTTGAAGGAAGAGCAGATGTTATAAATATGTTAAGAAATGGTGTAAAAAACATTATTGCAATGAATGGAATGATTCTTCCAAGAACTGTTGTTGAATTAACAAAAGAAAAATCAGAGGTTATTTTGTTTGTTGATGGAGACAGAGGAGGAAATCTAATTATTAAAAATGTAACTGAACAAGCAAAAGTTGATTTTATTGCAATGGCTCCAGAAGGCAAAGAAGTTGAAGAGCTAACAGGAAAAGAGATTTTACAAGCCTTAAGAAAAAAAGTAAAAGTAGAAAATTTTTCAGGAAGCCAGAGAACAAAAGGAGTCCAAAGATATGATAAAAATGATTCAGAAGAAAAAACAACACAAAAAGAATCAAGAAAAATTGAAAAAATTACTGCTAAAGAAAAAGAGCAAATCAGCTCTGAATTAAATGATTTAGTTGGCACAAATGGGGCAGTTATTTTTAATCAAAAACTTGAAAAGATTAGAAAACTTCCGATTAGCAGACTAAGTTTATTAAGACTTGATGAAAACCCATATATTATTGCAATTGATGGAACTGCCACCCCAAGGGTTTTAGAAACATGCGAGAGATTAGGATGCAGTAATTTAATTGCAAAAACTTTTGTTAATACTGACACAGATATTAATTTGGTTTCACTTTAATTAATATCAGAAACTCTGACAAACAGAGTTTATGAGACAGAACAAAAAAGTAATATTTTTGTTCTGTATCTGTGAGTTCTGATTCATAGTATATTTTAAAATTAGGGTTAATTAAGATTAATCAAATATTTGCAAAACTTATAATTTTTTATAGATTATCATAATTTTAATATCTCTAGGTTATATTAAATAGAAGATTCAGAGGCTTGTAGTTTTTCTTTTGTTATTGGTTTTTAGTCTATACTTTTGAGGTACATAAATCCTTAAAAATAAGCTAGAATATTTTTAAATATGGTTTATAATGCTATTGCAGAACAAAATATCAATAATTTAATTAAACAAGCGTCTCAAAACAGATTATCAGAAGGGGCCATAACTCTTCAACAAGCTTTAAAATATTTAAACCAAGAGTTTGGAGCATCTCATTGCAGGGATTTGCCAAAGCATGATGTTGAAAGACTTCAAGTCAGAAAAAAACTATCTGAAGCAATAATTAGTACTTATGATAACTTAATTCGGAATTTTATAAAAACTGATTATGGAGTATTATTAACTGAAAAAGAGAAATTAGGATCTGAATTATCAAGAGCAGAAGAATTGAAAGAAACATATCGCACTGATTTAGAAGAAGCTGAAAAACAAAGAAAAGAATTAGAAAGAAAGGTTGGAGAGTTAGAAGAAAAAGTTAATGGATTAACTTCTGAAATTGCAGATCTTAATGAAGCTCAACAAGATTTCAGAGACATTTAGATATAAAAACCTATAAAAGAGTTTCTGAAGCTTAAAACTTCTTTTGGGAAGTTTTAAATATTTAACTTGTTTGGTAAGAATATGGAGCTTAAAAGAGGATTTAAAGAATTATTAATATCTCAAGGATATAAAAATATTCAAAAAACAGCTGGGATAGGTTTGATTATTTTAATTATTGCCTTAATTGTTTTTTCAAGTTATTTTTTGTTTTTTCATGTAAGACAGTGTGAAAATGCAGATTGTTTTGTTGATGCAATGACTAATTGTAAAAGATTTTCATGGATAAGAGAAGATATTCAGGCAAGTTGGCTTTATACTATAACAGGCAATGCAAAAGGAGATATATGCAATGTCGAAGTTCAGTTATTAGAGATAAAACAAGGATCAATTAATAATGAAGAAATACAAGGGAAAAAAATGACTTGTACATTTTTAAAAAGTAAAATAAGTCTTCCTGAAAAAGATCTTTTAAATTGTGAAGGAGAATTAAAAGAAAAATTACAAGAGATGATTATTCAAAAAATGCATAATTATTTGTTAAAAAATGTTGGGGAAGTAAGGGGGGAGTTTGGGGGGATTTAAAAACTCATAACTTATTTTAATAATCTATTATATAATTTTAAGGTTTTTATTACTAATTTCTTATTGATAATTTTAAATACATCAAAAGCTTATTCTTTTCATGAACTTCAAAGATATTCGTTTCGGACCAGCAGGACTTGGAGGGGTGAAGGAAGCTGAAGACAGGCTTGAAGATTATTCTAAAAAAGGCTTGAAAGCTTGTGAAATTGCATTTACTTATGGAGCTTATATAAAAAATAAAGAAGATGCAATTAGAATTGCTAAAAAAGCCCGCGAACTTGACATAAAGTTAAGTATTCATGCGCATTATTGGATTAATCTTAATTCAAAAGAAAAAAAGAAAATTGAAGAAAGCAAGCAAAGAATTCTTGATTGCTGTAAGATTGGGGATTGGTTAGAAGCTTATTTAGTTGTTTTTCATCCTGGTTATTATGGTGGTATGGATAAAGAAGAAACATACCAAAACATTAAAAAAGCTGTTTTAGAAATTAAATATGAAATAAAGAAGAACAATTGGAAAATTGAGATTGCTCCTGAAACAACAGGCAAAATAAATGTTTTTGGGGGTATTGATGAAATTTCTAGATTAAAAAATGAGGCTAATTGTGGTTTTGTTTTAGATTTTGCTCATATTGAAGCAAGAGATAAAAAAGTAAATTGGAATAGAATAAAAGAATTATTCCCAGAAGAAAAATGGCACTGCCATTTTTCTGGAATTGAGTATACTGAAAAAGGTGAAAGAAAGCATAAAAAGACAGGCAAAGAAAACTGGAAAAAAATGCTAAAAGAACTTCCTAAAGACAAAGAAATTGTAATAATTAATGAAAGCCCTGATTGTGTTGAAGATTCTGTTGAAGGGTTGAAATTAAGCTATAATAAAAATTAGTGCAATTCTAAACTAAATTTTTTACTTACCTTATTAATTAACATTTAAACTCTTTGTTTATTGTATTATTAATTATTAGTTTAACAATTGTTTTTATATTTATAAGTGTTAAAAATAGTATAAGTGTTGTAAGTCATGTGAGAAAAGAGTAAGCTAATGAATCAAATCTTAATCCTCAGACTTTTCATTTTCAAATTTTTCTTTTTTAAAATTTTCCTGCTTTTTATTGTACATGCTTTTTCCTTTAATATTTCTGTCAATTTTTGATAAAACCCTGTTAGCAGAAAGTGGGTCTTTTCTTATTTTATTTAAAATAAAAAGAATTTTTCTTATTACTTCTTCATAAGTTTCTCTTTTATGTTCTTTTAGATGGTCTAATCTTGCTTTTGTTTCTTCCTCGAGCTTTATAGTGGTTATCTTTGCCATCCTTAGTATACCTTGGTGTAATTAAGTATACTATTTAAACATTTTGTTTGTGTACTTATTTTATAGTTACTACACAATAGAAATCTTTATAAAGTAAATTTAGGTGTTTAAATTAATTAAATTTTAAAAGCTTAACATGAAAAACAAAGCAATTTTGGTTTCTATTGTAGCAGTTTTTGCTATAATCTTAACTTTAAATGCTGTTATTGCAAGTACTGTTGATGCAACAATCAATGATGTTGAAGTTAATGATATTTCATTAATGGGTTCAACAACTGCTGCAGGATTTGTTTCAAACAATGTTCCTGTACAAGTTGAATTTACATCAAATGCAGATCTTGTGGATGCTAGAGTTAAGGTCTATATCGAAGGATATAAAGATGATATATCTGCTACTACTTCAAGGTTTAATACCTTTAATGGTAGTACATATGTTGAAAGATTTTCATTAGAATTGCCTTCAAGTATGGATCTAGACAGTAATCCAGAAGGTTTGACTTTATTCGTGAGAATAAGTGCAAAAGGACAAGATGCTCTTGAACAAGAGTATAAAATAAAAATGCAAAGAGATACTTATGCATTAGAATTTTTGTCTATTGATGCAGATCAACAAGTTGCAGCAGGTAGTGTTCTTGCTCTGGACATTGTTATAAAAAACAATGGATTTGACAGACTTGATGACACTTATGTTAAAGCTTCAATTCCTGAATTAGGAATAAGCCAAAGAGTATATTTTGGAGACATCCAATCTAACTCTGATGAGACATATGATAATATCAGAGATTCTTTGAACAAAAGAATATACTTGGCTATCCCAGCAGATGCTGTTTCAGGCGTATATAACATACAAGTTGAAGCATATAACTATGATGCAATTGTAACAGCAAGTAAGAAAGTAATGATTAGTGGAGTAGCAAAAGAAGATACAACAAAAGACACAGACAAAGAAAATGTTAAAGATATTGAAGATGCTGATAAAACAGTTACTTCAAACAATACAGTTTTAATTTTAACTGTAATCTTAGCAATAATCTTTGTAGTTCTTTTAGTAGTATTAATTGTGCTATTAGCTAAGAAACCAGCTGAAACAGAAGAATTCGGAGAAACAAGTTATTATTAAATTTTTTAATTTTTTGTTTTTATTTTTATATTTTTAACTTGTTTTTATGAGGGATTCTGGATTTTTTTATTATTTTTAATTAAGATAATATTTAAGAAAGAAAAAAGAAGATGTGATGAAAAGATAAAATGGCAAATGATGATTATAAAATATATCAAGGCAAAAAAGTTCTTGTAATTGTAGATGCAAGAATTAGTAGGCTCTATCATTATCCAAATGAAAGGGATTATTCTGCAACAAATGAAAGTATACAAATATCTGGAAAGTTAGTAACTGAAACAGACAATTGTATAACTTTAGAAGATATTGCATCAATGCCTATTTCTGACCAAAAAATAAGAAAAGGTGATAGAAGGAGAGGAACACTAAACAAAACATTTGTTATTAGTGTTTGTGAAAGAGATTAAGAAGTGAAATTTTAGATTAAATAAAGAGTGATTGAAGAAAAAATAGCAACCATAGTTGAATCAACAAGAACAACAAGTAATGAACATGGGAAAGGATTGCATACTGTTTTACTCTCTGATGAAATGATAGATGTTTGCCATAATAAAAAAGCATTTAGTATAAATATAGAAACCTGTATTGTTCCTGGAAATGATAAATATCCATATGAAACCACGGCATTTGATAATAATGGGGAGAAATTATATCAAGAAAGATGTGATGATATGGTGTGGTCTCATTTGGCACTAATAGATAGATATAAAAGAGAATTTTTTAGAACATCTAACATCTCTTAGAAAATAATTAAACTTTCAAACCTAAATCATAATAATATTTTAAAAATAAAAGAAGTGTGAGGAAAAATTAACATGAAAAAAATTCTTATTTGCACAAAGCATAAAGCTTTGGCAGTAAATGTTTCTA
>Ga0315276_10004647_pt1 | contig 12629 bp, 14 predicted proteins | sample YL17G05_0_MG_FD_204542 | JGI IMG/M metagenome (GOLD analysis project Ga0315276, IMG submission 204542) | Sediment microbial communities from Yellowstone Lake, YNP, Wyoming, USA - YL17G05_0 | ecosystem: Environmental > Aquatic > Freshwater > Lake > Sediment | place: USA: Wyoming | collected... | reverse complement strand
ATGGTTCCTGATGGGCTGACTTGGGCTGGATCGATCTTGTTCCCACCGATCCAATCGATGAAGGCATAAGGGGTTGCTACCAAAAGCGCACGGACCAGGCCCAGGACTGCTCTGCTCGTGATCAATACCATACCTTCGACGTACGGGTCCGGCATCGCATGGATCAGGGCGTGAATATCAGCTGCCACAATCGAGGCTGCGTTTGCGAAGGTCTTACCAAGCGCTCCGCCGACTGCCATCGCTTGGGGCATACCGGTTCCTGTGCCTGTCACGACGTAGTAATAGTTATCTGCAGCTGCCATGGCCCTGCCCCAAATACCGGACAGGTATCCACCGAAGTTCGCTTGAGCATCGGTTTCCAGCTCTTCTGAAATCTTGATCAGCTTGGTCATCTTGTGGATTGTAATGGCAGCCTGGCCCAGGGTCGGCTCGTTCTCGTCATAAGCGCCTTCTTCAGCTGCCACGACGAATTTAGTCGCTGCGGTTGCTTCGACCGGTACTGGATACTTGTCCAGGTTGGTCGTGAAGCGCTGTACTCCGATCATATCTGGAACAGAGGCTTCATTCCGCTTGGCGATGATCTGGTTATGAAAATCATCAGGAACCGCATACCCACCCTCTGAGTCGGTCTGTCCCTGCATAGCTGCTTTATACGGGACGTCATCACCGGTCGTGATCCAATGCAGGAATGACTTAACTTCTTCGTCTTCACCTTCGGTCGACTCTGAAACCTTGTGATAGGCATAGCCACCACGTTTCAGGTTTTTCATCTGCTCGAGGCCCTTCTGATAACCAGCCTCTTCAGCTGCTTTCAGCTCAGCTGCCTTCGCTGCAATTGCTTGCTCTTCAGCTTTGCGAGCAGCGTCTCGAGCGTCTAATACTGCGTTCAGTTCTTTTTCGTCCATTTCAATTTCTCCTATTTTCAAATTTGGGTTGATTACTGTTTTCACTTCCAGGCTTGACTCCGCAGCAGCGACGCTGCTCTCAGCTTCGTCCTCGTCTGGTAATAAACTTTTAAGCGCTACCACACGGTTCCTTGACTCTGCAGGAGCGTGGGTGTAGCTGGCATCCAGGCCAATTGGCCATAGATCGATGTGATTAATTCCGTTCTTTTGGGGTGTGCTTTCGACCAGGTGACGAGCGGTTCCGCTCGACAGTCCCAGCTTCCCTGCACGAGCCAGGTCAGCCAGGAATTTCTCGTAGGCGTCGCTTTCGTCTAAAACTCCGGCCATGAATACGCCGATGTCGTCGACGCTCAGCTCTGCATCGCTCAGCCTGCGCTTCAGGACCGCTCTTTTCCCATCGCTTGTTTCTACTGGCAGCCTGTGGTTGAACCATGTAATACTTTTCCCTGGGAATTCCATCACATAATCCGTTTCCTTGTCAAAATAATCACCTTCAAGGTCCGGATCCTTCGGGGTTGTAAACCGGATCAGGTAACCACCGACCTTGGTCTTCGTTCCTTCGTTGCTTAGGACTTTGACGGCCGGATCCCCAAAATTCACCAGCATATCATCGGTCAGGGACTTTGGGAGCTCATACCTGGTCGGGTCCGGACACAAAGCTCCAAGAACGACCGCTCCGTCGTGAATATTCTGCAGGGCTGTTTGGTCTTCGGTGCTATGCCGAGCTCCAATTTTCAATTCGTCTAATTCATCGCTCATACTTTTTTCCTCCGATAAACAAAAAGCGCAGCTTACAGTTTCCTGTCGCTGCGCTAGTCTACTGACTCTTTATGCGCTTAGTTCCGCTTGGCCTTTTCTCCTGCTCCGTCTCCGGATCTGCAGGGTATCCTGTCAAGCAATATTAGTATAACATACCTGGTTTTATTTTGGCAGAGTCCTTGTAAGTTTCTCTTCTATCCTGTTTTTTCGTTTCAGGATCTCATAAATTTCCGATGCGAATTCGTGACGCTCCATCCCTTTAAATCGTATATCCGGACGTCCTAATATACGACCGGCGGTCCTCATGGCCCAGGCCCTGGTCCCTGGTTTTTCTTTCCAGATGAATTCAGGCACCAAGTATCCGCCTTCGCTTTCGACTTGAATGACTACCATCGGTTCTATCATAATCCAAGGTCCTTTATCATTTTCGTTATCCAGGCCTCATAAATTTGGTTTATAAGGTCCATCTTTTCCTCCGCTACTTCTCGGAGCTTACGCCAGCCAATGATACCGAATAATTCCTTCTGGTTATCGCCTACGACGTCGTCGGCGTAGCTAGCTCTGTTTCCTACCTTGGTTGTAAAATTCGACGGATCCCGATCGATATAAAATTGGGTCCCTAAGCGCTCCGAGTCATTCAGGTTCCCGAATGCTGTTTCTGTTCCACGGCCACGAATGTAATAAGGGACCGGTGGTTTGTTGCGCTCCGTCTCTGCTGGGTACGATTGCAGGCCCTTGGTTTGTAAAATATAGCTCGCAGCCTCCTGGCCAGCTTTAGCCAGGTAAATACCGACGTGCCTGGGATCCGCCATGTCACCGATGGCCTTGATCACCTTATCCAGCCCTTTGACTTCAATCAGAAATCCGCTCATGGGGTCTCCTTCAGAATATTGGTCGTGGTCTGTGTCCAGCACCGGCAGTTCACATGCGCGGGAGGGTTGTCAATCGGTCCATCGTCACTATTCCAGCTTTCATCCAGTCCTATTTCCTCACCGTTCAGGGGACCGCAAATCTCACACACCAGGTCGTCGTTATTCGTGAACCACACTTTCACGACCGCCACGTCCGGAAACTGTTCTTTCATCACATCTCCGGCAATCTGGTTCCCTTCCGCATAAGCTCTCGTAGTCTCTGTGACCGCTATGGTTTGCGAACGCTGTGCATCGAATGGCATCCTTTGCATCACATCTCCGATGGTCATGCCAGGCGTGGCAACAAAATCGCTGACAGCTTCCCTGACAATTTTCCTGGTCGTCTCGCTTATTTCCTTAATGAGTTTTCCAACGTGCATCGATGCCCAGTCACGAGCTCTCTGATTGATCAAGCCAATATCTAAAATATACCCGCTCAACTCCTGGAATAGGCTGGCACCGTTATAGACCATATCGAATAACGAACTTCGGATCTTATAATCTTCGGCATCAGTCATGTCAAGTCCTTCGAATATATCTACCGGCATAATCTTCATAGTCATCGACTTCGGTTCCTTCGGCCTGGCTTTGTCCAGCTCCTGGAGACGAGCTCGGATCAGGCGAGCCTGCCTATCAAATATCGGCTGGAAAATAGCAGCCATGCGCTCTTCGGCTTGCTCTTTTTCCTTCCAGCCAGGTTCCTTGCGGTCCCTACGCTTAAGCGCCTGGACCACAGCTGCCACGATCCTTAGTAAATTATTCCGAGCTGCGAGTCTGGTCGTCATCTGGGGACCATAATTATATTTATAGTCCGTACGGCGGTCCTTCCGCCTGCAGTCGTAATCGTATTCACGCAGGGGTAAATCTCCGGCAGGGTTCCACCTGTCAGCCAAATTGTTGCCAGGGTGTTCGTTTTACTATCGCTCGCCTTGGTAATTCCAGCCGGAACGCTCCAGGTGGAAGTTGCAATCGTGTCAGCTCCCAGCCAGGTGGTCCAGTCTTCGTGATAGTCCAGGATTTCACCTACTCCCTTTTCAAATTCTCGCGCGTCTTCCATTTCGTCTACCTCCACGATCCTATTTTCCGCTTCGACTAAGTATGTCCTGTTTTGTGTTTCGATTATAGTCCGTATCTCTTCCGCGACCTCGAATGTTCGGTCTTCGTATTCAACATCGAAGGTCCTGTCTTCCGCTGGTACGATATAAGTTCGTTCGATTGTGGGAAGGTTGCCAAATTTATAAAATATTACATCCTTACCCGTTAGAATAAATATACCTTTACTAACTAATAATTGATAGGTCGCAGCGATGGAAGTATAAGTTAGAGTGACATTATTCCCCGTCCAGGTATAAACCCCTGCTCCCGACAATATCTTGCGGACAAATACCAAAATTGCATTATTGCCAGTAAAAGTAATTGCGCCTGTGGTCGTCTTGATTAAACGCCCTTCACGTAGTAGTGCATTATTGCCAGCCAGGGTATAAGTTCCGGTGGTTGTAAAGGTCTTTCGTGCTGCCAGGATTACCGAGTTATTTCCGGTCCAGGTGAATGCGCCGGAAGTAGTAAACGTCTTTCGATAATATCTAAGATAAGCGTTGCTCCCTGACCACACAAATGATCCGGATGTAGTTTGTAGTAAGTACGCTCCTCCTCCTACTGGCACGTATGTCAGGATCGCGTCATTTCCTACCCAAGCAAATCCACCCGTAGTCGTCTTTACTAAATGAGTCGACTTCAGTATCGCATTGCTTCCACTCCACGTAAATGTACCGCTGGTGGAATACATCTTACTGGCTCTCAATAAGTAGGCGTTACTACCTGATAAAGTAAACGCTCCTGCCGTCGTCTTTAGCGGATACCCCCTGGCCAGGATCGCATTACTCCCTGATAGGGTAAATGCTCCCGCTGTGGTTTTTACTAGTCGACCTTGTTTTAGGATCTCACTACCCGCTAACGCATAAGTCCCCGTTGTCGTCTTGACCAGTCTTTTGTATAAAAGTATTGCGTTGTTTCCGCCAAGAGCAAATGCCCCAACCGTGGTTTTTAGCGGATAGCCTTTTTGTAATTTGGCGTTATTGCCAGTTAGTGTAAACACCCCCGCCGTTGTATAGGTTTTCCTTGCCACCAATATAATGGCATTACTACCTGACAAAGCAAATGTCCCCGTTGTTGTCCAAAGCGCATATCCGCCCTGAGCATAGGCAACCTCTATCATAACCGCTTGCCAATACGGGACAGGGTTTATATCATTCGAGTATCCCATTCTGCATCGCAGGGCGTTCACAACGCTTAGCGACCAAGTACCCCCGTCTGGACTTACCAAAGCACGTTTATAAAAGCTAGTACTCTCCGAATAATCCGCCCTTGTCGTAGGATTACCCCAAAGCGTTGTCTCTGTCGTATTGCTTCTAACGATACAACCACCTTCATCGGAAGACGTGCCAGACGCAGAATATTGCAAATACCCCATAACCCCTATTATGTTTGTCTGTGCCGTGTCCGCAAAATTTATCTCTGCATAATTGCCCGTCCCTGTGGCTACTTGCTTTATCAGGGCAGATCCGCCTGCCGTGCTCACCCAAGGATCTTCGTTTAGATGGTCGTAAGCCGTTACAACCCCTATGTCGTTTCCATCGCCGTCTTCAATTACGTTAGTCCCTGCGTTGTGGGTTCCGTCCGAGCCAGGTCGTAAACCTCCTACGCCATTAAGGAGAATTGGGTAATCTGCAGACGTATAAGAATATATCATATCGTCAAAATACATATCCCCTGTCACCGCCACACAAGCCCCAAGCCTGTGAGCCGTTGCCGTGTAAGCAGTCCCGCCTGCCGCGCAAGTCGCCCTTGTCTGTGCCGTTCCGTCGACCTTCCAATCTATCGTAAACGCATTGATAGAAACGTTGCAGTCGTAGTCTATACAATACCATTGACCGGTGTTGACGGTTCCTGAACTGTATTGATCATAAGCAGCGCCGTTGAAACCTACTCCAAATTTATTAGTCGACGGATAATAATATATTACCGGATATAAAGACCCCGATAAATGCGCGGGGCTGCACAGGATACTATATGTCGCCCCAGGCTTTGTCGTGAAATATACCCAAAATCTTCCAACTATTCTGTTTGTCGAAATTGTCCATTGAAAATAAGCTGTCGCAGCTGTCGTATTGCACCGCATAGCATAACTACCGCTATGTTTTTGGGTCGTGGAAATGGACGGAGAACCGGTTATCGTATCGACGAGACCGGTTCCGTTTGTACTGTACGCGGAAAGTCCTAGCTCAAAGCCCGTGAAATTTATTGGAGTAGCCATTACAATGGATCTCCGCCTCTATGCAGCTTTGTGAAATTAAGCGCCCGAATTATGTTAATGTAAACATAGGGTAAGTGCTTGTCCAAGCTGTGCCGTCGTTGCTGTTTCCTATGGTGAACGTCTCACCTATGCCCAGGGTTACGTTACCACCGTAATCAAAATATCCGATAATCGGTCTTGTACCTGCCGCTCCAGTAGTGTCATTGAAAACCACCGCATACCGAAACGGACCCATGGAAGCGCCTGCCGTCCACGTTGCCACCGCAGCGTAAAACTTGGCAACACCCGAAGTATGTATGAACTGTTGACCTGTGAGCGAAAAGCCCTTCTTGGTGTAACCGGAAACGGCTGCAAGTTCAGTCGACCCCGATCCGCCTACCATTACGCACGGAGTTGCAGTCGTGTTGATCGACGTATCCGTTGCTGCAGGAGCACCAACCATAAGGGCGATGTAAATACTATTACCGCCCGTTACTAGGTTGTGCAGAATATTACCGATGTCTTGCGTGAATATATTGAACTTGTAGTAACTTGAGGTAGCCATTATTTATCTCCTATTTATGATTTGATTTCTGCTGTTTCTATTAGCAGATTAGTCGCTCTATCCAGGGATCGAGCCAGGGCGCTCATTCCGCTCGGTCGCTCATCCTTCAGGGTTCCAAGCTTTGCATCCTTGAATAATTCCTTCACGTCGTCTTCGGTCCTGCAGTAAATCAATTCAGTCTGGATCCGGTCCCTGGTGACGAGGTCGATTACTTTCGTCTCGAATTCAAACGACGGATCTCCACCGGTCTTCAGTATCCTAGTGACCTTCCGCTGCCACTGGTCCAGTTCCTTGGTTATATTCCCAGCGGCCTGGTTGGGTTCCTGGTTGGCCTGCTCATCAACGGCTGTAGGCATCACGACCGGTTCCTTGGGTGAAGCTATCACAATCGGTGCTGGTGCAGGGGTTGGGGCCTTCGCTTCAGGCACGTCTTCGAGTTTATATCCCAATTCTACGGCTGCCACCTCCGCCTTAATTATTCCCTTCTCCACCAATAGCGCCAGGGAAGCAGCCCATGCATTCTGATCATCCTGCAAAGGCTTTACTTTTTTCTGGTCGAATACGAAATAAGCGCCTTGCTCGACCAGGTCAGGATATTCAGGGATCAGCTCGGCATTCAGGACCTCTTCGTAATAACTCCAGCGGGGTATGATGGTCGTCGTGTAAAGGTGGTATAGCGCAGCATCGACCGGTGTCCTGTCGGCTGCTCCGCTCGAGCTAAGCAGTAATTCATCGACTCCCAGGCTTACGCAAATGGTCCGGTGCATCTCGCCTCGGATCACTTCCATGGCCAGGTCCTTGATATTGCTAGAAAGCGGGACCGGCTTCAGTCCGGATCCGACCACGCCGACTTTGTGCTGGTTTCCCGGTCCCTTGAATGTCTTATTCCACCAGGTGGTTACTCGTTCGACCAATGCGTCTGTCATAGCCTGGTCGGTTGTTAGCAGGAGCGGTGGTACCGCATAATTAGCGAAGAACGCAGCCATATACTGGTCGGCCTTGAGTTCTCCAAGGGCTGCCAGGCTTGACATCGACAAGGGCGCTATTCCTGAAAGGTCCGAGCCTGGATCATACGAGCCACGAAAATATATGATTTCGTCTCGCTGGTATGTCTTCGTTCCCTTCCCGATCCGCTGGGTGAAACTGGTTATTCCGCCGGAGCTGTAATTGACCGTCATATCCTTTGGATTTATGAACATCAGCTCGACGACGTTGTCTCCAGCCTTGATCTTCTGCCAGTAAGCGCATCCATAGACGCAGAACGCCGACTCCGTGTATCTCCACAAGTCGCCTTTGTTCCATTCGCTATTGACCGTGTTTAGCAAATCAAGGACCAGGTGGTCTTCGATCTCTTCGTCTTCTCCATCCTTCAGAATAAGGGGTGCGCTTGCTATCGCATCTGCTCGGATCGATATCGCTCTGAAGGCCCAGGCCGAGCTCAAGTAAGCGGTTACAGCGGATCCGCCTTTTTTGTTTCCTCCGCTGTTAGCGATCTCCGCCCAGCCTGGTATGTTCGTGATTACTTTCAGCTCTTTATCGTAGGATAATTTCATCGGCATCGTTTCCTCCGTGGCTTACTATTCTATTGTACCCAGTACCATTTGACCTGACTCGGCCGAATGGTACGCCAGCGCCAGGGCTATAACTCCGTCATCATGCATTCCTTCCGGCGCTCCATATTTGATCAGGCCGGTCGGGAGCCGTTCGCTTTCGAACGCTTTAAGCTCACCGATCAGGATCTCATCCGGTTCTATTGTTACGGAACCGATCTCGAATGCCAGCGCCAGGGTATCGATCAGCAGCATCTTCGTGTTATTCGTGGTTATAAAGGCGGTGATCTCCAGGCCGTCTTCTTGCAGTTTCTCTACCATGGGTCCGCCGATCGAGTTATATTCGGCCATCACGGACGCATGGTTCCATCGAGCTGCCAGGGCCTTGAGCCTGGTACGCTGTGAATTATAATCCGTCTCCGTCATTCTGTCATTGAACGGGTTAGCTCTTGTTTTTACGTCCATTACACAGAACCATGTCGCATCTCCGGATCTTCCCCAATCGACGCCGATCGTGTACGTGTGGCCGTCTTCAGGATCTTCTCGCCTGGTCGCCGTGGCCTGTCGGTCGACATACCTGATTACTCCAGCTCCGTCTTCTACGAATTGAGCGTCCCATTCCTGTGCGAATGTCCTGGAGCTCAGCCTGGTCTTCGCTTTGTCATAGGCGCCTTGGATCCGTGGGTTAGGGTTGTCTCGGCTGGGTGCCTGGAATGAGGCCTGGTTTACTCCGCCGGTTGCTTGCATGTCTTCGAGCCCGATTTGAAATTCTCTCCAGAACCAGTCCCTTCCACGAGGCGTACTAATCAAATAGGCCAGGCCGTCCCTGTCGGCCAGGGTTGGAAGGACCGTCTCGGTCCATATATCTTCTTTACAACGAGCTGCTTCTTCCATCACGAATAAATCAAACGCATTTCCCAGGATCCCGACCGGACTGTCAGCCGTGTAAATTGCCAGGGATCCGCCGGATGGAAATTCGATCGTTCTCTCCGTCTTATTTATGCTCAGTCGATTGGCCACGGGTCCTGTCATTTGCTCGGCAAACTTCCATAAAGGCCTGGCGTTCTTATATGTCGGCGGCATCCATGCGACTTGAGCGCCTGCGTTGGCGCAACTAAGACACACGGATCCGCCTAGAATTGTTTTTCCCCAGCGTCTTCCCATGCATACGACTTTAACCTTCGCTGGGTGTCTCGCTATCAGGGCCTGGTCTGGCCGTAATAACGGCAATCGCATTATTATAGTCATAAGGTTCGATCTTAATCGGTCCTCCGTCTTCACCTGCGAGCCTGTGTTCGGATCGCTCGACATAGCCACGATGCTTGGCCTGCGTCTTCAGGAAAAAGCATACCGCCCATGCCTCGCCGTCTAGGGCCTTGCTGTACAAAACCGACTCGACGCTGTCTATCATTTTTTCCCTGGCTGATTTCACGGCAGCCTGGCACGTCGGGTGGCTTGCAATAAAGCTATAAAGGGTTGGCCTGGAGCATCCTATTCGCTTGGCTGCGTGGGTCAGGTTCCCTTGGGAGTCTTCAATCGCTGCTATTACTTGCTCGGCCGTCATATCGGCTTGAGTCATCATTCTATTTTTTCCTTTTTAAGCGTAAAACTGTCAACCATGGCCGGTTCCTGGTCGGTCAGGCCCTTCCAGCGCTCCAGCGCCACGGCCTTGATCTCCTGCTCTTCGGTCAGCTCAACGATCCGGTTGTTGAGTTCCTTTTCGAGCTTAGGAATTCGACCGTTATTGTTTGATTTCTTCGTCATCATCATCATCTTATCTGATTCTGTATATGATTCTGTTAATCTGTTAATCTGTTAATCTGTTAATCTACCTGACTATTCGTCACTTTTACGTCACTTTTGGTGTGACGAAAAGTCACCGGTTCGTCACGCCTACAATGGGTGTAACAATTCCGCCTCCACTTCCATCCGATCCTGAAATGATGGGAATGGGATTTTCGAGCCTTCTATCCATCCTACTAAAAGGACCAAGTCGTCTCTGTCTTCCGGCATAAGCGCCAGGACGTACTTGGTCTTTGCGTGGTATTCCCTGGTCCGGATCCATAAATGATAATTGTAATCAGGGCCTCGTCTCATTCGGCTGGCCTTCACATCGACCTGCAGGCCCAGGAGGTCCGAGCTGTAATCTCCGGTCCAGTTCGAGAGCTCTCTCTCTTGCTTCGTCTTAAGGTATAAATCGATCGAGCCGGTCAGGAATTTCGCCAGGGCAGCTTCGCCTGCGTTCCCTGTGAATTGATCATACTTATTCAGTCGTGAATTGGTTACTCCGCCAGGGTGTACTTTTGACCTGGTCGACTTGTCTTCACGATCCGCTATCAGGCGGATCTTCACCAGCTCATCTTCGGTCAGCCATACTTTTCGGATCATTTCGGTTCCATAACAGACTGAAGTTCTTTTATAAGGTCACGGATCTTATTTAGCCTATATCCTTGTCTACGCATCATGACCGCTATCTTCAGCCAGACGATATCCTTTTGGGTGAATTCGTGAGCCCTTCCGGATTTACCAATTTTAGAAGGGCTTATAACTCTCAACGATACCCAGTACCACAGTTTATGTTCTGTTATTCCTGCATCCTTAGCTGCTTCTTTACCATTCATTTCGGTTCCAGCTTGTCCAGGGTTTTTATTAGGTAAACGGTCATTGCGGTATATCTCATGGTGTCTCCATCATCGGCAGTACCGCATCCCCTATCCGCTTCTTCGCTAATTCTATATATTCAGGGTTCAATTCAATCCCGATGAAGTCACGCCCTAACTTGACCGCTACCTTGCCAGTTGTCCCACTTCCACAAAAGGGGTCTAATACTACGTCACCCGCTTTCGTTCCCGCCTTGATACACGGCTCGACTAACTTCTCCGGATATGTAGCAAAATGCGCCCCACTATAACTTTGCGTTGGGATTGTCCAGACGGTACGACGATTGCGGCCTGCGGGGTTTATTCCCATACAACTCTCGCCATTTACACTTCCAACCTTTAATCCCTGTGGACTTGCATTTTTACGGGGCGGATTGTTTCCCCAGCGTTCCAATGTAGATTGTGAACCAGGTTCCCTCACCGCGTCCGCATCGTAGTAATACCTTGCGCTCTTGCTCAATAGGAACACATACTCGTGCGACTTCGTCGGTCTGTCCGTCACACTCTCAGGCATCGGGTTGGGCTTGTGCCAAATAATATCCGACCTCAACCACCATCCGTCTGCCTGTAACGCAAATGCAACACGCCAGGGAATGCCGATTAGGTCTTTAGGTTTCAGACCACTAGGAACGTATCCGCTATTGTCGGGGTCAAATAATGTCCCGTGATTAGTCCCTTGTTTACCATTCGGATTATTACCTCTACCACTCCCCGCATAACTATCCCCTAAATTTAACCACACCGTACCATCATCCCTCAGCACCCGCCTTATCTCCCTGAACACATCCACCAACTTAGCGACATACTCCTCAGGCGATTGCTCTAGTCCAATCTGACTGTCGATACGGATTGCACCACATTTGCCGCAAATATCACGGTACGGAGTAGCCAATTCAATCGCTTTCTCACCCTCGTATAATCCCTTATGCTTTCTCCCATCGTTTCTCAATCCACTCTCTAACGATGGTCGTCTTGAAATATGGTCACACTCGCTATCCCCACCCTTCCATTTTGCAGTACCATAATCCCTCAATCCATAATACGGTGGACTTGTCACCACACATTGAACACTCTCATCCTCTAATCCCCTTAATACCTCAATGCAGTCACCTTTCAATAATTGATAGCTCATTCGCTCATCTCAATCGCTCCCTTCTCGATTTCTGCGAGGGCGTTGTCTAGTGTAATCTTAGCCAAATCAATGCAATAGTGATAATCACTCACGTTGTCAAATCTCTTCAAGTGAATAAGAGTTACAGTAATCTTATCCACCGCGATATCCAACTTAGTGCGGAGGGTGTCACATTCCTTCCGATATAATTCTTGGTCATGAAGGTATGTTTCTGCCCGTTCTTTCCAGTAATCACTACCCAACTCAGACGGATTGGTATATATACTTCCCATAATACTCATCTCAATCGCTCCCTTCACGAAATTCCAAATTTATCGGGATCATTTCGGTTCCATGTCTTCAGAAATAATCACTTTAGAAAGTCCATCGGCTATCTCGTTCAGCCTCTTCCACCACCGATCGCCATCAATCTGGGCCTGCAAATGGAATGGACCACAAAACTCGACTTGTTCCTGCCTAGAAAGCCTGCAAATATTTACGACCGCTTCGCAGACGCTTAATTGTGCTATTACAAGTTCTAGTAAAATTTGATTAGCTTCATCCTTTAGTGAGGCCTGCTTTTTTATGGACTCATTCTTAGCGTGATTTATTCTCATTTCGGTTCCATGTATCGCTTTCCCAGGCGCTCAGCGCAGCTCCAGCCTCGGGTGTGTTTTACCCAGCCATCTGCTCCGCCTGCGTTCATAACTTTGACGATTTCTCCTTGGTCCAGGGTCCCTACGATCGGTGCCACGACGCTTGGCCGGCTGCGGATCCGCAGGCCCTGGGTGAGCGATCTCATGTATAAAACTTCTCCGCCTGGTGGCTGCGGTGGTTGGCCTGGTGGGGCCGGCTTGGTAAGCAGCCAGTTATAAA
>Ga0315276_10004643_pt1 | contig 12633 bp, 8 predicted proteins | sample YL17G05_0_MG_FD_204542 | JGI IMG/M metagenome (GOLD analysis project Ga0315276, IMG submission 204542) | Sediment microbial communities from Yellowstone Lake, YNP, Wyoming, USA - YL17G05_0 | ecosystem: Environmental > Aquatic > Freshwater > Lake > Sediment | place: USA: Wyoming | collected... | reverse complement strand
AACATCGATAATCTCAGTAAATATCAGAGATGGGAATATTGTAAACGATGGGATGGAGAAACGCAAGGCGGGAAAGGTGAGAAAGGAAAAACCCCGGCATACAAGATGCAGGGACTAACCGTGCGGCAAGAAAGTCATTGCAATAAAACACATAAAATATATAATGTCATGCCTACGTGTTTTGCACGCTAATGAAGATAAATGCAGTTGTTACCAATCTTAATCTAAGGAGAAACGCAATGCTAAGAGTTAAAAATGTGCTGTTGCTGGTTATAGCGGGATTATCGCTGTTAATGGCTACAGGCTGTGATGTGACTGAAAAAACCTGTACGAAAAAGCCTTCTGCGAAACTGCTCTGTGAGAAAAAAGCTGTCGAGAAAGAGACTTGCGAGAAAAAGCCTGCGATAGACGCGTTCGAGCAGAACAAGCGTCTCGGCAGAGGGATAAATATGGGCAATGCTCTCGACGCGCCGAGAGAAGGCGAATGGGGCGTGGTAATCAAAGAGGAATATTTCAAGATTATGAAAGACGCGGGCTTTAACTCCGTCCGTATACCCTGCCGATGGTCGGCCCACTCGCTGAATGAGCCGCCTTATACAATCGACCCGGTTTTTATGAAAAGAGTCGATTGGGCGGTAAATTGCGCACTGGCGCAGAAGCTGCCGGTGATGCTCAACATCCATCACTACAACGAACTTAACCTTGATCCGCAAGGCGGAAAGGCAAAATACCTGGCACTGTGGGAGCAGATTGCAGAGCATTACAAGGACTATCCGGATACATTGATGTTTGAGCTTCTCAATGAGCCCCGGACAAACCTTACGCCGAAAGTGTGGAACAAGTTTATGTTAGAGTCGCTTGCCCTGGTTCGCAAGAGCAATCCGAACAGGACCATCGTCATCGGCTCCGGCGAAAACAACGTGATCGAGCAATTAAAGGACCTCGATATACCCAAAGACGACCGCAACATCATTGTTACCATCCATTCCTACGACCCGCTCGAAGTGACGCATCAGGGCGCCGACTGGATTACCAAGTACGACTCGAGCAAATGGCTGGGGACAAAGTGGACCGGCACCAAGGCGGAGAAAAAGGCCATAACGGATAAGTTTGATATCGCCGCGGCGTGGGGCAAGAAACATAATCGTCCGATTAATTTAGGTGAGTTCGGCGCTTACGAAAAGGCGGATATGGAATCTCGCGCATGCTGGACGAAGTTCGTCGCCGATACGGCCATTGAACGCGGGATGAGTTTTCATTACTGGGAATTCTGTGCCAAAGAGTTCGGCCTGTATGACCAGCAGACAAAATCGTTCCGCAAGCCTTTGCTGGACGCTGTCCTGCCGCCTGCGGTGAGCAAAGTCGAACCGGCGAAGAAATAATGTGTGTAACTTTTAAATGAGTTATATTTTGGGAGTAAATAATTATGATGAAGACAGCAAAACTATTTGCAATCGTTACGCTTGCGCTGGCGATCTGTATGTCGAGCGCCGAGCTAAATGCCAAACAAAATGACGCCAATGCGTTTGAGGTGAACAAGCATCTCGGCAGAGGAATAAACCTGGGCAACGCACTCGACGCGCCGAGGGAAGGCGAATGGGGCGTAACGCTTAGAGAGGAGTATTTTAAGATTATAAAAGACGCAGGATTTGATTCTGTGCGTATTCCCGTCCGCTGGTCCAACCATGCCTTGACCGAAAAACCTTATACTATCGACCCGAACTTCTTCAAAAGGGTTGACTGGGCGGTTAATAATGCGTTTAAAAACAACCTTTATGTAATGCTCAATATGCACCACTATATGGAGCTTTATAAGGAACCGATCCCCGAGAAGGAAAGGTTTATGGCGCTGTGGACGCAGATTGCCGAGCACTACAAGGGCTATCCGGATACTCTGACGCTGGAGATTTTCAATGAGCCTGATGATGCGTTTACGCCGGAGCTGTGGAACGAGTGGCTGAAAGAGGCGCACGCGATTATTCGCAAGGCCAACCCGACCAAAACGATTGTCATCGGTCCGGGTAATGACAACTGGGCCAATTACCTTAGGTTCCTTGAGCTGCCCGAAGACGACCGCAATATTATTGTCACCATTCATCATTATTTTCCGCACGATTTCACCCATCAGGGAGCACCGTGGATGACACACGAGAAGATTATGCAAAATATTGAAGATAAGAAACTCGTTGGTCAGAAGCTCCCCGCCTGGGCGAAAGACGACTGGAAGGGTGATTCCAATACGTTCCTTGGCACAAAGTGGACAGGAACGGCTGAAGAGAAAAAAGATATGACAGACATCCTCGATGTAGGCGCCGCGTGGGGAAAGAAGCACAACAGACCCATTAACCTCGGCGAATTCGGCGCCATTGCCAAGGCCGATATGGAATCGCGAGCTCGCTGGACGAAGTTTATGGCCGATTCGGCTGTTGAGCGCGGGATGAGTTTTCATTACTGGGAATTCTGCCAGGAGAACTTCGGCGCTTATAGTCAGAACAAGAAGGCCTGGAATGAACCGTTGTTAAACGCTCTTATTCCACCGAAGAAATAGGTTGCCGCTTATTTAGGATTTGAAATACTTGATAAAAAGACCCCGCCGCTGCCGTGAAGCAGCGGCGGGGTCTTTAATTAGTCCACATAATCTCAAGTTTCAAGCAGCTTGTTAAATCTCTAAGAGCCAATTCTGGGCGAAGAAGGCAAATTCATAGAAATCAATTACACAATCGTCATTTAAATCCAGCTCAACAGTTTCTTCGCAATTATCCGCCAGCCACCAAACCGCAGCAAATTCAGACAGGTCGTTCATATCTACTTTATTGTCGTAGTTAAGGTCACCGTAGAGCCATTCCACGTCAGCCGCCTGAACTACAAAGCCGATGATTACCTGACGGTTCGGGCCAGTGGCGTAAGTCGCACTTGGTATTTCATTTACGCCTGTTGCCAATTTGTGACCGGTCACGCCGGTAGCTGTGCCACCCATCGTCTGATCGATACCTTCGGTAAAACCGTTGTTGAGTGTGTATGAGCCCGGATTGCCGCAGGTGGCGGCGTCAATAACCATGTCCCCATCGCTTGTGGAAAGCGCTGCGGTCGTGATTGGATTTGGAGTACTGCTTGCCGTACTATTACTTGCAGTTGCTCCGACGGTAATAGTCTGGTCAACATTCGAAAGGAATAAACTGGCGTACCCAACATAAGCCGGCGTGGCGCTCCAGGTCGGAGTAAACGTGCCGCTGATTGCGGCGTTGACACCGGCCTCGTTGAGGATAAATGCCGCAACGTGCGCCCGAGTAGTTGAGCCGACGTTAATATCGACGACCTTGGTCATTGTTTGCCCGCCGTATGTTACAGAGCTTAAAATTGGAGCACCGCTGGTAGATTCAGCATGTGCGATAAAGACAAGTGCACGGCTGGTTCCGGTTTCTTTTGTATGGCTAAGGCCTGTACCCCACGAGCCTATGATTTCAATGTCTGTTGGGACAGCAGGCGTGGCTGAGACCTCGATTGAGTCATCGGATTCGTTCGAGGATGTGTCTACCGCCGTGACGACGTAGTAATAGGTTATGCCATTGTGAACGCTGTTGTCGGTGTAATCTGAGGTGCTTAAAAGGGAGGTATTGCGTTTGGTGTAGCCGGAGCCCTGGGTCGTCGAGCGATAGACGTTGTAGCCGGCCAAGTCGCCTTGCGTGTTGTTGTTCCAGTCGAGCGAAACAGTATGGTTGCCCGCTCCAGCGGTCAGGCCCGTCGGCGCCGATGGAGGTGTTGTGTCGGTTGGCGTAGCTGAAACTTCGCTCGAATCTTCGGATTCATTAGAGGACGCGTCTACCGCTGTAACAACATAGTAATAGGTCAATCCGCCGCCGGCAGTATTATCGTTATAGTTGGAACTGGTCACAATTGAAGTATTCAATTTGACGTAGCCGGCGCCGGAGGTTGTGGAACGATATACATTGTAACCGGCAAGGTCCTCTTCGCTATTGTCGTTCCAGTCAAGCGAAACCGTCGAATCGCCCGCGGTTGCCGCTAAGCCAGTCGGGGCGTCAGGAGGTACTATGTCACCGCCTCCAGGCTGGTTGGCGTCCTTCATTTCGTAGAGTATGTCTTTTGAGAAACAGCCCATATAGTTTTCGCCGCAGCGAAGGGTCCAGTCGGAATTAAACATCGGCGGGCCCCAATCAGTATCGGCGCACCAAGCGGTGTGTCCGATACCCAGCGACTCACGAAACACGTGGAACGGCTGGCCGTAGCCTGAAAGCGTTCCGCTGGTCGGAGTTGCGCCGCCCTGGATAAAACCCCACTCGGTTATCATCACAGGATGCACCGCGACAGCGGTCCTGATCTGGGTGACATAAGTACCGGTGCCCCCGCCCCAATGGGCAGGATAGATATGGGAGACATAAACGATGTTGCCTCCTGTTACGGGGTTAGTAGCAGTCGGCGCAATAATCTGGCTCCACTGGGGACATCCCACAAGAATAAGGTTATTGGGAGCATAACCTCGTATGATATTGGTCCAGGCCTGCATATTGACTCGGCAGCTTTCCCACTTTGCCGCATCGCCTGACGCCGACGTATTCGACGGCTCATTGAAAAGCTCGAAAAGGACATGGCTGTCGCCGGCAAACTTTTGCGCTATGTACGTCCAGAACGCCGTTGTCGAAGTAACTTTGTCAAAGGTGTTAACGCCGACGTAGTGCCAGTCGATGATTACATAAAGGTCCTTCGATTTACAATAATCGACCACCGGCCTGAGAAGATTGTTATAGTAATTATCAGGGTTGGTTTGAAAATACCATGGGCCGCCGGTAAAATCACCGTCGGTCGGATAAATCGCGAGCCGGACAACTTTTGTGCCCCAGCCGGTGTAGCTGCCCTGGCTATCGGTTGGGTTTGTCAGCCGGTCAATCATATTGATTGCGCCGCCTCGCCATAATTCAGTTGCGCCCAAATCGATCAGCGCAACGCCCCGCAGGACAACGATGTTACCTTCGGGGTCTTTGATTTTATTGCCTTCAACGTGCAGCCAGGGCGTAGAGGCATAAAGCGGCGTGATTAAGCAAAAAAGCATGCAAACAATAACAACTTTAATTAAATGGTCAAACTTCATCACACTAATCTCCAAAATATAATATTAACCAATATCGGCAAAAACGGCTTCTTCTATATAACAAAGTTATTAGAAGATGCCGCGTAATCTGCAAGTAATTGGCAGACACAGGGCCGGGGATTTTCCAGTTACCCTTCGAGCCAATTCTGGGCGAAGAATGAAAATTCATAGAAATCAATTACACAATCTTCATTCAAATCCATCTCGGCAGTTCCTTCGCAACCATCCACCAGCCACCAAACTGTGCAAAATTCAGACAGGTCGTCCATGTCTACTTTATTGTCGTAGTTAAGGTCGCCGTAGAGCCATTCGACTGGGGCCGCCTTAACCACAAAACCGATAAGCGTCTGCCGGCCGGTAGTGACTGAATGAGTTACGCTCGGTGTTTCAGCAGCTCCTGTTGCCACCTTGTGTCCGTCTACACCGTCTAAGTTGGATACACCACTAAGGTCGATATCTTTGGTAAAACCGTTGTTAGCGGTATATGTACCTATACCGCTTTGGGAACCGGCCTCGATAATCATGTCATCGTTGCCGTTCACCAGCGGAGCGGTTGTTATCGTTGCTCCGGTCGATGTCGCAATCGATGCGGTCGCTCCTGTGAGTGCGGATTGATCAACATTCTGCAGAAATACATGTGCAAACTCAAAAGAGAATGCTGCTGTGCCCCACGTCGGGCTGAATGTGGTCGTACCGGCAGTGGTAATTCCCGCGTCATCGAGAATAAAAGCCGCGGTATATGTTCGTGTAATGCCTGATGTGTTGGCTATTTCCACGACTTTCGTCATCGCCTGGCCGCCATAGGTCACTGATGTCATAGATGGAGCAGCAGCCATTGGATTACCTCCGGCATGAACGACAAAGACCAGTACCCGGTTGGTGCCGGCCTCCTTTGCGTGAGCAGTGCCTGTTGTCCACGAGCCGAGAATTTCAACCTCTGCCGGGATAGCCGGTATTGCCGAGACTTCGTCCGAATCATCAGATTCGTTCGAGGATGCGTCTACCGCTGTGACGACGTAGTAATAGGCTGTGCCGTTGTTAACAGCGTTATCAATATAACCGGAAGTAGTTAAAAGCGATGTATTTATTTTTGCATAGCCGCTGCCTGAAATTGTCGAGCGGTATATGTTGTAGCCGCTGAGGTCATGATCAGTGTTGTTGTTCCAGTCGAGTGATACCATTGAGTCATCGGTCGTCGCCCAAAGTCCCGTCGGCGCCAATGGAGGCGTTGTGTCTGGTGGTACAGCAGCCGGGACCTCGGCCGAATTGCCAGACTCATTAAAGGACATATCTACCGCCGTGACAACGTAATAGTAGTTTGTATCGCTGGCGACAGTGGTGTCGATATAGTTGGAATCTCTCACAAACAAAAGATTAACCCTGCTGTAGCCGCTGCCTGAAGTTGTTGAGCGATATACATTGTAGAAGTACATATCGCTTTCGGTATTATCATTCCAGTCAAGCGTTACCGATTCACTATCCGCTGTTGCCGACAGGCCCGTAGGCACAGCCGGAGGAGTTGCATCACCGTTGACGGGCTGGTTGGCGTCTTTCATTTCGTAAAGGATGTCTTTTGTGAAATAGCCCATATAGTTTTCGCCGGAGCGAAGTGTCCAGTCCGAATTAAACATCGGCGGTCCCCATGAATAGTCGGCGCACCATGCGGTATGACCGATACCAAGCTCCTCACGAAACTCGTGGAACGGCTGGCCGTAGCCTGAAAGCGTACCGCTGGTCGGAACCGCGCCTCCTAACATAAACCCCCACTCGGTTATCATCACAGGATGCACCGCGGCAGCGGTCCTAATCTGGTTGACATAAGGACCGGTGCCCCCGCCCCAATGGTCAGGATAGATGTGGGAGATGTAAACGATGTTGTCTGCTATAACCGGATTGGTTGCAGTCGGCGCGATAATCTGGCTCCATTGCGGCGTCCCCACAAGAATAAGGTTATTGGGAGCATAGGAGCGTATGATATTTGTCCAGGCCTGCATATTGACCCTGCAGCTTTCCCATTTTGCCGCATCGCCTGATAACCCCGATGTATTCGCCGGCTCATTGAAAAGCTCGAAAAGGACGTGACTGTCGCCGGCAAATTTCTGCGCTATATACGTCCAGAACGCCGTTGTCGAAGGGACTTTGCTGTATGTATTAACGCCGACGTAGTGCCAGTCGATGATTACATAAAGGTCCTTCGATTTACAATAATCGACAACCGGCCTGAGAAGATTGTTGTAGTAAAGATTAGGGTCGTCATCAAAATACCAGGGATAGTTTCCTGCTCCTTCGTCTGATGGATAGACCGCGAGGCGAATGACCTTTGTACCCCAGCCGGTGTAGCTGCCCTGATTATCATTTGGGTTTATCAGCCGGTTGATCAGGGGGATAACGCCACCTCGCCATACTTCAATGCATCCTAAATCAATCAGCGCAACGCCCCGCAGAACGACGATATTGCCATTGGGGTCTTTGATTTTATTGCCATCCACGTGCAGCCAGGGAGTGTCGGCGTAAAGCGGCGCGATTAAACAAAAAAGCGTGCAAATGATAACAGCTTTAATTAAATGGTCAAACTTTATCATCCTAATCTCCAAAATATAATATTAATCAATATCGACAAAAACGGTTCCTTCTATAACAAAGCTTTAGAAGAAGCCGCGTAATCAGCAGGCAATCAAGGCCTGGGATTTTTCAGCTACTCTTCGAGCCAGTAACCGACAAATTCCTCGAGGTCGTAGTAGTCAACTACACCGTCTTCAGGAGCATAATCGGCGCCATCGCACCAACCGTTTGCACCCTTGCAATCGGAGCGCAGCCACTGGTCGGCAAAAACGGCGAAATCTGTAAAGTCAGTAGAGAATACATCGTTGACCAATGCCGCAAACGATTTGCTCGTCAGGTTCTGGCCGTACTGCATCAGCTCAAAGCCAGCTTCCATATTGTCCAAGTACCATGAGTTTTGCAAATATCCTCGTGCTAACGAATCATTAATGAAATCCTTGAGGTCGAGATTCACATAATTAACAGGAGTGAGTATCTTGTAAGCAATATAGTGCTCCCAAGTACTCCATGGCGAGGCATGATAAACATCCCAACGGTGTCCCCCGATGAGCACATTCTGCGCGACCCTTGTTCCGCCGCAGGACATATTCCTGTAGTTTATCCAAATCATAAGCTCGGCTTTGTCGGGGGCAGTGCCGCCAGTTGAACTGAACCACGATTCGAAAGATATGTTCCATCCCCCTGTCGCACCGTTGGGGTCAACGCTCCAGATAAACGGTGCGGTCACGACGCTGCCTACCTGTATTGGTAAACCACTGTTTAGCGTATTGGTACCTCCGAAGTGAACCCCTTTCAAAATGAAAGGATAGGATTGCACGGTGCCGGGCGTGTTGTGCGTGGAGACGGTTACGGGAAAGTATGTCGAATCCGGATATACATTAATGCACTGATTGCCCGGACTGCTTCCCCAGATGTTATTATGTATTCGGTATTCCCCACCCATTACATCGAATGATTCATATCTATCACCTGCGTTCCCGCAAATCTCAAGTGCCTGCACGTTATTAATTGGCGTGATTGAACAAAAAAGTAAGCAAACGATAACAACTTTAATGAATCCGGTTTGAAGAATTTTTATACGGTCAAACTTCATCTTCCTAACCTCCAAAAAGTTTTTTTACGCCAGTCGGCGCGAATTATCAATTCTTGGCCTCAAAGTGGCTCCAGGAATGCGACCCTTTATAGTAAACATAGTATTTGCCGTCTATTTTAGGAATAGCAGAGGTAAAGACATACATATTCGTGTAGTTAGTCCCATTTATGTTTAATACATCCATATTCCAGTTGTTTATGTAAGTGCCGAGATTGGTTGATTCCCAACAGAACTCACCTACTCCTTCCTTAACAAAATCGGCGGTAATAATTGTTCTTGTGTCACATCCGGCGATGCAGGTGCAGCCGGTTGCGGCGTTCACTGTTATACTGACCGCTGATGAGGTAGTTACGGCGCCATCATCATCGGTCGCTTTGGCAGTTAAGATATAATTACCTTCAGGGACGTTAGTCCAGTTATATGAGTAAGGCGCGGTCGTGTCTGTGCCCAGTAACGCAGCGCCCTGATAGAAATCGACTTTGCTTATTGAGCCGTCGCTGTCGGAAGCAGAGGCATTGATAAGAATATTTGCAATGGCGTTAAACGCAGCGCCGTCAGCGGGAGAAGTGATGGAAACGGCCGGCGGATTTTTTGCGTAAACGATTGCGAACTCTGCGAAATCAAGGAAGTTGACGATTTCATCGGCGAAAAAGTCACCCGGTATTCCATAACCAGTCATAAGCCAGTTGTCGGTCATCACGGCCAAATCGCCCAGGTCGATTGAGCTGCTGCAATCAAGGTCGTAAATGTTAACGGCAATGTAGTTCTGGTCCTGTGCATCTGCCTGCAAATTAACGTAGCCGGTCATGTTCGGGTCAAACGTGTAACGTTTTTTGCCGGGAGTAATTGTGCCGGACCAGTTGTAATCCACAACCACTTCGTAGAAGCCGTTGATATCAGTGGTATCCTGCCCGCCGCCGTTGTCGGCATCGACCAGCACGCCTTCTATCGGCACGTTACATTCGTTCTTAATGAAGCCGGTGATGGAAACCGGCGGCATAATGGGGCTCGGCTCCTGTCCGTAGAGTAATACGCCATTGTCATAGACGGGAATGTAACTGGTCTGGGCGAACGTGCTTGTTAATCCCTGATATGACCAATCGTTGGTTGGGTCCCATGCGGCGTCGGGTGCGCCGTCCGGCAGGCGTATGCGAACCTGTGTTTCTCTTGCACTTTCTGATTGTCCGCCGGGGAATATTACACTTCCAGTGTAATCCACGGTTACATAGTAAATGTTATCCTTCAGGTGCGTGGGGCCGGTCACAACAACCGGCACCTCCGAATAATTCTTCGTAACCGTAACATTGCTTAACGTGTACCCGGCGTTGAATGCCTCAGTCAGGTCGAAGAAGTATTTATACGATAGCTTGTCAGCAGCGCGTGCGGGCCAGGCCGAGTGGTTGGTCAGGTCAACGCTGAACTCCGTATAGACGGGGCCTTGAGAGTTGATTTTCGCGTTGGCGAAGAACTCGGTATAGGTGCCCTGGTCTTTTGCAAAGTCAATTTGTCTGGGAAAACCGGATATCGGAGTCCCGCCATAAAGTGAATACATCTTAGCCAGAGCGCCGACTAACGCGGCGTCATAATCGCAGGCGACCTCGTTGGTTGTATAGTCGGTTCTGACATCCTGATAGCTATCGTTACTACCCGGTCCGCCGACCATCGCCCCGTGAAGGATATGTCTGGTTTGGCTCGGCGTGCTTATACTATTGGCCCAGGAGGCGTGTGCGGTTCTGTGATGCGGATTCTGTGGAGAGTTGACGCCGAAGCCGATGATATAGCTTCCGTTTCGCGGATTGTCTCCGAGGATATATTTAATCTGGTTTTCGGCGAAGGTTCTGTAGCCGGCCTTTTTTGACGCGTTGCCGAGGGTGTCATCGGCCCAGATATGCGCCAGAAGCGAGGCGTTGGCGGCGTATCGCAGCGAGCCCCATGAGTCCAGCCAAGCCAGTCCTCCGGGGGTATAAGTGATACCTCCGCCGGGCTTCCAGTAATCGAGGTTGCGCTCGATGGAGTCGATATAGATTTGCTTTCCGGTTTCGCGTGCCAGCAGGACTTGCGCCATATAATGCATATCGTCCCAGGAATGGGTCCACTTGTATCCCCAGTAGGTTGTTCCGCTTTCCTTGCCCCAGTTGTTTGCGCAGGTCTCGGCCTTGTCGAGATAGTTCGAGTCATCGGTTGCCAGGTACAGCCATGCGGCAGCGGCGGCCAGCTCATCCCAGAATCCGCTGTAGGAAGTATAGAAGCCGTTTGCGGCGGTGTAGCCGGAATCGCTCTGGGTGGTATAAGCAAAATTGAAAAGCTGCTGTGCGTGGGTCAGGCAGATTGAGGCGTAGTTCGGGTCGGTTGTCTGGAGGACGACTGATGCCGCAGCAAGAGCCGCAGCCGCAGAACCGACAACGCACGAGCCGGGCGATGATACGGTAACTTTATACGATGGCCGGCTCATTACTCTTTCGAGCACCTCAACAGGTCCCCACCAGGCGTGGTCGCCGCTTCCGGAACCGACCTGATAGTAGAATTCGTTTGTTGCGGTGTGGCATTTGATAAAATAATCGGTGCCCCATTTGATAGCGTCGAGTGCTTCGTCGAGCTGGCCTGCGTTTTCAAATGCGTTTCGGTATTCGTAAACGCTCCAGCTAAGCGTAGCCACCGTTGAGGCCATAGGCAGGCCGAACTTAACGTGGTCGCCGGCATCTAAATAGCCGCCCGTCAGGTCCCACCCGACGTCTGCGCCATCGTTGAGGCAGGAGTCATCCCGCCATATCACGGGGTTATCGGCCGGCAGATCGCCTGTGCGCTGCTGCATATAGAAGTAAATCGACTTCTGAAGCGCCTCGCCGTAATTATAAGCAGCCCCAGCCGATTGACTTAGAAATAATGCCAATGCAAAGACTACAATTAGATGTATCTTCTTCATTTTTTCACTTTGTTGACGGAAGCGGAAAACGACTTGTTCGTCATTCCCTGGCCGCCGGCCATCAGTTCGAAGCCTGCTTCCATATTATCGAGATACCATTTGGGGTCGATATAGCCTCGCTTTATCGAATCATCGATGAAGTCCTTCAAGTCAATATTAACATAATTTACGGGAGTGGTTATCCTGTAAGCAATATAGTGATCCCACTGTCTGTGGTACCCGCTATGGTAAACATCCCAGGTGAATCCTCCGATGGGAACATCCGCCGCAACCCTTGTTCCGCCGCAGCCCATGTCCTTGTAGTTAATCCAAATCATAAGCTCGGCTTTGTCGGGGGCGATGCCGCCGGTCGAACTGAACCACGATTCAAAAGCTATGTTCCAATTCCCTGTCGCGCCGTTCGGGTCAACGCTCCAGACAATCGGAGCGGCCGCGATGTCACCTACCAATATTGGCAAACCGCTGTTTAGCGTATTGTCACCTCCGAAGTGACGTCCCTTAAAAATGAAAGGATACGCCTCCACGGAGCCAGGCGTGTTGTGCGTAGCGCTGGTTACGGTAAAGTATGTCGAATTCGGGTCCACCTCAATGCACTGACTACCCGGAGCCTCTCCCCAGATATTGTTGCCTACGCGATATTCCCCCTTTGAGACATCGAGCATTTCCTTTTGCTTGCAAAGCTGGTTTGCTTTCGCATCACCAACCGGCATGATTGAATAGAAAAGCATACACACAATCGAAAGTTTAACTACAACGGGTCCTATAAAAGCTTTCATTGGTAGGCCTCCTGCCATATATGACTTAATAGACTTGGTTGGAACTTCTATCATCTTATCAGGCTACCAAATCCGCCCTCAATTGTCAAATGGATTTTCAGGCGCACTGCCCTGTCGCTCTGATTGTAATTGCTTCCGAAAGCACAGCTTAAGTCGAATTTTTAAGCCAAAGACG
>Ga0315276_10004642_pt1 | contig 12634 bp, 27 predicted proteins | sample YL17G05_0_MG_FD_204542 | JGI IMG/M metagenome (GOLD analysis project Ga0315276, IMG submission 204542) | Sediment microbial communities from Yellowstone Lake, YNP, Wyoming, USA - YL17G05_0 | ecosystem: Environmental > Aquatic > Freshwater > Lake > Sediment | place: USA: Wyoming | collected... | reverse complement strand
AACTGGATCATTGAGGGCTGCGCCTGTTACGATCATGGTTAAATCGCTTGAGGCATTAATTCCAGTAGAAGGAAAATCTAAAACAGCCGATCCAATCAATATTAAATTAACTTGATACCTAGAAACCGTTGGGGTATAAAACATAATGCCCAACGCATTAACCTCAACCGCTCCCGCCTCTGGTGAAGTTAATAAGGCTGATCCAGTACTCGTAAATTTTAAGGGCGCTGAACTTGCCGTACTTACCCCTGCAATTAAATGCAAAATAGCCGTTGGGGTAAATGACATATTTCCTAGCATGGTTCGCCCTCTTACATTTACCTGTGCATTCCGTTTAATTGTAAAGTGTTGACCAGTTGCTCCAAATGTACCAATATAAATACCGAAACTGCTTAACGTGTTCGTACCGATAACTCCAAATTCACCAGAGCCATTAGTAAGTACCATATTATTATTTGCGCTTAAACCGCCCCCAACGCTTCCGTTCGCCCCTATTGAATATAAACCTATTGTATTTGTTCCTGTCCTTGCTGTAATATCTGAAATCCCTAAAGAGCTTTCATTTGTAGCTCTAATGCCAACCGTTCCAAAAATTACCGTGTTAGTTCCTGCCACTTCTAAACTATAAGTATTTGTAGTAGTCCCAATACCAACCGCCCCGTTAAAAAAGGCATTTTGTAAGGTACTTGAATTTGCAACCGAAAAATTGCCCGCACTTGTAAAAGAACCTCTTACAATATTATTAGTTCTAAAATTTATAGGAAAGTTTGTAGTTGATCCAATAAAATTAGTATTTGTGCTTATTGAATTGCCCGTAATATTCCATTGACTTGAACTTGAAGTGAAACCGCTTATAGCATCCCCAATACCACGAACAGCGTTATATATTTGCCTGTTATCTGAATTATTAAATTTGAGTGAACTTGTATAAGTAGTTAATGAATTTGGTAATGTCATTGTTGGGGCTGCTATTCTCGCACCTTCATAAATTTGCAATAAATCTGAATTACCAAAACCTAAACTAAATGTATAAGAGTTAACAGAACTTTGAGATTTTAATGAACAGGTAAATAATACCAATACACATACCAAAAATTTAATCAATTCTTTCATGTCGTAAAATAATTTAATAACTCCATTAATTTTTCAATGGTAATTTGTTTTGTAACAAACAAGTAAACAAAGCCACCCACAACAGCCGCTTGAGCTATAATGCTTAGTAGATCGTGCGGTTTTTCTGGTTTACCTTCAACCATTTTAACCTTTGTTGATCCGTTTATAATTTCACATTCAGTTTTTGAAAGTTCTTTTTTAGCCTTGCGATTTTCAACCGCTTCAACTATTATATTGCCTAAAGGTATTGATTTTGCAACCCCTCTAAGTATTGACAAAATTGGATTCATAATTTATTTATTACGGCCTCTTCGACCTTGGTTTGTTGTTTGATGAAATAATTTACCAACTTTTTCGGCTCTGTTTATTTCAATTACACTCTCACCGAATTTAGTAGATACCACTTCTTTAGTATCAATGTCGGTGTTTGGTTTTGACCCTTTTATACCTAGAGCTTTTTTTATTTTGTCTTTTAGTTTTTTCATACAAAGCGAGATTTAACAGTGTTTACGGTTGCAATATATTTTTTTTGTTTATCGGGATTAGTTGAGTTCCAACGGCCATAATTACCGTTATAACGTTTAATATATTCAGCTAAGAATATAAAAAATTCCATTGGATTCCAAACTAAAAACGGCCTCATCCCTAAAACTGGGTCTTTGAGCATAATAGTTTGTTTAACGTCGGGTAAATATTTACCCCATGCGCCAGCTTCCATACCTGCTGTTCCAGTTAATTTAAATTGAGAGCTTTTGAAATGATTAGTTTCTAAGCGTGCCATTTTCTCAACTGTTTGTGCCATTTCTTTACCGTACTTTTTCTCGATATTCAAAATAGCATCCTTTGCATCCTGCTCTGTGTACATATTTTTTTTAACTATTGGTGAATTATTTTTTTTCGGCTTAAACTTACTAAGAAACAAAACAATAATAACTAAACCAGATAAAGGAATTAAAGGATTCATTATCTTTTCTTTTTACGTTTAAGTTTACCTAATAACTCTTTTGCTTTATCTGCTATTTTTTGAGCTGCGGCCTTAGCTTTTTGCGCTATGTCATTTTGCTTAATAGCTTCTTTTAATTTTTCAGCTTCCTGTTTTACCTTTTCATCTGCAACCTCTTGACTTAAAACATCGCTTGTAGGTGTATTTTGTACTCCTTTTCCAAATGTCATTGTAGCTCTGTTACTAACTATTTTCCTTTCCGTAACAGGTAAAAGAACCGTTTCAGATTTTTTAAATTTATTTACTAAAACAATAACTAAAATAATAACCGCTATAACAACTATGTATCTATTCATATTATCCGTTTCTAAATGATCTTTTTGCACCAACAATTTTATTACCCTCAGGTGTTGCAATTACTACATTGGGTGGTATTAACCCACGTCCTTTGCTTGGTTTACCCTCTGGTTTACTTTCTGGTTTACTCTCAGTACCTTTATTCTTGCTTGCATCTGTAACCTCACTTTGTAAAACGGGTGCGCCTTTAAATTTTTTCAATAGAATAAAAACTAAAACAGCAATAGCAATTATAATTATATACTTATTCATTAAGCTACTTTTTTACGTTTAATAATTTCGTTTATTTTTGCCATATCTGAACTGTCTAAAAAATTATCTAGATAACTCCAAAGATCAGTACCTAAATTATTTTTTTTCAATGCAATAGAAAAAGCATCAGAAAACATTTTTATCTCAAACTGAGAGTACATATTATTAAAAACTCCAAAAACAGAGGCTTCGTTATCATTGGTTAACCCTCTAGCATTTAATAAAATTTTAGTCCACTCACTAAAATATTTTTGATTAGGTACTATTTTTTTAAAATCATTTACATTAGGATTTTTTACGCCAGTTGCTTTCGCTGCTGCTACTACTACCTTGTTATTGACTCCAGAATTAGGGTTAAAAATATCGCTATTAGCTAACTGGGCTGCGCCTTTATCGTCGGGCGAAGTACCAAGCAACCCAAATTTATTGAGTAGCTTATAAACCATGTAAAGGGCTGCTAAAACTAGCACCCATTTAAATACCTCAAATTGTTTGTTTTGAACTTCCATTTAATATTGTTTGAATGCTTGTAAGTAGTTAAAATTATTTATTTGCCTCTCAATGCTTGTTTGTTTATGATCCGTTAAACTTAATTTATTTGCAACATTTACCTGTGAAGGATTATAGCCTAATTGAATCATACAATACGCTGCAAAATTATCACAATCCTTTTCACTCTCTTGACCACGCCCAGAATATCGGTAATGTCCTAACTCATGAAACTTAATAAAGTCCTTAATAAATCTAGGGCACTCTTTAAAAGAATTATCAAAAATAATAACTCCCCTATCAATATCAACTGAACATTTGTTAGGATTATTTTCGTAAATGATCCTAAATTTACTAGGGTATTTTTTGAAAAAATAACGCTCTTTTAATTTTGGTGAAGTGTAAAAATTTGGCCTAGTCATTAAAAGAGAATTTTCAGTATAATAAGTTCCCAACGGTAAATTGAATTTGTAAAGGCCGCTTAACCCCTCTCTATAATAGAAAGGGATCATGTCTTTATCAAGTATGAGTAAGGACTTATCTTTTGTCATAAAACCGCTTTTTCTGTTTACTCTAAATTTTTTCATTTAAGAAAAAATATACTAAATTAAACGTCCTTTGTGATCAGTCCAACCCTTACCTTTGTAGTATGTATTTGGTTTTTTCTTTACTAAAGACGTATTACCAATATTAGGCGTAATATTTACAAGTGAATTAGCACTCATAGTTCCAAAACTTTGCATTGTGTTTGCTTTTGTAATAGCATACCCTAACTCAGTTGCATTAACTGGCAAATTTGTAGGTATGTTTTTTGGAATTGTTACAGTTGAATTTTTCGGTAAATTACTTACCATTGTTTTTCTATTCCTTGCATCTATGCGCCTGCGAAAATTCTCTTTTTTGCTTCCAAAAATTGAACGCATTAAACGGACAAAAAAATTAGGGCGATCAACTCCAACTACTTCGCCTTTTTCTTCGATCTCTTTATCTGCAACCTCTGCCATTGTCTCTTCCTGTGTTAACGCTTGGCCTTCGCTTTTCTTTTTTCCAATATTTTTGAACCAATTTAAAATCGCTTCGATTATTTTTTTAGTTGCTGCTGGTGGAATAACGCCACCGCTCGCAGCCGAAAGAGCTATTGATCCACCGCTTGCCAATACGTCGGTTGCTTCAACGTGTTGAACTCTCGCACCTGAATAGTGAGAGTAGTTAAAGTTTTTACGGCCTAAAATAACAGCATCATAAAACAATAACGTAATATTTTTTATAGAGGCACTATTTGAAGTGGCATGACCACGTTTTTTTAATATTGCTCTCATTACTTGCTTATAAGGGGCAAGCACAATGAAACCTTTGCTTTGGGCTGCATTGATCAATTTATTTTTAACCGCACCAACGGTCTTAGATTTTACTTTTGAAACTATTGGCGAAGTAAGAACTTTATTTTTTACGGTTGTAACTTTGTTAACCGCTTTCTTTACTTTTTTTCTTAAATTAGGTAGAAACCCCATGATAATTGAAATTTTAAAAAGGGCTAAGAATTACCTTAGCCCTCTTATAGTTAAACAATTTAGAACCCAGCCGCACTTTGTCCTTTATCATATTTTTGTATGAACGAACTAAGCGTAACTGTGAAATCTGCTGCTGCAACGATCTTAAATAAAATGGTACGCTGTTTATCAATATCCAGAATTTGGTTGATAGTACGTATGTCATTTTGATTTTGTAGATCGCTTTTGTATTGATTCGGTGTGATACTGTCATCTTGGTGATGTCCAAAGAATGAACGGTTAAACACTCCAATACTCTGCGAAAATTGCGCCTGTACTGCAACGTCGCTAATTTGCATTTTGATCTGTTGCAATTTAAATACAGAGTCTAAACCTGCGATCAATAAATTCACATAAGGCACTTGGTTACATGATACGTTGATAGTATCTGAGTTACCGCCATTTGTAAAAATAAAATCAAGGCTTTTACGATCTGCGCCACGTTGAACAACGTAAGTTGTTCCTGTGGTTAAAAATTGATTCATGATCTCGATCCAGTCGCTTTCTTGATCCAATACACCAAAAATCGGCACAGGTAAAACCTCTGCAATTTCTATTGTATCACGGTGAATAAGAATATCAAAAGTAGCTGCACTTGCAGGACTTCTAAAATCACTCACAGGGGTCATTAACGAATTTGGTTTTGCTGATTGAATTGCTTCAACCACTGCCTGACTGAGCTGAGAGTCATTCATTGATACATTTAAATGCTCAAAGTGTGCACCTGATTTTGCAAGGTTATGCAACACTCTCCCATAATTTTTGCGTCTTTTCATTTTTTATAATTTTTTATAAAACAATTATTGATACTCTTCGCCTTCATACGAACCCATTTCGTCATAAGACTCAATTTTCGATAACACGAATGTATCAACAAGTTTGAAAACCACAAGAGCGATCAAGATCGCTATTACTGTATTCCATTCAATTTTCATTGTTTGTTGTTTTTTGGTTAATAATTAATTTAATTAGGCCAAATATCCGACAACAAACGCTTAGGTTTTTTTAAAACGGATAAAATTTTCACAGAGTTATTAACAAGTTTTCAACAAAGTTGTTAACAAGTTATTAACCTAATCTATAAATTTTATGCTTTAAGTACTCAATTAACCAAGGTCTAGGGTTAAGAGTTTGCACCCCTATAAGGGTTTTAAATTCAATTAGACAGTCTTTAAATAGAATGGTATTAAGAATGTTCACAAATTCAAAATGAACGTCTAAAAAGCGATCATATCGTGGGTTAGTGAAATTACACTCTAAGCCCCGTAAATAATTTTTACGCTCCCTATGGTTCATATTTTCGATCCGTTCATTGATCTTATTGAGAATTTCCTTAGCCTGTTCTTTGTTGGTCATTTCTTTAGTTTAGAAGTTAGAGAGTTATAAAGTGTAGAAAGTTATTTGTGAATGATGCTTTGAGTCTATTATTTTAAACTTGCTTTTTAAGTAATTACTTGTTAGCATGGCTTTAAGTTTACTTAGTTCTTTTTCTTTTAACTCAATTATCCCGTATAAAAAAGCGTGCTCAATATTATGAGCCTTTAGGAAAATAGATAATCGTATAAGATCATTCACCTAGAATAAACTTCGTTATAGTGGTAAAATTCTTTAGAGCGTTCATCTGAAAAAACGCCCGTATCTCTATTTTTTTCAGTACCTAAAGTTTTATCATAAACACTTGTAAAGACATTTAGAAAATCAATGTCATCACGGTATTTTTGTTCTATCAAACTTTTGCGATCATTCGTATGCCATACCTTAATGAATTGCACAAAATCCATTATTTCAACAGGTATTGATCTTATTGAATGAAAAATAAATACGATCACATTCTTTGTGTGATAATTTCTTACTAATTGATTTACGATTGATTCGCTTCGCCCTTTGTTACCGAAAAATATGGTTGCCTCTTCATAAACGATAACAGAATTTTTTACCTTTTCGCTTATCTCTAAAAATTGCTCCATACTTGGCAATCCTTTTATTTTATTGTTTTTGAATTTTGCGTATGTACCGTTAATGTCAAATACAAATAAGTCCTTATTGCCAAATGTTTTTACAATATTTTCGGCTTCGGTTGATTTACCACGCCCTTGCTCACCTACTAAAATTATGGCTTTCATTTTTTAAACGCTCTAATAATACCCAAAAAAATTAATATTATCATAATTATAGGTGAAAAAATAACCAGAAAAATTTTACCCTCTATTTCGTAGCCAAATTCCTTTTCGTGTTGTTTAATGAATTGAACGCTACCGTAAATACTAATTATATAAATAATAATACAAATTAATCCAATCATTTTTTCTTTTTTACGGGTTTTTTAATTTCTTGTTTTGGCTTTCGTACTTTTACTTCTTTAGGAATTTTACTTATTTCATGCTGTATGTTTGTTGCATACATAGCACCCATGCCAATAAAGAAAATTAATAACGGGTTTACTTTTTCAAAAATATATTGCGCTGCTAAATGTGCGCTTTCTTTTAATGATTCTTTTTGATCCTTATCTAGTTTTGTATTTGACGAATTTACTTTTTTAGCCCGTTCATCTACTTTACCGTAGAGCCAAAGTATGCCATTAGGCACAACAAAATCACACAAAGCAAGTAACATGTAACCGTTAACCAACTGAGCGTTGTTTGCACGTATCCCACTAAGGCTTTCATTGGGTTTTGAGTTTTGAGAGCCTTGGTTAACATTAGGTTCAGAATTTTGAGTGTTATTAAAGTCATACGATTTATTTTCTACGGTTTCAGTTTTAATTTCTGTTATAGGTGGCTCTTCTATAATTTCATTTGTATTTTCAGTTGATCCATATTCTTTTAAAAAACGAGAGTATTTATCATTACCCGAATTATCGGTATTTACTTTTTGTTCCGTTTCTTGAACAACCTCTTTAGTATCAATATTAATAGACTCATTGTTTTCTGTTACAGTTTCTTGAACTGAGTTTTTAAATTCGTTATATTTATTTTTATACTTACCCCGCTTAGTTCCTTTTTTAACGCCTCTCGATTCTTTTACAGGCTCAACTTTCTCAACTTTCTTAACTTTAGAAACCTCAGCATTTTTAACGGACTGTTTAACTTTTTTCTTTGATTTTATTTTCTTTACCATAGATTAGAATTTTAAAATTGCCTTGCCATCTTTTTTTTCACCCGCTTCATTTAAATAAAAAACATGGGTAGAACATTTTTTGTTTTTAAAATCAACAGTTAAAAACGCAGCGTTCAAAACATGAATATCTTTTATCTCTTCCTTCGTTTGTTCAATGAATAAATTTACATGGTCTTCATTCTCACTTAATTTTAAGGTTTTTGAATCTACTTTTTTAACGCCCTCCATACCCTCAACTAAACCTATGCACGTTAAATCTAAAGTATCTGCAATTTTATCGGCTGTAAATTCTACCCTGTAAATTTCTTTTAACCCGAATTGCCTGCGAAGTTTGGGTTTTAAAATAGCCCATATTAAAGTGTTTGGAGTCATGGTTTAATTGTTGTTTTTTTAGTGGTAATAAAAACAACTCTAAATTTATAATAACACTCGCTCTCGCAAATATCTCTAAAGGTTTTTAAAATATCCTTTTTACTTATTGATTCGGTAGCAAGTTCAGCACCACCATAAGACTCATAAGATTTAGTCCAATAGTTATACATTTCAATTTGATACATGGTATTTTGGGTTTAAATTATTTAACGGTTTAAATTTAAGTACTTATTTTTAAATATCCTAATAAACAACATTTGAAAGGTCTTTTAATTTCATAGGCTCAAAAATAAACGGCCTAGGCTTATCATGCAATTCATCCCATACTTTTATATACCCTTGGGTTTTTAATATTTTGTTAATAAGTATTGTTTTAAATTCGATATTTTCAGCTTTTAAAAACTCTTCAATTTCGTTCTTGGCCTTTTCACTATTTACAAAAATAGCATCTACCCAATAAAACAAATAATTTTTATCTGCGATCACTTTTAATTGATTCATAATCATATCAACTTGCCGTGATACTTTAAAAAATATATTTTCGGTATTATCTGAACTTTCAAAAATAACTTTAGAAAATTCAAAACCATCAAACTCAATAAAGGCTCTTCGCTTCGCTAAATTGCCTAAAGAAATTAAACGGGCTTTCTTTGAGATATTCCTTTTATTATTTCCACGTTCAAAAATTTCTTTTGAAATGAATTTATTTTTATAAGCAAAATTCCAATAAGCACTTTTAAGATCAATTTCATAAAGGTTCTTTTTATAAGTTCCGTTCTTTATAGTTGATTTATCAATGTATTGAATTTTTGAACGGTTGCATTTGGTTTTAATGTTATTCTTTATTACATAATCCTTCACGGCCTTAATCAACGCAAGTTCACCCATTTTTAAACCGCTATTTGCGTTATAGTAATATTCATTAGACTCTGTAATAATTGTTTTGGTGAACGTTGTTGATATGATCGTAAATAGTTCTTGATCTCTTTTTAATTGGCGTATAAAATCTTTTGGGTTGCCTAGTTTTAGTTTCATGTTAAAATTTTAAATACTTACGACATTAAAACGTCGTATAACGGCTAATTAGGCAAAATTTCGCTGCGCTCACTTCGCTAATTTGCACGTTAGCAAACATTAAAACGATTTGCTAACATCGGCTAACAAAAAAGTTTTAAAAAATGCCAACGCACAGTTTACAGTTTATAATTCTTAGAACGTAAATACTCTTTCACTTCTTTCATTTGTAATCGTGATATTTTTTGTTCTTCATCGTCCTCGTTATAAAGGCGAATTTTACCAGAGTGTTGTGATAAATATAATCGTCCGATAAAGCATCTAATTGTAAAATTTACTACAATAGCATTATCGTCAGGCTCGGTTGAGTCTATTGATTGGTTCGCCTCTTTTATAGTTACCGAGTCCTTGCCTTTTGATTTCATAAGCAAATAAATCACTCTTAAAATATCGGCTCTTTTAATAAAATTTAATTCTGTTTTCATATTTATAATTTTAGTTAGTAATCCTTCCCTTATTTTTTAAAACCTTCTGTTAGCCGTGTAACGTTATACGTCAGTTTGCTTTTCCTCGCCACGCATTAACGCATCATATTCGCGTTCTGCAAACCATTCGCCTATCTTTTCACTTTCAGCTAATCTTTTTTGAACTTCAAAACTTACATCTTTTTTAGCTTGTTCGAGTTCATCAATTTGCTTTTGCAGTCTTTGGTATTCTTGTTCTTTGGCTTTTATTTCAGCCCAGATAATTTTCTTTCTAATTATCTTATTCATTGTTTCTTGATTCATATATTATAAGTTTTAAATTTCAAAATCCTCCCACGCAAACCGAACGTATAACACGGGCTAAAGTGCATTAAAACGACACTTTAGCCCGATACCGTTATACCGACATTAATAAATTCTCTATGATCTTATTACTTGGGTTATTTTTAAAAGCGCACATCAAACACCAAGTTTGCACAAAATCTAAAGAAATTATTTTTTGCCGTTCACCTTCGCTTATTTCTTTTTCGCAGCAAATACATTTATAACCGATATATTTAGCATTAAATGGTTGCATTATTTTTCAATTTCTTTAGTAAATTCATCTTCTAAAATCATTAAACGCCCTTCGCCTGTTTTTTTATTCCAATAAATCCAAAGGGTTTCATACGCTCCCATCTTTTGTTTAAACTCATTTAAAATGTCTAAAACTTGGTCGGTATCTTTTTTTAAATCAAAACCGTTAACGCTTTTAATTTTTTGGTCTTTAAATATAGCGTCCTCAATTCCTTTAGAGTCCCACACACGCCCCTGTTCACTCTGGCCAAGTAAACGCCTGTTTTCATTCTGTTTTAAAGTGGTATCAAATTTTTTGCCCTTTTTAAATTTCTTTATCTTTTGTTTTAAAGCGAAGGTTTTAGAATTAGCCTTAGTAACTTCATTTAAAACAGCGTTATACATTGTTTTATAAGATCGAGATTGACCTTTTTTAATGTAATTATCTATATTACGATTAGCCTTTACTTTTTTTCTTTTGTCGGTATTTTGTTTAATAAAATCATTAAATAATTTTTTCTTTTTTCGGGCAATACTTTGAGCGTATGCAATTTTATTTTTTAATTTTAATTCGGTTTTTGAAACCTTTTTAATTTTCTTTTTTGATTCTTTTTTAAACAGTTCATAAATCTCTTCGCTCTCGATCTCTTCATTAAATAGATCAAAAATTTCCTGTTCACTTTTAGATAATTTCTTTTTTGACATTTTAAAATGTGTTTATGAATGGGTAAAGGGACTCGAACCCAATAACTAAGCGTTAACGCCATGCCTCTACCGTTGAGGCTAACCCATTACCCTCTTTAACTCTTATCTAAACCGTATGTATCAACTTTCAATACAGCTCCGTTTTTATCATTCTGGCATAGCTGTAATTTAATTTGTGAACCATACTCTTCGTGATCCGTTGCTAGATCATCTGAATTACTTAGCCAGTCAATTAATAATTGCCTGTTAATAATAACACTTGCAATTACAAAATCTGGGGCTTTTGTATGGGGTGCAAAAAATCTAATCCCCTCTGGGTAAATTGCTTGTTTTTTTTCTTCTACATCGGATTTAGGCTTGGCCGTTACCGTTTTTTTTGGTGTGATTGGCATATTTGTTTGTTTAACTTGTTTTAGATCAAATGTATCAATAAGGGTTTTTAAGTGAGGGTTTTTTTTACACATACTTAATAGATTTATTGCACCCTCAATTTCTCTTTGAGAGGGTTTTTTTTTATCTGAGTAGTATTTACCGTTTTTACTTAATGGCATTATCTAATAAGATTATAAGATATGTAAAGGCATAAGTAAAACCCGCTATAATTAAAATATTAATTATAAGGATCAATAGGTTTTTTAGTTTGAGTTTCATAATTTACCGTACTGTTCTAAAATACCATTAACGTATTTACTTAAATTCGGTTTTTTGAATTTAGCCTTTAATTTGGTTTTTGCTTTTTTTACAATGCTAGGCAATAACATTAAGTTATAGCGTTTTTTTAATTCTGTTTTTTTCATATTTTTTTATCGGTTATAAATTCTAAAAATGGTAATTGTTCTTTAATAAATTTTTCACTGTGAAAAGAAACATCAAAGCAATTTTGAGGCTTGAACCAAACAAGTGAACATTTAACGTGTTTACTTTTTAAATCCTTAAAATAACGCATTGATTTTATAAATGATTTTCTCATTAAGAATTATTATTTATATAATTAACTAAACAATCTAAATCAATACCGTTAGGTAAATTACTAGTATTAAAAAATTGAAAAGTTATAAAATTTGAATTACTCGATTTAGTAATAAAACTAATATGGCTATCTGCACCTCCTTCAATACTTAATTGAATAGAACTGAGCCACTCACATAATAACATAAACACTATTGGCTCAGTACGCCTTAATTTAACCGTACATTCATAAAAATCACCAACTAAATAAGCGTTTTTTTTCTTTTTATTTTTCATACTAAAATAATTTTAATTGATTTTTTTTTTACTTTGTTTTATTATTTCTCGAATTATATAATTTGACGCCCTAGTTTTTTCAAGTGAATTGTATTTATGCTTATTATTTAGGTACATATTACAGTATTTTATTTCCTTGATAACACCGTTTAATTTGAACCTAGTAGCTTTTTTTTTAGTCCTATGGTTATATTCGATCTCACAGTTATAGACAGGCACGTAGTCGTTTAACCGCATTGAGCCTGTATGTACCATTTCAGATTCAAACTTAGTGATCTTATAATGATTAGTTGATTCTAGTTTTTGCATAGCTGTAAAAAATCATTATACAAGTTGCAAGAACCGCCCTCAAAATTAATTAAGAATTTACGGTTTAGGTTAAAGCCTATTGTTTTTGCTTCGCCTAGCTTAACTAATAAACCCAAAACTTCTTTGCG
>Ga0315276_10004641_pt1 | contig 12634 bp, 9 predicted proteins | sample YL17G05_0_MG_FD_204542 | JGI IMG/M metagenome (GOLD analysis project Ga0315276, IMG submission 204542) | Sediment microbial communities from Yellowstone Lake, YNP, Wyoming, USA - YL17G05_0 | ecosystem: Environmental > Aquatic > Freshwater > Lake > Sediment | place: USA: Wyoming | collected... | reverse complement strand
CCCTGGCAGAAATTGTAGAGGTTATCGATTTCCCGGCGCTGGGCCACCCGGTCGGGATAACCGCGCAGCAGGCAGCGGGAAAGTTTAATGGGGTCGGTGGGGGTAGGGGGGAGAATGGGCGCCAGGCGGCAGGTTTTGGCCAGGGTGCGGTACAGGTCCGGCACTTGTTTTTTCCTACGTTGGTCCATCAATTGGATAGGGTAGGGGCTAAGTTCGGGCCGGTGGTGCAGGAAGGCTTTTAAGAGATCGATTTGCACGGAGAGGTCGCAGGGTTCATCGTTATCGACTTTCAGCGCATCGCTGGCGTCCCGCTTGATGACAAAACCTTCGCTGATGAGGCAAGCCGCGGCCAGGGCGTCTTCGCCGCAGCCGAAGTCCCGGCCGGCCTCCACCACGGCCGCGAGCCGCGGATGCAAGGGCAACATTGAAAATGTCTTACCTTTTGCCGTGATGACGCCGGCGTCGTCGATGGCCCCCAGCATGCGTAATAGCTGGAGCGCGGCTTCGAGGTTTTTGGCTTCCGGCGGTTCGTACCAGGGCAGCACAGTGGGTGAATAGCCCAGGTTCATCAATTCCAGGATCACATGAGAAATATCGATGCGCCGGATATCCGGCGGCGTGAATTGCTCGCGGTTTATAAAATCCGGTTTACTGTACAATCTGTAGACGAGGCCGTCCCGGGTTCTCCCGGCCCGGCCGGCCCGCTGAATAGCGGAAGATTGGCTGATCCGCCTGATTTCCAGCGTCGGTAAGCCGCTCCAGGGCGCCAGTACCGGGATTTTGGCCAGGCCCACATCGATTACGCCGGTAATGCCGGGGATTGTCAGCGAGGTTTCCGCTACATTGGTGGAAAGTACAATCTTGCGTGGTCCGTCTTTGCTAAATACCCGCTGCTGGTCTTGTAAGGGGATGTCCGCGGCCAGGGGGAATATCTCCGCCCCCTGGGTGGGTAGCTCTTTTTGCAGCCTGGATTTTAATTCCATGATCTCGCCCAGGCCGGCAAGGAAAACCAGGATATCGCAGGGACAGCGGGCGTCGTACAGCATACGCTTTACGGCGGCGGTAGTTTCCTGGGGCCACTTTTTTTCCATGGGGATTCCCGGGGTTTCCCCAGGGTAATACTCAATTTCCACGGGAAAAATCTTTCCCACTACGTCGAATATTGTCGCCTGTTCGAGGTATTTCTCCAGGGATGATGTATCCAGGGTGGCGGACATTACCAGGAGTTTGAGGTCGGGTCTTTGGGTCTGCCGGAGGGTGCGAACCAGGGCCAGGGCAATGTCCGTATATATATTGCGTTCATGGAATTCATCGATGATAACAGCGCCGATGCCTTCGAGGAAGGGATTGTTTCTCAGCAGCCTGAGGAAGAGGCCTTCGGTGATAAAGGTCAGCCGGGTATGGCGGGATACGCTGGATTGTTGGCGAATCCGGAAGCCCACGTGATGGCCGCAGGGTTCATCCAGGAACCAGGCGCAGCGTTCCGCTGCCAGGCGTGCGGCTAATCGGCGCGGCTCCAGCACCAGGATGCCGCTGTCGATAATAGAGAGTAAATAAAGAGGAACGCGGGTGGTTTTGCCTGCGCCCGGTTCTGCTTTGATCAAGCAGGTGGAACTCTTGCCCCCCTTCCGCAGGGCGGCGCCGATGCCGGACAGATGCCTATCGATGGGATACTCGCCAAACTCTTTCATGTGCTTCAATACTCGGTATACCGGAAACCAATTATAAATTATTAATGATAAATGATAAATTATAAATTATAAATTTCTCATATATGACCAGATACTTTATCATTATTAATGCTCCCTCGTTGTCTTGCTTCATACCATCCGTCATCTTCAAGCATTTTTATAACTTCCTTTACTTTCATGGGAATTCCTCCGGTTATTATAATTTATATGGCATCATTTTTCAACCGTTGTATATTTTTGCTTGTGCGGATCCAGGTTTCAAAGTTGAATCGCGTACTTAATTAATTTCCGTTTAAATTTCTGATATTCCATTCCTACCATTACCGCTGCTTTCATGGCCCTCCCGTTTGTGATTGTTAACGCCTGCCGGATGGCCCATTGTTCAAGTTCAACCAGGTGTAAGGTATTGGGAAAATAAGCTGCTTCTCTATTTGCCCGCGGTTTATGATGCGCCTGTCCCCGGAGTAAAAGTGGGAAATCCATCGAGGTTAAGCAGTCCTCTTCACAGAGCAGGACGGCCCGCTTGACTGCATTTTTTAATTCCCGGATATTACCGGGCCATGGATAGTCGGTCAACAGTTCAAATGCCTCATCGGTAATGCCGGCGACCTGTTTCCCCAATTCAGCGGCGGCTTGCCTTAAAAACTCAAGGGAAAGGTCGTGAATATCGTCCGGCCTCTCCCGCAGCGGCGGTATACGGATATCGAATTCACAGAGCCGAAAGTAAAGGTCTTCCCTGAAGCTTTTTTCAATGACGGCTTGTTTTAAATTATTGTTGGTGGCTGAGACGATGCGAACATCGATTTTAACCGGGGTTGTGGTTCCTAAAGGGACAACGGCCCGGTCTTCCACCACGGCCAGCAATTTGGACTGGGCATACGCCGGCAGGTTCTCCAATTCGTCCAGGAACAGCGTACCGCCGTCGGCGGCCTCGAAAAATCCTTTTTTATCGTTGTTGGCGCCGGTGAAGGCCCCCTTTTTATAACCGAAGAGTTCACTTTCCAGGAGTGTTTCCGGTATAGCGGCGATATCCACTTTAATAAACGGGCGGTGACGTCTGCCGCTGAACCGGTGAATGGTTTGCGCCGCCAGGGTCTTACCGACCCCGGTCTCGCCTTCCAATAAAACGGAAAAATCACTGGAAGCGACTTTCCGGATTTTCTCCACTACCGGGCAGATGGCTTTACTGCTGCCGGATACCTGGCCCGGCGACGATATCGTTTTCAGACTCTCACTTTTAAATTCATTAAGTATCATTAACGTCACTCCTTTAAAACGGATTTTAGTACGTAAGTACATAATCCATTATAAAGGAATGGGAAGAATTTAGAAATAACAATCGAATCAAAATGAATAAAAATCGAATCAAAATAAAAATTTTTCCAGGGGTCCGTACCGGCGGGGCGGTTCATTTATGTATTCTTCCTGGATACTTAATATAGTGTAGTCTTAAGTGACCCCCATTGTGAAGACAAAAAAACAAGAAGAGGGGAGGGCGAAAAAGCCTCCCTCATTCAAATGAAATGGTATTTAATAATGGTCTGGTTCGCCTATCCCCAAAAGGAAGGAAAAGGGGACGGCTCATTTTTCTCAAAATTCGCCTGTCCCCATAATCCACAAGGACTACATCGTCCCTCAATACCTCGCCAATTGCTACATCGAATACTGTACTAAGGCTCATAGGGCAATAGTCGTTCTCTTTCCGTCCTTATCTTCGAAGGTGACTTTCAAGTTGTGACCGTTTATTCCATTGTAAACACCGCTTATGGTGCCTTTATGGGTTGCTTTTGACTTGTACGTGAAGTTTCCTGTCATCTTAAATGGCACGGTGATGGAACTATTCGTCACGCTGATCAATACTTTGATGTTTTGGTTCGCTGGTACTTGGACCGGGACTTCCCAACTCCACTCCTTCGTGTTCGATATCGTCTTGTTCATGGTGAATGCTATCTGTGTGCTAAAATTGAAAGAAATCTCCCCGGACGCCGTGACGAAGGGGATTTTCACACTCGAAGTGTTCTTTGTCGTAACACTGGCACCGATAGTGGTGGTATTGCTCCAGCCCGAAGTTTCGGTCGTGGACTGGCTCCCCTTCACCATGATGGTCTGTTCGGTATTCAATTTATTGATTACCTCCTCGGTGTACAACTCCACTGACTCCGGCAACCCCTTCGTCGCATTTTTCGTTAAGTACTCGATTTCCGTGATCTCTGCAGAGACAAGCGGGTCGATCTGCCCCTTCCAATCATAGGGACCATCTCCCTTTCCTGAAAATATATACGTGGATCCGTCAAACTTCCTATTGTCGCCGTCCCCAGATGGCGAAAAACCACAACGTATAGTATTCTGTACCAAAAATTCAAACTTGCAAATTCCGTCTGGGTTATAAGTGAATGCGACATCCTCGTCCTTAAAGGTTACGGTGTTGTCATCATTGATGTACAGTGGTCCGGGATCTAAGTGTTTACCCTTCCCAGCGTAGGCATACGTTGTGTACCGACCGCAGTATTTTTTATCTAACATAGTTAACTCCTCTTGTGTTTATTGTTGTAATAGAAGGTCAAATTAGACCTTTAAAGTTTTCTCGGGCTATTACTTTAAAAACCCATACAAACCACTAAACCACACACACCCTTGCGCAAGGCTTTCGATTGTTTGACGGTTTTACTTTTTCTTCATCTTCATCAAACACCCTATATTAGCAATTACGGTGCCAACGTGACGGGTTTCTTATAAATGTCTTATAATGTGGACCTTTACGGGTATTTACGGGCAGGGAAGCGACCCCGGGTACAGGTGGTTATTTTAAACACCACTGGTTAAAATAAGTAGTTAAAATAACCACCTCCGCCCGGGAAAAAAGAAGTTGAGAAGGTAAACAATTATAAATTATAAATTATAAATGATAAATGATAAATGGAAGCGGAACCCGATGGGTTGGTTTTAGACGCTGGAGATCAAAAATTCGCCTGTCCCCATAATTTCCCTTTTTGAATAGCCTTGATAATTCACGCGGGGAGGGTTGAATGGGGTGAAAAGCCTTGCGCTCGTCGACTCCACCCTTGCGTTGGTCGACTCCGGCCTTGCGCTCATCGACTCCACCCTTGCGCTGGTCGACTCCACCCTTGCGCTGCTGTCCCCACGATTTGCGGAATATCCCCCACTGCTTGCGGCATATTCCCAGGGATTTGCGGAACTCTTCCCAAAGGTTGAGCCGATTTTTCCGGGGATTGTACGATTTGCCTCAATGATAAGATAATCGGGGATTCCTCGGGAGCAGATTTAATAGGCGGTTACAATATCACATTAGCGGATTTGCAACTTATCATTTATAATTTTCACTTATTGTACGTTGATATCGAACATTTTGGCTTTCATCAACAGGGTGCTCTTATCCACGGCCAATATCGTCAATGTCACATCCCCCACACTGTACGCCCGGAATACCCATTTACCCGACCCCTCTTGCCTGAGCCTTAGCCCCTGGCCGGATACATTGAAATCATAACTGATCCCGGGAAGAGCATTCATGGTTACGGTTACGGTTTCACCGACTTTAGGGGCCATTTTGTCGCAGGCGATATCGTCCACGGTGGGGAGGTACGCATCGATGCTCTTTTTGAGATGGGATTCGGCCTGCTGTTGGAACCATTTATTCACGGCGTTCACATCGGCGGCGCAGTTGTGATACACGATATCGACGATCATATTATAATATACCCAGAAATACCGCCGGTTAATACCCGGCGCAATGGATTGGGCCGAATATTGCCCCAACCCGGGATCACCCTTTCCATACCGAAGCTCCGCGGCTGAACCGGCTGAACCCAACTCGATGAACCGGTACAAAGCGGATGTTTTAGACCCGCTGAATATATGGACATTTATTATAATACTCTTTCCATTGTCTTCTTGTTTAAGCTTCCATGTTTTGATCACCTCACCCTGTCCATGGATGAGGCCGGGATAAAAAAGTGACAGGGGTTGATCTGCCAGGGAGGGACACCGGGTAGGATCGGGCCAGGAAAACACCACGTATTTATTGCGTCTCTTTGAAAAACGGTTGACGGATATGCGCAATTTTTTCATGAAAGCTTTGGTGAAGGGAAGAACCGGGAGCTTTTTCGGGGCCACCGTCTGATCGATCATCACCACCCCTGTGCCGCAATGGATGTCTTTAACGGTCCCGGGTTTATAGCCGGAGGCAGCGGGATGCACGGGATCGATGGCATTTTCAAGGTATTGGTCCACGACTTCCACGCCGGTGTGGGGACCGGTGCAGGCATCCAATACCTTGCCGCCGCACGGGGTAATACAAAAGGCATGATTACTAAAAGGTTTCCTGGCCGGGTCACACTCGTCCACCAACGGTCCACTTTTCCCACTGTCGTAAATAGGATTGTTACATTCACCCCTGCCGATGAGCTGCGTCTCTTTTAAAAATCCGAAGGGGGACATGAAAGCATAGGCCACATCCTTGATGCCGAGTAAGTGGAGAAATGCCTGGACAATGTTGGCCATGTCATAACAGTTACACCAGTGACCGGGATCATCGGTGGCGGACAAATACCGGGCCAGGAAGAGGATAAATTCTAATGGCCCGTAGACCAGGGTGAAATGGGGACTGCCGTCATTAATGTCGTAACGGGGCGGCACCCGGTTGAAAACCCATGTCACCACACTGGCAATGACTTTTTCACGTGCATGACCGGGTAGGGGACCTTCATGATTCGGGCCCGGGGGGTCCTCCCCTTCCAGGCGACACCAAAAGTCCCGCAGCCATTCCACGGGTACACCCCGCCAAAATAAATCAGTGCTGTCCGAGTAGAGCCAGTAAAACTCAAACTGGAGGGGGGGCAGTTCCACGTTTTCCCCGGTGTTCTCATTGACCAGGCGCCAGTTCAAATTTATACCATGGACTATGGAAAAATCCCGCGGCCGGTACTGTGCAGCCAGGGAAAAGCGCCGGATATTTTTTTCGTTAGTATCCGCATTATCCGCCGGCTGCGCCTTCCCGCCGAACAGGGGGATGTTATTAAACAGAAGGGTCAGGGTGTAGTCCCCGCCGCTATCCCCATTGGGAAACAACACCTTTACGTCCAGACCGGAGGAGTCCAGGTCATCCAGGGCAAAGGCCGCGGGAAACATGGCGGCCTCCGTCACGTCCACCGCTATGTCAACGTCCTTCTGCCAGAGCGGTGCATCCGGTGGGATCACCTGGTTATTTAAACTGAGGAGAAGGTTCCCCCTCGCTTTGATTTCAGTAATTATCGCATCCATAAATATGCATCTCCCCCTGGAAATCCCGGTACCGCGTCGTTAGACCTCACCCTGCCCATCGCCGATAGAGACATTGATGGGGCCTGCCAGGCTTAAAGCGTCATCAGGGGGAAGTGGAATATTGAATTGGTTATTTGTCAATTGAAACGAAATAGTGTAGGTATAGACGCCGTTGGCGTCACCTCTTTGCAGTTGGATGGGAAGACTATTTGGGTCAGTCAGCTCCGACCGGTTTATAGTCAAAACATTACCGGGTATAATATCTGGGCTATTTCCGGATGTTTCAACAATTTCCCATGTTGTGGCTTGACATTTGTTCTTAACATTAACTTCAGACATTTTAAAACCTCCATTTTTTATAGTTTTTGCTTTACGATCATATGGTCGCCATATGATCTCATTTTATCATATTGGATTTATAAAAGGAAATAAATAAAAATCGAATCAAAATGCCAAACCACGGGCCCTAAATTTACCGTCACTTTTGCCTCAGGCGAGTCGGTACTGTCTAATTATTAATTGCTAATTATTAATTGTTAATTAAAACGGCACCCTTCACGGATGCATCTTTTCTTACCTTCTCACCCTCCTAACTTCTTACCTTCCTTCGTTCATGATGATTCCGATGCCTGGTAAGACTGGGGGGGCTGGTGGAATATTTCCTTGAAACATTTGGCAAAATAGGGGGTGCTGGAAAACCCCACTTCAAACGCTACCTGGGTCACATTACCGAAATTACTCTTCAACAACTGGGCGCCCCGTTTCAACCGGTAGACCTGGATATAACGGTTGGCCGATTCACCGGTGAGGGCGCGGATTTTCCGGTTCAACGTGGCCCGGCTCAAATAAAGGAGATCGGCCAACCGGTTAATGGTAAATTCCGGGTCCGACAGGTTAGCTTCCATGGCCTTTTGCAAGTCCTTCATGAATTCCTGTTCAACGGAAGAGACCGGGATTTCCGCCGGCTGCAGCAGCATTTCACGTTTATATTTTTCCTGCAATTGCCGGCGCAGGTCCACCAGGTTCTTGACGCGGGCCATTAAGATTTTGGTATTAAAAGGCTTGGTCACATAATCGTCGGCGCCGCACTCCAGGCCCTGTAATACATTCTCCTCCAGGGTCCTGGCCGTTAACAGGATAATGGGGATATGGCTGGTAGCGACATCGTTTTTCAAAACCCTGCACAATTCATACCCATCGACCCCGGGCATCATAATATCGCTGATAATGATATCCGGATAATGCTTCCGGGCCGCAGCAATTCCATGCTTGCCGTCCGGGGCTTCCACGACCCTGTAACCCGGTTCCAGGGAACCGCGAATATATAGACGGACATCCGCATTATCCTCCACCACCAGTACAATCTTTCGATCCCCTTCGACGGGTTCATCCCCGTCCATAAGATCATCGGCGTCATCGGATTCGTTCATGGGAATGGTTTCCGCGCTTTCCACGCTTTCCACGAATTCCACGGTTTCAAAGTCAACCGGTATAGGATGCTGAAAGGTCGACGCATCGGCGGCAGTCCCACCGGGAGCGGCAATTATTTCACCGGATTTTAAATGGGCGTCACCCATGGGCAATTGGAGGGTAAAAACTGTGCCGCTGTCTTTCCCTTCACGGGAAGAAACATCGATGGAACCGCCGTGCAGTTGGATGATCTCCCGCGTTAATGCCAGGCCAATGCCGGTACCGGCAGGTATCTTATTTTCCGCACCTTCGGGCCTCGTCGCCTGGAATAAATAATCGAAAATATGGGCCATTTGATCCGCGGGAATCCCGGTCCCCGTATCCCGGACCGTTATTTCCAGCATACCCGGGGAACCCCCGGAACGCCGCCGTCCCACGCCGACCGTGACCACGCCTTTCGGGGGAGTATGATTCATGGCGTTGGCCAGCAGGTTGTAAAAAACTTTTTCCATCTGTTCCGCATCAAAGTAGAGCATTATCGCTTCTTCATCCGCATGAAAAGAAAGAGACACTTTTTTTTGGGCCGCCATCAACTGGAAGGAAGCCAGGATGTTTTGTAAAAAGGGAATGATATTTTGCCGCGACGCCCGCAGTTTCATTTTCCCGCCGTCGAATTTTGCCAGGTCCAGCAACTGGTTGATCAACATCAGCAAACGCCTGGCATTTCTCAGCATCATGCCCGAATAGTCCTCCAATCGGCGCGGTTTCATGTCGTCGACGCCGGGAGATATTTGTTCCAGCGGTCCCATAATCAGCGTCAGGGGCGTGCGGAATTCATGGGAAATATTGGCGAAGAATCGGGATTTTACTTTATCCATCTCCTGTAACTTCATGGCCTGCCCTTCCAGTTGAAGGGTCTGCATTTCCAATTGCCGGGTACGGTTCTTCACGATCTCTTCCAGCCGCCCCTTTTCCCGCACCAGTTTGGCGGAGCGCCACCGCACAATTAGAAACAGCAGCAGGAAAACCGACAGGACGCCGGAAAGGTAAGCCCACCAGGTCCGGTACCACGGCGGCAGCACCCTGAATTGAAAAAGCGCTTCGCGGCTCAAATCGCCGTAAATATTTTTTGCCTTCACCCGGAACCGGTAGGAACCCCCATCCAGGTTGGTGTAATCTTTCTGAGTTTCGGAACTCCAGTTGGACCACCCTTTATCATATCCTTCCAGGAAATAAGAATACCCGGTCTTTGCTTCCTCCTGGAAAAAAGGGGCGGCAAAGGTGAAACGGATGTTTCTATCTTCAAAGCGAAGAACAGGGAAAAACTTACTTTCTTCATACCCGTTAAAAACCACCTGGTCCCGGGCCCCCAGGTGGCGGATGAACACGGGGAAATCCCGGGCGGCGGCGGTTTCAATGCGGGTATCGTAACGGATGAGACTGTTATTGGCGGCAAACCATATGATCTCCCCATCCGGGTAAATGGCGTTCACCTGGTTCTGGGGTATCCTGCAAAAGGAACGGGAATCGATGCTAAAGGAACCGTCCGGCCGGGGTACGGCGTGGTAATTCATATTGTTTGAATGAAACCAGAGATGTCGCCGGGGGTCTTCCACCAATCGAAAAATATTACTGGAACCATCGGCAAAAGAATCCCCAAGAAGGTTGTCCGGGTGGAAAACCTTGTTTTTCTCATCGAAATAGTATAAGCCTTTTTCCGCGCCGAAACGCACGCGCCCGGCGGCTGTAAATACACTGACTTCCCGCGGCGGCAGCCCATGGGATTCATCATAGGCGGTTATCCCGGGATTGTCGATGGAACCGGGGGCAGGGAAATCCATCCGGATGACCCCTTTTCCCGGCATGCTGAGCCATAGGGTCTGTTTTTCTTCGACAATGCTTCGTACTTGCTGGTTGATGTTTTCAAAGGAGTGTTCCAATTGCCGCCGGCTGGGGCCCCCGGCGGTGGCGGTTGTTAAGTAGAACGATTGCAAGCCGCCGCGGGTCCCTACCCATAAACGGTTGGCGTCTGCCCGTGAACGCAGCAGCACATAGGAGCTTAATTGGGTAAGCTGGGCTGCCCGGCGATCCCGGGTGTCCAGTTGGAACAGGCCTTCCGTGGTGGCCGCCAGGATAAAATCGCCGGCTGCCAGTAAAGAAAAACAGGAACCCACCACCCCGGCAACCGGGATGAAATTTTGTTGCCGGGAATTTGTAAGCTGCGGTTCCATGACAAACAGGCCGCTGGTGGTTCCCACGTATAAATCCTTATTGCCGCTGCCCCGGGCTATAGAGAGCATGATGCCGGACAGACCGGAGCGGTTGTCGTAAAAGGAAACCGGGGATGGCGCATATTCGATCCGGGATATCCCGTCATTGAGGCCCAGCCATAGGTTGCCCCGGTTGTCCTCCAGGACGAACCTGACATTGTCGTCCGGCAGACCGTTGGATTTACTGAAAATATCTATCACGCGGCCCCTGGGATCGATGATCACCAGTCCCCCCAGCACCGTTGCCAGGGCGAATGTTCCCGGCGAGTGTGACAGCCGGATGCCGTCGTACAATTGGTTTTTCGTGATGTATTCATCCGCTTCGGTAGGAAACGGGGTCAATGTACCGCCGCGATAATTATAGAGATAAAATCCATTTTCGCGGGCGCCCAGCAGGTAGATCCCGGGTTGGAATTCGACCATCATATATATTTTTATCGTTTTCATGGCCGCGCCGTTGGGGGCTAATTGCAGGGAATCTCCGACGATCTCCATTAAGCCCAGGTCCCGTTGATGAACAAAATATTTCTCGCCGCAGTCGAAAGAGGCATTGAATTGCAAAGGGGATTCCCAAGTTTTCATGGTCCCGGCGGCAGGGTCCCAGCGGAACAAGAACCGGGACGAACGGAAATACACGAGGTCTTTTAGACAATGGGTTTTCCAGGCGTTGGAAAAATCCCGTTTTTCGGCCGGGATATGTTGGCAAAGTGATTGATAGACCAGGGATCCTTTTTCGTCCGGGGCCAGGAAACCGATTTCATTATTCCCGCCGACATAAATGGCGCCCTTCTCATTAACGGCCAGGGAGCGCACCGACCAGTTGGGAACAGCGATGGTCCGCCAGGACACCCCGTCGAATTCCAGTAAACCGCCGTTGTTTCCGACGTAGATCAACCCGCGTTTGTCCTGCCGCACGGACCAGTTCTGGGGGTGAAGCTTATACTCTTCTGCGCTGTAGTTCTTGATGTATTTAAAACCGTAACTTTGACAACGGATGATTGCCGGGGATAGGAAAAACAGCGCCATCATTACTGCTGTTATTAAAAATTTGGGCGGTTGTTTGCGGTCATTCATTTTCATCTGGGGTTCCGCCAGTTCGGAACTCCCCAAAATTTTTTATTTCGATTACCCCTTTTTTTAATTCCCGGTTAATATTGTCCAACACATTGGGTACCAGTAACCTCAACGTTTCATAACGAGAATTGGGAGACTTCAATACAAAAATAGTGATATCCCTGTCTTTTAAGTTCTGTTGGTATTGTAGGTTTTGATCTGCTGTTATGAATATATCGAAATGCTTCTCCGCTAAACCTAATAATTCGCCGTTCTTTTTACCCGCCCACCCCATTTCCGGGACAGTTTTAACTTCAAAATTTTTAAGGTCTTGTTTCAATTTTTTAGGTAGACATTCATCAAGCAACATTCTCATATGCATATTCCAGCACCTTTATCTTAGCATATTCAAGCATTCTTATCGCTTGAGTTTTTTTTACCGTTGGAAAATCTTCCAGGAATGCATCGATGGTATCTCCGGCTTCTAAATAATCTATCATATTTTGTATCGGCACTCTTGTCCCGAAAAAAACCGGGACCCCACCCAAAATATCTTTCGAGCATTGCATAAATTCATTACTCATTTTTTCACCTTCGATTTAAATTCAACCGCTGTCAATTGCATAACGTTCTCCTTACAATTTTCTTATGTTTGAATTATAAATCTTTTTTTGAAAAAAAACAACAAATTAACTTAACAAATCCAGGGAATTCTTTTATAAGGTTTCCGCCGGTTCAGACCCTCTTTCATCAAACATTCGGTAAAAGTTTGCATTATCCGTTGGCTTTTGATACAATAGGCACGGAAACGAAATATGAAAAGGAGCCGAATATGAGACGATTTAGTTCGTATGGACCGATCGATACGGATGTGAATTATTATGCGCCCAGGAAAGAATTAATTGCCGGGGCATTCACTAAACTGATGGG
>Ga0315276_10004637_pt1 | contig 12636 bp, 12 predicted proteins | sample YL17G05_0_MG_FD_204542 | JGI IMG/M metagenome (GOLD analysis project Ga0315276, IMG submission 204542) | Sediment microbial communities from Yellowstone Lake, YNP, Wyoming, USA - YL17G05_0 | ecosystem: Environmental > Aquatic > Freshwater > Lake > Sediment | place: USA: Wyoming | collected... | reverse complement strand
CAGGGGGCGCAGATCTACCGGGTCGAGCTGTCCGAGCCGCCCCATCGAGACCGCCAGTTCCGCGATGTCTCCAGGAACACGGACCCTGAAGGTCGCGTCTGCGGCGATCTCCTCGAGAGGAACGTGCTCCACGGGCTACTTCTCGCCGGGATCCGCGCCGGAGGTGTCCACGGCGCCCTGGAACGACGCGCCGTCCACGATCACCACCCGGGGCGCGCGGATGTCTCCCACCACGCGGGAGTCGGCCTCCAGCCGCACCGTTCCGCCGGCGACCACGTCGGCCTCCAGCGCCCCGGCTGGCTCGACTGTGAGTGAACCGCCCAGGGAGACCTTCCCGCGCACCCTCCCCCGGACCACGAGGTCGCCGTCGCCGGCGATCTCGCCGTCGACCGAGGTGCCCGGTCCCACCATGGATGGGGTTCCGGCCGCTGCAGCGCTGTCCTTGTCGATCTTCGTGGCGTGCCTCCGTCCGGGCGCAGGATAGGAGGCGCGCGTCGCCCCGGTCAATGCTTCCCCGGGGCGCTCCGCTGGGAGATCCAGGCCACGGTGTCCCCGATGGGGGCTGCACGCCCCCGCTCGTTGAAGATCTCGTGCTCGAAGCCGGCGTACTCGCGCAGCTCCTTGTCCTTCGAGGAGACGGCGGCGAAGAACTCGCTCGCCGCCGCCCCGTCGGCGATGCGATCGCCGGTTCCGAGCAGGAGGAGCAGGGGGCGGTCGAAGCGGGCCATGTCCCTCTTCAGATCCGCCTGGGCCCTCCCCGACTCGGTGAACCAGCGGGGCGTGGTCTTGCGGAGATAGAGCGGATCGCCGTCGGTCCAGGCCTGCATCTCCGGGTCGCTCGTCAGGGTGGCCAGGTCGAGGCTGGCATCCACCGGCAGGTGCGGGATGAACTTCCCCACCAGCAGCGCGGTCCAGATCTTCACCTTGGGTGGATCGATGGCGAGACGGAAGTAGGGGTTGGAGAGGACGAACCCGGCCACGTCCTTGCCGCTCCGGATTCCCCAGTGGGCGGCGATGTGCCCCCCCTGGCTGTGGGCCACCACGAAGAGCTTCCGGCCGGCGGCGTCGGCCCGCACCCTCGCCGCGAAGGCGTCGAGGTCGGAGAGGTAGTCCTCGAAGCGATCCACGTACCAGCGCCGCCCGCCGGATCGCCCGTGGCCTCGGAAGTCGAGAAGCGCCACCTCGTGGCCTGCGGCGACGAGCGCGTCGGTGATGCCGGCGTAGCGACCGGCGTGGTCTCCGGCGCCGTGCAGGACCATCACCGTGGAGCGCGGCCTCGGCGGCGAGTATCGCTCCCAGTGGATGTCGATGCCGCCGGCGGAGTGGACGCTGCCCTCGATGCGGAGCGCCTGGTCGGATCGGGGAAAGGCGGGAAGGGACACGGTCACCTCCGGGCCGGGCGGACGTCGCCACCCGGCAGGTCGCGAAGCTTCTTCTCGATCCCGGCTCGCTGGCCGGGCAGGTCGGGCTCGGCGCCTTCGTCGAGGGCTTGCAGGGCGCGGCGCCAGGCCCTGGTGGCGTCGGCCTCGCGGCCCGATCGGCGGTAGGCGTCCCCGAGGTGCTCGAGGATGGTGGGCTCGGGACCGGTCAGGGCCTCGGCCCGCTCGAGCGTGGAGATGGCGCCTTGCAGGTCACCGCGCTGGAAGAGGATCCACCCCAGCGAGTCGAGGTACGAACCGTTGTCCGGCTCCAGGTCCACGGCGCGCCGGACGAGCTTCTCCGCCTCGTCGAGCCGCTCGCCCTTCTCGGCCCAGCTGTAACCGACGAAGTTCATGGCCTCGGCGTCGTCGGGGGCGCCCTCGAGGATCGACTGCATGGTGCGGATGGCGCCCGCCCGATCGCCGGCCCGCTCCTGGGCCACGCCGAGCGAGAAGCGGAGCCGTTCGGCCCGGGGCTGCACGGCGAGCGCCTGGGTGAGCCAGGTGACCGCCTCGGCGGAGCGACCCGCCTTCTCGAGCACGTAGGCGCGCGCCGTGATGAGGCGGAGATCCCTGGGGCTCTGGGCGAGCGCCGGGGCGAGCAGCGCCAGCGCCTCGGAGGCCCGTCCGGCCTGCGCCAGCACCGAGACCCGGGCCGCAAGCGCGGCAAGATCCACTTCGGAATCTCCCGAAGCCACGGCGCCAAAGGACGCGGCGGCCTCGTCCCAGCGCCGCTCCTCCCTCAGCGCCAGCCCACGCACGTAGAGGAGGCGCGGATCGGCGCGCCCGCGCAGCCCTGCGTCGGCCACCGCCAGTGCCTCGGCCGGCCGCCGGGCGTCGAGCCAGGCGAAGGCCACCCGGACGCGGGACGCTGCGTCGTCGGGCGAAAGGTGCACTGCCTGGTCGAAGAAGGCCCGGGCGCCTGCCGCGTCCCCTGCTCGCAGCGAGAGCCGCCCCAGCGCCAGCAGAGCGTCCGGGTCGTCCGAATCCTGGCGGACCAGCCCCTCCCACGCACGGCGGGCCTCGTCGAAGTGGCGCCGGGACTCCTCCAACTCGGCGAGGTACCGCCAGGCCTCCGTGTCCCGCCGCTCGGCGGCCACGGCCTTGCGGTAGAGCGCCGCAGCCGCGTCGAGTTCCTTCCGCTCGGCATGGACTCGCCCCAGTTCCCGCAGGGCAATGGCTCCCTCCAGTGGCAACCGCGACGCCAGGTCCTCGAGCGCCGCGATGGCTCCCGGGACGTCCCCGGCCTCGAGCTTCACCTGGGCGAGCAATCGCCAGGGGTCCGGGTCGAGCGTCGCCTGCCCGGGTGGGCGCTTCGCCGCGAGCGCCACCTGGATGTCGATGGCCTTCCGGAGCGCTTGCTCCGCCTCGGCCGTGCGCCGGTCGATGGCGGCGGTCCTGCCGAGGATGAGCCACGCCTCTGCAGCCGCGGGGCCGGCGTCGTCGATCTCGATCGCCTTGCGAGCCTCCGCCTCGGCCCTGGCCAGGTCGCCGTTGCGCGCCCACGCCTCGGCGAGCGCAACCCGCAGCGGGGCGGCGCGGGGATCTGCCCCCACCGCGGCGCGGTAGGCCTCGAGGGCTCGGCGCCAGTCGCTCTGCTGCTCGGCCTGGCGGCCTCGGAGGTACTGGGCGTAGGCGCGCGCGGAGGCCTTGGGCGGCGGCGAGGCGAGGGGCGCGGAAACGAGAAGGGCAGCGATGAGGAGCAGGTGAGGCAAGGGAAGACCTGGCGAGTTCCTACCGGCGCCGAGGCGCCGCCGCAGCAGTAACGAGAACCTGCGTCGCCGCGGCGCCAAGCGCGTCCTCGGCTATCGGCGCCGCCAGGACGATCTCGCAGCCCACCGAGCGCAGCCGCTGCACGTGCTCGGCCCGCGCCGCGGCCATGACCGGGACGGTCCCCAGCGCGTCGTCCGACCGCAGGCCGGCGAGGGTTTCCCCACCGTCGGGCGCCGGGTCGACGAGGACCACCACGTCGGGAGTGAAGCGAGCTGCAGCGGCCCCGGCCCCGAAGCCGGGCCGGCTCGGCATCACCACGAGACCGGCATCCTGCAACTGGCGCACGACGTGGTCGAGCGCGTGTCCGGCCTCCCCGACCACGAGCGCCCTGCGCCGGACGTCCACTGCGTCGGCGAGCTCCTCCGGGAGCGGGATCCCGTGGCGGGACATGAACGCGGCGAGTTCCTCCCTCGCGATTCGCCGATGGCCGCCCGGGGTGCGATGGGCCTTGAGGCGCCGCGCCTTGATCCAGTTCACGACGGTCGGCAGCGACACGCCGAGAACGTAGGCCGCCTCGAAGGTGGTGTAGAACCGCCTCATCCTGAGTGAAGGAAGCATACACCAGGCCGTGGTAAGGAAAGTCCATGCCCCCCTCTGTGGCGTACCTACTGGGTGCAATCCAGATGACCTCGACCGCGGACCGGGCGCGCAACCTGGCCACCGCCATCCGCCTCCTGAATGAGGCCGCAGACCTGGGCGCGAAGCTGATCGGGCTTCCCGAGAACTTCGCCTTCATGGGGCGCGACGAGGAACGGATCGCCACGGCCGAGTCCCTTGATGGAACGACACTCGCAGCCATCCGGGAGGTTGCACGGGCCCGGCGAATCTGGATCGTGGCCGGCTCGGTGGCCGAGAACGTGGGGCTGCCCGACAAGACCGCCAACACCAGCGTGCTCGTGGCCGAGGACGGCTCCATCGCCGCCGCCTACCGGAAGATCCACCTCTTCGACGTGAACATCCCCGACGGCGCCCGCTATGCCGAGTCGGAGAGCGTCGCCCCTGGGGACAAGGTCGTGCTGGCGCCCACGCCGCTCGGGCGCATCGGTCTCACCATCTGCTACGACCTGCGATTCCCGGAGCTGTACCGCCAGCTCGCCGGCCTGGGCGCCGAGGTGGTCTTCATCCCCGCCGCCTTCACGCTCTTCACCGGCAAGGACCACTGGGAAGTCCTCATCCGCGCCCGCGCCATCGAGAACCTCTGCTACGTCGTGGCCCCGGCGCAGGTGGGGCGCCACTCCGCGAACCGGCTCACCTACGGCAACGCCATGATCGTGGATCCATGGGGAACCGTGCTGGCGCGTTGCCCGGACGGCGAGGGGGTCTGCGTCGCGCCGTTCAGCCGGGCGCGCATGGAGCGGGCGCGACAGGAGCTGCCAGCGCTGAAGCACCGGCGGCTGTGAGGCATCATGACCACAAACATTCGCACGGTGACCGCGACCTTCCGAGGGCACGATACGTCGGACGGCGCGGGCGTGAAGCTCACGCGCGTGCTCTCGCCCCAGGACGTCCGGCTCGCCGACCCGTTCCTTCTCTTCGACGAGTTCCGGTCGGATCGTCCGGAGGACTACGACGCCGGCTTCCCGCCCCACCCCCACCGGGGCTTCGAGACCGTCACCTACGTGATGGCCGGGCGGATGCGCCACCGGGACAACCACGGCAACCAGGGCGACCTCGGGCCAGGCTCGGTCCAGTGGATGACCGCCGGGCGGGGCATCGTGCACGAGGAGATGCCCCAGCAGGAGCAGGGGCTCATGTGGGGCTATCAACTCTGGGTGAATCTGCCAGCCGCCCGCAAGATGACGGCGCCGCGCTACCAGGACATCCCGGCCGACCGCATCCCGGAGGTCGGGCTGCCGGGCGGCGGGAAGGCCCGGGTGCTGGCCGGCCGGCTCGAGGGAGTCGCGGGGCCGGTGAGCGAGGTGGCGGTGGAGCCTGCCTACCTCGACGTGTCCCTGCCGGCAGGGGGGACGTTCCGGTGGTCCCCTCCAGACGGACACACGGTGCTCCTGCACGGCGTGGAGGGATGGTTCACTGTGGGCAAAGGTGGGCGTACCTTCCGGACCCGGGAGATGGCGCTCCTCTCCCGGACCGGTGACGTGGCGGTGCAGGCAGGCGGCGGCGGGGCGCGATTCCTCGTCATCGCCGGACGTCCGTTGTTCGAGCCGGTGGCCCACCACGGCCCCTTCGTCATGAACACCCGCGAGGAGATCCTGCAGGCCCTCGAGGACTTCCAGGCGGGGCGGTTCTAGGCGCGCGGGCGTGACAGCGACGCGCCCGCCAGGTCTACGGCGACGACTGGATGGATCAGTTCCCCAAAGGTAGAGGAAGGCCCGTTCCGGTCGCGCGGGAATCAACGGCACCCTGGATCAAGCTAGCGGAATCACGGCAAGCGGCTCCGAGCCTCTGACACCGGATCGAGGGACCCCCGGCCCGGTGTCGCGGGCGCGCGCGTCGCCGCGCTCCCGGCTACTCGCCCCATCCCCTGCTGGGTAGCCTCCTCACCAGGAGGCTCCACTGTCCCCATGACAGTCTTCGCCCGGATCACCCGGGTCACCCGGCTCACCATCCCGCTGCTCGCGCTGGCGGCCTGCGGCGGCGTGCAGCCCGACTTCCGGGTCCGGGGCGCCGGGGTGGTGGTCCGGTCGGACGCCGCATTCACTCGAAGTGCCGACTTCCCGACCCGGATCGAGAGCACGGTGGAGGCCGCGCTCGGCTACTGGGGAGGCTCCTGGAGCGACCTCGCCGGCACCACCATCGTCTTCGATGGCAGCCCACACGTCGACTGCGGCAACCTCGGTCCCTCGACCGGCTGCTACGACGGGGACATCCGGGTCTCCACGCTCGACGCCGGCGAATCGATCACCTGCGTCGAGGCCACCGTGCTCGTCCACGAGGTCGGGCACGCGGTGATCGGCGACGCCGGCCACGTCGACCCGCGCTGGATGGACTTCACGTCGCTGGCCGGGGCGCTCTACGGACGGACCGGGTACGCGGCGACCGGGCCGGCCTCCTGCGATCCGGTCGCCAACGTCTGGCGCCACCCGCCCCGGACCTGAACGACCGGAGCCGCTCTACACCAGCCGCTTGCGGAAGCGCGCGGCGGCCAGGCCGAAGATGGCCGCGCCGAAGAGCGCCAGCGCCAGCAGCTTCGGCCAGAGGTCGGCGAACGACCCTCCCTTCAGGAGGTTGGCGCGGGCGATCTCCTGGAAGTAGCGCAGCGGGTTCGCGTAGGTCAGCCACTGCATCCAGCGCGGCATCGAGTCGATGGGCGTCATGATGCCGGAGAGCAGCATGGCCGGAAGCGTGAAGAGGAACCCGCCCAGGAACGCCTGCTGCTGGTTCGACGAGATCGTGGAGATGAGCAGGCCGACTCCCAGCGTGGAGAGCAGATACAGAAGCGTGGCGAGCCCCATCACCGCCAGGTTTCCCCGGAGCGGAACGCCGAAGACCCAGGTTCCAGCGGTGACGAGCAGCAGCACGTCGAAGAAGCCGATGAAGACGAACGGGGTCATCTTTGCGGCGAGCAGCACCCCGGACGGAATGGGGGTCACCGCCACCTGCTCGAGGGTGCCCTGCTCCCGCTCGCGCGCGAGCCCCATGGCGGTGACGAGGGTGGTGACGACGACGAGCAGCATCGCGGCGATGCCCGGCACGATGTAGGGCGCGCTCTTCAGACTGGGGTTGTAGAAGAGCCGGGGCACGACCTCGATGCGGGCAGGAGGAGCGACCCCGGCCGCCCTGGCCCGCTCACCCGCCCGCCGCAGCCCTTCCTCGCCGAAGTAGCGGGAGACGGCGCCAGCGGCGACGTTGGAGCGGTTGGGGTCGGTTCCGTCGAGGATCACCTGGAGTTCGGCCGTCCGCCCGGCCGCCAGGTCGGATCCGAAGCGTGGCGGGATGACCAGCACCGCCGCCGCCGCCCCGCGGTCGAGTGCGTCAGCGCCCTCCTCGGCGCTGTCCGCTCCCCCGGCGAAGCGCAGCGTGCCGTCGGCGAGCACCCGGCGCAGGTGCTCCCGGCTCTCCTGGCTGCGGTCCTGATCGGCGACCACGGTGGGCACCCGATCGACGTCGAAGTCCACCGCGAAGCCCAGGACCAGCGTCTGCAGGAACGGTGCGAAGACCAGCATGAACATCACGCGCCGATCCCGAAGCGTTTGCAGGACCTCCTTGCGCACCACCGCGGCGTACTGGATCCAGGCCCGGGACGGGCGCCGCTCGAGGGCCGCGCTCACGCGATCCTCCGCTTGAAGCGCTTCGTGGCGAGCGCCACGATCACCACCGCGAAGATCAGCATGGCGAGCAGGTCGGGCCACACCCGCGCGAAGCCGTTCCCCTTGAGCAGGATCTGCCGGAGCGCGTCCACCATGTAGCGGGCCGGCACGATCCGCGAGAGCAGGCGCAGCGGCGCCGGCATGTTGTCGATGGGGACGAGCATCCCGGAGAGGAGCAGCGAGGGAAGCAAGGACGAGAGGGCGCCGGCCTGTGTGGCCACGAGCTGGTTCTTCGCCACCACCGAGATGAAGAGCCCCTGCCCCAGCATGCCGGCCAGGAAGAGAAGGCCCGCCAGGATGACGAGGAGCGGGCTCCCCATGATGGGCACGTCGAAGACGTTGGTGCCGACCCCCAGGACGAGGAGCAGCTGGATGAGGCCGAGCGCCAGGTAGGGGAGCAGCTTGCCGAGCACGATCTCGAGCCGGCTCACCGGCGAGGCGAAGAGCTGCTCCATGGAGCCCCGCTCCCACTCGCCGGCCACGGTGAGCGCCGTGAGCAGGACCGCGCTGATGGCCATGAGGTAGGCCGCCAGCCCGGGCACGATGAACACCGCCGAGCGGGCCTCCGGGTTGTAGCGGGCCGTGACCTTCACTTGCAGTGGCGGAGCGGCGGAGAGGCCCGCGACCGAGGCCATGCGCCGGCTCTCGGAGAGCGCGATGGCGTCGGCCTTGGTGAGCACCTGGTTGGCGGTGACCGGGTCCGCGGCGTCGAGCAGGAGCTGGGTCCGCGCCGGCCCTCCGCGCGCCAGGTCCTTCTCGTAACCCTGGGGGATGACCAGGATGGCCTGCGCCCCGTGGCGGCGGAAGAGCGTGTCGGCGGCGTCGGCGTCGGCCCCGCCCACCGGCTCGAACTCGTGGTTCTCGGTGAAGGCCTGGGCCAGCCGCCGCGACGACCCGGTGCGGTCCTGGTCGGAGATGGCGAGCGGGATGCGGTCGACGTCGAAGCTCACCCCGTAACCGAACAGGAGCAGCATGAGCACCGGCATGGCCAGCGCGAGCAGCAGGGTTCTGGGGTCGCGCCGGATGTGGAGGACCTCCTTCCAGGCGATGGCGCCCACGCGGGAGAGGAAGCGCCCGGCCGGGTTTCCACCGAGCGTCACGGCGCGACCTCCTGCGCTGGCTGGAGCGGCTGCGTCGCCAGCGCCTGTGCGCCGTGCCCCACCACCGCCAGGAACACGTCCTCGAGCGTCGGCTCTGCCTCCTCCACCGAGACACCCTCCCCGCCGCACGCCTCGAGGGCCGAACGCACGGCGTCGCCGGTCCAGGCCGCCGGGGCGACTCGAAGGTGGAGCCCGGCGCCGAAGGGCTCGGCGGCGCGGACGCCGGGGCGGGCGCGGAGGGCAGCGGCCCCGTCGGTCAGATTCCGGCCGCGCACCAGCAGCACACGATCGGGGACCCAGGTTCGCTTCAGCTCGGCCGGGGTGTCGAGGGCCACCAGCCGCCCGTCCACCATGAGCCCGATGCGGCGGCAGTACTCGGCCTCGTCGAGGTAGTGGGTGGTGACGAAGACGGTGGTGCCCCCGCGGGACAGCTCGCGGATGAGCCGCCAGAAGGATCGGCGGGCCTCCGGATCGACGCCGGCGGTGGGCTCGTCGAGGAAGACGATGGACGGACGGTGAAGGACCGCGCTTCCCAGCGCGAGCCGTTGCCGGATGCCACCTGGCAGCGCGCCGGTGATGGCCTTGCGGTGCTCGGCGAGGCCGGTGAGCTCGAGGACCTCGTCGGCGCGCTTCTGGAGCTCCTTCCCCCAGAGCCCGTAGGCGCCCCCGAAGAAGCGCAGGTTCTCCTCCACCGGGAGGTCGAGGTAGAGCGAGAACTTCTGCGACATGTAGCCGATGGCCGACTTCACGCCCTCCGGGTCGCTCTCCACGTCGTGGCCGGCCACGGTGGCCCGGCCGCTGCTGGGGGCGAGCAGGCCGATGAGCATGCGGATGGTGGTGGACTTGCCGGCGCCGTTCGCGCCCAGGTATCCGAAGATCTCCCCCTTCTCCACGTGGAAGGAGACGTCGTCCACCGCCAGGAACTCCCCGAACCGCCGGGAGAGGTGCTCGGCCTCGATGGAGGGGCCGGTGTTCACGCGGCGTGTTCCCTCTGCAGGCGGGACAGGAACAGGTCCTCGAAGTTCGGAGCCACCGGGCGCAGCTCGGCGCCGACCGGCGCGAGCGCCGCCGCCACGCCGTCGCGCCCGCCTGCGAGGACGTCCACCCGCAGGCGCGAGCCCGCCGGGGACACGGCCCGGACGGCGGCCAGGGAGGCCAGCACCGCCTCGACCCGGTCCCGGTCGCCGCCCGCGACCTCGTAGGCCTCCTCGTCGAACTCGGAGAGGAGCGCGCCCGGCTCGCCCTCGAGGAGCAAACGCCCCCGGTGGGCGAGTCCGACCCGGTCGCAGCGCTCGGCCTCGTCCATGTACGGGGTGGAGAGCAGCACCGCCATGCCGCCCTGCACGAACTCGTGAAGGAGCGCCCACAGCTCGCGGCGCGACACGGGATCGACTCCGTTGGTGGGCTCGTCGAGGAGCAGGACCCTGGGCTCGTGGAGGAGCGCGGCGGCCAGCGCCAGCTTCTTGTACATTCCGCCGGAGAGCTGGTCGGCGCGCCGGTCGACGAAGCGGTCGAGCCGCGTGATGGCCAGCAGCCGCTCGGCCCGGCGCCGGAAGACCTCGCGCGGAAGCACGTAGAGGCGGGAGAAGAACTTGAGATTTTCCATCACCGTGAGATCCCGGTAGAGGCTGTACTGCTGGGGCAGGAGCCCCAGCGCCTCGCGCACCTCGCCGCCCGAGCGCGGGTCCATGTCGAGGACCCGGGCCTCGCCGGAGTCGAGGTCGAGGAGGCCGGCCAGGGCGCGGATGGCGGTGGTCTTGCCGGCGCCGTCGGGCCCGACCAGGCCGTAGAGCTCGCCCGCCCGGATCGAGAAGCTCATGCCGGCGAGCGCCTCGACCTGGCCGAAGCGCTTCACCATCTGGCGCGCCTCGAGGGCGGCTCCCATGGGATCAGTTCTCCCGCGGCAAGGTGACCTGCACCGGCATTCCCGGACGCAGCGCGCCGTCGGGGTTCTTCACCCGGACCTCGACGGGGTAGACGAGCCGGTCGCGGTCGGTGCGAGTCTGGATGTTGCGCGGAGTGAATTCGGCCTTGGCGGAGACCGAGGCAACCGTGCCCTCGAACTTGCGATCGGGATAGGCGTCGGCCACCACCACGGCCCGGCCGCCCGGCCGCGCCGCGCCCACCTCGGCGTTGGGAAGGTAGAAGGTGGCCTTCACCTCCCCGATGTCCACGAGACGCGCCAGCGGCTGCCCGGCGGGCACCAGCTCGCCCACCTCGTGGGGCAGGTCTTCCAGCATGGCGTCGCGGGGAGCGCGCACCACGCACTCGTCGGCGAGGAGCCGGCTGCGCCGGACCGTCTCCTCCGAGGCCTTCACCGTGGCCGCGCTCGACGTCGCCTGGGAGCCGGAGGCCTGGGTGGTGAGCGCGGCGGCCTGGGCCTGCTCGGCGCTGGCGCGGGCCTGGGCCTGGGCGGCGGCGGCCTGCTGACCGAGTTGCTCGGCGGCGGAGCGTGCTCGGTCGCGGGCGGAGAGGGACACGTCGTCGGGGAGGGCCTCGAGCCGCGCCGCCTCCCGCCGGGCCACGTCGCGCTGCGCGGCGAGCGCCTCGGCCTGGGCCCGGGCGGCGTCCTGCGAGGCCGACGCAGCCTCCCGGGTCCGTCGGGAGGCATCGACATTGGTGGATGCCGCGGTTGCCTGTGCGCGGGAGGCGTCGAGTCGCGCCTCGGCCTCGGCGAGCGCCGCCGCCTGATCGGAGCAGTCGAGTTCCACGAGCACCTCGCCTGCCTTCACCGGCCGTCCCTTGGTCGCCTTCAGCGCGGCCACGCGAGCGGTGACCCGGGCGGAGAGGTCGACGTTGGTTCCCTCGATCTCCCCCGACCCTCCGGGCGGGGCGTTGCGCGCCGACGCCTGCACCCGGAGGCGCACGACGAGGAGTGCGACCAGGACGACGACGACCACGGTGACGACCACGGCGATGCGGCGCATTCGGCGACTCCTCGCCCGCACGGAACCGGCGGGCCCGCGGCTCCGGGTGCGAGGAGCGTGCCGTCCGGCCCCCTCGCCCCGGCCCGCGATTCCGGCGCCGAGCTGCGGGCGCTCTCGCAGCGGGTGTAAGGACTTCCGACACCTCGTTCGGCGCAGCGTACATCCTGCACCGGGCGCCGTCCTCCGAAGCCGTGCGGCGACGCCACCTGCCCCTCCGGCATCTTCCTTGCTGCCGTCCTCGTGGGCCGTCGCGCCCCAGGGGACCGCCATGAACGCACTCGTCGCCATCCTTGCCGCACTCGCCACCGCGGAGGCACTTCCCGGGGGAACGGCCGCCGCCCCCCCGACCCTTCGCGGGATGCCGCAGGTCGTGGCCATGAGCCTCACCGAGGCGCTCGCCGCGGTCGACCGGCAGAATCCGACGCTGGACGAGGCCCGGGCCCGGGCGGCCGCGGCCCTCGGCGTGGTGCGGCAGGCAGCTGCGCCGCTGCTCCCCACGCTCCAGGCCGGCGGTGGCTACTTCCACAACAACGCCGAGGCGGTCTTCCTGCGCCCCACCACCCCCACCACCTTCCAGAAGGTCTACATCCAGCCGCTCGACGCCTGGTATGGGGGCGGCGCCCTTCGCGTCCCGCTCTTCGTGCCCGAGGCCTGGCTCTCCCTGTCGGCATCGCGCGAGGCAGCGCTCGCGGCGGCGGCGGCCAGGGACGCCACGCGACTCACGGTCCGCATGGCGCTCCTCCAGACAGCCTGGACCGCCTGGGCCGGCGACGAGATCGTGGCCGCCTCCGAGCGGGCCGTCGAAAACGCGCGGTCGCAGGCCGAGAGCGCGCGCCGGCAGGTGAAGGTGGGAACCGCGGCGCCGCTCACCGTGCTTCAGGCCGACACGGCGGCGACGCGCCGGGAGAGCGACCTCGTGCAGGCCCGCTCCGAGCGATCGCGCGCGCGCATCGCCGTGGGCGTGCTCCTCGGGCGATCCGATCCAGTGATCATCGCCATGCCTCCCCTGCCCGGGCCTTCGGCCTACGACGTGGCCGACCTGTCCCGCCAGGCGCTCGACGCCCGCCCGGAACTGCGAGCGCAGGCCTCCGTGGTCCGCTCCTACGAGAAGCAGGCCAGCGCCGCGCTCTGGCGCATCGCCCCGCAGATC
>Ga0315276_10004634_pt1 | contig 12640 bp, 8 predicted proteins | sample YL17G05_0_MG_FD_204542 | JGI IMG/M metagenome (GOLD analysis project Ga0315276, IMG submission 204542) | Sediment microbial communities from Yellowstone Lake, YNP, Wyoming, USA - YL17G05_0 | ecosystem: Environmental > Aquatic > Freshwater > Lake > Sediment | place: USA: Wyoming | collected... | reverse complement strand
GGACGGGCGCGGCCAAGTGGACCTCTATCAAGTCCGCCGGCCTGCCCTGGGAGCTGGGCCTGGCCGAAACGCACCAAACGCTTGTGGCGAACGACCTGCGCGGGCGGGCCGTCCTCCAGGTGGACGGCCAGCTGCGGACGGGGCGGGACCTGGCCATCGCGGCCCTGCTGGGCGCGGAGGAGTTTGGCTTTGCGACGGCGCCCCTGGTAAGGAGTGGTGGGCGTGGGCGGAGGAAGGCCGTTGGGGAAAAAGACCGGAGAGAGGGGTGGGAGGGTTGCACCGCGCGCGCGCGCGTCCACCCCGACTCCTCGCGCTTTCTGACCTCTCCCTTTTTTTGTTTTTTTCCCATATAATCCGCGGCATATGCCTTTCCCTAAATGAAATGGTAGATCGCGATGGGCTGCATCATGATGCGCAAGTGCCACACCAACACTTGCCCCGTCGGCATCGCCACCCAGGACCCCGAACTGCGGGCCAAGTTCGAGGGCACGCCCGAACACGTCATCACCTACCTGTTCCTGGTGGCGGAGGACCTGCGGGCCCACATGGCGGCCATGGGCTTCAAGAGCGTCCAAGAAATGGTGGGCCGGGCCGACATGCTGGAGGCCAACCCGGCCTCCATCGCCTCTCACCCAAAACTGGCGGCGGGCCTGGACCTGAGCCGCCTGCTGACGCCGGCGGCGACGTTGGGCAAGCCCGGTGCGGCCCAGACGTGCGTCGAAAAACAGGACCACGGGCTGGAGGCGGGACTCGACTGGGCCATCCTTCCCCAGTGCGCCCCGGCCTTGCCCGACCCGTCCGCCCTGGCCGCCGCGGCCGTCACCCGGGCGGCCGACCCGGACGCGCCCATCCAGCTGGCGGCCCAGCCCCAGCCCGTCTACATTGAGGCCGCAGTCCGCAACACGCACCGCGCGGTCGGCGCGACGCTCGCGCACGAGGTCACCAAGCGCTTTGGCGGGGCGGGCCTGCCCCGGGACACCATCACCCTGGCCCTGACTGGCCACGCGGGCCAGTCCCTGGGCGCATTCCTGTGCCCGGGCATCACTATCGCGCTGGCGGGCGACGCCAACGATTATGTGGGGAAGGGCCTGTCCGGCGGCGTCATTGCTGTCACGCCCCCCCCGGCGTCCGACTTCCCGGCGGAGGAGAACGTCATCGTCGGCAACGTTTGCCTGTATGGCGCGACCGCGGGCGAGGCCTACTTCCGGGGCATCGCCGCGGAACGCTTCTGCGTGCGCAACTCCGGCGCGTCCGCGGTCGTGGAGGGCGTGGGCGACCACGCGCTCGAGTACATGACGGGCGGCACGGTCGTGATTTTGGGCCCCACCGGCAAGAACTTTGGGGCGGGTATGTCGGGGGGCGTGGCCTACGTGTACGACGCCCAGGCCCGCCTGCCCGCCCGGTGCAACCCGGACGTCGTGAACGACCTGGTGCCCCTGGACGACGAGGACGCGCTGGCCCTGCGCTCGCTGCTCCAGCGGCACGTGAAATACACCGGCTCCACGCTCGCCCGGGCGGTGCTGTCGGGCTGGGCCGACGCGCGCGCCAAGTTTGTGAAGGTCTTCCCGCACGAGTACGCGCGCGCGCTGGAGGAGGCGGCGGCCGCGCGGAGCGTGAAGGCGACCGCGGCGGGCGAGGAGGCCGGCTTGATGGCCGCCTGGCGGCGCGCGCGCGGGTCGCCCTCCCCTTCCTCCTCTACGACCACCACCACCGACGCGTTCGAAGAGCTGCGCGCCCTGGGCATGGACGTCATGGCCCGGGGCGAGGGCCTGCCCGCGCCCCCGCCCTCCACGACCCCAGCCGGAGACCGGGCCCGCCTGGACGCGGACGCGGCGGCGGGCATCCCGGTCGCCGGGCGGGCGGCCACCTGGGCGGCCGGGCGCCCGACTGTCGTGCCATCCGGCTCCTCCCTCAAGGCCCGGGGCTTCCTTGACTACGGCCGCGCCCCGCTGCCCTACCGGTCCGTCCCGGAACGCCTGGAGGACTGGGACGAGGTGATTGCGGACCTGGCCCCCGCGGAGAAGGATGACGCGGTCACGACGCAGGCCGCCCGGTGCATGGGGTGCGGCACGCCGTTCTGCCACCAGACCGCGACGGGCTGCCCCCTGGGCAACCGGGTCCCCGAGTGGAACGCGCTCGTCCACGCCGGCCGGTGGCGGGAGGCCCTGGACCGGCTGCTGGCCACCAACAACTTTCCGGAGTTCACGGGCCGCGTCTGCCCGGCGCCCTGCGAGGGGGCTTGCGTGGCGGGCATCAACGGCCCGCCCGTCGCGATCAAGACGATGGAGGTGGCCATCATCGACCACGCCTTCGCGCAGGGGTGGATGACCCCGAAGCCGCCGGCCGTGCGCACGGGCAAGCGCGTCGCGGTCGTCGGGTCCGGCCCGGCCGGCCTGGCGGCCGCGGACCAGCTGAACAAGGCGGGCCACGAGGTGTTTGTGTTCGAGCGGGCCGACCGGTGCGGCGGGCTGATGATGTACGGCGTCCCCAACATGAAGGCCGGCAAGGTGGAGGTCGTCCAGCGCCGCATCGACCTGATGGCGGCGGAGGGGGTGACATTCGTCACGTCCGCGCCCGTGGGGGCGGAGGGCGGGCTGGGCGTGGCCGAGCTGGCGGGGGGCGGCGTGGACGCGGTCGTCCTGGCTGCGGGGTCGACCACGCCGCGCGACCTGCCCGTGGCCGGCCGGGACGCGCCCGGCGTCCTCTTTGCGATGGACTTCCTGACGTCCAACACCAAGTCGCTCCTGGACTCCGGCCTGGCCGACGGGGCCTACACGTCCGCGAAGGGCAAGCACGTCGTCGTCATTGGCGGGGGGGACACGGGGACGGACTGCATTGCCACCGCCGTCCGCCACGGCGCGCTCTCCGTCACCAACCTCGAGCTGATGGACGCCCCGCCCGACGCGCGGGCGGCGGCCAACCCCTGGCCCACTTGGCCCCGCGTCTTCCGCGTGGATTACGGGCACGCTGAGGCGGCGCACGTGTTTGGGAAGGACCCGCGGCGGTACCACGTGCTGACCAAGCGTTTCATCACAGACGAGGCAACGGGCAACCTGAGCGGCGTGGAAGTGGTCGAGGTCGAGTGGGGCCCGCCCGCCGAGCCGGGCGGGCGGCCCTCCATGGTCGAGGTCCCGGGCTCGGAGACCGTGCTGGAAGCGGACCTCGCCCTCCTGGCGATGGGCTTCCTGGGGCCGGAGGCGAAGCTCGCGCAGGCGTTTGCGGTGGAGACCGATGACCGGAGCAACCTGAAAGCCGACTACGGGCGCTTCGCCACGTCCGTGCCCGGCGTCTTCGCGGCGGGCGACTGTCGGCGGGGCCAGTCCCTGGTCGTCTGGGCCATTGCCGAAGGGCGGGGCGCGGCGGCGGCGGTGGATGCATACCTGGCGGCCAACGGGCGGCCCGCCCCGCCGCCCGCCTCGCTCGCGCCAGTCGAGGGGGGGGAGTTTGATTTGGTCACATTCCGGGCTCAGGGGGGGCTGGCGTCCAAGGCGCCCGTCTTCTCGGTGAGCTGAGAACAACAAAATAGGCTAAACAGTGAGAGAGGGAGAGGGTGTGTGTGCGAGTGTGTGCGGTTGTGCGTGTGTGCGTGAGGGCGGTGAGGCGTCGTGTGAGAGAGAGTGCTATACGTTGTTGCAAGCGGCTGGAGAGAGAGGTTTGTGTGCGTGTGCGTGCGTGCGTGTTGTGTGCGTGTGTGTGTGACGCCCCCCCCCCCCCCACCCCTCCCCCGCGTTAGGTCGGGGGTTGAGTGTGCGCGGGGTGCGCGTGCGCGTGTGTGATTTTTTTTGGGGGGTTGAGGAGAAGCCACTGCCAATTCCCCTCTCTCGTTCATATTCTCACGTCTCAGCTCTCTCTCTCCGTATCTGCCCACCACCAATGCTCGGCTCCACCTTTAAGTTCGTCTCCCTCGCCGGCGCCGTCGGCCTTGGACTCGCCACCCTGCAGGGGCTGAGCGTGCGATTAGACAACGTGCGCCAGGCCACCCGCGAGCGGGCGGCCTTTGAGCGGGCGGTCGCGACGGAGCAGGCCCGGTATGAGGAGCCCGACTGCTTCTTCTCGGACTGAGACAGAGAGCAGCACGGCAGGGGCACAGGGCAGGGCAGGGCGGGCGCGTGATGTGTGTAAACGAAAAGAAGACAGGAAAAAAAAACGCACGCCCTTCGCCCACTCGCAGTTCCCAGGCAGGCGACGAAGAGAGAGGGACGGCGCGCGCGGGGGGCGGCGCGGCGCGTGCGAATCCACACGCCCCACACGCGCGCGCCTGAACGCATCACAGCAAACAAGATGCCCGTCCTCCTGGGCGTGCAGTGCGCGGTCTGCTGTGAGCTGGCGGGCGAGGATGATGAGGCCGGGCGGAAAGGTGGTCGGTCCGCCGGGCCTGCCTGCGCCTCCACCAACGCCTGGTCCGCCGTGGCCAAGTGCGGCCACATCTTCCACACGGCCTGTCTCATGCAGGCCCTGGAGCATAAGGCGGCATGTCCCAACTGCCGGGTGAGAGACGGAGGGAGAGAGGGGAGAGCAGCTGTCGGCTTTTCTTGTTTCCGCCAATGCGCGCCGCGGCGTTTTTCTCCACGCTCGCCCGTCGTCCGGGAGCCCTCGTCGCACGCATACGCCACCCACTCAATTGCAGCGTGACGCGCTCCGCACACGCGCACACGCACCTCACCACCTGTCCTCTCTTGCACTTACGTTTTTACACACGCCACTTCTGTTTTTTTTAGGAACCTGTCCCCGCCCGTGCTGGCGCCCACCACCGGGTCTTTCTCCCCTTCTGCACGGCCGCCGCTGCCGCGTCCGCGGCCGCGGCGGCGGCGGGCGAGTCGGGGGATGCGGTCATGGACGGGCTGGTCCGGCAGGCTCAGGTAAATAGGGTAGAGAAGGGAGAGAGGAGGGGAGGGCGCCGCCCCCCAGTCGCACCTGTCGTTTTTTTTTTTCTTGCGCTCGCTCAAAACCTTCTCTCTTTTTCCCTCACAGATCCAGGACCTCGCCACCCGCCTGCGCGAGACCCGGGACGAGTTGGCATCCGCCGGGCGGGCCCGCGAGAACGCGGAGGCCGAGGTGGCGGCCTCCCGGCGGGAGGCGCGGGACGAGGTCGCAGGCGCGGTCGCGGAGGCCGAGGCGCGAGAGGCCCGCCTGGTGGCCGCCCTGGCGTCCGCCGCGGAGGAAGTCGCGTCCCTGCGGGGCGAGCTGGATGACGCCCGGGCTCGCGTGCACGAGGTCCGTCTGGCCGCCTCCAAGAAAGATGCGGCTCAGCGGGCGGCGCACGAGCGGCTGGCGGCGGAGGTGCGGGGGCTGAGGAATGCGGCGACCGCGGCGGCCGTGTCTTCAGACCCCTCCCTAACCCGCCCAGCCCTCCGGGCCGCCGCCTTGGCCCTGGGGGCCCCCTCCCCCGACTTTTGGGCGGACACGCTGGCTGACCATAAGCGGCAGTGCCGGGACTTGCGGGCCCGGGCGGCGGGGGCGGAGGCCGACCTGGCAGCCGCCCGGGCAGACGCGGCAGAGTGGCGGGCAGTGGTGGTTGGGGGTGGGGGCGGCGCGTCCTCGCCGCCGCCGCGCCCGCCCCCCTCCCGGCCGGGCCCGTCCGCGGGCGCGGTGCAGCCGACCAAATGCCCGCGCCCGCTGGCCCCGGCGGCGGCCCTGGTGGCGTCGGTGAGGCTGTCTGCCGCCCCGCCCCCACCGCCGCCAGGCTCCCTGCACCCACCCCGCGCCCCTTCCACCTCCCGCCACGCCACGCCCGACGACCCTGCCACCGTCGACCTGGACTGGCTGGACGCGGATGATGCGGCGGCGGTGGCGGCCCTGGAAGCCGCGGCGGCGCTGCACGGGCCGGGCGTAAGGGGCGCCCCGGGTGCAGGCGCCGCGCGCCTCGGCGGCCCCCCCGCCCGCGCTCCCTCCTTCGTCTCGCACGCCGCGGCGGCGGCGGCCGCGGCGGCCGCCGCCGCCCCGCCGCCCTCCTTCATCAGGAGCGGGTCCGACGGTCGGGGCGGGCGGACGATAGCCCTGATGCGCGGGGCGTCCCTAGCGGCCGCGCCCCTTGGCGTGCTGAGCCAGGGCCAAGGCGCCGCTGGTGCCTGGACGCCCCACTCCCAGCCCGCCCCGCGCCCGCTGCCGCCCGGCCTGGCCCTGGCGCCGGGTAAGCGCATGCGTTCCGCGAGCGCGGCGGGGACGGCGGCGGCGGCGGCGGCGGCCCGGGGCACGCTCGCCGGATTTTTGCGGCAGGGGTGATTCGAGTTTGAAAAAACCAAGATTTTAGTTTCCACTTACACGCCCGCCCGCTCTCTTTCTCCGCCCTTCCTCCGTCTTTCTCCTCACGGCGTCAACCGTTTCGGGTCCCGCGGGAACATGGAGGCCTTGCGAATGTTGTCCAGGCCGCAGAAGAGCATGACCACCCGCTCCAAGCCGACGCCCGCGCCGCCGTGGGGAGGGGCGCCGTACCGGAAGGAACTGATGTAGTCCGCAATCGTGTCCAGGGGGATGCCCGCCGCGGTGGCGCTGGCCGCCAACATGGCCGGGTCGTGAATGCGCTGGGCCCCCGAAATGATCTCCTCGCCGCGGATGAACACGTCGAAGGAATTGGACCAGGCCGGGTCGGCCGGGTCGGGCATGGTGTAGAAGGGGCGGATCGCGGCGGGGAAGCGGGTGAGGATGAAGAAGTCGGTGCCGTACTTGGCTGCCACCAGGGCGCCCAGGCGGCGCTCCGCCTCCGTGTTCAGGTCGGCCATCGGGTCAGGGACGGGGTACCCGTCGGCCACCAGCATGCCGATCCCCTCCGAGAAGGGCAGGCGCAGGGTTTGGCGCAGGTACCGCAGGGGCTTGAAAGGGTATTGGGAGGCGATGACGCCCAGCTCCCTGGCGGAGGAGGCGTTGAGGCCGTCGAAGAGGGAGACGAACAGGGTGTCGATGACGTCCAGGACCTAGAAGCAGCGGGCAGAAAGGAAAAGATGAGACAAGCGATGCAGAGAACGCACGCGCGCGTTCCGACCACTCTCCGCTTTCTCTCCCTCCACCCTCTCACCTCATCATAATGCTCGTTGATGCACATCTCAAAGTCCAGGCCCGTAAACTCGGTCAGGTGGCGGTGCGTGAACGATTTCTCGGCCCGGAACACGGGCGTGACCTCGTACACGCGTTCAAAGTCTGCGCAGAGCGCCATCTGCTTGTACAGTTGGGGCGACTGGGCCAGGCAGGCGGGGCGGCCGCAGTAGTCCAGGCGGAAGCAGGCGGCTCCACCCTCCGACGCGCCCGCGATGAGGCAGGGCGAGTGAATCTCCTGGAAGCCCAGGCCGTCCATCGTGGACCGGAACAGGCGGCCCACGCCTGCTTGGAGGCTGAAGATGGCCTGCATGGCGGGGACGCGCAGGTCCACCACCCGCGCGTCCAGGCGGGTGTCGATGGCTACCATGGGGCCACTGGCGGCCGCAGAAGCGTCCCCGCCCTCCTCGGTGGTGTCTGGGCGGGCCGCGTCGGCGAGGTCGAAGGGCAGCGGCTCGGCCCGGGAGATGGCGCGGACCGTCGCGCCCTTCAACTCAATCCCCGTCTGCGAGCACCCGCTGACGGGGGACGCCGGCACGGTCACAACCCCCTCCACATCCACCACCGTCTCGCGGGGCAGGTTGGACGCGTACTTGACCATGTTGCGGGAGATGGTGACGTCATCGGAGAAGAGGACGAGCTGTTGGTTGTAGAAAAGAGGAGGAGCGATGAAAAAATGGTGAGGTTGAGAAATGGATGGGACGGGATGGAAAGACGCCCCGCCGTCTCTCCCTCTACCCTCTTTTGCTCCTCTCACCTGAATCGTGTCCGTCCGCTGGCGCAGCACCAAGAAACAGGACTTGCCCTTCCCGCGCACGGTCGCCACGCGGGCCCGCACCAGGACGGTTTGCCCCGCCTCGCTCTCAGACAGGTCAGCGATGCGGCGCCACACACGCCCCGTTTTGGCTTGGGACGCCACCAGCGGGGCGTCACCGTACCGGTCGGCCAGGGGGTCGGCCGCGGAGGCTTCGGCCTCGGCGGCGGCCTTGCGTTCGGCGGCGGCGGCGGCTTCGGCGCGCTGTGAAAATAGTGGAGGGGTTGACAATGAGCGAGGGGGGGGGAGGTCGAGGTTGAGGAGGGGGGGGGGAGAATGCTTGCACCCCTTCTACTTACCCGCTTCGCTTCCTTGGCCTCCGCCCGGGCCTTGGCTTTGGCTGCGCTTTTGGAGGGGCCATCGCCGGCGCCTTCAGCGGTGGGGGTCGTGGTCTGGAAAAGAAGAGAAGAGAGTGAGACGAACGTTAGACGAACGAGAGGCAAGCCGATCGACAGAGAGAGACACGCGCTCTCCTCTCTCCCAACCCCTCTCACGCATCAAATACTCACCGACCCATCCAAGCTGGTGGCAGCCAGGGCGGCGGCGGCCGCGTCGGCGGGGTCGGTCATTTTTGTGCGATCTGTGATGAAAAAAAGAGACGGTGAAAAACTTTGCTCTGCACACTACTCACTCTTCGCTCTTGCTCGCTCGTTTTTGCACGATGCTCGCCTTCCAGCACGCGTCCGCCCGAGTGAGTGGGGGGCATTGCATGCGCGCGCGTCCAGAGCGTGCTCCCTTCTTTCCCCTTCCGACACAGCCACACTCACAGCAACGAGCAAGTGCGGCCGCACACAAACAAACACGCTCCACTCTCCCCGCATTGACTTCCTCTACACTTCTTCCCTTTCTCTAGGCCGCCTCCGCTGCCCCGCCCCTCACCCCACACACCATCGCCGTCTGCATTCTATTGCGCGCGTATCTGGCGAGGGATGGGCCGTGGGTAAGTTAGTGTCTGCACGCACTTTTTTTTCGTTTCCTAGCGCGTCGCGCGCGCTCAACCTCGCGCCTCTCAACCTCCTCTCCTTTTTTGTCATCAGTCCGACCTCTCCCGCGGCGCCTCCCGCGCCGTGACCGACCTGCTACTGGCCCTGGTGACGGAGGTGCCCCCGCCGCCGGGCAGCCCGGGGCCGTCGCTGGAGGCGCTGGCGGGGCGCATTGCGTCCGCGCTCGCACCGCGGGAGGGCACGCCTGTCTCGCCGCCCCAACCCGGCGCAGCCTCGCCCGCCCCTGCCGCCCCTGCCGCGGAGCAGCGCGGCGCGGCGGCCGTTTTCGCGGGCACGGCACGCACACCTATCGTGCCGCCTCAATCCGCCGCCACCGCCGCCACTGCCGCCGCCGCCCAGCCGCCTATCCTCCCCGGCGACGCCCGCGCTGTCCTGGAAACGCTCGCGTCCGGCCTCGCCCGCCTCCTCGTCAGCGCCGCCGCGCCCTCCTACGGGGCCACCACCCCGTCGGTCGGCAACCCGGACGGCCTGCATGAGTTGCTTGAGAGCCTGGGAGGCCTGGTGGAGGGCGGGGCGGCGGCAGGGGGCGACGACGCGGGCACGGCGCCTGGAGCTGCTGCCTCCCCTGCCGGCCGCGCCTCGCCTGCAGGCGCCTTCCTGCGCTCCGCCCGCCTCTCCGCGGCCGCCCTGCCTTTTGACGCCCTGGCCCGCCTGGCGGACGGTGTGGCGGCTTACTGGATCGCCGGGGTGGCCGGTCTGGAGCGGGCGGTGGAAAAGTGCGCACAAGCAACGCCACACCCTCACGCCGCCCAGTCCGCCTCCCCTCCTCAAAACCCGCACCCGCGAGACGTGGCCGCCCTCAAGGCCGCGGCCGCCACCGCCGCGGCCGCCCGTGACGCCGGCACAGCCCTTGACCTGGTCCACCGCTACTTTGACGTCGCACCCGCGAGCGGCGGCGGCGGCGGCGGCGGCGCCTCTCTCCCTGCCCACATCTCAGCCCCCCTCGACCCGCTCCACCCCTCCCTCGCCACCTCGGCCGATCCCTGGGCCCCGCCCGCCCCGGACGGCGGCCGGGCCCGCCTGGTGGCGGCGGCGGCGGGCGTGGCGGCTGCGCACGCATCCCTGGGGTCCGGCAGCGTGGGCCGGGTGGCGGTGAGCGGCGGTGGCGGCGGTGCCTCCTCGGCCCACCCCCCGCCCCACCCCCCGCCGCCACCGCCCCCTCTCGAAGCCCTCGCCGCCGTCGAGGAGGCCCTGGCCTGCGCCCTGCAGGCGGGCGACCATGTCGCCCTGGCGCACGCCCTGGCTGCCCTGGCTGTCGCGACCCAACGCCAACAGGAGCAGGGCGCAGGCGGGCGGGACGGCGGACATAGCGGCGGCCACACCGCCGCCCCCCCGCCCCGGTCCGTCCCCGCCATCCTGCACTCCGTCCTGTCGCGGGCGGGCGCCCTGCGCCTGCCCCACCTGGAAGCCTGGGCCCGCTTGGAGCTGGCTCGCCGGGCGGTGGTGCGCGGGACGGGCGGCGTGGGCGAAGGCAGTGGGGGGGCCTCTTCAGACGCACCTCCTCAACCCCCACCCCCACCCCCAGCGGGCGCGGGCGCGGCCGTGTCCGCGGCGTCCCGCCTGGCTGACCTGCACCGGGCGGCCCTGGCCGCCTCCGTCGTCCCGCCGTGCGCGTCGGGGGAGGCCTCGGCGCTGGCCGGCCCTGGCGGCGGCGCGCCTGGCGTCCCCCCGCGGTCCGCGGTGGGAGACCTTTTTGGCCCCGGCGCCCCGCCCCCACCCGGCGGCGCGGCCGACCCCCTCCCGCCCGGCGCGTCCGCCGCCGCCCGCGCCGCCTCCACGGCCTCCCTGGGCGCGGCCCTGGCGCCCGCGGCGGTGCTGAAGTCCACTGCCTGGGCACGGGCCGGGTGCGGGCCGGCCGCAGAGGCGGCGGCCCTGGCGGCCCTGGAGTGTTGTGGGGGTGAGGGCGACCGGGCGGCCGCCTTTGTGGCCGCGGCGTCCGCGGCGGGCGTGCGGGGCGGGCCGTCCGCCACCCTGACCCTGCTGGACGGAGTGGGTTCCTCCCTGTCGCCTGCCGTGCCCTCAGATAGCGCGGCCCTGGCCCTGGCCCGCGTGCTGGCGGCGGCGGAGTGCGCGGAGGGCGCCGGCGACGCACGCGCCCTGGCCGCCTGCGCGGGCGCGGCGTCCGCCCTGGCCCGCGTGTCGGGGGCGCCCGCCGCGCTGGCCGCCACCCGGTTGACAGCCTTGGCCGCTGCCGCGTCCGGGGACGCCCCCGGTGCGTCCGCGGCGGCGGGGCGGGCCTTCCACGACGCGGCGGACGCGGGGGACGTGGAGGCTGCGGTCGCCGCCCTGCTGACAGCCGCGGCCTCCGCCCTGGGCGTGGGGGGCTCGCCCGCGGCCGCCCTCGCCCCCGCGGCCGCGGCCCGGGCGCACGCGGCGGCGGCTGGCCTGGCGATGGCGGAGGCTGCTGCCGACGTGCTGCTGGCCCGGGCGCTGGCCGGCGCGGGCCTGCCTGGCCCCGCAGCTGCGCGCGCGCTCGCAGCCCTGCCCCGGGCGCTCGGGGCGGGGGGGCCGGCCCTGCGCGGGGCGGCCCGCCTGGCCCTCGCCGAAGCGGAGCTCGGGCAGCTTGAGGCCGGGGTGGGCGGTCTTCGCGCGGCGGCCCTGCTGGCCGACCTGGCGGCCGCGGCGGGCGAGCTCGAGGCGGCAGGCGCGTGGCGGGATGCGGGGCGGGCCCACCATTTCGCCGCCCTGGTGCGCCACGCGGCCGGGGGAGACGTGGGGGCCCGGGATGCGGCTGCAGCGGCCGCGCTGGCATGCCGGGCCCGGGCCCGGGCGTGCGTGTAGTGAGCAGTGCGCTCTCCGTGTCGTCTTTCTGTCATACAGTTCTTCCTCTCACTTTTTTGTGCTTCACTTTTTTCTGCTTTATCAACCCCGCCCTCCGCCGTGTGCCTCCGCCTCCAGCCGCGCCAGGATGCCGCTGATGCGGTACTTCATCACGGGCTGCCCTTTAGAGGTCCGCTTCCTCAGCAGGGAGCCCTGGCGCTTGCGGGCGACGTCCCGGGCGGCCGCGGCCGCGGCGGCGGCGGCGGCGGCCGCCGCCTTGGCGGCCCGCTCCGAGGCAGCCGCAGCCTTTTGGTCGGCGACGGTCTCGGCGAGGCGGGCGAGGGCGTTGTGCGGTTTGCGTGGCTTCTGCTTGGCCGACCTGTTGTCACCGTCACGCGGTGGGGGTGATGGGATGGGCTGAGAAGTGGAGGGGCCTGGGGCGGCGGCGTCCTGTGGTTTTGAGAGCGGAGGCAGGAAGGAGGTTGAGAGAAGAGGGGGGGATGCCCCTGCCGCCGCCGTTTTCTCCTCTCTCTCCTTCCTTCCTCTCACCTCCAGCACGGCCGCCAGCCCGGGCGGGGGGGCCAGTGCCCCACCCTCCGCCAGCAGGCGAGCCTTCAGCTTGCGGTACGTGTTAACTCGCTTCGCATTGCGGGCGTCAGCCGAGGCCTTCAGGACGCGGGGGTCGTGCGTCGACCGGCCGACAGAGTGGAGCGGGGACGGGTGGAAAGACGGCCGGCCACCGCCTCGGCCGCCGCCGCGGCCGCCGCCGCCGCGCCAGGTGGTGGACCGTCCACCTCGTCCGCGACCCCGGCCGTCTCGTCCGGGGGACATGGAGGAGGGTGGAGGGACGGAAACGAGACTAGTGCATATGAAAACAAATGATGATTTAGCGAGCTAGCCGCTCGCTAATCGTTCTCATTCATCTTTTTTCCGGACGCCGTTGCGCCTGCGCCCACCAGGCCTCACACACCCACACCCACACCAACACACCTTCCTCGACCACACAGCGCCAAAATGGCTGGCACCTCAGGGA
>Ga0315276_10004633_pt1 | contig 12641 bp, 25 predicted proteins | sample YL17G05_0_MG_FD_204542 | JGI IMG/M metagenome (GOLD analysis project Ga0315276, IMG submission 204542) | Sediment microbial communities from Yellowstone Lake, YNP, Wyoming, USA - YL17G05_0 | ecosystem: Environmental > Aquatic > Freshwater > Lake > Sediment | place: USA: Wyoming | collected... | reverse complement strand
TACAATAGCAAACAGACCAATTAGAGCTGCATTAGGTACATTATTTGTATCAACTGATACATTGTTATTGTACAGGTGGACAGGATCAGCATGGGTGGAAATAAGTGGTAGTGGTGGTACAATTACCGGTGCTTTTAATGGGTGTCAAGAACAAGCAAATGAAATTGGTTTGGGTGGTACATTAACAGAAGCAACACAAATAGAAACTACTGATTTTACAATAGAATTTTCTGCTGGTGCAACAGATACAGCACAATTTAAAGTAGTTAATGATGCAGGAGTAAGTGAATTGGCAATGTTTACAAGTGTTAATGCTGCTAATGATGGTGGTATTTATATAGGTAATATTGAAATATATGGTACAATACAATCAAAAGAATATGCAGGACAAACACCAACTGAATTAAGATTAAATTATGATGGTGGTAGCATACAATTAGGCAATAGTGATTTAGGAATGTATTTTGATACTAATTCAGGAAATATACGTACAACATCAGGAAATGATGTAAAAGGTTTAAAACTAGATTTTGCAAGTACAACATATTCTTTAGGGGATTTTAACGGAATTAATAACGGCAATGCTATAAAAATATTTGACGCTGACGATACTATACAAATATATAGTAATCAAGGTTTTTACAATTTTTCAAATATACCATCATACGCTAATAACGCAGCTGCAATTTCAGGTGGTTTAAACGTAGGCGATATTTATAGAGGTACTACGGGCGGCGGCGACACTTTGCACATTGTACACTAAAAAAACAATATGAAAAAAGAACAAGCACTACAAATTATTAAAACTGCAATAGATAAAGCATTGGCGAAAGGTACTTTTGAAACAATGCAAGACATGGCAGCAATTTTACAAGCATTTCAAACATTACAATCTTTGAAAGAAAATGAACAATAATAACGAAAATATTTTTATAGGTGCAATGGGTGCAATAATATCTAACATTGGATCAATATCAGGATTGGACATAATACAAAGTGTTTTAATTGCATTTGCAGGTGGTTTTATGTCTGTATTGGGTAAAGATTTGTATAAAAAATTAAAAGAGAAATAATGTTTAAAAAAGGAAGTATTAAAACAACATTAACAGGTATTGCAGGTATTTTAGGTGGTATTGTTGCAATACTTAAAGGTGATATTGCAGCAGGTGTTACAACAATAATAACAGGTGCCGGTTTAGTATTTGCAAAAGATCATAATGCAAAATAATGACACAGCAAAGTTTTTTAAATAAATATTATCCATTAGCAGTACAGGCAACAGCAGGTACTACATTGCTACCTGAAACATTAATCACACAATTAATTGGTGAAAGTGGGTACAATTTATCAAAATTAGCAAGTGAATACAATAATTTTTTTGGTTTAAAAAGTGGTGCAGGATGGAATGGTAAAGTAGTAAGCATGACCACAGCAGAATATAAGCCAGACGGAACAAAATATTATTTAACAGGTACAAATAAATTGTACAATAATAGAATTGAAGCAACAACATCCGGTGCCAATTCAGGAACATTGTTTCGTGTTTATCCAACAGTAGTTGATGGTTTTAAAGGATGGATCAGTTTTTTATCAGGATATTCAAGATACAAAAATGTTTTTTTGGCTAAAACTCCAAAAGATCAATTTGCAGAGCTGCAAAAAGCAGGATATGCAACATCACCAACATACAGTAGTTATTTGGCAACAATTTATGATCAAATAAAAAGTAAATTACCAACAATTGCTGCAACAGGTGGTGCAGGATTGATTGTTATATTAGCATTGTTTTTTTTTTTAAGAAATAAAAAAAGTTAGTTTTTTTCATAGGTAACAGTTTGTTCGTACAACCGGTGTTTCTACATCGGTTTTTTTTATGTGTATATGATAACAATCATTAAAAAGTTATCCACATTGTGATTTTTGTATTTTGTTTCAATTATACATTTGTTGAAACAAAAAATTATACTATGAATGCAAAAATGAAATTTGATTATGAATCAACAAATGATCTACACGAATTTTTATTAAACAGCTCACATTGGCTTATATTGAGAGTTGATGAAACAGGAATGCATCTACACATTAAGAGTGAAGATGATATTGTTTTAATACCTATCTTTTTAAGTACAGATGAAGATATTTGGGATTATACAAAACAAGAAGTTTGGAAAATTAAAAAAAAAATCAACAAAAATGAAAACTAACACACCAACAAAATTGCAGGATCTGCAAATGGACAAAAGTTTATACAGGCACAAAATAAAGTATTTGCAAAAGATTTTGTCTATTGATGATATTTTACAAATAAAATTTAGTGGGGTGCATAAAGAAAAAATTAAAGAATTAAGGCTTATTCAAAATCACATCCCTTTCAATTTGCAGATGGAAATTAAAATGATAATTAAAGATAGCATTGATTATTACCAAAGACAAATTGATGCAATTGAAAACATGATCTCACAAATAGATTTTTAAATTATGAATTACTATTTTTTAACTAACGAAACAGGCAGAGTTTTTTTTAATTTTATTTATTCAGGTGGAAAGTATATAAAATTTAAAAACACATACAGATCATGTGAAAGTATATTATATACTTTTGAAGATGCCTATTTTTTTACTGCATTTATGAATGATAGAAAATATCCTTGTAAATGGATCATGCAGAAAGAGTATCACAAATATTATAAAACTATTAAACAAAAAACAAATGTTACCAAAACAAAAAAAAGAAGATCTGATAAAAACAGCATTTCCCGCACAAGCAGCAATGGACAATTATAATAGGATTTTTACACCATTTCCCGGCATTACCAGATTAGAATTTTATGTGTTGAAAATATACACATCACATTTGGATATAAGTGAAGATGATGCAATTGCCTGTGCAATTGATTTAATGTACAAAATTGATAACTATTTAAAACAATTAGATCATGAAGAAGCACAAATCATTATTTAATAAAAATCAGCAATGTTTTATTGCATTGATTGTTATTTTAATTTTAGCAGGTATAATTGAAAACATTACATGGTAGATTATAAAAAACTACTTGCAGATCGTAAATACAATGCAGATCATGCAGCAGAAACAGAACAAATTTTGCTTACCATTGATGATAAAACCATTGGATGTTTAAGTAGTTTTGTAATATATTCAGGTGTGCCAAAATCAGGCAAATCTACATTTATTGGTGCAACAATAGGATCAGCAATAAAACGTGATCCGGTATTTTCTATTGCATTAAAACCATTACCAGATAGAAACAGGATATGTTTATTTGATACAGAAAGCAGCCAATTTGATTTTTATAAACAAATAGATAAAATTAAGTTTTTTGGTGGAGTGCAACAATTACCGGATCATATTGATTGTTTTAATTGTAGGGAAGATCAGCCAACAACAATACAAAATTTAATTGAAACTTATTTGCATTACAAACCTGATTGCAGCGTCTTAATTATTGATGGCTTATTGGATTTGTTAATTGATTACAATGATGTTAAAGAAAGTAGAATGTTGATCAATTGGATAAAGAAAATTACAAAGGTTTACAATATTTTAATAATAGGGGTATTACATTTAGGTAAAAAAGATCTGCAAACATTGGGACATTTTGGATCACAAAGTGATCGTTACGCACAATCAACATTAAAGATTGAAAAGAACAAAGAAAGTAACAGTTATTGCCTATCAGCACAATTTTTGCGAAGTAGTGATGATTTTACACCAATTGAAATAATGTGGAATAATGGATGGCATCAACAATCATCAGGATCAAATAAAAAACACACATTCAAAGATTGGACTGATTTGGAACATAAATACAAAGCCACACAAATAATTGGTGGATCAGGCGAAGATTATAAAGAAATAGTTGATTATTTAAAAGAAGTTGAAAGCATTGGTACTAATGCAGCAAAATCAATTGTAAAAATGTGGATCAGTAAAAAAATTATTTTTAAACGTGATAAAAAATATATAGTATTATGAAAATTTTAATAGGGTGCGAATATTCAGGTACATTAACAAATGAATTTTTAAAATTAGGATGGGATACAATAAGCTGTGATATAATACCTACAACTGCAATAGGTACACCACATTTAACTATGGATTTGTTTGATGCAATAAAATATGTTAAACCGGATGTTTTTATTGCATTTCCACCATGTACCTATTTGAGTAGTGCAGGTTTACATTTATGCAATATTAATAGTTATGGTATATCAGCTTACGAAAGAATAAAAAAAAGAAATAAAGCAATTGAGTTTTTTTTAGATTTGTATTTTCAAGATATAAAACACATTGCATTAGAAAATCCGGTAGGACATTTAAACACAAACATTCTAAAACCTACACAAATAATACAACCATATTATTTTGGTGAGCAAAAAATGAAACGTACTTGTTTATGGTTAAAAAACTTACCTGTATTAAAATATACATTAGAAAGTAATTTGTTTGAACAAAAAACAAGTTGTGAAAAACCTCAACCAACAATTTATGCAGATGGTAAAAAATATTACTTTATAGGTACACAATGGGGAACAAAAAAAGATGATATTTGTGCAAGATCTGTTTTATCAAATAGTTTTGCAGTTGCAATGGCTAAACAATGGAGTGAATATTTATTAAATAAAAAAAGTGGTAATTTCTCACCACTCTAAATTGCTTTACCAATTTTATTTTTCAGCTGCAATATACAAAATAAATTAACATGGCAAAAAAAACTTTTTACGCAATTTGTTTCTATCAGGATAAAACAAAACAACCTTTAAAATATCGTAATGTTTATGATGATTTTAATTTTGAAAAATTTGCACAAAGCAAAAATTTACACTACATTAACTTTTACAATAAAGACAAATCATACAGCCATCGTAAATATTTGCAATCAAAACAATCGTTGCATGAATATCTTGCAAGATGATTATTTTTTAAATAACTTTTTTAGATAATCATGCATAGCATCACCACCCCACAAATTATAAGATATAGTACCACATCTTGACCAATCACCGGTAGCATAAACTTTTGCTCTAGATAAATATGCATAAGTACGTTGCAATGTTTTTTTTGACATTGGTTTATCTTCCAAAATTTGATTTGATCTATGTTTACCTACAATAGTTGAACATTTATTGCCTAATATTTGATTGTGTATAATAGCTTTATACACATTTTTTTTTGCTTGTATTGGTATTTTTAATTTCATAAAATAAATACTGATCCACATAATAACGTGGCACAAAATAATCGTTCTAATTGTGTTGATCCTGCATCCTGATAAATTAATTGATTGATATAAGTTTCGCAATTAAAATTCAAGGCATCCCACTTTTTATATTTTACCTGATTAAAATTTTTTACAATTTCATCAACAGGAACATCAGCATAATAAATTGATTTTACTTTTCTATCTTTTAAAAATTCATCCAACTTCTCACAAATCACATTGCCGCCATAAATATTTGATTTGGATGGGGTACAATGAAATACACACAAATCACCATTGTATATACAGGTAATTGCAACATGAAAACACAATGGTATGCCTGTGCAATTAGTGATTAATACATTATTTGGTGTTATATTCATATTATTAAAGGTGAAAAATAAAAGTGGTTTAACTTACTTATTCATTAAACCGGTTTAAAGTGGTTTAGAAAAGTGGTTTAAAATTATTTTCGCTTACCCTATGGGTGCGAAAATAATTGTAATTTTGTAAATACACACACTTTTTTTAACATTTTTATCCACATTTAAACTATTTTTTTTATTATTAGCAAGTTATTATACTATTTTTTAAATTTGTATCATGTTCAAAAAGTTTTTTTTGCCGGTTACTATTCTATTGGCAGCAAATTATTTGATTAAAAAATTTATGTTAGTTGATAAAGTTACTTTTTCAATTAAAAAAATAAATTTCAATGGTAATATCCTGCAGCCAATTTTGATTTTAACTATTCAGGCAAACAATCCAATTAATACAACAGCAACAGTAAGTGATCTGGTAAGTGATATATTTGTAAACAATAAAAAAGTTGGTGTTGCATCAAATAACATGGATATCAAAATTGCTGCAAATGGATCAACTAAATTTGATTTGCGTGTTTCAATTTTACCAATTACAGCAATAGCATCAATTTTTGATATTTTTAATAAGTATGGTGGTGAAATAAAATTAACAGGATCAGCAAAAGTGGATGGTATAATTTTTCCAATAGATACAAAATATAATCTTTAATGGTATCACCAAAAATATTGCTGCAAAAATTGCAGCCATACAAAAAAGAAAATATCATTTTGGTTAATGATCAAACAGTTGGTGATATAATAAACGGAATTATTAAAACACATGGTAAATATGCAGATCAATACGATAAAATTTTACCATATTTTGAGGATGATGATATTGTAGAAACAGCAAAGAACATATTTGATTTTTTAAAACAAAATTGTAAATATGTTATTGAAAGTGATTTGAAACAAACATTAAGATCACCAGCTGCAATTATTGCAACAGGTAATACAATGGGGTGTGATTGCAAATCATATTCATTAATGTTTGGTGGTTTATTATCAGCCTATAAACGTAAATATAAAACTGATGATAAATTGTATTACAGGTTTGCAGGATATAATGGTAAAGATTTGCAGCATGTATTTGTAGTATTAGATTGTGATGGGCAAAAGTATTGGTGTGATGCAGTATTAGATTATTTCAATGATAGGTCAAAAACTCCAACAATAATAAAAGATAAAAACATGGCATTAATTTCTATGGCAGGTATTGGTGACAATATTGCAAAACAGATACAAGATTACACATCAATCGGAAAATCCAAAATGGTATTTGGTATTGGTGAAAGTGGTAGTACAGATTGGGCGGCAATTGCTCAACAAATTTTCAGTTTGTTTGGCAAACGTAGTGATCCAACAGATTATCAAAGATGGGATGGTTTAGATCAGCAAGATGGCAATCCAAAAGGGTTACAGGCAGCCTATTGGGCAACACATGATGGGGATGATGCACAAAACGAAGCATCCAATGTATTAGCCTATATCCAGATGGCACCAAATAACATTCAGGATATGATCAAAGCAGCAGCACAAAGGTTAGGAATGGATGAAAGAACATTTTTAGGTGCAATGAAAGCAAAATTGGAAAGATTTGCAAATGTGCCTCCACAAATTAGAAATTCAACATTAGATCAGTTTATTAATTTAATCAAAGGTATTACAGGTGGTGGTGGATCAGGAAGTGGATCAGGAAGTGGATCAGGAAGTAATACACAAACAGCAGGATTTTCACCATTATTAATATTAGCATTAATTGGTGCAGGTGCAGCATTTTTTTTAAAACGTAAAAAATAATAGTATGCCATTAAATAGATATCAAATTGCACAGTCAAGTTATAATGATAATTGTGTAGGTAGAATAATTAGGGATAATTCAGGAAATCCCATCTCACAAACATCAACAGGACACGATGTTATACAAACAATATTTGAGACAGGTGGTGCATTGTTACAGGTGCCATTTGCAAAGGAAATTTTTGGTATTTTAGATAATATTTTTTGTGGTGCTAAATGTAGAGCCAGAAGGGGTACAAGAGCGCAGGGAATAAGAGGTGTAACACAAATTAATAGACCAACAGTATTTTAATATGGCAAAGAAAAAAGAAATTGATATTGTTTTAGATGAAACAATAAAAGATAATGCCAATACAGGCAAACAAGATAATTCAAACGCATAATATGGCAACAGCAGCACAAAAGAAAAATATTGCACGTTTTAAAGCAGTACAGGCAGAAGCTAAAAAATTAAAATCTAAAAATAAAAGTTTAAGCCATATACAGGCAGTAAAACAAGCATGGACAATACTTTACAGCAAAGAAAAAAAATCACCATCCAAAACAACCAAAAAAAGAAAAGTTGGTGCATTACCAATTGGTTTTACCGGAAAGATTTTAAATGTACCATTCAAAGTTGTTAATCAATTTGATATTTATGATGAAGTAAATGCCATTGTTGAAAATACAAATACAGGAAAGAAAATTATAACAATAGATGGTAAGACAAGTACAAAAGATTTGACAGATAAATTTTTTGCTCATATCAAAATGAATGTTGATTATGAGAAAGGTGATATACCAAAAGATACATTGCAAAGGATTTCAAAATTTGTAATTGGATTGAGTAAAGAAGTAAAAGATTATAATGCAGGTAAAAAACAAACAATTAAAAAGCAGCCATTAATAATTGCTGCAAAAAAATCACCATCACCAAAAAAATCAAAAGTTGTAAAAATAAAAAAAACAGCAACAAAAAAATCATCATCATCCGGATCAAAAAAATTAACGTATGTTGGTGTAAGAAAATTAGAAAGTGGTGCAAGTAGATACGAATATAAATTAGCAGGTATAGGAACAGTTAACAATAATTTAATTGAAAAATATAAACAATTGGATGCTGAAATTTTAAGATACAATAAAATTTATACTGATTATGTAATTGCTAAAAGAAGAATGAATACACTTAAAAATAGAGCAGGTGTTATACAATATAATAAAGATATAAAAAGAATTAGTGATTATTTAAAAGAATTAAAAACACACAAAGCAGAATTAAAAAAACTATTATAAAAATTTTTCAATAACAATTAAAACTCAAATTTTATGGCACGTAGAAAACGTACAGTAAAAAGAAAAGCAACCAGACGTAGAAGTCGCATGGGTGCAATAAAATCATCAGTATTGATGGATTTGGCTTATAATGTTGCAGGTGGTATTGCTGCAAAATATGTAAGTGGTGCAGTAAAAAGTGCATTACCATCATCTTTAAGTGATAAAACAGCATCAGCAATTGCAGGTGCAGTACCAATTGCAGTTGGTTTATTATTACCAAAAAAATCAGCATTTACAAAAGGTCTTGCAACAGGTATGCAGGTAGTTGGTGCAGTTAATTTGGTATCAGGTTTAGCAGGTATGGCAGGTGTTGGTGTAGTACCGGGCTTTGATTATCAAGCACCATTTGTTGGTGCAATAGAAAATGCAGGTACAGATGTTAGATCAATGCCGATGGCTATGGTAGCAGGTAGCTGTTACAATTAATTTTATTTTTCACCTTTATTAATTAAATTTTAAATTTTACAAAAATGGCTAATTCAATAGCAGCAAGGATGACATTTGAAAATGCGAGAGCATTGGCAGCATCACAGGGATTTGGTTTACAAGCGGCAAAATGTACGCAATCATTTATTAGAACAGAGGTTGCAGTGAGCAACAGCACAGCACAATACCAATTACCAATTTTAGTTAGTGCAGCAAACAGCAGCACAAACGCAAGTAGAGTTTTAAACAAATTTCTTAACTTACAAGATTTGTTTTATGTAAGTGAAATTGGTTTCTTTTTAACTGTTGCATCAAGTACAGCAGTTAATGGTAAATTGTATAGTTACCCTAATAAAACAGCATTTCCAACAGGATCAACAGCATTAAATGCAGTTTATAATGGTCAATTAAGCATTACCATTAATAATGAACAGGTATTACCTGCATGGGATGTTAACAGATCATGGAAAAGTACCCAAACACAAGAAAATACTAATTTTAACGTAGCATCACCAACATCACCAGCTCAATTTACTATTGATCAGGCAGATTGGAGTTGTGATGGTTTTTATCCATGTGAGCCGGGTATTATTTTAAATGGTGCCGCAAATATTCAAGCAAATTTGACATTACCGGGTGCAGTATCAACAGTTGATGCAAACACAGCAATTGTTACAATTTTTCGCGGGGTGTTGATCCAGAACGCAACGACAGTACGTTAATAATATGTGTTGGGGTTTAGGCTTTCCCATAGTAATTTATTACGGCACAAAAAAGCTAATTTTTTAATCTTTAAAAAAATTTTATGTTAAAAGTATCAAGATATGAAGCAGTTGAGGTTAGTATACCATCGGGATCAACTTTAAGCAAATTTTTCTTTCCAGATCTACCAAATTTAACAGGTAGGGATGGTTATCCTGTAAGTATTAATTCTATTGTGTTTTTTTCAAGTGATGCCACTACATTAAGTCCATTAAGTGGTAGTTCATTAGTAACGCAAACAGATATGCAAAAATCATATCTAACTATCTATCAGGGTGATTTGCAGGTGTTATACAATATACCTGTTGTATCATTGAATTATGTACGTGCAGCAAGTACAAGTACAATGCCGTATGTTAATGAACAGCCTGAATTAATGAGTTTGAAAAATGTAAGTTGGACAAAATCATATATCAGTTTATCAACTCCTCCGGGAACAACAAATAGGGTTTATTCAATTGGTGTTTATTACACAGTAAATTATTAATATTATGGCACGCAAAAAATCATGGGTAAGTGGTGCAGATAATGTTTTGAATTGGTTTGAAGCCAATGCAAAAGAGCCGTATTTTTCTGTTTGGAAAGGCAGAGAAATATTATTTAGTAACAATGAAAATGATTTTGAAGCTGCCAAAGATAAATTGCATAGCAACATTGTTGCAGGTGAGCAAAATAACGTAACAGAAGATTTACAATTGAGATTGCATTATAAACCTGCAAAGGGATATATTAATAATAAAAGCGAATATCATTCAAGTTTATTCTTTACACCAACAGAAGTTGAAACAATGCACCCTGCAACAATGTATTATCAAAATAATAATGGTAATAATGCAATATTAGAAAAGTTAAATGGTATTGAAAGTAGAATATCAGCAATTGAAACTGATGAAGATGCAGAAGAAGAAGAAGAAGAACAAAAACCAAAGGGTATTAATGGTATAATTGATACATTATTACAAAACGAACAAATACAAATGGCTATGATCAACGCAGCAACAAGTTTTATTGGTAAGTTTATGCCACAAAATAAACCAATGGGTATTGCAGGAATACCAGAGGAACAGGATGAAAAAATTATTGGTGCAATTGCCATCTTGAAACAGCACAATTCAAATTTGGGTGATGATCTAATGAAATTAGCAGACATGGCACAAAATAATAATGGTCAATTTAATTTTTTAATTTCAATGTTAAGAAAATAATATTATGCCAATTACAACATTAAATGTATCACAGGTTATTGGAAAAACACTAATTGCAGATGGTGATGTTGACTATTACAGTACAATCAATCCAATTGGTACAAAAGTCGGTACATTCAAGAAAGGTGATATTATTGGGATCATATATTCATACGGATATGGTAATACCAATAATTTGTATTGGATGATTGATCGTAGTGGAAAATATATATTTGTAAAGCATGATGTCAACAAATTGCAATTATCAGGTGGTAAAGAAATTTTAGCAGATATTGAAGCACAAAAACAAAAATTGGAAATAGAGCAGAAAGGATTGGTACGTTATTATTTAGATAAATATCTTCCTTATATAGTTGGTGCAGCTGTATTATATTTTGCATTACCAACAATCAAAAATGTATTAAGCAATGAAAAAAAATAAAGGAATAGCAGCATTAATTATTGGTGTATTATTATTATTTTCATTTAGAAATAAATTACGTGGATCTGTAATAGTAGATCAGCCACAACCATTGAAATCACCAGATGCAGATTTTTTAATTAAGGCACCAGATGGCACAGAATTATTGGCAAGTGATGGAGTAAAAGTGATGGGTAAAACAAGTGGTGTAGTATTTGCAGATGGATTTTACAGTAGGCAATATCCACAATTTTATATATTAAGACAATTTGGATCAACCAATAAGTATTATGTATATGCAGGATTGGTAACAAGATTATAAAAATAAAATTATGAAAACAATAAAGTATTTATTAATTGCAGCAGCAGCATATTATTTATATAAAAAAATAAGTAGTCAAGCAAATCAAAATGCAGGATCAGATAGTAGTGGTGAAGGTAGACCACAAAATGAGCCAATGTTGGAAGCAGTACAGGGTGTAAAAAGTTTACCGTATACTTATTAATTTATTTTTCACATTTAAAATTAGTTTATGCAAAATTATATTGTTGAAATAAAACAAATAGGTACAAACAATTTTGTTTATAGTGATTGTAATAGTATTACTTTTCTTAATCAGGGTACTAATGATATTTTGATTGATCAGGTAATACAATTATCATTTGGTCAATCATTTGTTATTGAAGGAAATGAAAGAGAAATCTGCCGACATAGATTTTATGTTGCATTTATTGATACAGGTGGTACAAATGGTGCTGCAATTATTCGCAAATCTTATATACAGTAATTATGTTTGGAGTACAAAATGATGCAAACAATTTTGGATATAGTGCAGGATTGTTAGCAAATACAATAGCAAACAGACCAATTAGAGCTGCATTAGGTACATTATTTGTATCAACTGATACATTGTTATTGTACAGGTGGACAGGATCAGCATGGGTGGAAATAAGTGGTAGTGGTGGTACAATTACAGGTGCATTCAATGGCTGTCAAGAACAAGCAAATGAAATTGGTTTGGGTGGTATATTAACAGAAGCAACACAAATAGAAACTACTGATTTTACAATAGAATTTTCTGCTGGTGCAACAGATACAGCACAATTTAAAGTAGTTAATGATGCAGGAGTAAGTGAATTGGCAATGTTTACA
>Ga0315276_10004632_pt1 | contig 12642 bp, 8 predicted proteins | sample YL17G05_0_MG_FD_204542 | JGI IMG/M metagenome (GOLD analysis project Ga0315276, IMG submission 204542) | Sediment microbial communities from Yellowstone Lake, YNP, Wyoming, USA - YL17G05_0 | ecosystem: Environmental > Aquatic > Freshwater > Lake > Sediment | place: USA: Wyoming | collected... | reverse complement strand
GGCAGGCGGGGGCGAGGCGGCGCCGCGGCTCCACCCCAGCCCCCCCCCCCCGCCGCCGCCGCCGCCGCCGCCGCCGCCGCCGCCCCCGCCGCCGCGCCAGGCGTCCCCGCCCGGCCACGCATCCACCCGGGCCAGCGTGCGCACGGGGATGCTCCGCCGCAGGGTCCAGGAGGAGGAGGCAGGGGAGGACGGGCCGCCGCCGCCGCCGTCGCCGGCGGGCTTGAGAATGTGGAGGGCGCCCTTGAACCCGCGCCGCCCGCCCGACCGGCGGGTCGCAGTCAGGACGAGGAGTCGGGGCGCCTTGCCCGGCTGGGGGCGAGGGGGGCGACGCCCGCCGTCGACAGGGGCGGCCGAGCCGGCCCAGGGCACGCCGGCCGAGGAGGGGGTGCACTTGTGGGCCTGCATGTGTGTGCGGGGGCGCGGGCGCGGGGGAGTGAAAAAGGAAGGACAGGGAGGTTGAGAAAAAAAAAAAAAAGGCAAGCAAAAAAACGGCGCGCGGCGCGTTTTCTCTCTCTCCCCCTCTCTCTCGCGACAGGGCCGGTGTGTGTGGGGGGGGGGAGGCGGCGGCACCAGGCACGCGAGGCGCGTGTCTCTCTCGTACCTCCACAACCAGGACCACCCGGGCCTCCGTCCCCGCGAAGGCGGGCTCGACGGCCGCGACGAGCGCGGCCTGTGCAGCGCGGGCGGCCGACGCGGCCGCGGCCGCCGACGCCCCGCCACCCAGGTGGCCCGAGTCGCCCTGGTAGGGGGGGATGGTCATGTGATGGAGGCTGGTGGTGTGTGTGCGCGTGTGTGTGTGCGTTTGGGGCAGCGCCGCGCGTGTTGTCACACCGGGCGCCCCATCTTTTCGCCTGTATGGTGCGAGATGCGAGAGAGAGCGAGGCGGTGCCGACCCAGAGGCTCTACACTCTCTCTCTCTCTTTTTTTTCGCCCCGGGCCGGGGGGGGGGGTACGCCGTTCCACACGCACGCCTCCACGTCACACACATGACGACGGCCGCCCGCGCCACCGTCTTCATCCTGCCCGTCTACCGGCGGGCCTGGCTGTGGCACGCGCGGCTGGACGCGGCGGCAGGGGGCGCGGGCGCAACCGCGGGGTCGGCTGCCGCGCCCCGCCCCCGCTGGCGGGACGGGGTCACCCTGGAGGACAAGGTGGAGCTGGCGGGCGACCAGCTGGCGGCGTGGGTGAGTGAATGTGCATGAAAGTGAGGGGGGGGGCAAGGGCGACCGCGGGGCCGACGGGGGGGAGAGGAGAGAGAGAAGAAAATCACGAATTCACTCGCCCCAACCCGCCCCCTCCCCTCTGTGTGCCTCTCTCCCCGCCCCCCCCCCCGCCCCGCCCCGCTCTCGACACACCACCCCGCCCCCTCCCTCTCCCTCCCTCACCCACCAGACCCACGCCAAGCTAGCCACCCAGTGGGCAGCCCTGGCGGCGGCACCGGAGAAGAGCATCAAGGGGCGCGTCCACCGGGCGGCCCAGGCCATCCTCTCCCGGGAGCACCCCGTCGCGTCCTTTTGCCGGTCCCTGCCGCCCTGGGCGCCCGCCTGCCGCACGGTGGGCGGTGGGGCCGGCGGTGGCGGCCCCCCCGCCCTGATCTTTGCCCACCCGCCCTGCCTCCCCACCCGCCTGGTGCGGCGGCGCACGCGCGCGCTGGTGGCGGCCGCCCGCCCCACGCTCGCCCGGCGGGCGGCGGGCTGGTCGCTGGCGGTGTTGCCGCTCATCCCGACGTTGTTGACACCGGTGAGGAGAGGGCGGGTGAGAGAGGAAGTGGAGCGAGTAGGGGCCGGGACCGGAACCGAGAGGAGGGAGAGGGGGGAGAGGAGAAAAACAAAAAGACGCTCAAACCACCCTCGTTTCCTCTTTTTCCAAACAAAAACAAAAATAAAACGACGAACAACAAAGCTCCCCGCCTTCCCGCTCTACTACACCCTCTGGAAGGCGTACAGCGCGGTCGGCGCCCTGCGCGGCGCGACCACCCTGGCCCGGGCCCTGGCCGCCTCCGACGCAGCCCAACTGGCGGGCGTGCGGGAGGCGATCGCGGTCGCGGCCGCGGGCGGGCACCTCCCGCCCCCGGGCAGCTGGGCGGCCGCCCTCGCCCGGGCCGACCCGTCCGCGCCCTCGCCCTCCTCCACCTCCCCTGCCTCCCCTTACCTGGACCTGCTGGACACGGCGGACGCCCGCATCGCGGCGCACTACCACGGGCACGAGGCGGCGGCGGCGCTGGCGCCGACCTTTGTGGCGGACGCCGCGCTGGCGGGCGTGGACGGCCGCGCGGTGCGGGCGGGCGGGGCCCTGCCCGACGCCCTGGCGGCGGGGCTGGAGGCCTCCCTGCCCGCGCCGGGGCTGCTGGCCGCGGTGGCCCGGGTGCGCAAGGCGGCGGCGGGCGCGGCGTTCCCGGCGGCCGGGCCCGCGGTGGTGGGGGCGGGGGGCGGGCCGGCCGGGCCGCCGGCAGCCCCCAAGCCCGGCCTTGCCGCCGTTTTAGGGGTGGTGCCGGTAGGGGGTGCGGTGGTGACGCGGGGGGGCGCGGCGGCGGGGCAGTGCCCCTCCCCGCCAGCGGCGGGGGCGCCGTGAAGAGAGAAAAGAAAGAGGGGGGTTGGCGCGGGGGGCGCAAATATGGTTTTGTCGTTTTTTTGCTGCTGCTGCCTGCCTCCCCCTCCCCCTCCCCCTCTCTCCCCTCCCCCCTACCTCAGCCTCTCCCCCCCGCTCGCCACGTACTCATCCCACCCGGCCAGCCCCGCGCTCGCCTCATTGATCATCTCCACCACCCGCCGGGCGGCGGCGTCGGTGACGGCGGCCGGCGGCAGGGGCAGGCCTCGCGGGGGCGGGCCGGCCGCCCAGTCGCGCTTGTCAAACCGCCACCCGCCGGCGCGCACGTCCGCCGCCTGCCCGGGCGTCGCGGTGCCGTTGGGTGCGTAGTCCAGGGCGTACGTGTAATGCAACAGGTAGGTGCCCGGCCGGGGGAAGGGGCCGTCCTCCCAGGGCGGCTGCGCCATCAGGCGGGGGAAGAGGGCGGCGGGCGTGGCCGGGCCCACCAGGCCGGCTGACGTGGCCGCGATGGCAAAAGCGTACATCTCCAGCACCCACCCCCACGCCGCGCGGGCCGGGGCGTAGTCAAAGACCGCCCGGGCGGTGGCGTCCCAGGCCGGCGCGAGCGCCGCGAGGTCGGGCGTGGCCAGCAGGGCCGGCGAGTTGCCAATCGGCGGGATGGACGACGCCAGGGACGGCGTGAAGGCGGGCGCGCCGCGTCCGGCCTCGGGCGCGAAGAAGTGGGCGGTGATGGGTAGGTGCGCCCGGCTGGCCGGCTCGATGTAGAAAAAGGGGTAGGCGGCCAGGCGGGGCGGCGGCGGCGGCGGCGCGCCCTGCCCCCCCCCCCCGCCGAGCCCGCCCGGGGAGGGGAGCAGCAGCGGGTTCGGGAGCGGGGCCAGCCACAGGTGGTCCGGCTCGCACATCAGGACGAAGGGCTCGGCGGGGGGGGCGGTCCGCATCCACTGCACGATGGCCCAGGGCCGGTTGAGGACGACGTAGCCGCCGTCGCCGCCGCCGGGGCGGGCGGGCGGGCGGCGGCGGGCGGGCGGGCGGCCGCCGCCTGGCGCGGGGCCCTCCCCCCCACCCTCCGTTTTCAGCGGCGCCGCCACGAAGGTGGGGATCTCGCCCACCAGGTTGTCCGGCGCCCCGGAGTGCAGGATGCGGGTGAAGGCCCCCATATGGCAGGGCGGGCCGCCGGGGGCGCCGGCGGCGGCGACGCACGCCGCCTTCACCCGCGCCCACCAGAAGTAGTGGACGCGGCTCTGCCAGTGGACGGCCGGGCCGGCCGCCGTGATGACGGTGTGGTAGGCGGCGGCCGCCGCGGTTCCCACCGCGGGGATGGCCCCCTCATGCGCCCGGGGCACGGTCACGCCGGCCGTGAAGGGGACGCCCGGGCCGGCGCGCGGCGGGACCGCCCCCGCAGACGGGAGGTGTTTCAGCCAGCACTGGCCGGCCGAGGGCGCGCAGGCGGGGGTGGCGGGGTCGCACCACACCCACACGTTGCAGGTCTGGGCGCCGTAGGTGCCGGCCGCGGCGACGGCGGCGGCGTGGGCCCCGCACGCGGCGCAGCAGGCGGCCGCGGTCGGGGCGAGGTGGTCGGGGCCGGCCACGAGGACGTCGCCCCAGTAGCTGTGTGTGGGGGGGGAGATGCGTGCAACAACAACAAAAAAGGGTGAGGACTGCGATGCGATCACGCCCTCGGACGCGGGGAGTGAGCCTCAGACACCTCACACGCACTCTGTGTTGGGGCGGGGGTCGCAGATCGGGGGTGGGAGGGGGGCGGCTGGTGGAAAAAGGGAGGAGGAGGAGGGCGGATGAGGTGAGCGTTGAAGAACAGAGAGCGCCGCATGCCCCCACCCTAGGCCCCCCTCTCTGTCTCTCTCCCCCCGCGCGCTCTCAAGGCGCATGCAATCTCCTCCTGCGTGCAGCGACCCGCCCACATATAGGGCGCATACCTGCGTGCGCCCGCCCGGCGAGGACCAGGCGGGAGGCGGGGCCGCCGGCCGCGCTCGCGCCCGCCGACGAGCGCGCCACGCCCGCATTCAGCGCGGCGCTCCCGGCGGCGTACGCCACCCAAAACCCGAGGACGCCAGCCGTGGCTGTGGCCAGCCAGGAGGGTGGGGCCGGGCGGCGAGGGTAGTGGGGGGGCGAGGGGGGGCCGGCCATGATTTCTCGTTCGGCTGCTCCAAGGGCCGAGACGAACCAGCGGTGGCGAGGAAACTGGGAAAAAAAAAAAATGACGAAGTGTGAGAGGCGAGCTCTCACTCTCGCATTCGCTGCGCCGCCGGTGCGCGCGTCACGCGCACGCCACGCGCTGCTCGGGCATGATGCTCCGTCCCCTCAATCTCCCAGCCCGCCTACGGCCAAACGCCCGCGGCCATGGGCCACCCAAAACGCACGCCCCCCCCTCCCCCGCCAGCGCTCGCTCGCGCCACCACCACCCCACTCCGCTTCTTCCCCGGCGCCTGCCACCCCCGCCGCACGCCCTCACCCCCGACGCGTCCCCCACCTGGACCCTGGACCAGATCGCGGGCCTGGTGTTTGGGGTGAGCAGTGGGCATGTGTGGGCGGAGCCGTCAATTCTACTGCTCTCTCCTTTTTCGCTCATTTGCTCTAGCCACCGACCCCGCCCGACCCCGACCCTTTCCATCACTCACCTCCCCTGTCTCTCCCCTCTCTTCTCTCCCTCCCTCCATCCAGGCCGGCCTCCTCGCCTCCGTCCTCCTGGCCTACCGGGTCGACGTCGCCATCGCTAGGGGGCAGCGAGCGGAGCTGGGGCTGTGCGAGCGGTGCGGGGGGGTGAACGAGGCGGCCAGCTGCACCGACGCTGCCTGCCCGGCCAGGCGGTGACGGGGCGGGGGGGGGGGGGGACGGCGCCCTTGCTTGCCCCTCCCTCGCCGGCCGCCGCCGCCCCGACATAGACCCCTACTAGTGAGTAGAGAGAGAGAAGGAAGGCAGGGAGGGAGTGCATATTGAGAACAGCAGACAAAGACGCGATCACAAAAAAAAAAAAAAAAAAAAAAAATGTCTTTCCCAAATCCCCATTCCTCTTATCACGCCGCCGCGCACACAAACCGCACCCCCGCGGACCGCCCCCGCCGGTGCGCGGGAGGGAGGAGTCCAGACGGGGCGAATGGCGCCGGGCGCTTGCGGGAGGAGGAGGGCGGCGGCGGCGGGGGCGGCGGCAGCGGCGGCGGCGCGGCGGGCGCAGCAGGCGCAGCGCGCGCAGCGCGCGCCTTGCCTGGCACTGGCCCCGGCCGCCGGCGCCCGCCGCCCGCGCTCGCCGGCCGCTGCCTCGCCGCCGCCCCCGCCGCGCTCCTCGGTCGGGCCAGCCCTCCTGCAGCCGGCCGCTTCGCTGAGGACGGGCGGGAGGAGGGCGCGCCGGCGGCGGCGGCGGTGCCGGCGGAGCGCGCGCGTGGGCGGCGGCCGGCCGCCGAGGCGGAGGCCGGGCGGGCGAGCGGCACGGTCACCCCCTGCCCCGCCGCCCGCGCGTCCGCCGCCCGGGGGGCCGGCACGGCCTGCGCTCCGGCGGCCGCGCCCTCCCGTGCCCACCGCGCCGCCAGCCAGTGCGCGACGGAGGCGTGGCCGGCGGCGCGGGCGGCAAAGACGGCGATGCCCGTCGGCTTCACGCCCCGCCGGCTGAGGCAGATGGAGGAGTTGCAGACCCAGCCGTCCCGCCCGCCCGTCTCGCCCTCGTGGCAGTGCGGGCAGAGCCAGCCCTGGAGGGGGGGAGGGGGCGGGGGCGGGGGCGGGGGGGAGGGGGAGGCGCCGGGCGGGGCCTTCCTTTGTGCCGCCCCACGCGCTGTGCCCGCTGTGCCCGTCCCTCCTCCCGCTTCCTCCCTCGCCGCCGCCGCCGCCGCCACCGCCGCCGCCTCGTTTAGCGCCCGCACCTCCTCCAGGCTGGTCCCGTACCGCACGTCCAGGCACGCCCGGCAGAACCGGCCGCTCGCCCCGCCGCACCGCCAGCATTCCGACTTGCCGGCGCAGGGCGCGGCCGCGTCGCCCCCGCCGCACCGCCCGCAGCCCGCCTCGCCGCACAGCTTCTTCTGGCGGCAGAAGTGGCAGGTCAGGCCGAGGGAGGCATCGTAGATCGACCCCCGGGCGGTCGAGGAGGCGCACCGGCGGGCCGACAGCGCCGCCCGCCAGGCGGCGACGCCGGCCGCATCCAGCCCGGCCGGCGGCGCCGCGCGCGCGGGCGGCAGCCGGGGCGGCCGGCCGTGCGGGCAGGCGGCCACGTCCACGCCCATCCATTTAGGTGGTTGGGCGGCCAGGCGCTGGGAGGTGCGGGGGGTGGCGGAGCGGGGGCGGGCCTGGACGGGCGGGCGCGGGGCGCGGGGCTGAGTGTGTGTGTTGGGGGGGGGGGAAGGGAGAGGGTGAGAAGTGCGAGCCCAGGTTTTCTCGTCCCTTCTTTTCTCTCTCTTTTTTTGCGTGTGTCTCCCCCTCGCCGCTTTTCTTCCGCGCACCTTTCTCGGTTTCTCCAGGGCGACCGATAGGGAGGAGGCCTGGGAGAGGACGCCCAGGGATTCTGTGTGCGGTGGGTGTGGGTGTGCGTGTGTGGGGAGGAGGGAGCGCGCGGGGTGTCGCATCTGGCACCAGGGAGGGGAAGCGAACCGCTCTTGCTCTGCATTTTATCTCTCATCTGACGCTCACCCAGACGGGCCATGTTGGCGGCGATGCGGTGGGCCCGGGCCTCCTCGTACTGGGAAAGGAGGGGGTCGTCGTCCATGGCGGCGTGCCTTGTCGTTGACACGAAGAAAAAAAAAAAGGAGTGGGACGACCGGCGCGTGTTTTTCCACTTTTTAGTTGTGTGCGTGGTCTCTCTCTCTCACACGAAAACACACGCGCCACACACGCAAACGCACGCACCTCGCCCGGCGCTCGTTCCAAGTGCCTGTCACACCCGATATGGCCCACCTCTTTGGCCTGGGGCGGTGAGCGCTGCCTAGCCCGGAGAGAGAGAAAGGGAGCGCAGAGCCCTCGCCACGCCCCCACAGCTCGCTTCTCACACTTTTTCCTCCTTCTTCCTCCCTCCTCCCAGCGACGCCCGCATGACCGTCCGGGCCCGCAAGCTGCCGACCCTGTCCACCGCCGACGTGAGTTGTTGTAAGGAAGGGATGGGAAATTGAGAGAGAGAGAGAGAGAGAGAGAGAAGAAAAAACGCGTGCACACCCCCATCTTGGCGCACTTGCACACTCCCTCGCTGCTCTCATCTCTTTCTTCCCCTCCCGACCACAGCCCCTCGCCCTCCCCGCCACCGCCTCGGCCGCCGACCCCGCGGCCGCCCGCCTGGCCCTCTCCCCCGACGACGCAGCAACAGGCGCGCCCCCGTCAGCGGCCGACCTGGCGGCCGCGGCGGCCCCGCCACCCGACGGCACCCCCGCCGACGAGTGGGTGGCCGCCCGCCTGCTCGACTTCCTGGACGCGGCCGCCCTGCTGCACGCGGCCCTGGCGTGCCAGTACTGCACGCCGTCCACCTGCCCGACCATGCATGCGGGCCCGCGGGCGGAGTACCGGTGGCCGGCCGACCCGGACGCGGGGGTGGTGCCGCCAACGCCGGGCGGCGGCGGTGGCGGCGGCGGGCGGGCGGCCGCTCAGCCTCCCCCCTCCTCCTCCTCTGCGGCTGCGGCCGCTGCCGCTGCCGCTATTGCGCCGTCGTCTGCCAAGGCCCGCCGCCTGTCGGCACCGGCGTACGTGGCGGCCCTGCTGGACTGGGCGGACGGGCTGGTAAGGGCTTTGCGAATGGGGAGGGAGAGAGCAGAGAAAAAAAAAAAAAAAAAAATGTCCTCACACCTCACCTCCCCGCCCTCTCTCCCTCTCTTTTTTTCTTTGTTCTCATGACACGCAGCTCGCCAACCCGCACGCCTTCCCCCAGGCGCCGGGCACCCCTTTCCCCCCCGCCTTCTACCCTGCCGCCCGGGCGCTGGCCCGCCGCACCCTGCGCGTCTTCGGCCACGCCTACCACGCCCACTTCCGCGCGGTCGCGGGCCCGCTCGGGGCGGGGCCGCACCTGAACGCCATATTCAGGGACGCCGTGGCCTTCTGCGGAGCGCACGGGCTGCTGTGCGCGGGGGACCTGGACCCGCTGGCGGAGCTGGTGGGGGCGTTGCTGCCGGCCGAGGTGGCGGCGGGGCTGGTGGGGGCTGGCGGGGGTGGGGGGAAGGGGAAGAAGTAGAGGAGGAGGGGAAGTGGCGGGGCTAGTTGAGTGCACTCTCGCACTTTTTTTTCTTCCCTCCCTCTCTCTGCCCCCCGCGTCACACTCACACGCACCGCCCCGCCCAGCGCGCGTCGCCAGCCTAGTCATGGTGGTCGCCCGCAAGCCGGCCGGCAAGGGCGGCAAGGGCAAGGCCCCCGCCGCTCGCAAGGGCGGCGCCAACAGGAAGAGCATTCGCACGCGGGCCGCCGCCGACGGCACCGCGGCCGCCCCTCCCGCGCCCGCCGCCCCCGCCCCCTCCGTGGGCCAGCTGACCTCCCACATCGCCAACAAGCAGGCGCGCGGGGCGATGTACGCCAAGCTCAAGCACAAGGCGGCGGTGAGTGGGATGGAATGGGGGGAGAGGGAAGAGAAAAAGGGGGAGAGACAAAGTCCCAGCCAGCGCTCCCCCCGACCCCCGACCCCCGACCGCTCAACCCTCCCTCTCAAAAAAAAAAAACACACACACACTTTTCCAGACCGAAAAAGCCTCCGCCCGCCGCGCCCGCCAGGCCGCCGACGCCGACGCGGTCGCGGCCGGCCTGCCCGTCGTCCCCCGCTCGCACAGGCAACGCACCATCGAGAGCGCGCGGGAGGCCGACCCGACGGTGCCGGGCGCGGGCGGCGACGACGACGCGGACGCCGCGGCCGCACACGACGAGTTTGCGGCCTACTTTGCTGGGGACCGCCCCCCCGCCGTGATGCTGACGACGACGGCCTCGCCCAAGAAGCGCACGTTCGCCCTCCTGGCCGACATCCTGGAGGTCCTCCCCGCCGCGACGTACTACCGGCGGGGCGGCGCGTCCATGGCCCGCCTGGCGGGCGCGGCCGCCCGCAAGGGGTGCACTCACCTCCTCGTCCTCAATGAGGGCGCCCGCGGGGCCGACTCCCTCCTGGTCGCCCACCTCCCGTCCGGCCCGACCGCCCGCTTCCGCCTGACCTCCGTCCGCCTGGCGTCGACCATCCCGGGCCACGGCCGCGGCGTGGCGGGCACGTCGCCAGAGCTCGTCCTCGCCGGCTTCACCACCCGCCTGGGCGGGCGGGTCGGCCGCCTGCTGGCCTCGCTCTTCCCGCCCGCCCCCGCCTTCCGCGCCCGCCAGGTCGCCACCTTCCACGCCCAGCGCGACTTCATCTTCTTCAGGCACCACCGCTACATCTTCGAGGCGGACGCCAAGAAGGCGGCGCGCCAGGCGGGCGTGCGGGCGGCGGCCGTGACCGCGGCCGGCGGCGACGGCGGTGCGGCCGCGGGGGGGCTGCCCCCCGGCGTGTGCGCCCGCCTCCAGGAGCTCGGGCCCCGCTTCACGCTGCGCCTGTCCGCGCTGTACAAGGGGCTGCTGGCCGGCCCGGGCGCGGAGACGGAGTGGGTGGCGATGCGGAGTGCCAAGGGGGCGGGGGCGAACAGGCGGCGGTTTGTGCTTTGAATGATTTGTGAAAAAAAAAAATGGACAAAAAAAATGAGTGCCCCGGCAACCTTCCCCGCCTCCTCGCGTTCTTTTCAACCACCTCCGCCGGCCGCCCTCCACATCTAGCCGCGCCTCCCCATGTGGCCACGTCACGACAGCGCGTCCGCGCCCCCCCAGTCAAAGCCCCACGCGTCCAGGGACGCGACGCGCGCCGCGCCCAGCACGCCCGCCCGGCGCGCGACCCGCTGCACGCTCTTCCAGTTTTCCAGGGCCAGGCCGTCGCCCGCGCGACTACCGCCCCGCCCCAGCCCGCCCGCCAGCGCGCCGGGCAGAGCGCCCCGGCCGGGCCCGGCCCCTTCCGCGGCGGCCTGGGCGGCCGCGGCAGCCGCCCACACACCCCACTCCGCGGCCTCGCCGTCAAATTCGAAGCCGAGCGCCTCCAGCGCCGCCCGCCGCGCCCCGCTCAGCGCCCCGCCCGCCGCCCGCGCCCGCTGGTGCGCCGCCCAACGGGTGAGGATGCCAGGCGGCGTGCCCGACCCCGCATCCCCGCCCCGCGCGCCGACGGCCGCGTCGCCGTGGGTCGCCACGTACGCTGCCAGCCCCCGCCGCCGGGCCTCCCACTCGGCGTCCCCGTCGCCGGCCAGGCCGGCCCGCCACGCCGCCAGCCGGGCCTCGGGCGCCTCGGGCGAGGCGGGCGGGGGCTGGAGGAGCAGGCCCGGGCGGGCGGCGATCAGCGCCGCCACGTCAGCGTTCGGCACGCCCGCCGCCTTCATGGCCACCACCCGCCCCGCCGCCTGGGCGGGGGACACGTCCGTCACCAGGGCCGGCGTGCGGGCGGCCATGGTGGGCGTGTCAATGTCCGGGCGGGCGCCCAGCAGGGCGTGCAGGGCGAGGACGCGGGCGGCGAGGGCGCCCGCGCCCAGAGGCAGAGGGGGTGGCGCGGACGGGGGGGAGGAGGGGGAGGGCGGCAAACCGCCCGCGCCCGTGTGGGGGGGGTCCGAGACCAGGGCGGGTTCGGGGCTGGTCGCGACGCGTTCCCAGGCGTGGACGAGGGAGGCGCGGGTGGCGTCGTCCGCGACGCCGCGGGCCTGTGGAATGGGATGTTGGAAGAGGTTTGAGGTTGAGAGGCCGCGCCGCGCGCCGCGCGCACTCCCCTTCCCCCCCTGCGCCGCGCGCGCGCGCCCTTTCCTCACGTTCACGCACCCTCCAGAACCGGTCCACCAGCTCTCTGCCTGTCACCAGGGCTGCCTCCACAGCCAGTGCGTCCGCGGCGGCGGCGGCGGCGGCCAGGGAAGGAGCGCCCCTTTCTTCATCGGCGGGGCTGGCCGGCGCCGCCGACGGAGGGCGGGTCGTGCCCGCCTCCCAGGGCGCGGGCGTGGTGGCGCGAGGGGCGCGAGGGGGGAGGCACCGGGCAGGGCGTGCCCCAACCAGGCCGCTGGGGCAGGGAGAGATGAGGAGGCGGGCGCACCGCATTTCTCTCGGGGGGTCGAACGAAATACTAGCCGGTGAAGCGCTGACCTTCATTGCCTCAATTCTCCGTTCAGTTTTTCTCCCCGCCCAACTAACTCATCTCTCTAGCCATGGCTCCCCTCGTCGGCGCCCCCGCCCCGGCCTTCTCGGCCCAGGCCTACATGCCGGATGGATCCTTCAAACAGCTGGACCTGGCCAGCTTCAAGGTGGGCCAGCTTGAAGGAGAGAGAGCCCACGCGACAAGAACACGCGCGGCGGGGCGCGTGTCACGCGACCCCATTGATTGCAGCTTGCGCAGAGGACGCGCCCTCGATCCCCACCCCCGCCCCTTGCGGGCAGCAGACAAAGAGTCCAATGCTGGGCACGATGGGGTGGGTAGGGTGCGGCGTGGAGGGGCTCGACTGGTGAACAAGGCGGCGGCTGAGTAGGGAGAGGCAAACGATCTCCACGCTCGCACTCATTCCAATCCGTTGCCATCACAACCTTTCTCCTCCCCTTATTTTTTTTTTTTTTTTTTTCACCAGGGCAAGTACCTCGTCCTCTTCTTCTACCCGCTCGACTTCACCTTTGTCTGCCCCACCGAGATCGTCGCCTTCTCCGACCGCATCGCCGAGTTCAAGGCCCTGGGCGTGGAGGTCGTCGGCGCGTCCGTGGACTCGCACTTCTGCCACGCCGCGTGGGCCGAGACGCCGCGCGCGAAGGGCGGCCTGGGCGGCGTCGCCTTCCCCCTCCTGTCCGACCTGACGAAGTCCATCGCGGCCGACTACGGCGTCCTCCTGGAGTCCGGCCCCAACGCGGGTGTGGCCCTGCGCGGCCTCTTCATCATCGACGGCGCGGGGCTGCTGCGCCAGGCCACGGTGAACGACCTGCCGGTCGGCCGGTCTGTCGACGAGACGCTCCGCCTGTTGCAGGCCTTCCAGTTCACGGACAAGCACGGCGAGGTGTGCCCGGCGGGGTGGGCGCCGGGCGGTCCCACCATCGTGCCGGGCGTGGCCGAGTCGAAGGCGTACTTCGAGGCGGTGGCGGGCGAGGCGGGCGGCGAGGACGGGGGCG
>Ga0315276_10004631_pt1 | contig 12642 bp, 12 predicted proteins | sample YL17G05_0_MG_FD_204542 | JGI IMG/M metagenome (GOLD analysis project Ga0315276, IMG submission 204542) | Sediment microbial communities from Yellowstone Lake, YNP, Wyoming, USA - YL17G05_0 | ecosystem: Environmental > Aquatic > Freshwater > Lake > Sediment | place: USA: Wyoming | collected... | reverse complement strand
CCGGTACCACTCCCGCTTGAGGGGAGGCTGCGCCATCCAGCTCGTGCAGTGGCGGCAACGGGTGGCGCCGGGCTCGTTCTCGGTGCGGCAGTAGGGGCAGGTGGTCATGGCAAGTCTCCTCGGGGGGATCATACGCCGGCGGAGGCGGGCTATTTCAGCGGGCCACCTTCTGCTATTATCCATTCGTGAATTCATTCTCTTTTGAGTGCTAAAGGTCGAATTTTTATCAATAATGTCATGTTGTTAAAGTACACATTTGACCCTTTTGTTTTCATTCTCATAATTGGCACATCCGGTGGCGACCAAGAACGACCTCCTTGACGCGTTGACCCGGACGCTGGTCGCCCGCCCGGCTGACCTGCGTTCGTCCCTGGGGATCTCCCAGCCCAGGTTCTCCCGGCTCGTCGCCGAAGCAGGAGAGGAGCTCGTCTGCCGAATGGGGCGTGGCCGGGCGACGCGCTACGCACGAACGCGCTCGGTGAGAGGGCTCGGCCACGAGGTGCCCCTCTTCCGCGTCTCGGAAGCCGGAGCGGCCGCCCCGTGTGGAACGCTCCACCTCCTGCGCGGAGGGCAGCACTGGCTCGAACAGGCGGAGGGCGGCCGGCTGTTCGCAGGCCTTCCCCCAGCGCTCTCCGACATGGCGCCGCAGGGATATCTCGGCCGGGGCTTCTCGGGACACTTCCCGGAGCTCGACCTTCCGCCAAACCTCTCCGACTGGTCGGACGACCATCGCCTCATCGCGCTGGCGCGGCGTGGCGAGGGGTGCGTGGGGGACCTGATCCTGGGCGACGAGTCGCTTGGCCGGTTCATCGCCTGGTCGCCTCTCGAGGCGGCTCGAGACGAGTATCCCCGTCGCGCCGAGCAGTCGGCCCGGGAGCCGGCCGGGTCGTCCGCTGGCGGGGAGCGGCCCAAGTTCGGGGCCTTCTCGCGCGGCCGCCACGTCCTCGTGAAGTTCACGCTGGGAGAGGGCTCGCCCGCGGAGCGCCGGTGGCGGGATCTCCTCTGGTGCGAGTGGAAGGCCCTCGAGACCGTGGCCGCCGCGGGCGTCCCCGCCGCGCGAGCCGAGTGGCTCGACGTCGGAGGCGCCCGCTTCCTGGAGGTCGACCGCTTCGATCGCATCGGGGCCAGGGGCCGTCGCGCGGTGCTCACGCTCGGCGCGCTCGACGATGAGTACTTCGGGGGGCGTGACAACTGGACGGCGGCGGCGGGGCGGCTCTCGGGAACCCGCCCGTTTCTCCTCTCCGTCACAGGCGCCCGGCAGCTGCGATGGCTCGACACCTTCGGACAGCTCATCGGCAACACCGACCGGCACGCCGGAAACGTCGCATTCCTCGTCGGGCCGGGGGAGGCCGTGCGCCTCGCGCCCGCTTACGACATGGTTCCGATGATCCTGGCGCCGTCGGGCGACACGCTGGCGGCCCGCGCGTTTCAGCCGGAAGCCCCCACCGGAAAGACCCTCGACGTCTGGCCCGACGCCGCGGCGTGGGCCGGGCGCTACTGGCACGACGTGGCGGCGAACGACTCGCTGGAGCCCGGCCTGCGCGCGTTCGCCAGGGGGGCGCTCGACGCGGTGGCCGCCCTGGCCACCCGCGTCACCCCTTCACCAGAGGCGAACGTTGGGGAATAGCCCGGGAACGTTCCTGCGCGCCGTCCTCCTCCCCTTCGCCTGAACGCGGCTCCTGCTCCTCTGGGTGGCCTGGTTTGGCGGGCAGATGTCCTCGAGCTGGCGCTACCCCTTCCCGGAGGCGTCCCGGCGGGGATGGGCCTTCCTGCCCGGAACGGCGCTCGACGCCTTCGGGCGATGGGACGCCCACTGGTACCTCGACCTCGCAGCGCGCGGCTATGAGCTGCGCGGACCGCTCTCGTCGGTGCAGTCGAACGTGGCCTTCTTTCCGCTCTACCCGTGGGCAGTGGGGGCCGTGCACGCGCTGCTGCCTTCGGCCTGGCGGGACGAGGGCTCGCTCTACCTCTGCGTGATCGCCGTGTCGAACGCGGCGGCGCTCCTCGGCCTCTGGCTGCTCTGGCGCCTCGCGCGCGAGGTGACCGGCGAAGACGACGTGGCGTCGCGGACCGTGCTCTACGCCATCCTCTTCCCCACCGGGTTCATCCTGTCGGCACCCTACCCAGAGGCGCTCTTCCTGCTCCTGCCGGTGGGCGTGCTCGTGGCCGTGCCGCTCGGCTGGCTGGCATTCACGCAGGGGGGACCCCGGAACCGGGGCGCGCTCCCCGCCTCTGCGCTGCCCGGGCTCGGCCTGGCCCTTCACGCCGGGCAGCTCTGGCGGATCACCGGCAACCCGCTGGCCCTCTTCCACGCGCAGTCGGCCTGTGGGCGCTCGCTCGCTCGTCCCGGTGCTCCTCTCCAGGGCCGATGCTGTCGTCCACCCGCTTCGCGGCGGTGATCTTCCCGGCCTTCCTGGCGCTGGCCATGCTGGCGAGGGGACCCCGGCTCGATCGGGCGTTCGTGATCACCTTCTCATTTGCCCAGGCCGTCCTCTTCCTCTTCTGGTCGCGTTTCTTCTGGGTTGCCTGATAAAGACCGGCACGGAGGCCTGAACGATGAACGACCCGCTGGGCGTACTCTCCACCTTCGAGCGCGGCGCCGGCCTCACCGGCCGCTTCTGGTCGCTGCCCAAGCTCGAGAAGATGGGGATGGGCCGCATCTCGCGGTTGCCCGTCTCGATCCGGGTGGTCCTCGAGTCGCTCGTGCGAAACCTCGACGGCGCGCGCGTCCACGAGAAGGACGTGCGGGCGCTGGCCGCCTGGCAGCCCCGCGCCGAGCGGACCGACGAGATCCCCTTCGTGGTCTCCCGCGTGCTGGCCCAGGACTTCACCGGCGTTCCACTCATCGTCGACCTCGCGGCCATGCGCGCCGCCATGGCCCGCGACGGAAAGCCAGCCGCCAAGGTCGAGCCGCTCGTGCCGGTGGACCTCGTCGTCGACCACTCGGTGCAGGTCGACGCCTGGGGTTCCGCCGACGCGTTGCGGAAGAACCTGGAGCTCGAGTTCGCTCGCAACAAGGAGCGCTACTCCTTCCTCAAGTGGGGAGCGCAGGCCTTCAAGCGGCTGCGCATCGTGCCGCCGGGAATTGGCATCTGCCACCAGGTGAACCTGGAATTCCTCGCCTCCGTCGCCACGGAGCGGGACGGCGCCTGGCTCTTCGACACCGTCATCGGCACAGACTCCCACACCACGATGGTGAACGGCATCGGCGTGGTCGGCTGGGGAGTGGGGGGCATCGAGGCCGAGGCGGCCATGCTGGGGCAGCCGACGTCCTTCCTGACCCCGGACGTGGTGGGCGTGAACGTCCACGGCCGGCTCCCGGAGGGCGCCACCGGCACCGATGTCGTCCTCGCGGTGACGGAGCTGCTCCGAAGGCGCAAGGTGGTCGGCAAGTTCGTCGAGTTCCACGGCGAGGGCGCGGCCAGCCTCCCCGCCACCGAGCGAGCCACCATCGCCAACATGGCGCCGGAGTACGGCGCGACCATGGGCTTCTTCCCGCCCGACGTTCACACCCTGCATTACCTGCTCGCCACCGGGCGCACCCGGGAGCAGGTGGCCGGCGTGCGGGCATACCTCGAGGCCCAGGGCGTGTTCGGCATGCCGCGCCAGGGCGAGCTCGACTTCAGCGAGGTGGTGAACCTGGACCTGTCCACCGTCGTGCCGGCGGTGGCGGGCCCCAAGCGGCCTCAGGACCGGATCCCCCTCACGCAGGTGAAGGAGCGCTTCACCGAGCTCTTCTCGAAGGCGGACGCGACCGGCTACGGAAGGCCGGCGGCCGATCTTTCGGGCCGCCACGCGGGAGACGGCGTGGAGGTCGGCCACGGCGACGTGGTCATCGCGGCCATCACCTCCTGCACCAACACGTCCAACCCGGCGGTCATGCTGGCGGCCGGACTGGTGGCGAGGAAGGCCCACGAGCGCGGCCTGCGTCCTCCACCCCACGTGAAGACGTCGCTCGCGCCCGGCAGCCGGGTGGTGACCCGGTACCTCGAGCGGACCGGGCTCCTTCCCCACCTCGACGCGCTCGGCTTCCAGGTGGTGGGGTACGGTTGCACCACCTGCATCGGAAACTCCGGCCCCATCGACGCGCGGCTCGAGGCGGTCATCGCCGAGAACGATCTGGTGACGGCCAGCGTCCTCTCCGGCAACCGCAACTTCGAGGCCAGGGTCCACGTGAGCGTGAAGGCCAACTTCCTCATGAGCCCGCCGCTCGTGGTGGCCTACGCGCTGGCGGGCACGGTGCTCCGCGACCTGGATCGGGAGCCCATCGGCAAGGATCGAGGGGGGCGCGCGGTCTTCCTGAAGGATCTCTGGCCGACGCAGGCCGAGGTCGCGGCGCTGCTCGAGACGGCCTCCGACCCCGACGAGTACCGCAAGAACTACTCGCGCTTCGACCAGAACCCCCAGTGGAACGAGATGACCGCCCCCGGCGGCGCGCTCTTCAAGTGGGACGCGCGGTCGACCTACGTGCAGGAGCCGCCCTACTTCATGACCCCTCCGCGCCTGCTCGGGGACGTGACGGGCGCCCGGGCGCTGGCCATCTTCGGCGACTCCATCACCACCGACCACATCAGCCCGGCCGGCTCGATCCAGGCCGACTCGCCGGCCGGCCGGTACCTCGTGTCACTGGGAGTACAGCAAGCCGACTTCAACAGCTACGGCTCGCGCCGCGGCAACGACCGGATCATGGTCCGCGGCACCTTCGCCAACGTCCGCATCAGGAATCTCATGACTCCCGGGCGCGAGGGAGGCGTGACCGCCGTGCAGCCCTCCGGAGAGATCGCCTCCATCTACGCCGCCGCCGTCGGATACGAGACGCGCGCCATTCCACTGGTGGTGATCGCGGGGCACGAGTACGGCACCGGAAGCTCCCGCGACTGGGCGGCCAAGGGAACGATGCTGCTCGGGGTCCGGGCGGTGGTGGCCCGGTCCTTCGAGCGGATCCACCGCGCCAACCTGGTGGGCATGGGGGTGCTCCCGCTCCAGTTCCCCGACGGCGTCTCGGCGGAGACGCTCGGGCTCGACGGGACCGAGACCTTCGACGCGGTGGGGATCGCGAAGCTCGCGCCGCGGATGACGGCGACGCTGGTGGTGCGCCGCAAGGACGGGAGCGAGGTCCGCCAGCCGGTGACGGTCCGGCTCGATACGCCGGTGGAGATCGAATACCTGAAGGCGGGCGGCATCTTGCCTTACATGCTGGCGCGGGCAGAATCCGCCGCATGAGCCTCTTCGACATCCTCTCGGTGGCAGCACTGGCCGCCTCCTTGGTCCTGCTCTTCGACGCCGGCGCGCGGGTTCCGGCCTTCGCGATCCTGCTCGCGTCGGGGTACGCGTGGACGAGGACGCAGGCGAAGCCGGGGGGGACGGCGGCGACCGCGGCAGTGCTGGCGGGGGCGATCCAGATCCTGCGGGGGTTCAGGATCGTTTGACGTTGCTTCGGGCGCCGCGGGCTACACGCCCTTCAGGCGGATGACCTTGCCCTTGAGTCGAGCCACTATCTCGATCTCTCCGCCCAGCGCCTCGACGTAGCGACGGACGGTGGAGATGAGGTGGTCCTTCCGCCGCTCGGCGCGGGAGAGCTCTCCCTGGTGCATCCTGGCCTTCCTGGCGAGTTGCACCTGGGTCTTGCCGGCGAGCCTGCGGAGCTCCGCGAGTTCCATGCGGAGGGTCTCGCGGCGAGCGTAACGCTCCGCGTCGGCGATCTCCTCGGGGGTGAAGAGGCGCGCCTGGAGGTCCTTCCATGGTCCGAACCCGGGCGTCACCTCCGGTCCTCCCGGGTCAGCCTTTCCAGGTGGGCGATCCAGATCGTTTCGGCGCGAGCGATCGCTCGGCGATGGAAACTGGCCTCCGTTGCCTCGTTTCCTCCGGGAAGAATCAAGGCTTCCCTTCGCGGGTCGAAGGCGTGGAGGACGCGCAGCGGACTCGCGCCGCTCCCCGGGCGCAGTTCCCGGAGCGGGAACCTCGAGCCTCGCAGTGCGCTCGAGCGTGGATCGCCGAGGGGGAAGCCGTTCATCGCGAGCCGGGCCCCCACGCGATTGACTGCTCTCCGATCGGGTAGGTCGAGAGACTCGAGCCATGCTGCGAACTCCTCGGACTGCTGGACGACCGTCACGGCAGCCCGCCCAGAGAAAGCGGAGCCGCCATTCCATATATACGCTCCAGCGTATACCGCATCCACGTCGGCGGGGGACTCGCATACGCCCCACCGGGCATCTCCCGTGCCCTCGCGGACCCGCGACGCGCCTCGCCTCGTCCACGGGAGACGACCCCCGACCATGCGAAAGGTCCGCCCCGCGGACCTCCCCACCCCATCAGCCCCTTGCACCGCGTCTTCCGTGGATTAGCTTCCACGGGCTCGTGCCCAGCAAGAACCGCCTCACCGCCGTCCGCCACCTCCTTCCCTTGCTCAGGATGGAGTGGCCCGCCCTCGCCGGCGCCACCGCGCTGCTGCTGCTCGGCTCGGCGGCCGCCCTCGCCTATCCCCAGGGCATCCGCATCATCGTCGACGGCGCGCTCGAGAACCGCGACGTCGGTCGGATCCGCTTCGCCGCGCTCCTCATGGGAGCCCTGGCGGTGGTGCAGGGGCTCGCCGTGGGCGGCCGGGCCTACCTCTTCGGCCTGGCCGGCGAACGGGGCGTGAAGCGGGTCCGCGAGCAGCTCTTCGACTCGCTGGTCGTGCAGGAGGTGGCCTTCTTCGACGGGCAGCGAACCGGCGACCTCACCTCGCGGCTCGCGTCGGACACCGCCTCGCTCCAGGGTCTGCTCTCGTCCCAGCTATCCATGGCGCTGCGAAACGGCGTCCAGGTCGTGGGCGGGCTCGTGCTGCTCGTCATCACGTCGGCCAAGCTCACCGCGGTCATGCTGCTCGTCGTGCCGGCGGTGGCCATCGGCGCGGTCTTCTACGGCCGGAAGGTCCGGGCCCTGTCGAAGAAGTATCAGGACGCGCTCGCCGACGCCGGCCACGCCGCCGAGGAGTCGCTCTCGGCCATCCGCACCGTCCGTTCATTCGCCGCCGAGCCGGCCGAGCAGGCCCGCTACGCCGGCGCCATCGAGGCGAGCTTCCAGCTGGCCCGGACCCGCGCGGCGGCGGCCTCGATCTTCATGGGCGCGGCGGCGGCGGGGATCTACGTGGCGATCGCGGTCGTGCTTGGATACGGCGGCTCGCTCGTGGCCGGGGGGGAGATGACCGCGGGCGCCCTCACCGCCTTCCTCGTCTACACGCTGCTCATCGCCATGGGCCTGGGCACGCTGGCCGACATCTGGGCCGAGGCGATGAAGGGGCTGGGCGCGGCCGAGCGGGTCTTCGACCTCACCGAGCGCAAGCCGGAGATGCCCGTGTCGGGCGGCCGACGCCTCGATCGCGTCACCGGACGTCTGGCCTACGAGCAGGTCCGCTTCCGCTACCCCACCCGCCCCGACGTGGAGGTGCTCCAGGGGATCGACCTCGCGGTGGAGCCGGGGCAGGTGGTGGCGCTCGTCGGTCCGTCGGGCGGAGGGAAGTCCACCATGGGTGCGATGCTCTCCCGGCTCTACGACCCGACCGCCGGGCGCCTGACGCTGGACGGCGTGGACATCCGCGACCTCGACCCGGCCTGGCTGCGGCGCCTCGTGGGCGTGGTCTCGCAGGAGCCGGTGCTCTTCTCGACCACCATCGCCGAGAACGTCCGGTACGGGCGCCCGGAGGCCACCGACGCGGACGTTCGCGACGCGCTCCGGGCCGCGAACGCCGAGACCTTCGTCGCCGCCTTTCCCGACGGGCTCGCGACTCGCGTCGGCGAGCGCGGGCAGCAGCTCTCCGGCGGACAGAAGCAGCGCATCGCCATTGCCCGGGCGCTCCTCAAGGATCCGCGCATCCTGCTCCTCGACGAGGCCACCAGCGCGCTCGACGCCGAGTCGGAAGCGCTGGTGCAGGACGCGCTCACGAAGCTCATGCGGGGACGGACGTCGGTGGTGATCGCGCACCGGCTCTCGACCGTCATCGGGGCCGATCGGGTGGTGGTGATCGACGGCGGCCAGGTGGTCGAGACGGGGCCGCACGCCGAGTTGATGGCGCGCGGGGGGGCGTACGCGAGGCTGGTGGAGAAGCAGTTGCTGCGGGGGTGAGGCGCATGATCGTGACCGTGATGATCGCGTCCTCGATGGCGTAGACGACCCGGTCGCTCCCCTGTCGGATCGGAACCCCGTCCTCACCGGAGAGCTTCTGGGAAACAGGGGCCCGGGATCGGTCGCAAGCGCCTGGATCCGGAGGACGATGAGCCGCCGGACCCTCGCCGGCATCCTCGGTCAGCGCCTGGCGCGCAGCTTCAACCTGGCGCCGACGGCATTCAGCGAGAGCTTCCGCTCGGGCTTGCGCGCCTCGACCCGTTCGAGGTCCCGGGCTTCCATGGCCAGCGCCTGGCGAAGGGCGTCGCCGATCACCTCGGAGATGGTGCAGTCGGTGGCCTTCGACCTGAGGCGGAGCGCCCGGTGCAACCGCGCGTCCAGGTACACCGTGGTTCGCTTCCGCATCGGCATGAGGAGCAGCCTGGACTACTGGGGGGCCGGCGTCAAAGCGCGGGGGGCGCGGCGACCGGGATTGACATGCTCTGCTCCGAAACCTGCCGGACGAGGTGCACCGGAAACTGCGAATCCGCGCTGCCCGCGAGGGGGTCACCCTCTCCGGGCTCCTGGCCCGCGAGGCTCGGCGGCTGTCGGAGCAGCCCAGCCTGGAGGAGCTGCGGGAGCGGCTCCTGTCCCGCCGCCACCCTCGCCTGTCCATCTCTCCCGCCCAGGTCATCCGCGAGGAGCGCGACGGGCGATGATCGTGACCGACGCCTCGGTGGTCGTCGAGCTCCTGCTGAGAACGGAGGCCTCTGCGCGGATCGCGGACCGGCTTCTCGACCCGGAGGAGACGCTGCACGCGCCCCACCTTCTCGACGTGGAGGTGGCCCGGGCATTGCGCCGCTATGCGCTGGCGGGAGACATCACGCCCCGGATCGGCGAGCAGGGGCTGGCCGACCTCCTCGACCTGCCCATCGTGCACCACCCGCACACCCTCTTGATCCCCGGATCTGGGAGCTTCGCCGGTCCATCTCGGCGTACGACGCCGCGTACGTGGCGCTTGCCGAGGTGCTGGGGGCGCCGCTGCTGACGCGCGACGCACGCCTGGGTCGGTCGCATGGCCATCGGGCCCGCATCGAGCTGATCTAGCGGCGTGATTCGCCGGCGGCGCAAGGTGCCCGGACCTGGTCGGCCTGGACATCCCCCGGCCGATCCGGTTGCTGGCAGGGGACATTGACCTCCGGGGCCGGGGCGCCTGTCAGACGGCCGTGCGAGCATCTGAACGCATGCGCAGGTCGGTCCATCGGTCGAACGAGACGCGCTCGTCACTATCCGTGATACTCGAGGAGTTGTCGGCTCGAGTCGATGACGTCGGCGGGCTGGCGGGTCTCCCCCGCGGCGAGGCGTCACTCCTGGTTGATGGGCTGCTTGCGCGCTTGGCCCGGGGGCGCGGGGCGGTGGATGTCGCGGTCGGAGAGAGGCTCGAGCAGCTGGCGCAGGGGGAGCGATTGCTGCGGCTGGGGTACGCGAAGCTCTCCGACTACGGGCGCGAGGTGCTCGGCGTGGCGGGGCGGACGACGCAGGCCATGGCACGGCTGTCCAGGGAACTGAGGGCGAGGCCGCTGCTCGCCGCGGCGGTGCGGCGGGGCGAGGTCACGCCGCGGAAGGCCGAGATGGTGCTGGGGGTGGCCTTCGGGCGGGACGAGGCGATCTGGGTGGCGCGGGCCCGAGAGTACACTGTACGTGAACTGGCGGCGGGGGCAGAAGCCGCGGGCTGTGGTGCGAAGGGCGATGAAGCCTGGGAACGGGTGATCGTCGCTGCCTCCCCGGAGACGGTGGAGCGCGTCGAGGAGGCCCTGGAACTCGCCGGACGGCTGCTCGGCCCCACCTCGCAGCGCTGGGAGCGGCTCGAGGTGGTGTGCCAGGAGTTCCTGGGCGCGTACCGGGGGTCGGGGCGGGAAGAGCGGGCGCGGGGGGACGCGGCGATCGACTCCCTGAAGGAGGCGCTCGAGCGGGAGACCCGGAGGTGGGCGGCGCTCGACGATGTCGAGCCGGTGGAGGCGCCGGAGGTCGGCGACGAGAGCGCGCCCGGGGTCATCGACGCGAGGCTGCGGGAGCTGGCGGCGATGCGCGGGCGATGGGACGACCTGGTCGGGCAACTGGCGGACGTGATTCAGCGGTGTGCGCTGTGGAAGGAGCTCGGCTTCGCGAATTTCGAGCACTACTGCACGGAGAGGCTCGGGCTCGCGCCGCGGACGGTGGAGCAGCGGGCCTGGCTGGAGCGGCGGCTCCAAGCGATGCCAGGTCTTCGCGAGGCCATGCGGTCGGGGCGAATCAGCTACGAGAAAGCTCGCATCGTTGCCGGGGTGGCCGACGGGGACACGGTCGAGGCCTGGATCGCCCACGCCGAGAAGGCCACCTGCATCGCGCTGCACCGGGAGGTGTCGAATCACGAGGTGAGGCAGACATGTGCGCGGGGCGAGGTGTCTCTCAGGGTGCCGCGGCACGTCTCCTTCCTCCTCGAGGAAGCGTTCTGGGCGGCGCGGCGGGCTGCGGGGGAGCCTCTGACGGCGGAAGAGTGCCTCTTCTGGGTGGCGGATCACTTCATCACCACCTGGGAATGCGCGCCGGAGGCGAGGGGCGCTCCGGAGCGGCGGATCATCGAGCGCGACCGGGGGTTCTGCCAGGTGCCGGGGTGCAGCCGGGCGGCCGGACACCTGCACCACGTCGTTTACCGATCTCAGGGCGGCAGCGACGAGCCGGGCAATCTGGTCTCGATCTGCGTTGCTCATCACCTTCGCGGCATTCACCGTGGCTGGGTCCGCGTGTGGGGGCGAGCGCCGGACGAGCTGCGTTGGGAGCTGGGAGAGGTGCGGGAGGAGACAGCCTGCGAGCAGCCCGCCTGACTGTCAGACCCCTGATCCATTCTGAAGTCTGCCGGTGTCGGCCTTCCGGGCGCCGCCGGGCATTCCCTTCAGGAGGTCCGTCGACATGGCAGTGAAGGTCATGGTGGCACCCGCGATCGTCGCCCGCGCGGAAGCGCCACCGGTGAGAAAGCTCCGGGACCCGCTGGCTCCCCCCAGGGCCAAGCGGCGCAAGTCGTCCGTGTACGACGCCGACGGGCACGAGGTCCTGATCACGCTGATGTGCCTCAAGTGCCACCAGATGCGCCCGCTCTCCCAGTTCGGGCTGCGCCGCATGGCCGACAGCTCCATTCGCAACCAGCCCTGGTGCCGCGGATGCCGGTCCGGCGCAGGCGCCGAGAAGCCCCGCCGCCGCGAGCAGGAGGAAGCGACCGGGGAGATCGATCCGGTGTCGACTTCTGAATCGGTCGCGGAGGCCGCGCCCGGGCCGCAGCCTCCGCTCGACGCCGGACGGGTCTCGGCGCAGATCGCCGCTGCTCTGGCCGGGGGCTGGCGTCGGTGACTTGATGGATTCCCGGGTCACCCGGGGATGAAGTGTGCTCGAGAGAGCTGGGGTCGCCCGCGATATCGCGAGGCGGCCCCTTTTTTCGTGCGCCCCGATCGGGCTTTCTCGACTCGACGACACCACTTTTCATCCACGTTTGACCGCAATCAAACGCTTTCACCGTCAGTTGGGGGGCTTGACGATCTGCGTTGTGAGTTGAAACGGATCGGGTACCATTCGCCGACTCTTCGAGCGCGATCGCAGGTTCCAGTCCAACTTTCAGCGGCAGGAGTTCCCACATGGCCCAGAGCAATCTCAAGGCGAAGCTCCTCGAGAAGATCGAGGCGCACCGCCCCCGGACCACGAAGCTCAACAAGGAGTTCGGAAACGTCGTCATCGACAAGGTGAACATTGGTCAGTGCATCGGCGGTGCTCGCGATGTCCGCAGCCTCGTCACCGACATCTCCTACCTCGACCCGTTCGAGGGCATCCGCTTCCGCGGCAAGACCATCCCCGAGACCTTCGCCGCGCTGCCCAAGGTCCCTGGCAAGGAGCAGCCGTTCGTCGAAGGGTTCTTCTGGTTCCTGCTGACCGGCGAGGTCCCGACCATGGCGCAGACCCAGGAGGTCGTGGAGGACTGGCGCGCCCGCGCCCAGATCCCCAAGTACGTGAAGGACGTGCTGCGCGCGATGCCTCGCGACTCGCACCCCATGACGATGCTCTCGACCGCGGTGCTGACCATGCAGCGCGACTCGATCTTCGCCAAGAAGTACGGCGAGGGCGGCCTCAAGAAGAACGACATGTGGGAACCGATGTACGAGGACTCGATGAACCTGCTGGCGAAGCTGCCGGCCATCGCCGCGTACATCTATCGAATGAAGTACAAGGGAGACACCTTCATCGCCGCCGACCCGAAGCTCGACTGGGGCGGGAACTTCGCGCACATGATGGGCGTGCCGGCCCCGTACGACGAGGTGGCGCGCATGTACTTCATCCTCCACTCGGATCACGAGTCGGGGAACGTCTCGGCGCACACCACGCACCTGGTGGCCTCGGCTCTGTCCGATGCGTACTACTCGTTCTCGGCTGGCCTGAACGGCCTGGCCGGCCCGCTGCACGGCCTCGCGAACCAGGAAGTGCTCGGCTGGATCATGAACGTGATGAAGAAGCTCAACAACAAGGTGCCCACCAAGG
>Ga0315276_10004628_pt1 | contig 12646 bp, 8 predicted proteins | sample YL17G05_0_MG_FD_204542 | JGI IMG/M metagenome (GOLD analysis project Ga0315276, IMG submission 204542) | Sediment microbial communities from Yellowstone Lake, YNP, Wyoming, USA - YL17G05_0 | ecosystem: Environmental > Aquatic > Freshwater > Lake > Sediment | place: USA: Wyoming | collected... | reverse complement strand
TCTTGAAGTCGAACCGGGTGCCGACCTCGCGGCGGGCCTGATCGAGAGCGTTCGCGACTTCGACCATGTCGACCTCTGAGACCACATCGAAGGAGAAGCTGTCCTTTGCCATGTGTGAATCCTAACTCGAAGGCCCCCGCGTCAACCCCCGCGTTTTCAGGGAAAGGCGTCTGGCGACGTTCGCCGCCTGCAGCGGGAGCCTGGGTGCGCGTCCGAACGTGGCGTTCGCACTGAGCGTCGCCACCACCGGGTTGGGCCAGCGGTCCCTAAGTCCTCTGGCGAACTCCGCCAGATGCACCGGCGAGGGGAGCGGATCCAGGAGCACCCCCTTCGACGGGGGCGATGCCCGGTCCCACTCGTCGAGGACCGCTCGGATCAGCCAGCGAGGCGGATCGATGCCTTCCGCAGGTGTTGCGTCGACTCGGGCGCCGAGCAACTTGCCAGCCAGCGCGATGGTCGCGCAAACCCAGTCGCGGGTTCGCGAGTCGGCCGTCAAACAGACTTCCCAGTCGAAGTCGTCGACCCTGTTCTCGGTGGCGACCGCGACGTCGCACAGCCAAGTGGGTCGCCAGCCTCCGTGCTTCAGGAAGTGGAGCGCGAGGGTTCTAAGCCTGTCCTCCTCCGAGAGCACGCGCACCTCGACGGCACCGCAGCGGACCACTCGGGATCTCTCGAACGCATCCTCGAGCGGTACGCTCTTGAGTTCCTCCGTATTGCCGATATCCGCGTAGGCGCCCTCGGGGTAGCGGGAGAGCTCCGCCTCGGCCCGCGCCCGGTCTTCGGGCCTCACCCATAGGTCGATGTCTCCGAACGGACGTAGGGCTCGTTCGGGGTACATGGATGCGGCGTCCCATCCTTTGTGCAGCAGCGCCTCTATCCCGGCGGACGAAAGCGCGGAGACGACGACCTGGATGTTGGCTTCGTGCATCTTCGCGTGGAGGGCGTGGAGTTTGTAGGACTCCCTCAACCGCTGCCCGACATCGGTCTGCGCCAGGTGCGTGTCGCGTCGGATCCGCCACCAGGCCAGCGCGGGACCCCCGGAAGCCATCAACCGCTCTTCCACGACGACCAGGTCGCTCTCGGTGAAGTCGACGGCAGGCGGGTCGATGCGCCAGGATCCCGCGAGGATCCGCGCGATCTTCACGCCGCTCAAGCGCTCTCCGCCTCCGACAGCAGCGAGGCAGCTACTTCGGAAGCCTCTCCACGCTTGCCTTTCAGGACGACTGCCCCGCCCAGCGCCGCCCGAAGGGTCGACAGCGCTGTCTCGGGCGCCCGCCTGGCGGAAACCGTGTTCGCCAGCATCGCGAGAGCCCCTTCGGCCGGCGAGAGCTTCCGCGGGCGCCAGTTCGCTCCGTCCTTGTACTCGCTGGCAACGACCAGTCCGATGCGTAGGGGCTTGGAACCCTTCTTCCCGCCGAACGCCTCGGCCTCGTGGTCGGTTCCTTCATATGAGCCCGGTACGCGTATCGACATCGGAGCGTGGAAGGGATGCACGCGACCCTGGGCGTCGATCACGGCGTATTCGTCCGAGTAGTAGGAGGCTCCCGCCTTGACCAGTTCCGCGACGAGTGTGGACTTCCCGCTGAAGCTTCGGCCGGGGATGACTATCGCCTTGCCCTTCCACCCGACGACACCCGCGTGGACGAACACCCGGCGGGGCGCATGCTCGGCCACGGTCGCCCGCAGCATCGATTCCAGCGCCTCCAGAACGGGCTCGAATTCCCGATGCCTGGCGACTCTCACCCATCCGTCATAGAGGACCCAGAGCCTGCGAGCCCCCTTCCTGTCGCCTGGGCCGCCGGCGACGAGCGAGTACAGGTGCGGCACCGTCTGCACGGTGGAGGGCTTCCACCCGGGAGGCAGGACCTCTTCGAGCCTGGGCATCACGCTCGGGTCGGTGGTTCGCAGGCCGATGCGCACGCCGAAGGACGTGAATGAGGATCCCGCCGCCCAGCCTAGGCGGTCCAATCGCTTCATTCAGGTGGAGCTTGCGCGCAGCGTGGGAAGTCGCTCGTCCATCAGCTTTCTCGGGTCGGAAGTGCGTGCCTATTCTAGGTGAGCCCAGCACGAGGCCGTTGACCTAGTTCGAAAGTGCTATTCGGATCTGGGAGCGGGGGTTTCTCAAAGAACCCGACCCTGCTTGCCCGATTGGATCCGCCTTCATAGGTACACTGGGGCGACCCGAAACTTGAGGGCAGGGAGGGCTTCCGTGGGTTCGATAAGGTCCAGGCTCGGCCGCTTGATCAGCGTGTTCGCGGTTACGACGGTCGCGATGGGAACGGTGATCGTCGCCGCACCTCAGGCTCAAGCGGGGGTGGGACCCTTCACCCTCAAAGCACTCAGCTGGTATGACATCGGGCTGGACAGCAACGATGTCACCGCCGGACCGAATGTCTACGAGATTGGGATCCGGGCCTGCAACACCGGGACGACCACGGCCACGACCGTCACCGCTACCTGGGCTTGGACCAACGTCGGCCGAGACAGGACCGGGGTCGCCCTCGCCACCTCCTACGTGGATATCCAAACGGGGACGTCGGCGACGCAGGTCACCCACTATCTCGCGGCGGGGGCGTGTTTCGACTTCTACTTCAACTTGGAGATCGTCCGAGATGCCGCCGCGTACAAGACGACGCGTAACTTCACGGTAACGGTCGAAGACACCATCGTGGGTGAGGTATCGTCGGCGTCGCTCTCCAACCGCATCGCCATCATGGACATCCAGTCGCAGGCCCGGAACTACGTTTTCGGGACCCATTGCGACGGCCAGCCCGACGGGACGAAGGACTGCGGCGTCTACGGGCCGTGGAACGTCGGCACGGGGAGTTGGGATCCCGCCCCCACGGCCGTTCTGGTTGGAGGCACCTACACCTACACCCTGATCTCGACGACCGCGACGGCTGGATATGGCTCCTACTCCACGATGCTCAACTTCCCGCGCGGGATCTTTCAGATCCAGAGCGTGACCCAGGCGTACAAGACCTTCCCCGCCACCCCCAATGCGTACTGCTGCCGGGACATCCCTCCCAACGTTAACGGCACGGTCACGCGATTGTGGAACAACGCCTGCAACTGGCAGTACGACGCGACCGATCCCGTCGCTGACGACTGCACCACGGGTGCGGAGAAGCTCGACAAGTCGGGGAACACCACGGTGACGACGTTCGTCATCAAGATCCTTGCCGCGGGAACTTCCTCGATCACGGGGCTTGTGTGGGACGGTTCAGGTGCGTCCTGGCACTACAACGCCGACTACGGAACACAGGTGATCTCTATCACCGCCACGAAGCCGACAGCGGTGAGTTTCGGGTCTGCGAGTGCGATCCGGGCCCGGAGTGGGAACGTCGTCGAGTGGGACACCGCCAGCGAGACCGACAACCTCGGGTTCAACGTGTACGCGACCGAGGGCGATCAGAAGGTCAAGCTCAACGAGGGCCTGATCGCGGGCTCGGCCCTTTCGACTGGAGATGCCGGTGTCGGCGTCGGTCGGTCGTACAGATGGGTCGTGCCGGCCTCAAGGACCTCGCCGTCTGACGAGTATTGGATAGAAGCCGTCGATCTCAACGGTGACAGCACGTGGCACGGACCTGTGAAGGTCAGCGGCTCTTCTTCTGCGGCCGTCAGTCGCTCCTCGGCACCGCTGTCTTCTCTCGCCGATGGTTCCGGACGCTCGTTCTCCGAGCCGCGGGTGTCCTCGGGGGCGGCCGTGATCCCAGCGGCTGCAGCGAGCCTCGCCGGCTCCCCTGCCGTCAAGATCGGGATCAGCCACGAGGGCTGGTACCGCGTTCCACTCTCGGATGTCGCGTCAGCGGGGCTCACCGTCGGGGATCCGAACGGATTGCGCCTCTACGCCGAGGGCGTCGAGCAGCCGATCGAGATTCGAGACGGAGCGGTCGAGTTCTATGGCCTCGGTCTCGATACCCCGTCGACCGACACGCGTGTCTATTGGCTGACCAACGGTTCGCCGGGTGGCGCCAGGATAGTCACCCAGTCTCCTTCGGCCGGCCCGGCCGGCCCCGGTTCCTATGCCGAAACCGTCGCGAGACAAGACCGCAACATCTACTTCTCCTCGCTGGTCAACGGAGATGCCGGGAACTTCTTCGGCGCCCCGGTGCTGGCCTCCGGGGTGGATCAGACCATCACGGCTGATGCGTTGGCGAGTGCAGCAGGCGCGACGCTGCAGGTGAACCTGCAGGGCGTGTCGGCAGGGCCTCACTCCGTGGGGGTGAAGCTCAACGGGAACACCCTCGGAGTCGTCACATTCACCGACAAGGGGCACGGGTCGGCCACGTTCCCGGCCAGCGGTTTGGTCGACGGCGACAACGTTGTGAGGCTTGCCTCAAGCGGGACCCCCGACGTGAGCCTCGTTGACTCGCTGAGACTGACCTACCAGAGGATCCTTCGCGCCCGTAGCGGTTCTCTCCGGTTCACGGCCGCCGGCGGCACATCTTCGACCATCCACGGCTTCGGCTCGGACGGCGTGAGGGTGGTGGACGTCACGGATCCGCGGAACCCCGCGGAACTCACCACGACGACCGCGTCGGACGGTGGGGGAGGTTTCGACGCCACGGTGACTGCGGCAGGTTCGGGACAGCGCACCCTCTTCGCCTTCGGGTCTCCTCGTTCGCCCGACTCGCTTCAGCTGAACAAGCCCTCCAGTCTCCGCATCGCGTCGAACCGGCCTGGCATGATCATCGTCGCCCCGCCGTCGCTCATGGCGTCGATGCTTCCGCTCGCCGCGTATCACAACGCTCACGGGCTGAGGACTCGGATCGTCGATGTCACGGATGTGTACGACGAGTTCGGCGCTGGCGAGAAGAGCCCTCAGGCTCTGAAGAACTTCCTCACCTCCACGTATCGGTCGCTTGGCCGCGCGCCGAGGTACGTGCTGCTGGCGGGCGACGGCAGTCTCGACCCTCGCGGCTACATGGGACCAGCGGGTAAGGCAGCCGACCTGCTGCCGACGAAGACGGTCGACACCGAGTTCATGGAAACGGTGAGCGACACGTGGTTCGCGGATGTGAACGGCGATCTGCGCCCTGACTTCTCACTCGGGCGATTCCCGGTTCGGACTCCGGCCGAGGCCGATGCGCTGGTTGCCAAGACGATCGCCTACGGATCGTCCGCGCCGCGCAGGTCCGTGGTGGTTGCCACCGACGTGAACGATTCGTTCGACTTCTCGGCCGCGGGCCGCTCGGTCGCGCGGTTCGCGCCGTCGGGATGGGGCGTAACCTCCGTGGAGGGGGCGAGCCCCACAGCCCGGACCGACCTGCTGTCGGCGATAGACGCGGGTCCATCCGTCATCAACTACATCGGACACGGGAACGTCGATCTCTGGCGCGGCGGCCTCCTCACCTCGGCCGATGCCCCGGATCTCACGAACGCCTCGCACCCGGCGTTCTTCGTGGCCACCACATGTTTGAACGGCTACTTCCAAGACCCGAACCTCGACAGTCTGAGCGAGGCGATGCTGAAGGCGCCCGGCGGAGCGGTGGTCGCCTGGTCTTCCACTGGGATGACCTACCCAAGTCCGCAGGTGAAACTGAATCAAGCGCTCTACAAGGCGCTATCCTCGGCAAGGAACCCCTCTATCGGGAGTGCAACGGTGGATGCGTCACGTTCGACAAGCGATCAGGATGTGCTGAAGACTTGGACCCTTCTGGGCGACCCGGCGGTGGTGCTGCGGTGACGTTTCGCCCCCTGGCTCGGCGAGACGGTCTCGCGGTCGAGGAACTCGATGGGGAGTTGCTCATCTACGATCTCGATACGGACAAGGCCCACTGCCTCAACGGCGAGGCGGCCGAGGTTTGGAAGCTCTGCGATGGCAGCCGTTCGGTGGGGGACATCTCGTCGGCAGTGGATCCTGAGGCGCCGCGGGAATTCGCCGAGGACGTGGTGCTTCACGCCCTGACGGAGCTGAGCAAGCGGAAGCTGCTCGTCGGCGAGTTGCCCGAGGGTGTGACGGGTGTGAGCCGGCGCGACCTTTTCAGGAAGCTCGCGGTGGTCGGAGCGGTGGGCCTAGCCATTCCCGTCGTGAAGTCCATAGTCGCTCCCACGGCGGCCCAGGCCGCCACGTGCCTTCCGCCCGGCGCCGGGTGCTCGGCTTCGGCGCAGTGCTGCTCGGGCGTCTGCTCGGGCGTCTTTTGTCTGTAGCGGCCGAACCCTCGAGTCCTCGGTTGGAGTCCCAGGCCCAGCCCGGCGCACTGTTGCTATCCTGAGCACGCGGTGGGATGCCCGAGCGGCCAAAGGGAGCGGTCTGTAAAATCGCCGGCGAAGCCTACGAAGGTTCGAATCCTTCTCCCACCACCACCAAGGGGTGTTCTCAAAAAGAACACCCGAGTCATCTCAAAACCCTCTCTTAACGACCCCCACATGATGAAGGTGACTCCTCAGCGGGTCATCCAGATCGTGGCTGCCTACGAAGACTTCCCGGGGCCGGAGGTTGAGTTGGCCTCCGGGCGAGTGTGGAACACCGCTGATGTCAAGGAGTGGATGACGCGGCACAAGAGTCGACGACCAGGACGCCCCAAGAAGACGAAGATCGACTAGGCCGGACTACCCGGGAACCAAGATCAGGTCGGCCCCCGACGACGCGAGGTCCAGCGAATCCCGACTTCACTTCTTCCGTTGCCGGGAGTACGTTTACCACACCGCCCGAACCTACGCAGCGGAAAGAAGGCAATTCTAGAGTGCCGAAATGGGGGCGAGAGAATGGCCGTTTGGCTCGTGCATGTCCGAGGGGGAAGCAGCTATGAAGTCATGGCAGACAGGATCCGACACGGCTCGGGATCGGATGTCGAGTTCTGGAACGAGGGCAATCCAGCTGTCCTTGTCGGTGTCGCGATCGCCTCGGAGGGGTTGTTGGTGACGATGAAGGGGGCGTCTAGCGGCGTGACATCGGCGGGGGCGTAGCGCACGGTGCGGTCAGAAACTGATCGCCCGGCTTCGTGTTCCGCATCGAGCAAGAGCGTGCCGCGCCTGAGCGGGTGTGTCAGGTGTTCGCTTGCGGCCCGCCGATCCCCTGAGCGTCGTGGCCGCGGGCCCGGTCGATGTCGGGGGACTCCGCGAACCGCAGTTGGACCTCGGCCTCGAGCCTACGCAGCTCCTCCTCTACGGCTGGGCGGTGTTGCGGGAGGACTTCTCGATGAAGGTCCTCGAGGTGCTTGCGCAGCGCACGGACGACCTGGATCGAATCGCCTCCGTACTGGCGGATCTCGGTCAGACCGAGCATGAGGTAGTCCTCCCAGCCTGGCACCGCGAGCAACAGGCGGATCTCGCCCTTGCCGTCGCGCAGCCGAGCCGGCACCCTGAGCTCCGTCTTGCCGATGCTGCGAAGGAGATCCGCGATACGGGCAAGGAGTTGCACCGCGGTACTGGGGTCGTTGATGGCGGGTGAGAGTGCCCGGGTCGAGATGTCGACCATGATGCGCAGCGCGAAGGCCGGATCTTGATCGATCGTCCGCTCGAACCCGATCGCGACCATGCCCTGGATGGAAGCGGCCGCATCTGCGGTCTGCTCGCTGCTGCCGTGGATCTCGGCGATAGTGTCGCCCTCGGCAACGAAGTCTCCGACCGCCAGAGGGAGGACCACGACACACCCGCGGGAGGCCGCCCATGAGACCAGGCCCGCCTCATCGACGGCCTGGATGACCCCCGGCGAGACCGAAGGGACGATGGATGACGGCTCGGAGGTCGGCAGAGCTACGTCTGCAGCCTGGTTGGGCGGTTCCCGGAAGGCCGAAGATTCCGCCACGATCTTCTTCGCGGCCTCGGCCGTCATCTCGGCAACGCTGACAGGGCGCAGGCGGTGGATGAAGTGGTCGAGGAACAACAGGAAGACGAGGATGCTCGCGACCTGGGCGAAGCCGGCAACGATCACGCCGACGTTGGGAACCTGCTCGGGCGTGATCCGGCGCAGTTCCGCGAACGTGAACATGAAGGTACCGGTCAGTACGGCCAAGACGGTCTTGAGCATCGGGTCCCTGTACCAGAGCCGCAAGGAACGGGGCGTGAGGTTGGCCATGGAGATCTGCACGACCAGGACGCTCACCGTGATGACGAATCCGATCAGACTGACAGATGCGCCGGCGAGGATCGAGAGGAAGGTGCTCGCGGTGTCTGCCGAGAACTGCCAGACCTCCGGCAGGGTCACTCGGTGCTCGATGCCGTCGATGATGACGGCAAGCAGAGTCGCGGCGAGGACGCCGACGAGCGGCGCGATCCACAGGCTGCCCTTGATGTACTGACGACGGCGGAAGCGTGTGGACCAGCTCATCTGCGCTCCGGTCGCAGAAGGATGTAGGCGCTGAGGACCAGGATCCAGATCGGCAGGAGGAGCGTCAGCCAACCGGAAAGCGAAACCCCGAAGAGCAAGATCAATCCCGCCGCATATCCGGATACCACGAGCCAACGGGGGACGAACTTGGTGCGCATCCCGATACTTGCTGTGGTGAGGACGAACACGGCACCCATCCGCATGGCGTAGACGTTGAGCAGCGTGAAGGTGACGCGATGTCCCAGGCTCCACACCTCCGGGGACTGAGCCTCCGACAGCCCGGCCCCCGTGATCAGCCCACCGGCCACGGCGGCTCCAACGAACAGCATCCCGACGAATAGGAGCCCGCTGCCGAGGAAGACCGTCGCGAAGAGGCGATCCTCGTGTTCACCTACCCGGGCGCGGATGACGCCTATGAACCAGAGGAACGCGATGCCGGCGAAGGGCACGAGGTTGAGGGCGAACTCGACCATGGACCTGCTGCCCGAGTCGCTGAGCATCGTTCCGGCCTCGCCCGGCTCCGCAGGGACCGCCAGGCGGATGAGCGAGAGGGCGAGGCCGAGCAGGAGGGCGAAGAGGATGCCGGCGACGGCCGCCGCGCGGGGAGACCGGAGGGAAGCGGCAGTCACCTGTGCTTCCGCTGCCTCCGCCCCGAACGATGCCTTGCTCATCCGTCCTCCTCGTTGCTTAGTTTGTCCTCGGGGGCTCCGGCCGTCCACTCCTTCGCCCGCTCGTATGCTGCCCGGCTCGACTCCCCGAGAACATCCGTGGCAGTCTCGATCTCGACGCGGTGCAGCACCTCGAAGGAGCCTCCCTGCTGGATCTTGTCGGCGATGGTGGGAGCGACGCCGCTCAGGAAGAGGCGCCCGTCAACCTCGGCAAGATGCTCGCTGTATCGCTGCAGCACCTTGATCGAGGTTGAGGAAAGTGTGGTGCGTCCGCGGAGCCGCAGGACGACCGCGGGGCGGACCGTTCCCGCGGGATCAGGGAGGCGGACCTCCAGGGTGCGGGCGCCCGCGAACAGAAGGCTCCCATAGATGTCCAGCATGGTCACCGAACGGCTTTTCAGGGCGGTGGGGGCAGGGGCCACGACAACCCGCCCATCCGCGGCGATCGACAGCGAGGCCACGCGGAGGTCGAGCGCCTCGCGGTTGAGTTGCAGGATCAGCGAGAGCACCACACCGATGCCAACGGCCTCAGCCACCGGGAGCAGCAGTGTCGCGATGAAGGTGACGACGACCGCGATCAAGGAGATGGTGCTCGTGCGCAGTGTCAACATGACTGCGCCTGGGCGGATGGACCCGATGGCCGCGAAGATGAGGACCGCTGCGAGCGTTGACATGACGACCGAGCCGACCAACTTCGAGAACAAAATGAGGATCACGGCCATCCACACGCCGGAGAAGATCCCGGCCCAACGTGACCGCGCGCCCGCGGCGATGTTGAGGGAGGTCTGCCCGACGGATCCTCCGACCGGCTGTCCCTGGAACAGGCCAGCTGCGGCGTTGCCGAACCCCTGGGCTAGGAAGTCGCGGTTGGCGTCGGAACGGGAGCCATCGGGGTTGGGGGCGGCCTCCGCCACACCGGATCCCTGGACGAGCACGATCACCGCGATCGCCGCGGCGCCGAAGAGGAGCTCCCAGGAGAACGCCGAGAAGTCAGGCAGCGCGGGTAGGGGGATCCCCGTCGGTATGGTTCCTGAGTCCGAGACCAGTGGGACGCTGGTGAGGCCCGCCGCCGCGACGATGATCGATGGGATCGCGAGGGCGGCCAGGGCGGCGATAGCGTCCTTCTTGAGCGCGCTGCCCAGGGCGATGATCCCCAAGGCCACGAGGCCGGCGACCAGGGTCTGGATCTGGATCTCCGATGGGTGCATCACCACGTAGATCGCCTTGGTGAGAGAGATGGAACCTTCGGCCTTCACCCCGGTCAGGTCTGGGATCTGCCCCAGCACGATGTTGACCGCGATGCCGGTGAGGAATCCGACCATCACCGAGTTGGCCACGAAGCGGGTCAACCGCCCGAGTCGGATCACTCCCGCGACGATCATGAACAGACCGGCCAGGAGGGTGAGCAACGCCAACGCCCCGGCGCGATCCGTCTCAGGTATCCCCGCGAGCGTGGACCCCGCCGCTAGGGCTGCGGCGCTCGTGGTTGCGATGACCATCAGGCACGTGCTGGCCGTCAGCCCGCCGAAGATCGGTCCCGCGATGCTCGCGTACAGGCCGTGGATGGGACTGACGCCAGCAAGCACGGACGCCGCCATCCCGTCCGGGACGCTGCTGATCGCCCCCGGAAGGCCGGCGACGGCCTCCTTGAGCAACGAGGACTTGGGGGGCTTGGCCTCCCTCATCCTTCGCTCATCCTCGCGCACCCCCGCTTCCGTGAACCTCCCCGCGCCTGCCACGTTTTGGGCAAGTGGCGGAAGTCTACCGGTCTTGATATAGCCTTCGGCTGTGGGAAGCACGATTGACTCAGGGAGCCGCCTTCGGCTGCGTGACTACGCCAACTTCCGTGTCTTCTCGTCGTCATCCGACGAAGCCCGCGCCAGGAGACCGACCGACGTCGTCTTGCTCGTCTTCGGCGTGGTCGGTCTGGGGATCATGTCTCAGGTATCGCCGGACACGGCTGCGGTCGACGGTTTCACGGAGTGGGTCAGGTCCCTGCCGGGGCTGTTCAACTGGGTCTGGGACCTGTGTTACGTCATCCTTGCTGTGTGGGCGATCATACTCCTGTGCGTTCCACTGGTCGCGCGCGGACGCGCTTCTGTTGCCCGAGACCAGATCTTGGCGCTCGCACTGGCGATCGCAGCGAGCGCCTGGGTTGCGGAGACGCAAGGGGACGGGTGGCGAACGCTTCTGAACGGGCTGGATCCGGGACCGCCCCCCGTCCATCCTGCCTTCCGGCTGGCCCTGTGCGTCGCGGTCGTCGTGACGGCTTCTCCCCATCTGGGAATGCCGATGCGCAACGCAGGACGGTGGATCGTCGGTCTCGGCACGGTAAGTACGCTCATGCTCGGCGCGTCCCTTCCGCTTGGGATCTTGGCGGGAGCTTGCATCGGATCCGCCTCAGCGGCGATCGTCCACCTGCTCTTCGGATCGCCCGGCGGGCGCCCGACGTTCGATCAGATCCGACGGTCGCTCGCCGAATTCGGGCTCAGCGTGACGACGATGCAGGACTCCAGCCTGTCCGCCCGCGGCGTTGCGCTGGTGGAGGCACAGGACACTGATGGCAGGAGCCTGCTCGTTAAGGTTCACGGCCGCGATGCCTGGGACGGACAACTCATGGCCGTGGTCTGGGCGCGGCTGTGGTACCGGGGTGACGCCCCTGACGTGTCCCTGGATTCGCGGGGCCAGGTGGAACACGAAGCGTTTGTCACGTTGCAGGCCGAGCGAGCCGGCGTCCAGGTGTTGCCGGTCTTGGCAGCGGGACTCTCTTCGGGTCGAGATGCCCTGGCAGTGGTCCACGTTTCGGGCCGGAGCCTGCGATCGCTGGATGGGGAGGCGTTGAGTGATCAAGTGCTTGGGTGTGCTTGGGAGGGTCTGGGCAGGCTTCACGCCGCGAACATCGCCCACGGGCGCCTGCACGCAGGTGCCCTTTCCGTGCAGAGCGACGGGAGCGTTTCCTTCGGAGACTTCGCGAGCGCGACCGCCACCCCCACGCCCGAGATGATCAACACCGATGCCGCTCAGCTCCTCGCGACGACAGCCCTGCGCGTCGGTCCGACCCGGGCGGTGGCCGCCGCCCGTCGGGTGGTCGGCGAAGAAACGATGGCCCAGGTCTTGCCACTGCTCCAGTCCGCGATCCTCGCCCCGGAGGACGGACGCGAGCTCAGCGATCGCGACTGGGATATGGAGGACCTGCGCGTCGAAGTCGCCTCGGCTGCAGGCGTGGAGATCCCCAAGCTCGCCCCGCTGCGACGCATCACGTGGGCGTGGTTCGCGAAGGTCGGTCTGCTGCTTGCCGCCGCGTACCTTCTCATGGAGGCCCTCACGGGCGTGGACTTCGCGAGCGTGTCCGAGGCGATCAAGGCCGCCGATCAGGCCTGGATCTGGGCAGGAATGGGTGTCGCGGTGCTTGCGACCGGGGCGCAGGCCTTCTCGACGATGGGTGCCGCGACCGTTCCCCTCGCGTTCCCCGTCTCGTTCGCTCTTCAACTGGCCATCCAGTTCATGGCTCTCATCGCGCCCAGTTCGGCCGCCCGCGTCGGTCTTAACATCCGCTTCTTCCAGAAGATGGGGCAAACCGCGACCACGGCCGCGATGATCGGGGTCGTCGATGCGTTCTCGGGCTTCATCGTTCAGGTGGCCCTGATCCTGGGGATCCTGGTCTCGGGCGCGGCGAGCCTCGATATCCAGCTCCAGGCTGCGG
>Ga0315276_10004627_pt1 | contig 12646 bp, 15 predicted proteins | sample YL17G05_0_MG_FD_204542 | JGI IMG/M metagenome (GOLD analysis project Ga0315276, IMG submission 204542) | Sediment microbial communities from Yellowstone Lake, YNP, Wyoming, USA - YL17G05_0 | ecosystem: Environmental > Aquatic > Freshwater > Lake > Sediment | place: USA: Wyoming | collected... | reverse complement strand
TTTTAGAAACGCATTGTAGATGCTTCCGTATATGACGTCAATGCCAAGAGCCAGTCTCCATGGTTTAACAACCGGGTGTTTTTCCTGATATTCCTCGCTCATAGAAGGAAAAGCTAAGGACCAATTAGGGAATACGATGGATTTGGCGGATGGATATACTTGGAATTAAACCTGGTCATGGATGATTGATCTTAGTTTATCTTCTCTGGTAAGTCCCTTGATTCTATTCTCCATCTTGGATGCATGTGATTTGTCGGCACAATCCCACTTGGCGAGCAATTTAACAGGTCTCCTTCCTTTGGTATACTTAGAACCGATCCCTAAATTGTGATCCCTTATACGCTTATCAATATTATTGCTGATACCTGTATAAAGAGTTCCGTCACTACACTCAACAATATAAACGCACCAGTTGCCCTGCATAGCCGATATTATAGTCTTTGCATCGGAAATAGCAATATGCAGCCGTACAAGGTCAGCCTGAGTTACTTTGTGAGTTCTGAAGTGCAGTTTGGACACCGGGTCGCCTTGATAGGGATCGATGTCGCACAGTAAGGACAATCTATGGTAGTTGGTGCAATAGGCGCAGACACCTTCGTCAAAGACTGCATTTTGGATAGCGGACGAATGATAAGGAAGAATACCACTGCAGCAATTATGAGAAAGTTTATGATAGTATTGATAAACAGCCCGTAGTTAATTGTCACAGCGCCGGCAGCCTGGGCAGCAGCCAAAGAAGGGTAGGGACCTGGCGTGGGACCTTCTTTTAGGACTATAGCCAGGTTGGAAAAGTCGATATTGCCCAGGGCGAGACCAATAGGGGGCATCATAACGTCTTTGACGATTGAAGTTACAATGGCGCCGAAGGCAGCACCGATAATGATACCAACCGCCATGTCGACTACATTGCCTTTCATAATGAATGCCTTGAAGTCCGTCAACATGCCTGACCTCAGCACCTTTTGTGCGTTTTTCATTTTACCCTCCTTGTATTTGGATTATTGGCATAATTGCCTCACCATCATGCAAAATGTGGGATGTAAGACTACTTGTCCATGCGCTATACTGGCCTCCCAAAGTTCGAATATGGTGAACCGGTCAACTACCGAGGTCGGGTGCAATTATACAACTGCTGGATTCTAAGTGCCGGTGCTGTTAAATTCGGCGGAAGATCAATAACCGCCGGTTAGTGGAATACAAATCAGTCAATAGTACATTATGGCTCCCTTGTGATAGTTGATGGAATGCAATTGGGATAGCGGTCAGTCACCTGTGAGCCGCAGGTCGATGCTAAGGGCATCGGTTGGACAGACATACATGCAAAGGCCGCAGCCGATGCAGCGTTTTTCATCGCGCGTCAGCTTGCCGTAAACCATCTTCAGCGCTCCCATCTCACACCTTACTATACAGGCTTCACAGGCCGTGCAGGCGTCATCGTCTAATTTAACCAGGTATCTGGCAGCTACAGCCTGGCTCGGTACAGGTGATTTATTAGCACCGTATATGATCCCGCAATGGCATTTACAGCAATGGCAGAGCACGCTGTAATCGTGATCGGGAATATAGCTATATTGATGGATAAGGCCGGCTTTTTCGGCAGCATCAAGCATCTTAATGGCTTCATCCTTGGATAGAGACTTACTGAAGCCGCGTTCGGCGGCGAACCTGGCAGTTTCACCGAACAACATGCAGTTATCGATGGGCTTGGTGCAGGGCTTGTCCATGAGGGCGCCCTGGTGCCTGCACATGCAAGTCCCGGCCGAAATGTACTCCGCATCCAAAATAGCCTGCCTGGTCTGCCGGTAAGGCAAGACAACAGCCTGGGTTGAGACTCCTTTATTGACAGGTATCTTTCTGGCAGGGGCCGATTTTTCCACGATTGGCGGTTCTGCCGACCTGAAGGCAGTGCTCACTGCTTTTGAGTAGGCTTTGAAAAGGTAGGCTATTTTTTTACTTCGCTCGTCAACGGTCCCTCTCATAAATTGATATTCAATAATGCCGGGTATGAGGGGTAAGAACTGGTAAAGCTTCTTCCCATTTTCCTTTTTCAGTTCGATGAGACCCTTGTCCGCCATGGTTTCAAGCTGCCTGTGAAGCTGTTCGAGGTCTGGCACCTTCAGATTTTCGGCAATATCTTCCAGGGTGGAGTATCCCAGGGGCATAGCGCAGGCTATGACCGCCTCCTGTTGAGTGAAAAGCTCCTCTGCCAGTGCGAAGAATTCAGGACATTTTATAGCCGGCAGGGAAGTGGCTCGCGCGTTTAGAGCCCCGATCAGCTTTTCATAGGCCGTGTCAACAGTACTCATCTCAACCCCCGTATTTCGGCGTACCAATTATGTTTTTGCATGGCTGCGTTATTTGTATTTCAGGCATTTTGCTCTTTGAGTGAAGGACCTTCCCGGGGTATGGCATATCAGTCTTTAAACCACGGGACGAAGTCCGGCAAGTCGGTACTGGGTTTCATCTTGAAATCCGGCGGCCTTTTCTGTAGGAATGACTCCACGCCCTCAATCATATCAGCCTGTTTGAAAGTCCAGTAACCCAGTTTGGAGTCCAACTTGTTGGCCTCCAACGGAGAATCTGCACCCAACATCCTCCAGATGAGCTGCCGGTTTAAAGCAACACTAACTGCCGATGTGTTAACAGCAATCTCCAGGGCCAGTTGCCGGGCCCTCGGCATCAGGTCTTCGGGGGGCAGGACTTCGCTTACCAACCCGGCAGCCAGTGCTTCCTGAGGTTTAATGACCCTTCCGGAGAGTATCCATTCCAGCGCTTTACTAACACCGACGATACGTGGCAGGAACCAGCTGGAGCATCCGTCGGCCATAATTCCCCTCCGGGTGAAAACGAATGCCATTTTAGCCTTCTCAGAGCAGATCCTGATATCCGCCGGTAAGGTGATTGTTATTCCCATTCCGACAGCGGCCCCGTTGATAGCAGCAATTACCGGCTTTCTCATTCTGAAAATTGGTATAACCATTTGTCCTGCACCGTCACGAAATGACTCCATTTCCTCGCCGTACCGGACCGCATCCTTTTGAAATACAGTTGCGCCCGCGGACAGGTCAGCGCCGGCGCAAAACGCCTGACCTGCGCCGGTTATTATCACCACCCTTATTTCGTCGTCCATATCAGCGCTTTTCAGAGCGCCGATGATTTCGGGTCCCAAGAAATCATCTACCGCATTGAGTTTATCCGGCCTGTTGAGCGTTATAGTCAGGACACGTTCCGAAACGGAATAAATTAAATGCTTGTATTCCATGCTGTGTTTTCACTCCTCATAATGGGCTTTCCAGTTGCAACAAATGGCGTCGCTCATCCCCTGAGCCATACCCGGGTATTATATTATATTTTGAGGACTCCAAGACAAGGTGCTGCCGTTTTACGGGGAAAGGTAATCAGGCGCCCTTAACCGGCATATTAACCTTTGTCTAATTGGTGTTCTTCATAGTTGGACCTGGGCATTCGACTTAAAATAATTCCCCAAGTGCCATGGAGGCTGTAAAAACGCTACCCACTCCGTTGATATACTGGGAGACTCTCAACAGTTCCACAATTTCTTCCTTTGTGGCTCCGGCCTGTATCGCTACCTGGGCCAGCGATTTGACCCCGGCCTCGGCACCATTTGCTGCAAGTAAAGCAAGCGCAACCAGGAGTTTGAACTTCCTGGGTAAAGCCCCGTCACTAAAGGCAAGTTGCCTTGTCTCTTCAACCAGATTCAGCAACTTGGGGTCGAGTCTCTCCAACGTCTTCAACGGATGTTCCTGCATAGAATTGCCTCCTGTGTCAGGCATTTATTCAACTGTTATCCCGACTATCCAGCTTTGTGCGCCCATATTTGCGCGCCAATTATATCATACGGTCGTTACCACCCTGCATGAGTTAAATTCGTAGATTGTCAGGTTCATATCAGTTATTTATAAGTCAGCCGTCAAGCAAAACCAAAACTACTCCTCTATACTAGCTCTATATTAATATCCCGAGGAGGCCATAAATGAAAAATAAAACACTCGTCGTCCTGCTGGCATTGGTGCTATTAATAGCGTTAACAGCCACAAGCTGTACTTCGTATGCAACCAGTGAGCAGGTCCAGGGTTTACAAAACCAGGTCAATTCACTCAGCAACTCGCTCAATTCAACTCAGCAACAGTTGGCTTCAACTCAGCAACAGCTGAGTTCATCGCAGCAGGCACTCTCTCAAGCGCAATCCAGGCTGCAGCAGCAGAATACCTATGCTACCACTGCCCAACCTGTCTACCAACCTACTGTCATCTATCGAAGCTATCCATATGCATATCAAGGCTACCCATATGGGTATCAAGGCTATTCATATGGCTACCAAGGCTATCCATATGGATACCAAAGTTATCCATACGGGTATCGAAGCTATCCATATGTGACACCGCGGTATCAATCCCCTCCGCCACCCCGGCCGCCTGCGCCACGGCCACCTCCGCCACCTCCGGCTCCACGGCCACCTCCGCCACCCAGACCATAGTACTTGATCAGTTTAGAGGGAGAAAACGGATTGCATCGCTACCATCCGTTTCCTCCCTCTCTTTATTGCCGGTCTATCCCTGTGTAAAAGGATAAATATAATAGAACGACTTCCGTGGTAACCCTGTCCTTGACCGTGCCTTCTAAACTTTTTTGCTATCCCTCCCGTTTAATCACATAGAAAGCATAACCGTATTCCTGAGGACGAGAAATCGGTTTAGCTTTAGAAGTTCGACTAAATAATACCGATAGCGATTTTTTACAATAGGAGGCTATGTCAGATGAATGCAACGAAAACGTTTTGTGTTCTCATGTTAACCGGCCTGGTCTTGACAATGGCATCCCTAGCGGCGCCGGTGTACGCTCAAAATCCGCCCCCGCCCGATGAGGCTAATCAATCCTGGTACCCGCCGGAAGAAGGCGGAGAACCTATTATGCAACCGGGAGTGGAGTCCAAGTCCAGCAGCATATATTACCAGCGTCCTCAACCGGGGGTACCGCCGTTTATAAATGGTATACAGTTCATCGACGAAGCAGGCCAGAACAGGACTCAATTCGGCGACGAACCGTTTTACCTGGTGTTACAGACGAATTCTGCCGGCCTTTTTTATGTCGCGGAGTACTATACGGCAGAAAGCGGACGTCCACCGGAGTGGCTGATTTACAGGTATTACCTCGATCACGCCGGGTCCTGGACACTCGGCCCTTTTTACGCGGAACCATCGGAACCTGTTGGTAAACATGTATGGAAGCTATGGCTGTATTCTTCGGGCAGATGGGCGCAGGCAACTACATCTTTCATATATCAACCCTATTACCGCCCCGCCTCAACACCGCCAATTTTCGAAGCAGGCGGATGGGGTTCAGTGCAGGTTTTGATCATTGCGGTACTTGCCGGTGCTTTGGGTATAACCGTGGGAATGCTAATCGCTAATAAACGCAGATATGGCAACTGAACGTGCATTTGCAGTTTGTTTAGTGTATAGTTATAGAGGTGGTATTCAGTTTTAGTTACCCCTACCTTGCCTAAATCCTCTAATATTTTTTCAAGTTTCAGGTGACCGGGACTCTAACCAACTATTTAAAAGAGGAGGTCATCAATGAGTTACGGAGATAAATCGCTTAAATGTTCCGATTGCGGAACAGACTTTACCTTCACTGCCGGGGAACAGGAGTTCTTCGCCACTAAAGGTTTTACCAACGAACCCAAACGTTGCGTCCCATGCCGAAAAGCCAAGAAACAGCAAAGTGGTAATTCAGTCAACGGTTCGCACAGCTACAGCACAAATTAAGTTTTGTAGTACCTGATAATGGGGACATATGTAGAGGCGCTAAGTGCCGCGGTCTATGTATGTCCCCGTTCAATTTATATAGACGCTTTCTTCGGGGTGTTTGAAGATACGATGGCCGCGTTGAGTTGCCTCGCATCCGGGAAGGGAACAGGCGCTTCTGCCCTGGCCTGCAGCGTAAGGGCCCCCGTCGGGCAGGCGCTTACACACAGGCCGCAGCCGATACAGCGCCTAACGTCCACGCCTGCTATTTCATCCCTTATCGCCAGTGCTTCCATCGGGCATCTTAAGATGCAATCGCCGCAGCCGGTACACTGCCCTGCAGCCACTGCAGATAGGAAACTGGAAATGGCGGCCAATCCGGCATCAGCAGACCTCTTCAGGCTTTTCAAATTCTCGCAATGGCAGGCGCAGCAGTTGCAGATAAAATCGAGGTATTTGCCCGTATTGCTCACGACATGTACCAGGCCTGCTTCTTCAGCCCTCTTAAGAACGCTGTAGGCCTCTTCTTTAGAAATCAGCTTGCCCAAACCGTATTCAGACATATAGAGGGCCCCGGGTCCGACGGCCAGGCAGACATCCTTGGGCTTATCGCAGGGATCACCGAGCAGTTCATACATATGACGGCAATGGCAGGTCACCAGGCCGATGTGCCTGGCCTTTTCAATATATGGCAGTATCCTATCATATGGTTGAACCGTTTTGTCGTCTGGTATATCCCGTTCGACCGCGATAACCCTGGCGAATGGAACACCGGGGAATACCCTGGTTCCCGTGGACTCAAGCTTATGGAGGAAGGCCAGGTAATTATCGAATAACCGGGCAATTTTCCTGGCCCGGTCGTTCACAACGCCTGTGAGCAGCTGATTTTCAATAATGCCGGGTATAAGCGGCATCATGACATAATAGCGATTACCGGCGTAGGCCGCTGCGAATAGTATCCCTTTGCCGGCCATTCCCTCGAGAAGTTGCCGCACCTGTTCAGGGCTGCTGTTCACCTGGTCCGCCAGCATATCGGCGGATATTGGAGTATCCGGCAGCATGACGGCTAATTGAGCCTCTTCTTCCGTGAAAATTGTGTCCATAAGGCCATAAAATGGCTCACACTGAACGGCCGGAAACCCACCGCCCCTGCGGTTAAGTGCATCAGTCAATTGATCGTAAACCGGTTTATTCATCATGTACACCTGGCAATTTATTTTTCTGGCAGTATAACATATAGCCATTGAGGCAGCTTGACTACGCTCCATCATCCAAAGGTATTAATACTTTTTTACTACCCCTAATCATACCTGCCGGGCCGTCAAAACCATACTTAAAGCTGTTTTTTGTTTAACTCAGATTAAGTACTATATTCCTGCATCAAAGCCGCCTGTGTCATGAATAGCATGAAGTAGTTAATTAAACTAATTAAGGAGGTGTATTTAGTGGAACTTTCTGCCTGGCGGGATATCGTCCTGATTATCTGGGGACTGGTAGCTACCGTAGCAATGGTATTCATATGTGTCATGCTTTTCCTGTTTTACCGTAAAACGATTTCCGTGCTCGATTCATCTGATTTGATGGTAAACAAGGTCAGCGAAATGGTAGATTACGTGAATAAGGAAGTTGTCAGGCCGGTCAGCCGGTTGGGCACGATGGCCCAAGGGATAATGCAGGGCATCAGCATATTCGGCAGTATATTTAATAAAAAGGAGGTTCAAGATGACTAGGGATTCAATGAATGGATTTTTTTCAGGGATGATGATGGGGGCGGTATTCGGCGCAGCTATTGCTCTATTGTATGCGCCAAAGTCAGGGCCGGAAACCAGGCAACTGGTGAAAGAAAAAGCGCTGGAAGTTAAAGAAAAGACCGCAAAGGCAGCCAGCAAAATCAAGGAATCTGTCAGTTCTGTGATCAAAGGGGAAGAATAGGAAGCCAGTCTTCACAAAAGGCCGCCCTCATGACCATCAGGGCGGCCTTTTGTTAAACTTGTCTATATACCTCAGTTAGTGATGATGGCGCCCGCGACCATAATTCTCGGACCCGCGTGGACACCGATAACCGGGCCCACCTTGGTGCGGATTATTTTAGCTTTGGGGATGGCCGAGCTTATCCTTTTGATAAGGTCTTCAAGTTCGTCCGGCGTGGTGGCATCCTCTACTACTATTTCCTCGGGATTACCGGTCTTTTTGATCAGGTCAACAAGCATGTCCACGGCCTTAGCGCGTCCGCGTGCCTGGGCGACCGGGTGGATCACACCATCCTTAAGCGTCAATACGGGATTGAGCTTGAGTATCCCTCCCAGCCACGCCTTGGCCAGGCCGATGCGGCCGCCCTTCCTCAGGTACTCGAGTGTATCGAAAATCATGTAGACGCGGATCTTCGGCAGGATATCCTTTACCATCTTGGTAATCTCTGCCAGCTTCATGCCTTTCTCGGCCGCCCTGGCCGCTTTGAGTGTGGGCAGCAACAACCCCGCGCAGGTCCACCTGCTATCGATGACCTCAATTTTGAGTTTGCTATCTACCAATTGTTTGGCCTGCATCGCGCTCTCATAAGTGCCGCTGATGCCGGCGGATATGGTCAGCACCAGTATCTCATCGGTTTCCTTGGCCAGTTTTTGATATGCCTCGGCAAATAATCCGGGGGCAGGTTGTGATGTAGTGGGGTGCACCTTGCCCTCCACCAGCATCTTGTAGAACTGTGCGGGCGTTATATTCACGCCATCCTGGTAGCTATCGGTGCCGAATAACACGTTGAGCGGCACAATGGTGATATCGTACTGTTTTCTTATTTCCTCGGGAATCTCTCCGGTGCTATCGCAAATAATCTTTACCATGCCTGGTTTACCTCCGTACATAGATTTTAAGTATCTAGAGTATAGGATAGAAGAAAGCTGCCTGATATCCGTAACTATACTTAATATTAATGGGCACGGTTTAGCCGGGGGTTCCCATTTCAATTCTCAACCAGGCTGTTGTGCCCGTCAGTGCCCCGGTCACGATGGTATCCGTGCACCACGGACTATCACCCGGCCCTACCACAACTTGACTGCAGCAACCTGATGAGATACCTTACTGATAATCTGCAAAGTGAGCGCTTTCCCCCCTGCCAGAGGTGGCTGCTTTTGATCAGGTTCGCTGATGCAATAGATTGAATGATGTCGAAAGAGGCTATTGAGAATATGGGAAACGGTCAAAAGGAAATCTACCAGAATTCAAAACTGGTTATGGCGAGTTATGGTTCAAGAGAATTATTCGGGCAATGGATAACCGGGGCGTTCGGTTTCACTGTTTTCTTCTATTACGAGGTAGTCATCGGATTAGATGTGATTCTGGCGGCGGCGGCATTCATTATCTACCAGGTATGGAACTCGATAAACGATCCGCTTGCCGGCTACATGATGGAACATGTTTATTTCCCCTGGGAGAAAAAGACCGGCTTCCGCAGGATGCCATTCATCATTGTTTGCGGCATTTTATGGCTGTTCAGTTACCTGGCTATCTTTTTAGGACCAGGCGGATTGGATGCCGTAGCAGACAAATGGCAGATTTTTAGCTGGTTTGCAGTTTCCCTTTGCCTGTTTGATCTTTTTGGCACGTTATTTGACGTAAATGTCGTTAGTCTATATCCAGAAAAATTTCAGGGATCGAACGAGAGAAGGGTAGTGCAGGCATACGGCACGGTTTTTGGCCTTATCGGGTTAGTGCTGGCAGCGATTATCCCGCCCATGTTTATCACCACAGGTGTTGCCATAACCTACAGGTATGCCGCCATGGCAACAGTGGCAATCGGTTTATTCCTATTTTTGTTGATTATTCCGGGTACGTTTGAAAACAAAAATATCAGGGAACAATACAAGCGCAGGAGAGAAATGTTCGAAGGAGCAAAAACTGAAGGGTTATTTGCCACGGCCAAAACTGTTCTTACAAATAAACGCTTCGTGAGTAAAGTCCTGTTCTTCTTCGGATATCAGGTGGGCGCTGTTATGGCTCAGATGAGCGTGTTTTACATAACTACTTACTTATTGGATGCGCCGGCATCCGATATATCGATTCTCATGGGGACCATGTTAGCAGGCGCACTGATCTCCGTTCCTATTTGGATGATAATTTCCCAGAAAGTGAACAATAACAGGAAAATCAGTTTAGTTTGCGGTTTATTAATGTTCTTAGCGTTTTTACCAATGATTTTTGTGAATAACCTTCTTGGATGGGGACTTGCCCTGGTTGCATTTGGAATAGCGCTTGGCGGTCAATGGTTCATGGATCCTCCCACCATGGGCGATGTCCTTGATGATGTAGCCGCCAAAACGGGCAAAAGGGACCCCGGCGTTTATTTCGGATACCAGGCTCTTTTTTCTAAACTGGGACAAACAAGCATAGTAGCTACCATTGCAACCGTACATTCTTTAACGGGTTTTGTTTCGGGCGCTCCCAGCCTAGAGCAGTTAATGGCCCTGAGCCCGACTCCTGAATTAGCCCTGTTCGGGATCCGCATCCATGCCGCAATCGTTCCGGCTATTATAGTGCTCATAGCCACGCTGCTATTCTGGAGATTCTACGACCTCACGCCGGATAAAGTAGCTGAAAACAAAGTCAAATTAAAGGAACTTGGCATTTAAAAGGAGGTAAATGAAGGTGCTTAGTCTACAGGTCAGGTTACTCGAATTATATTTCCGTCTCCAGCATGCGTTTGCACCAAAATCAGGGGAAACTGATGTACGAAAGGAACGTACTGAACTGGATGGGCTGGGGGCTATGTTCAAGCTGCCGAAGGGAATTCAAATAGTTAAAGAGCTTGCCAATGGCGTTCCGGCTGAATGGCTGATCCCTCCCGGCGTTGCTACCGAAAGGGTGGTCCTATATCTGCACGGCGGGTCCTATGTGGCTGGTTCAATTAAATCCCATCGCTCACTGGCAGCCAATATCGCTGTAGGCGCCAAAGCCCGTGCCTTGATCATCGATTACAGGCTGGCCCCGGAGCATCCCCATCCGGCGGCAGTTGAGGATGCCGTGGCCGCCTACAGGTGGCTGATAGACAATCATATTGATACGAGTCACATGGTTGTAGCGGGCGATTCGGCAGGGGGTGGCCTTACCCTAGCCCTGCTGCTCAGCCTCAGGGACGGTAAGATACCGTTGCCCGCAGCTGGCATTTGCCTTTCACCCTGGACCGACCTGGCCTTTACCGGCGAGTCATGGAAGAGCAAAGCCGCGGTTGACCTGATCATCTATGCTTACAAGGAATTGGAATTCGCGCGGATGTACCTGGGCGGGATTGAACCCCGGGCGCCGCTCGCCTCCCCGCTTTACGCCGACCTGAAAGGATTGCCCCCGCTGCTGGTACAGGTGGGTACAAACGAGGTACTTCTCTCAGACTCGACGCGTTTGGTCGATCGCGCGAAAGAGGCAGGTGTAAATGCGGTCATCGATGAATGGGAGAAGATGCAGCATGTCTGGCAGTTCGCGGCCAGCTTCATCCCCGAGGGCCGCCGCGCCATCGCCCGGATCGGTGAGTTCATCGACAGGTGGATGTGACCTATTTATTAATTCAAAACTGAAATTCGTAGTTGCCGGCGCAGCACCCTTTTGCATGCATCGGACACTTTATGGGACGTGGAGTGGCAACAAATCTCAGGCCGAGAGATTCCAACCAGCATTCAATGCGGTACATCACGCCGCATTCATATCTATCTATAACCCCCATCCTGTGCATACCTTTATAGGCAAAACACTCGTTCTTCTCCCACTCCCAGTGAATCACATTTCCGGGAGAGATACTGAAATGCAATTTACTGAAAACGGAAGCCGGCAGGATTAATTCCATTCCACAAAGCAAGAAGTCCCTGACGTTTTCCACCGACTTCAGATCGGTTTTTTGAATGCCCAGGATCTGCGTCAGCCTCTGTACCTCAAGCGGTACCATCGACTTTATAGCAGCTTTATTGAGCTCATTGGCTTTCTCTATACCAAACTCCTTGTAGACGGTATAGAACCACATGCCGTCATGAGTAAGCCAGCCTTTGCCCAAAAGGTCCCTCAGTTCCGCTTTTCCCACTGCATCCAGTGATCTCATTATCAGCCCCCGGTTATGCTTTATCAGCAGCCCTAAGGTCCGCTATTCAAACGCTATTTTAAACAGTTTAATAGCCGGCATGCAACAACCCCGCTGCATGGCTAACCGAGTGTGAAGCCCTTCTCGGTGAAGATCCTGAGGCAGGCATCCACTGCGTTCGCATCGTAGAGCATGCCTCTACCTGTTTTTATTTCTTCGAGAGCCGTGTCTATCCCCAGTGCCGGCCGGTAAGGCCTTTCCAGTGACATGGCTTCCACGACATCGGCAATCGCCAGTACCCTGGCTTCCGGGAGTATAGCCTGGCCTATTAAACCTTGAGGATAGCCGGAGCCGTCTAATCTTTCATGATGTTGATATACCATTTGGCTGACCGGCCAGTAGAATTCCATATTTATTAATATATCATAGGCGACTTTAGGGTGTTCCTTAACTATATTGTATTCTAAGTTAGTTAATTTGCCGGGTTTGGTTAATATCTGGATAGGGATGGCTATTTTCCCCACGTCATGGATACTGCTGGCCAGGTTAAGCCCGCAAATACGATCACCTGTGAAATCCATTTCCGCCGCGATGGCGCTGGCAAGTTTGGCGACGCGTATTTGATGGCACGACGTGTAGGTATCCCTTTTCTCCAGCAAAGAAGCCATTGCCTGGATCGTGCTAGCCATCATTCTTTGAAGTGATAAGCTGCCCTCGTTACTTCGGTCTGCTGGTTTCGAGTTTTCAAGCATGTAATTTGGCATGGTTTGTATTGACATAGTGTGGTCTTTCCTCCGATAGGAAAACGAAATAGCGGGCA
>Ga0315276_10004626_pt1 | contig 12649 bp, 10 predicted proteins | sample YL17G05_0_MG_FD_204542 | JGI IMG/M metagenome (GOLD analysis project Ga0315276, IMG submission 204542) | Sediment microbial communities from Yellowstone Lake, YNP, Wyoming, USA - YL17G05_0 | ecosystem: Environmental > Aquatic > Freshwater > Lake > Sediment | place: USA: Wyoming | collected... | reverse complement strand
AGAGCTGCGGGGCATCTAATTCTCTAAAAAACTTTCCTCCCCCTTGTCGAAGATCCCGCTGAATTATGGCGGGGATGGGGGAGGATTAAGGTGGGGGTGATGATTAGATCATTTCCCCCTCACCCTACCCCTCTCCCCTGCCTTCGCCGAAGCGGCTTCGCGCAGGCAGGCCCCAGGGGAGAGGGTAGGCCATTCATCCCCCCAGCAGAGCTGAGGGGTATTCTGGCATATTTTGATAAATTGGGAGGGAGACAAGTCGTTCCATCGCAGGATTCCTCCATCGAAGACGGTTTCTTTCTCAGTCGGAAAGCTCTTCCACTGTCTATCATTAGTTCCCTTTCCCTCTTCATCTGGGGAGCTGTAACTGCCTTTTTCCCTCTTTATGCAATAAATTGTGGGGTGGCCAATCCTGGGCTTTTCTTTACCACTATTGCCATTATGCTTATTCTTGGTCGTGCTTGGGGTGGGAAGATATTGGATCTTTATAGCAAAGAAAGAATCATATTGCCTTGCCTGATCACATATATCATTTCGATGGTTATCCTCGCTTTTTCCAAAACTCTACCCATGTTTATTCTTGTTGCAGTGATCTGGGGGATTGGGAATGCCTTTCTCTTGCCTTCTTTGGTGGTTTATGTTCTTGATCGTGTGGGTTCTTCTCCAGGTCCAGCTATGGGAACGTTCACAGCAATCTCGGATTTGGGAATTAGCCTGGGGCCTGGGGCCAGTGGTCATGGGCATCATCATCCATACGGCCAGCTATCCGATAATGTTCCTCTGCTTAGCTCTCACGGGTGTCATCAATCTCAATTATTTCTATTTTTTCGTGAGAAAAAAAGGGGCGATCCTTTAATTATGAATATTTCTAATGGGGCCCCACGGCCAAGGCCGTGACTGCAAGCTGTAGCGCTTCGGCGCGCAAGCGTGGTCTCCTCCGTAGGCGGATGAAAATCAATGAAGCAGATGAGTTCAGACCTGGAAAACATTTCTGGAGCCCAGGGGCGGGTCGGACCGAAGCGGATTTCGTATGCTCGCTTTGTGAGAAGTTTTATGATATATATATGTTGTACCAGTTTAGCCTTTTGAAAAATGAATTTCAAAAGCCAAAAAAATTAGAAGAATCACTATAAAATCCCCCTCTACCCCCCTTTTTCAAAAGGGGAAGCTAATATCTCCTCCCTTTGGAAAAGGGAGGCAGGGAGGGATTTTCAAAGCGCTAAAGTATTACTATATGTTATGTTTCAAAAGGTATGGTGGAAACTTGAAGAAGAGAGGTGCTGATGATGAAGAGGATGATGAAACTTTTGGTTTTGGTTTTCTTGTTTGTGGCAGGCTGGACCTTTTTCCCACAAATTGTTCAGGCCGATCTGGAGTGGAGAATCATCAAAGACTTAGACCTGAAGACCACCCCACTTGATGTCGCTCCCTCCGCGGATGGAAAGTGGTTGCTCATTCTCACACCCGGAGAAATTCTCGTTTATTCCTTTCCAGAGGGGAAGATCACCGACCGAATTCCCGTTGACAAGGACTTTGACAGAATCGCATCGTTACCGAGGGCCGATATGTTCACCATTGCGAGCAGTACGAAGAAAGCCCTCCAGATCATTCTTTTTGAAGCCATTTATAAGATTGATGTGGCGGGCCTTCCTTTTAAAGGCCCCCAAGACGCTTCGGTCACCGTTGTCGTCTTCGATGACTATCAGTGACCCTACTGCGTGGGGCTTGAGCCCCTCCTCCGGCAGGTGCTGGAGAAATACCCGAACGATGTGAAACTTGTCGTGAAACACTTTCCCCTTCAGATGCACGGTTATGCAAGGAAGGCAGCCATCGCCGCCCTGGCGGCAGGGAAACAGGGGAAGTTCTGGGAGATCCATGAAAAACTGTTCGCTAACCAGAAGGATCTCAGCGATGCCAAAGTGGAGGCGATCGCCGGGGAACTTGGCCTCAACATGGAGCGGTTTACCCAGGATTTAAAAGACCCGGGCATTGGGTCTCTGATTGATAGGGATATGAACAACGGCCATCAGGCAAATGTTCAAGGGACCCCCACAATCTTTGTAAATGGGAAACTGCTCAATCAGCGAAGCCTACCAGGGTTCCAGCAGGTCATTGAAGCTGAATTGAAGAAAAAGAAATAAAAAACATTATCAACAATTTTGCCAGTTCACGGAACAAAGATGGTCGAGCTGCCCAAGGATGAAACCTCGGTAGTTCGGCCTTTTTGTTCAGGAGGTCTCGGTCTCCACTGACCCACTCCTTACCCGGAGAGTATGAGGGTCATCCATAAAACGGTTGATCCGACGATGGATGGGAAGTCAACCCTTCGATTCCCCGACCTGAAGGTCAGGGCTTGCTCGGGGTTGACTTTAATAATAGTCCATACTACACGTCATAATACCAGCAATGGGGATCTTCTTCGAGATAGTCTCCGGTTAAAGCAAGGGCTAAACTGCGGCAACCTCGGCAATCTTTTATCTCGCATCTTCCACATTGACCCCTAAGGTTCTCTTTTCTCCTTAACTTCTCCAAGATCTCCGAGTTCTCCCAAATCTTTTTTAACGATTCTTTCAATAGGTTCCCTATTGAAATGGGAAACCTTCGGCAGGGGAAAACATTTCCCTCGGGCATGATGCAAAGACCATCCACTCCGACAACACAGGGAGCACCCAGGAGCTCCGGCTCCTCGTCATTGAAATTGACCTGAAAGGCTTGATAAGGAAGAAACGAATGTTCTTCTCCCTCGGTCGAGATAAAATCTAAAAGCATTCTGATCATTTCCTTCCATTCTTCTCTGCTAAGGACCTCATTCAAACTCTCTCTTCCTCTGCCTAAAGGGATAAACCGTTCAATGATCAATCCGTCAATGCCTAAATCCTGGCAGAGTTTAAAGAGGGATGGGAGGCTCCTAAAATTTCTCTTCATAACGGTGAGCATGAAGAGGATCTCAAACCTTTTTGCCTCCTTGATCAAGGGAAGATTGTGGATCACCTTCTCAAAAACCCCTTTCGAGCGAATAGCGTCATTCGTTTCTGCATCCGCTCCATCCAAGGAAATCTTCATTTTCTTCAGTTTAGAAAAATCAGATAACCTCTTCATCATCTCTCGATCGATGAGAAGACCATTGGTAATGATTCCCAACTCTGCAACCGTTGATTGTTGGTCCAAATCATTGAGGAGAAGAAGTAGCTCGGGTTTTAATAAGGGCTCACCACCCGTAAGATGGATACAGGCTGTTTTATCCCATTGATTTATCGTAGTGAGAATATTGTCAGAGACTTTTTTAAGCCCTGACCAATCCAAATCCTTGCTGTTGGAGAAATCGTTTTGGTAGCAATGCTTGCAGCGAAGATTACAGAGGTTTGTGATATGCCATTGGATGTAGAATTGATCTTTCATAGAGTCTATCGGATGTTGAGGAAAAATTAGAAGAGGTCTCTCTTCTTCTGTCCAAACTTTTCTTTTTTCATTAACCCACAAGAATTGCGCTTCTCTCAGATTACCTCTTTCTCGGCCTTTCCCCCAGTAGTATCTTTACCTCTTCAAAATTTCCCTTCCGAAACACTTTGAGGAGGATTGTATCCCCGGGTTTCTTCTCTCGAATGTATCGAATCAGTTCATCATGGGTTTTCACATCATGCTGGTCCGCCTTCACCACAATATCTCCACCTACGATCACAATCATATTCCCAACCTGTACCCTCTGGTCTCCTCCTTTCAAGCCGGCCTTTTCCGCAGGCCCGCCCTTCACCGCCTCCGCAATCATCGCTCCTCGTTCTATCTTAAGCTTAAGATATTTTGCCACCTCGGGGATGAGAGTCTGGATGGTCGCACCGATCCAGGGATAGCTCACATAACCTTTTGAAATGAGTTCTGGAACCACCCGTTTTGCCGTGTTGACCGGAATGGCAAAACCAATGCCTACACTTCCTCCGGATGGACTGATGATGGCACTATTGATTCCGATGATCTCTCCATCGGAGTTAAGAAGGGGACCTCCAGAGTTTCCCGGGTTGATGGCCGCATCGGTCTGAATGACATCCTCTATTAAGGTTCCCACTTCGGAACGGATGGTTCGGCCGAGAGAGCTGATAATCCCCGTGGTCAAAGTCCTCTGCAAGCCAAACGGATTCCCGATAGCAAGGACTTTCTGTCCGATCCTTAAATTTCCTGAATCTCCCATCGAGATCACTTTCAACTTTTCTTTAGGGGCATCAATCTTGATCACCGCTAAGTCGTTATCTGGATCCGAACCGATCAATTTGGCAGGCCATTTCGACCCATCCGCTAAGGTTACCTCCAATTTTTGGGCGTTCGCCACAACGTGATGGTTGGTCAAGATGTGGCCTTTCGTATCGATAATGGAGCCAGACCCCGATCCCTGTGTGGGAAAGGCGTTGAAGAAAAAATCCATCTGGATAGCCGTACTGGTGACATTGACGACCCCATCAGCCACTTTCTCATAGACACCGATATTGTTTCTTTCGTCCTCAGTCAATGCAGCTGCAAAGACCTGCTGCATGCTGAAGAGAGAGATGAGGAGAATAAGATTTAAAATTGAAAATTTTTTTGAGATGAGTCTCTTCTTGCAACTCATTACAGTGTCCCCCTTTCATGTATCACGTCCCATATTGGCGAATTAAGATTTTGGTCTTTCTTTATCAACCCTAAAGGGTTGAGTTACGTAACTCAGGGCTTTAGCCCTGATTACTGTCAGCCCTGAAGGACTGAGTTACAGGATATTCAACCCTGAAGGGTTGACTTCCTGATCTCTCGAAGATATATAACTCAGGGCAATAGTCCTAAACCAACAAAAGTCTTGCTGAAAGAATATTCTCTGAAATCAGAGACTAATCCTTTTCTTACTGGATTCCCTAAAATGTACATTGCGACACTCTCTATGCTTTCCTCTTTCCTTAAAATATGATCATAATAACTGACGTGCCATAAATTCTCATTGTGATTCTTCTTAAACCAGTACCCACTTTTTTGTTTAAAAAGACTTATAAACTTTTTAAGATCAGATTTACCATCTGCTCCACTTACCAATAAATGAAGATGGTCAAGCATAAAACAGTAGGTCAAAATATCAAATTTTTCCAATCTGGCAGTCTCCGTTAAAATATTGCTTAGACCATCAACTATTTCAGTCTTGCTAAACCAGCCAACACGATCTTTTGTCAAAATGGTTATAAAATAGGCATATGTTCCAATATAGTCAAAATCTTTTAGCCTTGGTCTTTTAGGAAATGGCTCGTTGAAATTAAGTCCCATAACGGTAGCTGAAGATCTCAACTCTTGATCCATCAGCCCTGAAGGGCTGTGTCACCGTAGCTCAAGGCTTCCGCCCTGATAAGGTCAACCCTAAAGGGTTGAGTTACGTAGCTCAAGGCTTTAGCCTTGATTAGTGTCAGCCCTGAAGGACTGAGTTACATCAGTATCAGTCTCTTCCCAAGCCCTATTTATCTTAACTCAAGATTACAGATCCAGTTTTATATCCTGGGAAGGCCGGATTCGTCGAACAATCCTTCGAAGAGCGGCCCGCTGAGATATCGTTCGCCGGAATCAGGTAATATCGTAACAATTGTTTTGCCTTCAAACTCACCACTCCTTGCGAGCCTCAGAGCCACAGCGATCGCTGCACCACAACTGACACCCGAAAGAATCCCTTCCTCATGGGCAAGTCGCCTGGCATATTCGATCGCCTCTTCACTGGTAACTTGCTCAACACGATCCACCATAGACAAGTCAAGAGTGTTTGGGATAAAGCCAGCGCCAATTCCCTGAATCTTGTGAGGTCCAGGTTTAAGCTCCTTCCCTGCAACACGTTGGCTGATCACGGGGCTCTCGGCTGGTTCAACAGCAACGCTGATAATCTTCTTCTTCTTTTCTCCCTTGATATATCGCGACACGCCAGAAATAGTGCCCCCCGTGCCCACGCCTGATACAAGCACATCTATCCTGCCATTTGTCTGTTCCCAGATCTCAGGTCCTGTGGTCTTGAAATGGATCTCTGGATTGGCAGAGTTCTTAAACTGTTGAGGCATAAAATAATTGGAATTCGATGACGAAATGCGCTCAGCCTCTTCGATCGCACCTTTCATCCCCTTCCCCCCAGGTGTAAGAATAATGTTAGCACCAAGAATGGCGAGCACTTTACGCCTTTCGATCGACATGGTCTCGGGCATGGTGACGTTCAGTTTATATCCTCTTGCAGCTGCCACATAGGCCAAGGCAATGCCTGTATTCCCGCTTGTCGGTTCAATGATCTCCATCCCGGGTTTTAGCAATCCCTGCTTTTCCGCAGTCCAGATCATATTTGCTCCGATCCGGCACTTAACGGAATAAGCTGGGTTACGACCTTCAATCTTAGCAAGGATAGTGGCACGGAGTCCTTGAGCCATTCTATTGATCCGAACCATCGGGGTATTGCCGATCGATAATGAGTTGTCATCAAAAAATTGAGCCATAAATCTCTCCTTTCTTTCCCCTCACCCCTCCCCTCTCCCCATGGGGGAGAGGGATAGAGTGAGGGGGTTAATGGTGTTTTTATTCCGTCCGGGTGAATACCCCGCCCCTTGGGGCGAAGGATTTTCCCCGTTGTGGTCTTTGATACCCCGCTGCTTGCGGCGGGGTAGTTCATACGATCGGAGGTTTAAACCTCCGAAGTCTTAGTGCATTCGAAACCACCGTGACCGATGAAATCGCCATGGCTCCTGCGGCAAAAATAGGGTTGAGGAGAATGCCGAAAAATGGAAAAAGGACACCTGCAGCGACAGGGATGAGAATCGTGTTGTAAGCAAAAGCCCAGAAGAGGTTCTGTTTGATATTTCGAATGGTCGCCTTACTCAACGCAATGGCGGTCACGATTCCTCGCAGATCCCCGCTGATCAGTGTGATGTCTGACGATTCCATCGCCACATCGGTCCCGGTTCCAATTGCAATTCCCACATCAGCCTGTGCTAAAGCAGGCGCATCATTGATGCCATCACCCACCATTCCAACCTTCTTTCCCTGAGCCTGAAGCCGTTTAACCTCCTCCGCTTTCATTTCAGGAAGCACTTCTGCGAGCACCCGGTCTATTCCAATCTGGCTGGCAATGGCTTTTGCGGTTCGCTCATTATCACCTGTGAGCATCACGACTTCCAATCCCATCTGATGAAGGGCTCCCACAGCTTCTTTCGAATTTTCTTTCAATGTATCCGCGACAGCAATGATCCCCCCTGCCACCCCATTCACCGCTAAAAACATTGGTGTCTTTCCATCATTGGAAAGCTGCTCGGCTTTATCCAGTAAACCATTTAGACTCACCTTTTTTTCTTCCATCAACCTTAAATTTCCAAGGAGGATCCTTTTTGAATCAACGATCGCTTCAATCCCATGGCCTGCGATGGCCTGAAAGTCTTTTGACTCCAAAAGACCTATACCCTCCTCTTCTGCTTTGTTAATGATCGCCTCGCCCAAAGGATGCTCCGATCCTTTCTCAGCCGAAGCGGCTAAGGTTAGGATTTCTCTCTTGGTAAACTTCTCAGACCCAGTGATATCTGTTACCGATGGTTCTCCTTTGGTCAATGTCCCTGTCTTATCCAAAACAATGGTACTCAACTGATGCGCTGTCTCCAGAGCCTCTGCCCCTCGAATTAAAATTCCATTTTCTGCTCCTTTCCCTGTCCCCACCATAATGGAGGTGGGAGTCGCCAATCCCAAGGCACAAGGGCAGGCGATGATGAGGACGGCAACGAAATTAAGAAAGGCATAGGTGACAGCAGGATGAGGGCCGAAGAAATACCAGACGATGAATGTGACGATCGCGATGGAGATGACAACCGGAACAAAATAGCTCGCAATCACATCGACCATCCGGGCAATCGGAGGTTTCGATCCCTGGGCCTCTTGAACCAGTCGGACAATCTGAGCAAGGACTGTATCTTTTCCAACCTTGATCGCTTTAAACTTAAATGTTCCGGTTTTATTGATTGTGGCGCCGATCGCCATATCCCCAACCTTCTTTTCAACGGGCAAAGACTCCCCCGTGACCATCGATTCATCAACAGAGGAATACCCCTCCTTCACAATACCATCCACAGGGATTTTTTCACCAGGCCGAACGACCACAATATCGCCCAAGGTCACTTCCTCGACGGGAATATCCACTTCATTTCCGTTTCGGATGACTCTGGCCGTCTTGGGCTGAAGGCCAATCAACTTTTTAATAGCCTCTGAAGTCTTTCCTTTTGCCCTTGCTTCCAAAAATCTTCCAAGAAGTATGAGGACGATGATGGCCACAGAGGTATCAAAATAGACATCCATCATTAGGCCTTTGACCATAATCAGATGAGGAACAAAAGTTACGATGAGACTATAAAGATAAGCCGCAGAGGCCCCCACAGCGATCAAAGTATTCATATCACTCGTCTTATGTTTGGTTGCCTTCCAGAACCCAACATAAAACTGCCATCCTACCCAGAACTGGACAGGAGTGGCTAGTAAAAATTGAAGGAAGAAATTGGTTTCTCTCGAAAACCCAATCCATTTCTCAAAAAAAGATGCCCCATACATGAGAATAAGGATGGGGGCGAGGAGTATGGCGCCAATAATAAACTTCCATTGCAATCGAGAGAGTTCCGCCTCCCTGGCAAGCCTTTCCTTCTCGACAATGTCTTCCTCTTTCACTTCGAGAACTTGATAACCCGCTTCTTCAACAACCTTCTTAAGATCCCTGATCGACACCTCCTCAGGAAGATATTCAACCGATGCCCTTTCTGTGGCGAAATTAACGCCTGCCTGAACCACTCCCTTTACCGAATTCAGAGCTTTCTCCACTTTCTTCACACAGGAGGCACAGGTCATTCCTCGAACAGGAAGGGTTACCTTCTCAACCTTTGCTCCGTAACCCAGATCTTTCACCTTTTTGATTAAATGGGAAAGATCTGTTTGAGCAGGATGGAAGATGACGGTCGCCTTCTCTGCAGCAAAGTTGACATTAGCCCGAGAAACACCCTCAACTTTGGCCAACCCTTTTTCGATCTTTAACGCACAACTGGCACAGGACATTCCAGTGATGGGAAGGTCGATCCGTTCTAACTTCTTTTCAGAATCTTTGGATTCCATTGATTACAATCTCCGGCCTTTTTACCTATGATGTCATGCTGGGGAGGAGATAGGTATTAAATAAGTGAACAAAAAAAAGATCACTTTAGCCAAATAGAATAACCTCAGTATCATACTCATCCCCTTCCTCTTAAAAGAGGTTACTAAGGAGTCCATAATTGAGTAGACATATTGCTCAGAAAATCTCCCCTCGCCCCTCTTTGCCAAAGAGGGGTAATTCCTCCCTTTTGTAAAGGGAGGGGAGGAGGGATTTAGTTTCCGGTGTCTACACAATTATGGACTGACTAATAATTCCATGAATTCCCATTCAGACCGATATGATGAACTACCCCGCCGCAAGCAGCGGGGTATCAAAGACCACAACGGGCAAAACCCTTCGCCCCAAGGGGCGGGGTATTCACCCGGACGGAATAAAAAGATACTCCATGCCCTGATATATAAGATACTAAAAATGTTACAAGAATGTAAATAAGGTGAATCCTGTATTTCATGATGGAAAATACACTATTTTTAGAAAATAGGTTTTGAGAAGCATGTCATAGTGTCAATTAATTCTACAACAAAAAATAGGATCTTCATATAAAATTAAGAAACCATCGTAATTTAAAGCACTTATTGTCATGTATTTTTTTGGACTCATTTTGTTTAAGATCAAAACAAAAAAAGCTCTTGGCCTTTTGGCTAAACCTTAAGGGGGGGGTGAAGGTTATAGCAATTCGGACCTAATTTAACTCAGGTCCTCGGCCAAGAGCTTTTCTCTTTATTTACCTTTATTTAACTGACAAACTTCTATTAGAAATTATCTCAATTAAATAATAGCTTTCGAAAGAATTATCAATAGTTTCTTCAGGGAAAATATGGTCTCGATTCTTGATATAATCTATAAGCAATCCTTGTACCAAAATGAGGATAGAAGATGAGAAAGGATAATTTATCAAATTTAAGCAAAGGAGGCACTAAATTCAACCGTCCTGAAAAGGAGAGGGATAGACACCCCATAAGAGCCTTTTGATGATATTTGCAGCGATTCTATAAGTTCGATCCTCTCCCGTAACATGATTTTCTCCGGCCCTGCGGGGATTAATCTCGGTCACATCCATACCAGCTAATCGAACTCTATTGCGCGATAGATCCTTAAGAGAGTCCACTACTCCATAAATCTGTTTCTCATTAAGACCCTGGCGTTCCAGAAATCGAACCCCTTCGACTCCATTGCGCGCCCCAATATCCAGGTCTATGGAAACATATACGTAGGGGGTCATGATATGGTTCAAGATATTCTTTATCTTTGAAGGGGAAATCAGTAAATCATTCTTAGTTAAAATAGTAACCCCCCTACGTTTTAATTCGGAAAAAAGGGCGACATAGTTCTCTACCCTTGGGTCTTTAATACGAAAGGCACGTTTCGGCGGATAGTCACTTATCCCTATGATATATAGGTCTTGGGGTCTAACCAACTTTTCGGCTAACAAATGGTAAAGAAAAGAACAGGCATTGTAAGAATCCGGCCGACGATATAAGAAGGGATCATTGCGATCATGAACCGTATCAGGGTTGGTATCGATGTCATACTGTATCGTCCCGGATAATATGGACATCGGGATCGCATCGGTATGGCTATCTAAGACAATTAAAGAAACATTTTCTGGCTCATACAATTCTACCAATTTTTTAAAAGCCCCTCCGGTTAAAGAGTGATCCACAGCCAACATACAAGGAATGTTAGGAAAAATGCTATTTGCAATGAGCTCCCCTACCTTTTGGGCATAAGTATAAAACCCACCACTATCCATAAACGCTACAAATGTTTCTGTTTTAATTTCATCCTCATCCGTTAGAGGAGGAATGGGACGAAGCCAGCTCGGCAGATCCATCGATCCTTTCTCTGACCAAAGCCCTGGGTCAATCTCCTGACGAATGATTTCCATAATGCCTTCATAGGGGTCATCAACTGCTTTTTTGACCCCTTTAAAGGCAAGCTTCTCCTGTATCGATTCATGTCTTTCATCGCCATCCAATGGACAACCAAAAAAGATGATCTTTTTTCCGGACAGATTTGCCGTCATCTATTTAATGGCATCCTTCGATTCAAATTCCAATGACCAATGCTCAGCGGCCCCCTCACCTCTCTCCTCTCCCCCGTGGGGAGAGGGTGGGGTGAGGGGTGAGTCCCTGCTATTGGAATTTGATTATTATTTGATATTAGGTGTTTGCCCCGCACACTATTCGGTACAGAGCCTGGAGTTCGGTCATTTAAAAAAATCGTCCCTCGCTTTTTTCATCTGCAAGATATTCTCGAGAGGAGACCGCGGGGCAATACCGCATCCTGGGCAGAGGAAATCCGTACCGTTTTCCAATACTGTTCTGGCCTCCTTGTATACTTCTTCAGGAGTCCCGCTGAACAGAGTTGTTGCCGCAGCCACATTTCCAAAAACCTTCACGCCCTTCTTGTGGGCGATTTCCACCGCCCGTTTCAGATTGGCTTTTTCTTCTATGCTAATCCCTGCGACACCGGTTTCACACATCATTTCTATAATGTCGTCTGTGTTGGCACAGATGTGAAGGACCACCGGACCCTTCATCTTACTGACGATCTCCTTTTCAATAGGTAATACAAATTTTTCCCACAATCTTGGGCTTAGAAGGGCAGGCCCAGAAGTTGGTTCAGCGAATACATAATAGTCAGCCTCATGGTCAAAGGCGAAGTTTGCAGCAGCAATGGCTGCCTGTTTGGTCACCTCTAAGGTTTTAAAAACACTATCGGGCTTTTTCATGCACCATTTCATGAACTGTTCTGTACCCACCAGATTCGCAGCACAGGTAAAGGCTCCTTCCGATTCCCCAAACATAGCAAGCTCTTCTCCTACCTTCTTCTTAAGAAGTCTCAAGTTCTCTTTGAACACAGGAAATCTGCCCTTTTCCAGAAAGTTAGATGGAAAGGCAAGGTTTTCTATCCCCTCTGCATAGGGATGGCCTTTAACAGAGTACTGTAAGTCGATTTTGGGAGTACCAAGTTCGCAACCAAAAGCTTCACTCAGCGGTAAAATATCCCATCCCATGGCCTTGACCCATTCAAATCCACCATATTGATGCCCTGCATACGAAAGCTCGGTCATGGCAACAGGGTCTGTATCCGCAAGTGGTCTCTCATGGCCGCACTTTTTCATGAAATCGACCACACCGTAAGTGGTTGTGCAACCCACAGGTGTCATGTCAACTTTTTTCCCAGCTAACTGGTTCATAAATCTCTCTTTTAGTGTCATCTTCTTTTCCCCCTTTTTCTTGGAATGGTGAATGAACTACCCCGCCGCAAGCAGCGGGGTATCAAAGACCACAACGGGCAAAACCCTTCGCCCCAAGGGGCGGGGTATTCACCCGGACGGAATAAATGATATCACAAAGTTTATCGCTAAGACAAGGAGGAAGGCAGCAATTCTCGGTGAAGCATGAAAAAAAGTAGTAGTGCGAATTCTTTGGCATCCATGATCGTTGAAATATCTGCCAGACAGTTTCCTGTCCCATCTTTTGTTGTTGAACACTC
>Ga0315276_10004624_pt1 | contig 12652 bp, 12 predicted proteins | sample YL17G05_0_MG_FD_204542 | JGI IMG/M metagenome (GOLD analysis project Ga0315276, IMG submission 204542) | Sediment microbial communities from Yellowstone Lake, YNP, Wyoming, USA - YL17G05_0 | ecosystem: Environmental > Aquatic > Freshwater > Lake > Sediment | place: USA: Wyoming | collected... | reverse complement strand
CAGGTTATGCCTCTATATCGCAGTATGCTATTTATGGTTATGTTTTCTATACCCTCGCTATGGGAATGCTTTTAGGTTCGCTTGTCGGAATCCAGGTAGGGGCACTTACAACAAAGGTTGTAAGAGGTATAGATATCAGGGGATTTTATGCGATTACCATCCTTGCAGGTTTTGCAAACAGGGCAACCGTTCTTCCTAAAAAATTGGGAGATCTCGGTTATATCAAGGTATCTCCAGCTCTGGCATCAGGAATAGAGACCTTTGGATTCTGGGTATTCTGGGTATGTATTGCAATCTTCGGCGTCTGGCTCTTTGCAAAGTTTTTCGGAAACATGAAGATATTAAGAGAGGAGGGATAGAAATGGTAAGACATGGAAAACATTTAGGCCTCGGGTTAATAATGGCAATATCGTTTTATGTCGTTCTGTTTTTGATCTTCTCTACTATTTTTCCTAAAACGAAAGCAGGAGAGCCTCAAAATGGATTACAGTGGGCTGATGAGATGTTTAACAACCTTGCCAAGGGCTCGTCCTATTTCATCCCCAAGGTTGCAAAAAACAATGAGAAGTTTATGGGCACTATGTTTAGTGCAAAGATTAAGGTGGGCAAGCCTGAAGATAAGCCGGGAGAGGGTGAGACAAGGGCTATAAGGTCTGCCGCGATATTGACTGCTGCTGGTGCTCAGGTGGAGGTGAAAGTCGATGAATTAAAGATCGAAGGAGACCTCGGAATGATACTGAAGGCAGCGTTGGATGATGCGGATGTGATGTTTAAGAATGAAGGTGAAAAGATCAAGGCCAAATACGCAGTTGCAATGGCAACTGACGATGAGAAGCAGATGTTCAGACAGTGGAACAATACCTTGCCCAAGATAAGTAAACAATTCGAGAAAGAGAAGAAGATACCAGAGGCAAAAATACTCACTGCTGTAGTTAAAAAGGCAATTGAACCAGCATATAACTTTTACAAGGTTGATGGCGCTAAGGTGAAAGATCATATTGGTCTCATGACATTTCTTCTGATCTTCTATGTGGTCTATACCATGTGGTGGGGATTCTCGATCTTCTTCATATTTGAGGGATTGGGACTGAGTATGAAGAAGGCCAAAGTTAAGAAGGAAGTCTAAGGAGGAAAAAATGAAAATACTGGTTCCTGTAGATGGATCAGACTATTCGATGGAAGCCGTAAAAGTAGCACTAAAATATGCAAAGGCTACAAAGACAGACATATACCTTATGACGGTGACTCCCTTTATTTCAGGACTTGATCTTGAAATCTCTGCCGGTGCGATGGCTAATCTGAATGAGAGCATGAAGGCCCGGGGAGAGGATGTTCTTTCCAAGGCCCAGGGGATTCTCAAAGCAGAGGGCGTAGCGGCCGGCACCATTATCTCCTCATCGATTTCTGCGGCAGATGAGATTATCAGCTTTGCAGAAAAGGAGAAAGCAGACCTCATTATCATCGGGAGCCGCGGCCTTGGAGGAAAGGCGACGAGGTTTTTCATGGGGAGTGTGGCACTGAAAGTCGTCGGCAATGCACCCTGTAATGTCTATGTAGTAAAGAAGGCATAAGGACAATAAAAAGCTGGCAGAGCTTTTATATTGTAGAAGGGCCTCTGAAAAGAGGCCCTTTTTTTTTGGAATAAACTATAATATTTTCATGAAAAAAATCCCTTTCCTGCAAATCGTTCTCTTCATCCTGACAATGCTTTCAACGCTCTTTGTAGGAGCTATGCAGACAGGTGCAGATATCCTGAAAGATCCGTGGAAAATTTACTACGGGCTGCCGTTTGCACTGACGCTCATGATCATTCTCCTGACCCATGAATTGTCCCATTACTTTGCATCGAAAAAACACGGAGTGAATGCTACGCTTCCCTATTTTATCCCCGCGCCGACCATTATAGGAACATTCGGGGCATTCATCAAAATGAAATCTCCGATTGTTACCAGGAAAGCGCTGATTGATATCGGCGCTTCGGGTCCGATAGCAGGGTTCATTGTTTCCGTGATCGCTGTAATGATCGGGCTTCATTTGTCTAAAATTGTGCCGGTTGCAGAGACAAAAGGTGCGTTAACCCTCGGTGATTCAATCCTGTTTTCTTTCCTCGCACAAACCGTCCTGGGAGTGACACCTGCAGATTCTGATATCCTTTTAAACCCTGTTGCATTCGCTGGTTGGATCGGACTTTTTGTAACTTCCATGAATCTCATACCTGTCGGGCAGCTTGATGGTGGCCATATTGCATTTGCATTCCTGGGGGAAAAACAGACCCGCCTGTCATTCATACTCGTTCTGGTAATGAGTTTGCTCGGGGTGTTATTATGGGAAGGGTGGATTATATGGGCTGTTTTACTGTTAGTTCTTGGCCTCAGACATCCGCCGGTGATTTCCTGGGAAGTCCCTCTCGATAAAAGAAGAAAAGTCATCGGCTGGCTCACATTCGTGATTTTTATCCTGACGTTTATTCCGGTACCGTTCAGGATTCTGTAGGGATCCGTACTGGTGATGTGGTATAATATTACGTTTAAAACACCACGCAGCTATTTAACTGAGGCATCCGTTACCAACACATTTTTGATAAAGAAGGAGATTCTGTATGAAAGTTATCCTGAAGGAAGATATTAAAAAGATCGGAATTATGGGACAGACTGTCACTGTCGCTGACGGATTTGCACGGAATTATTTAGTCCCGAAGGGCCTCGCAGTTCAGGCAAACATTAAAAACATGAAATCACTGGAACATGCAAAAAAGGTGATTCAGGAAAAATCAAAAAAAATGAAAGCCTCGGTACAGGACTTTGCCGACAGGCTTTCGAAGATTACGCTTGTCATCAAGGCAAAAGCCGGGGAGGAGGGGAAGTTATTTGGTTCCGTAACGACTATGGATATAGCAGAGCAGCTCAAGAATGAAGGAATCGAAATAGATAAAAAGAAAATCTCCCTCGATGAACCGATTAAGAGAATCGGCACATATGCCGTCAGTGTTCGTTTGCACCCTGAGATTGATACACAGATTAACCTGCAGGTTGTCGAGGAATAACTGGTTACGGTCATGCAGGAATGAAAGAAACCGATCTGCAACTCGTTAAATTGCCTCCTCAGAACCTCGAAGCAGAGCAGTCTGTCCTTGGCGCCATTCTTATCGACAATAATGCGCTGACCAGATGTCTGGAGATCCTTGATCCTGAAGATTTTTATAAGGGGTCACACAGGAAGATCTTCTTTGCAATGACCGATCTTTTTGACAAAAATGAACCAATAGATCTCATCACCCTGACAGACCAGCTGAAAAAGAATGATGAATTGGAGGCTGTTGGCGGGATAGCGTATCTTTCCTTAATGGTCAATATGGTTCCGACTGCAGCGAATGTCAAGTACCATTCACATATTGTCCGTGAAAAAGCTCTCCTCAGAGGACTTGTACAGTCAGCGAATGAGATCGCAAGCAAGGTGTATGAGGACAATCTTGATGCGGAGGATCTTGTAGACTATGCCGAGAGATCGATCTTCAAGATTTCCGACAAACGGGTAAAGGCATCGTTCGTAACATTGAAAGAGGTTATCCGGGACAGTTTTGAGATGATCGAGCGACTTTATGATAAGAAAGAGACAATAACCGGCGTTTCATCAGGTTTCAGAGACCTCGATGATCTGACGACCGGTTTTCAAAAGGGCGACCTTATTATTGTCGGGGGGAGACCTTCGATGGGAAAGACAGCCTTTGCTCTGAATATCGCACAGCATGTTGGACTTGAATTGAAGGAAACGGTTGCTATATTCAGCCTCGAGATGGCAAGGGAGCAGCTCGCAATCAGGATGTTGTGTGCAGAAGCAATGGTAAATTCAAACAGTATCAGGAAAGGATTTATCAAGAAAGAGGACTGGCATAAATTGACCAGCGCAGCAAGTAATCTCACAGGAGCACCTATCTTTATCGATGATACCTCCGGCATCACGGTCCTTGAGCTCAGGGCAAAGGCGAGACGGCTTAAAATTGAACACGGTCTCAGCCTCGTCATAGTCGATTACCTGCAGCTGATGAGAGGAAAGGGATCTTTTGAAAGGCGCGAACAGGAGATATCGGATATATCCCGCTCGCTCAAGGGACTGGCAAAGGAGTTAAGCGTACCCGTCATAGCTGTCAGCCAGCTCAACAGGAGTGTTGAGCAGCGCCGTCCTCCAACACCAATACTGGCTGACCTGAGGGAATCGGGTGCAATCGAACAGGACGCAGATGTGATTATTTTCCTGTACCGGGAAGAGATTTATAATAAGGAGGCAAAAAAGGGACATTCAGAAGTGATCATAGCGAAACAGAGAAACGGACCTACCGGCACCATTAATCTTGCGTTCATGTCAACCTGCACGAGATTCCTGAATATGGCTGACAGGGGCATAGAAGATACCGGGGAGGAGGCATTTTGAAACGGCCTCCGTCTGTTGCAGGACAGTTTTATTACGGCACGGTACCGAAACTGACACAACAGGTCAGTGAATATACAGATAGATCTGCAAAAAAGGAAAAGGTTATCGGTGCGGTCTGTCCCCATGCAGGCCTGATTTATTCAGGGTCCGTTGCCGGCGCGGTATATTCTGCAATCGACTTTCCTGAGACATTTATCCTTTTAGGCCCAAATCATACCGGCCTGGGAGCACGGATATCGATCATGGAGTCAGGTGAATGGGAGATACCAACAGGAACATTCAAGATTGATGAGAAGATTTCCCATAGAATTGCGATGAACGTTCCTCTTGTGACAAAAGACGCAAAGGCACATATGTTTGAACATTCTCTTGAGGTACAACTGCCCTTTATTGCTCATTTTTCTCAAAAAGCGAGAATCGTTCCCATAGTGATTCTTTCTGCTACTATTGAAGATTGTAAAATGCTCGGTGAGGGGATAGCAAAGGCGGTAAAAACTGCCGGATATCCTGTAGTCCTGATAGCAAGCTCCGACATGAGCCATTATGTGCCTGAAAGCGTTGCGAGACAGAAGGACAAACAGGCTATTGACAGGATTTTGTCACTTGATCCCGAGGGATTATTTGACATAGTCGTTCAGGAGCGGATATCCATGTGCGGATATTTACCCGTAACCACGCTTTTATTTGCTGCAAAGTCTCTCGGTGCTCAATCTGCGCGTCTTGTGAAATATTCCACATCAGCAGAGGTGAGCGGAGATTATGATCATGTCGTTGGCTATGCAGGCATTGTGCTGAGATAATTCGTTCGATCGCGGTACAGAGATGGTACATCCCGCAGCCCTGAAACGCGGGGAAGGAGCACGGCAAGAATAACCTATTGTTTTTAATGTGCAATTTATGATATATTCTTAAACCTGGAGGTAGAAATGTACGCAATAATCGAAAATGGGGGGAAACAGTACAGGGTCTCTCCCGGGGATTTAGTTCACGTTGAAAAACTCTCTTTTGACGCTGGAGCAGATATCACGATCGAGACCGTTCTCATGGTCAATCAAGAAGATAAAAATACCTATGGTTCTCCGTATGTCAGCGGTGCAAAGGTTATAGCTTCAGTTGTGAAGAATGGCAAGGCACGGAAAATACTCGTCCATAAACAGAGGCCGCGCAAAGTCTACAGAAAAACAAATGGTCACCGGCAGTCGTATACAGCATTAAAAATTAAAGAAATAGTTTTCGGAGGATAGATATGGCACATAAGAAGGGCGTAGGCAGTTCAAGAAACGGCAGGGACAGCGAGTCTCAGCGCCTCGGTGTCAAGAGATTTGGTGGACAGGTTGTCCGTGCAGGCAACATCCTGGTCAGGCAGAGGGGTACAAAATTCCATCCGGGGACGAATGTTGGAAGGGGGTCTGATGACACTCTCTTTGCTCTGATCGACGGTGTGGTGAATTTTGAGCGGAAAGACAGGGCAAGACTGAAGATAAGCGTTTATCCGTTATCACAATAAAAATAAAAGAGATTTCAGCGTAAAAAAGGCGGGCATTGAAGCCCGCCTTTTTTGTTAGGCAGATTAAAAATGAACTTTGTTGACTATGTGAAGATTTCTGTGAAGTCGGGGGATGGCGGAAGAGGGTGTGTCAGTTTCCGGAGGGAGAAATATGTCCCGAGAGGCGGTCCGAATGGCGGAGACGGGGGAAGAGGAGGACATATTATCTTCAAGGCGACTGACGAGTTGAATACGCTCCTTGATTTGAGATACCACCGGGAATACCATGCTCAGAGGGGTCAGCATGGCATGGGAAAAAAGATGCATGGTAAGGACGGTGAGGACCTTGTTATCCCTGTTCCTGTTGGAACCATCATAAAGGATGCAGATACCGAAACCGTCATCATGGATCTTGATAAACATGGAATGGAAACCGTCATTGCAAAAGGAGGCAGGGGCGGCCTGGGGAATTCTCATTTTGCTACCTCTGTCAGGCAGGCTCCTCGGTATGCCCAACCAGGAGAGGCAGGAGTGGAGAAACAGCTCATACTCGAACTCAAACTCTTTGCTGATATAGGATTAATAGGGCTTCCGAATGCAGGGAAGTCAACCCTGTTATCCGTGATATCGTCTGCACGGCCAAAGATCGCAGAGTATCCGTTTACGACGCTCGCTCCCGTCCTTGGCGTGGTTAAAATGGCTGATTACCGGAGTTTCATTGTTGCTGATATTCCGGGTCTTATCGAGGGTGCACACAGGGGTGTTGGTCTCGGCTTCCAGTTTCTGCGCCATGTTGAGAGAACAACTCTGCTCCTCCACCTTGTTGATGTGTCGGAAATGGCTCAGGGCGATCCGGTCGAAAATTTTGAAAATATCAATAAAGAGCTGGAACTCTTCAACCCGGATCTTATGAAAAAACCCCAGGCGGCTGCAGGAACAAAAACTGACGTAGCAGGCAATCGGGAAAAACTGGATAAGATGGAACGATACTGCCGGGATAAGGGAATAGATTTTTTCCCGGTGTCTGCAGTAACGGCTGAAGGCATCAACCAACTGCTCTCGTATTGTGCATCGAAGCTAAAAAATATGAAGGGGCAAAAGAAAAGCCTGCACTGACGAGAATTATTTTTGAATCGGGGAAATACAAGGCTGAAACTGTTTTTTTTCACTCTGTTCTGTGGTAATTTATACTATGTCTGACAATCTTGAAAAAATCCCCCTCGATTCCAGGTTGCTCAGTGATGCCATTATTGAGCTGAATATTTCACGCCGTAACGTATCAATCTACCCCCGGAATCATCCCTCGGTAGAGAAGTCATTAACCCGTGCCTTTGAGTTCCTGCATAAGCTCTTCGAATTGAGGCCGGAAATTACCATTGCTGTTGCGAAAGATACCCTCATTATTGATGACTATTATCTTGAAAAAAGGAATCCTGTTTACAGGGAGTTCGCTCTCCACCTGAGCAATCTGAATATCGCATACGTTACATTCATAACCGGTCTCACCAATGAGGAGCTCTATGAATTTCACCGGTTTATCTCCGCAAATGCGGGCGATTCATCCGCGGACATTTTACAGGAGCAGTTCAGGGAACTCAATCTGATTCATATCAGAACCGGTTTTATCGATTACGGAGCCTTTACCTTTGAAGAAGGCAAAACCCGGAAGGAGACGCCGAATGAACAAATCTGGGAACGATATGTGTACGGACTGCTCGAAGGAACATTACAGACTGAGGAGATGTCGGATGAAATCAGGGACATCCCCCCTGAAGTCCTTGCGCGGCTGATCAATAAAACCGCTTCCGATGCACTGAGGGAGGAATCCTATGATAAGGTCATAACGTCCTATATCAGGAGGTCTTCTGAGAGCTTGTTCTCGGGTAAAGATCTCAAGAGGCTGCTTGATTTTATCAATGGTCTCCGGCCGGAACTGAAGAAGCAATTCCTCTCCTCTACCGTCAGAACGGTTTCGAAAGACATGGATTCAGCATATAAGGCATTGGACGGTGTCTCGGTAGATGAAATCATGGAACTGTTGAATACGATTAATGAACAGAAAATGGTGATACCTGATGCCCTGAAAAACCTCCTTGACAAATTATCAGATCTTCGCAACATTGGTCCTGAAAACGTTACGATTGGTGACACCATGCTCGTGGACGACATTTTTTTGTCTCCTGATCTTGTAAATCTTCTGGGAGAAGGTGACTTCAAATCCTCTATCGATGCTACCTATCAGAAAGAGATCCAGAAATTGCTGGAGTTCAAATCAGTATCCTCAGCGGCCGAACTGAAGGAGATAGAAAAGGAATACAGTGATGATTATATTGAAAAAGATTTCCAGCAGACGATCCTTGAACTCCTTCTCTCCGACATTATAACGGAAGAAGAATATCAATCCTTTATCACAACCATCAAAGAGCAGACTGATCAGCTCACCTGGAGCGGCCAATACAGTCAGATTCTCAAGATACTGCAGGTCCTGTCTGCTAATGCAAACCGGAACAGATTCCCGGATATAACCGCCGAAGCAATCCGGTATTATTATTCTCAGGAGTTTATTTCGAACCTCATCGAATCATTCAAGATCCTGGGAAGACAGATGAGAGAAGAGGCATATACGCTCTGTGAGTACTATGGCGAAAGAATTATTGCACCGCTGATAGACGCACTGATTCAAGAGGACTCGCAGATAATCAGGAAATTTTTTGTCAGCTTACTAAAACAGATGGGAGACGGGGTCATTCCCGAGGCAGTCAGGAGGCTTGGTGACAGCAGATGGTTTGTAAAAAGGAATATGCTGTACTTGCTCGGCGAGTGTAACAGGGAAGAGGTATTGCCGCACATACGCCCATATGCAAGGCATGAAAACCGCAAAGTAAGTTTTGAGGCGGTGAAATGTCTCTTGAATTCCATGGATGGTTACGGCCTTGAAGCGGTGAAAGATAATCTCAGTTCTGAATCCAGAGAGTCTGTTGAGCAGGGGATAGCACTTGCAGGCGCTTACCGGATAAAAAAAGTTGTCCCGGATTTAATCCAGTTGTTGAAAAAGCGACGGATCGGCGGTACGGATGCATATGAAAAGATACCTATCGTCAAGGCGCTTGGTGAAATCGGTGATCCCCGTGCCCTCGATGCGCTGAGGGAAGTGCTTTCAGGGAAGAGCCTCTTTTTTAAAGGAGTTACCGAGAAACTCAAGGAAGAGATATACCGGACACTCAGGAATTATCCATATAGTGCCGTACGTGATTTTATAGAGGCAGGCATGAAATCGAAGAGTGAATACATCAGAGAAGAATCATTACGGTTGAGCAGGACAAAGGCAGACTAAATGGAGAAGATGAAGCTCTTCCTCTCAACCTTGATGTCCGCTATATCAACGTGCACATTGTATTCCAAGGAGCATGCCTCTGTCGATGAATTAACCCAGAAGGCCTTTTCACTGCTCGGTGAGATGCTTCAGCAATCGGACAGTGTTGAGCTCATGATTGTCGGAGATGATCTTATTGCGAACAAGACACCCCTCAGGGATGTCGGCATGCAGGGGGTCAACCTGGTAAAAAGATTAAAGAAAAAAGGTCTTTCACGCGTTGATTTTATCAAAGGAATCACATTCTCTGAACTCAGACTGTTTGTTACAAATATCTCTGCGGTTTCTGAAGACATAAGAACATATGCCCATATTAAGACCGGCGTTGTTGATGTTCGGACAGGCGGGTTAAAGATAGATGCCGATTTTGCCCTCGATCTTGAAAGCCTCTCCGGATTTACATCAGGACAGGTCGGCATGGTGAAAGATGTGTACCAGGGGATAACACCATTTAAAAAGCTCAATATAGCAGGGCTTGAAGAGATCGTCGTTCATTTCATTATCACATTCAGAAGAGAGGCAAACATCCTGAAACTAATCAGTCCTGTAAAGTCGTTCAGTGAGTATACCTACACCCATGCAACCAATGTTGCCGTTCTTTCTATGTTCCAGGCTGAGGTCTTAGGTGTTCGCGAGGACATTCTCCGCGATGTTGGAATAGCTGCCCTTCTGCACGATGTCGGCAAGTTATTCATCTCCAAGGAAGTACTTGAGAAAAAGGACGCCCTGAATCAGAAGGAATGGGACGAAATACGCATGCATCCAATCTATGGAGCACAATACCTGGCAAAGTTGGAGGGAATACCTCACCTTGCGTCCATTGTTGCCATTGAGCATCATCGCAGGTTTGACGGCAAAGGATATCCGAAATCTGCTCTGAATAATAAGACACAGCATCTCTGCAGCCAGACTGTTGCAATCGCAGATTTTTTTGATGCATTGAGGAGCCGGAGACCTTACAGAAGAGCACTTGAAATAAAAGAAGTGCTCTCATTGATGAAGAGGGAGACAGGAGGTGCATTTAACCCGGTTTTGGTAGATAATTTTATTCGTGCGATGCATTCAGCTCTCTCCGAATAAACGCGTGGAGAAGAAACCCCGTCAGCCTTTCATCCCTGTTGCAAGGAGTCAGACAATCCGGCAGAAGATACTCTCATTACTTGAAGGTAATACTTTTTCCGCGAGAGATTTGTCTGCCGAGATAGGAGTTTCAGAAAAGGAGATCTATTACCATCTTGAGCATATCCAGAAGTCAACAGACAAAAGCAGCCACAATTTCATGATAACTCCCGCTCTCTGTAAGAGGTGCAATTTTGTCTTCAGGAAAAGAGACAGGCTGACAAAACCCGGGAAATGTCCGATCTGCCGAGGTGAATCAATACAGGAACCACTTTTTACGATTAAAAAACAATGAGTATCCCCCAAAATGATTGTATGCATTTTATAATGCTATCGCTTGAATCCTCGAACCATTGAACCATTGAACCCTGATGTATCCTATCCTATGGCATCTCTGGTTATTTTCTCGGCTAAATCGAAAATGACTTTCTTGTCTTCCATTGTCCGCGCCTCTATGTAGAATCTCACTTTCGGCTCCGTGCCTGACGGCCGGATCATCAGCCATGAGCCGTCATCGAAGACAATTTTCGTTCCGTCAACAGTTATGACGTTCTTCACTGTTCTGGCATGGCTGCCTATGGTAATGGCGGTTCCTTTTTTATACCGGTCTTTGATTGTTGAAAGTTTTTGCAGCAAAGGCTTACCGGCAACCGCAGGATCAACAGCTATCCCTGATCTGTCGGGATAATAATATCCGTATTCATCCATGATGTCCTTCAGATACTCACTCAGGTTTTTGCGGGTAACTGCCATCATTTCAACGGCAAGGAGAAAACCGAAAACGGCATCCTTCTCAAGCGTATGGTTATAGGCTGATATGCCGTCAGATTCTTCAAAAGCGACGATCGCCCGCTCTTCAGATGATCTCAGCATATAGGGCCTGAAATTCTTGAAGCCAACCGGTGTTTCTCTCACGGGAATCCCCAGCCTTTCAGCGATGGCGTTGACAAGATTGCTCGTTCCGACCGATTTCGCAACAATGCCCGGGATATTTTTATAGACGTGAAGAAAATGCAGTGCCAGTGCTCCAAAGTAGTTCATTGGTATCTGCATGGATCCATCAGCATGCCTGATTCGGTCGCCGTCGGGATCCATGATGATACCCAGTTTAAACCGTGCATTGCTTTGCCTCAATATGTGTTCGACACCCTGCATGTTTTTTTCCGACGGTTCCGGTGCTATGCCACCGAAGAGGAAGTTATCTTCTGTCCTTAGAAATCTCAACTGAGCGCTGCTGCTGAGTATTGATTCGATGACCCCCCGCGTTGAACCGTGGACATTGTCAATACAGATCGTGCAATCTTCACTCCTGATAAAATCTTCAATACTGTCAAGATCAAGCGTTTTCCTCTCTGACAGGAATTTTCTGTAGAGAGCGAGGATATCCACTGTTTGGACAGATGTCGGTTTAACAGGCTGTAATACGAGCGAATCCGTCATCTTCTTGTTCGCAATCTCCTCGATATGTTTGGTAATCTCCGGGCCTGCCGGTCCTCCATCGGACGGGTTGAATTTCAAACCCGCATAGTTTGCAGGGTTATGCGAAGGGGTCAGATTGATTGAACAAGCAGCATTCAGCATCTCGATACCTGCAGACAGGAGGGGTGTTGGAGCTTCACCTGCATACCATGCTTTTATACCTTCTCTCTCGATAAGCCCTATAACCTCCATGGAGAAATCCGGACCGAGGAAGCGATTATCATGCCCGACGATGAACCCCCGTTTTTTAATTTCATCAAAATCAGATACTCCCATTGCCCGCATAACAGATCTATCATTACTTTTCAACATCTCGATAATGGCAGCGGTCACAATCCTTATATTATGAAAGGTGAAGTCACTGCCAATTTCACCTCTCCATCCCGAGGTGCCGAATACGATTGGCGCCGGTGCTGTGTTCTCCCGTGCAAATTTTTCAATAACCTGCAGAAGTCCACTGTTCCGCGAAACATCCGACATGATGACCTTCCAGCAGGAAGCAGCGTTCTGAAAATCCTGAGTCATGTGTCCCTCCTAAAAAATAAATCTAACCTGCTTTTTCATACATTTTGTGTATACCTGCAGATACAGTATTTTCGCTCATTCTCAGCCCCGATATCCATCGGGTCCTCCGAGGTGAATTCTGTCTTCGACAGTATTCAATTCCGCTCAAATACAATATCTGCCGGCAAGTTTATGAATAATACGGGCTAAAAAATAACCTTTAAAACATCATCAATGTTCTTCAAGGTTTTGATAATCCCTGT
>Ga0315276_10004623_pt1 | contig 12652 bp, 7 predicted proteins | sample YL17G05_0_MG_FD_204542 | JGI IMG/M metagenome (GOLD analysis project Ga0315276, IMG submission 204542) | Sediment microbial communities from Yellowstone Lake, YNP, Wyoming, USA - YL17G05_0 | ecosystem: Environmental > Aquatic > Freshwater > Lake > Sediment | place: USA: Wyoming | collected... | reverse complement strand
AGCATGTAATAGGTATTAAAAATTCTAACCAGGTTAGACCTCAGAGCAAGCTCAAGATCTAACCTGGTTAGAGTTGACAGGTTCGGCACGCATCCGAAAGTTCCGCCACAATGCGAAAGCAGAAAATCTCTCTTTAGGGGTATGGGCGGCGGCACAAAAGTCACTGCCGCTCCTTTTCACTTGCCTTTACAATCGGCGTGTGTTAAGATAACGAAACTCAGCGGCATTATCTATTTATATTATCAGGACATATCAATGACGCAGCAACCGCAGCAGCCTCAGACCGACATGATGGACAAGCTCGTCTCTTTGTGCAAGAGGCGGGGGTTCGTCTTCCAGTCGAGTGAAATATACGGCGGCCTGGCGGCCACCTGGGACTACGGCCCGCTCGGCGCCGAGCTCAAGCGCAACCTGAAAGAGCTCTGGTGGCGCTCGAATGTCTACGAGCGCGACGATATCGAAGGCCTCGACGCCGCCATCCTCATGAGGCCTGAAGTCTGGATGGCCTCGGGCCACGTCTCCAGCTTCGAAGATACCCTCATAGATTGCAAATCCTGCAGAAAGCGTTTCAAGGTCGAGCACGTCACCGAAAAGAAGTGCCCCGAGTGCGGCGGCGAGATCACCGAGCCGCGCCAGTTCAACATGATGCTGAAGACGCATCTGGGGCCCATCGAAGACGAAGGGAGCCTTACGTACTTGAGGCCGGAGACCGCGCAGGGTATATTCGTCAATTTCAAGAATGTCCTCGATTCGATGAGGAGGAAGGTCCCGTTCGGCATCGCCCAGATGGGCAAATCGTTCCGCAACGAAGTCACCACGAAGAGCTTCACGTTCCGCTCGCGCGAATTCGAGCAGATGGAGATCGAGTATTTCGTCAAGCCCGGCACCGATGAGGAATGGTACGGCACATGGGTCGAGGAGCGCTTCAACTGGTACACGAAGTTCGGTATCAGGGCGGAGAACCTGCGCAAGAGAGAGCATGAGAAGAATGAGCTTGCGCACTACGCGAAGGCATGCACCGATATAGAGTATAAGTTCCCGTTCGGCTGGTCTGAGCTCGAAGGCATCGCGAACAGGACCGATTTCGACCTGAAGCAGCATGGCGCCTTAAGCGGCAGGGATATGGAGTATTTCGACGACCAGACGAAGGAAAGATTTATACCGTACGTGATCGAGCCGTCGGGCGGGATCGACCGCTCGATACTGGCGTTCCTGTTCGACGCGTACAGGGAAGAAGAGGTCAAGGGCGAGAAGAGGGTCGTGCTGGGCCTTCACAAGAGCCTTGCCCCGCTTAAAGCGGCGGTGCTGCCGCTGTTACGGAACAGGCCGGAGATAGTGGAGCTGGCGCATAAGATCACCGACGATCTGAAGTTCCGGATGAAGGCAAGGTATGACGATACCGCCTCGATAGGCAGGCTCTACAGGAGGCAGGATGAGACGGGCACGCCGTATTGTATCACGGTAGATGTGGACAGCCTCATTGACAGGAAAGTCACCGTCCGCGACAGGGACACGATGAAGCAGGACAGGATAGAGGTTTCAAAGGTGAGGGACTATTTAACAGAAAGGCTGGAGTCATGAAGGGTAAGGGTTTGGGCGGTTCTTCGGGCAGTAAATCAAAAAAGTATGTCTATTTCTTCGGCGGCGGCACGGCCGACGGCAACGAGTCGATGAAAAACCTCCTGGGCGGTAAGGGCGCGAACCTGGCCGAGATGGCGGGCCACCCGAAGCTGCGGTTGCCGGTCCCTCCGGGATTCACGATAACGACGGACGTGTGCACTTATTATTACCAGAATAAAAAGACTTATCCGAAAGAACTTAAAGGCCAGGTCGAAAAGGCGATGGCGCAGGTCGAGAAGATCATGGGGAAGTCATTCGGCGATCCCGCCAACCCGCTCCTCGTCTCGGTCCGTTCCGGCGCGCGCAAGTCGATGCCGGGGATGATGGAGACGGTCCTGAACGTAGGCCTTACAGACAAGACGATCCCGGGGCTCGTGAAGCTCACCGGCAACGAACGGTTCGTCTATGACGCGTACCGAAGGCTGATCATGATGTACTCCGACGTTGTCATGGAAAAGGCTGCCGGTATCGAGCCGAAGGGCGGCAAGGGCATCCGCAAGATCCTCGACGAAAAGCTGCACGACGTAAAAGAGGCGAAGGGGTACAAGTCTGACACGGATCTCACGGCAGCGGACCTGAAGGCGCTCGTCGCAGATTTCAAGAAGACGGTCAAAGATGTCCTGGGCACGCCGTTCCCGGACAGCCCCGAAGAGCAGATGTGGGGAGGTGTCGGCGCCGTATTTTCATCGTGGAACGGAAAACGCGCGATCGAATATCGCCGTATCGAGCGGATCCCGGACGAGTGGGGCACCGCCGTCACCGTCCAGGCTATGGTCTTTGGCAATATGGGCGATGATTGCGCCACCGGTGTCGCGTTCAGCCGCAACCCCGGTAACGGCGAGGGCAAGTTTTACGGCGAGTATCTGGTGAATGCCCAGGGCGAGGACGTCGTCGCGGGGATCAGGACGCCCGCGCCGATCAACGATTACTCGAAGAACGACCAGTCAAAGCACCTGCCGACGCTCGCGCATCTGATGCCGAAGCTGTATAAAGAGCTCGACGATATAAAGGACAGGCTCGAAAAACACTATCGCGATATGCAGGATATCGAGTTCACGATCGAGAAGGGGAAGCTTTTCATGCTCCAGTGCCGCAACGGAAAGCGTAACGGTACCGCCGCTGTCCGCATGGCGATGGATATGTATAAAGAGAAGCTGATCGACGCCGAAACGGCGGTGATGCGTGTCGGTCCCAACCAGCTCGTCGAGCTTCTCCTGCCGATGCTTGATCCGAAGGCCGAGAAGGCCACGCCGGCGGTCGCGAAAGGACTTCCTGCCGGCCCGGGCGGGGCGATCGGACGCGCCGTATTTACATCGAAGGACGCCGTCGAATGGGCGGCGAAAGGCGAGAAGGTGATATTGGTGCGCGAAGAGACCTCGCCGGAGGATGTTGACGGAATGCACAAGGCGCAGGGCATCCTTACGCTCAAGGGCGGCATGACCTCGCACGCCGCACTCGTCGCGCGCGGCTGGGGAAAGTGCTGCATCGTCGGGTGCGCTGATCTCGAGATCGCCGACGACAACAAGTCTTTCGAGGCTCGGAAGGGCGTCGTCGTCAAGGAAGGCGAGTGGATCAGCCTGAACGGAACGACGGGGTTTGTGTACCAGGGCAAGCTCCCGACCGTTGCCGCGCTCGAGAATAACGTATCCTATGCCGAGTTCATGAAGATCGTCGATACATACCGCGTCCTGAAGGTGAGGACGAACGCCGATACGCCGAAAGACGCGGCGCAGGCGATCAGGTTCGGCGCGGAGGGCATAGGCCTCTTCCGCACCGAGCACATGTTCTACGGAGAGGGGAGCGATAAGCCGCTCTTTCTTTTGCGCAAGATGATCATGTCGAAGACGCTCGAGGAGCGCAAGAGGGCGCTCGACGAGCTCTTCCCGTTCGTGAAGAGCGATATGAAGGCGACGCTCGAGGCGATGAAAGGGTATCCGGTCACGATCCGGCTCCTCGATCCCCCGCTCCACGAGTTCGTTCCGCACAGCGAGGATAAGCTCGAAGCGCTCGCCAAGGACCTCGGCGTCGACATGAGCGAACTGCACAAGCGCGCCGAAGACCTGCGCGAGAATAATCCGATGCTCGGCCACCGCGGCGTGCGTCTGGGCGTGACGTACCCCGAGATCTCCGAGATGCAGGTCCGCGCGATCCTTGAGGCTACCGCGGAATTGATCAAGGAAGGAAAGAAGGCGTACCCCGAGATCATGATACCGGTCACGTGCGCGAAAGCGGAGCTCGACAATCAGAAGGTGATCGTCGACCGCGTGTATAAGGAAGTGACGGCGAAGTTCGGCATGAAGAGCCTGCCGATGATGTACGGTACGATGATAGAGATCCCGCGCGCGGCACTCCAGGCCGCACAGATGGCCGAGACCGCCGAGTTCTTCTCATTCGGTACCAACGACCTCACGCAGATGACGTTCGGGTTCAGCCGTGACGATATCGGCAGCTTCCTGCCGGATTATATCAGGGAGAAGATCCTGCCGGCCGATCCGTTCCAGACGATCGACCAGGATGGCGTGGGTGAGCTTATGAAGTTGGGTATCGACCGCGGACGGGCTGTCCGCAAGGACCTGAAGGTCGGCATCTGCGGCGAGCACGGCGGTGATCCGGACAGCGTGAAGTTCTGCCACCGCGTCAAGATGAATTATGTGAGCTGCTCTCCGTTCCGCGTGCCGATAGCGCGCCTGGCGGCGGCGCAGGCGGCGTTGGAAGGCAAAAAGAAGTAACCGGGGACTAAAGCATGGACGCGATCCGTCTGTATCTCAAAGACATCAAAAAGCTGCCCCTTCTCACGCCCGAGGAAGAGATATATCTCGCCAACAGGATAAAGAAGGGCGACAAGGCCGCGCGGGCCAAGATGATCCAGTCGAATCTTCGGCTCGTCATCAACATCGCCAAGAGATATTCCCACCTCGGCGTGTCGATGCTCGACCTCATCGAGGAAGGCAACCTTGGCCTGATGAAAGCCGTGGAGAAGTTCAATCCCAAGAAGGGGTACCGCTTCTCGACGTACGCGGCGTGGTGGATACGCCAGTACATCTCGCGCGCCATTGCCAATCAGGGCAAGACCGTGAGGATGCCCGTCTACGTGATAGAGCTGCTGATGCGGTTCAAAAAGACGACCGAGCACCTCACCAATTCCCTGAAGCGCAGGCCGCGGTTGAACGAGATTGCCAAGAGGATGAGGCTTCCGATGAAGCGCGTCAAGCAGCTCAGCAAGATGGTCTCCGGCATATCGAGCCTGAACGCGCCCGTCGGCGATGAAGGGTCGACCGAGTTCATGGACCTGATCGAGGACGAGAACATGACGAGCGCGGTCGACGAGCTCTCGGCCTTTTTCACATCGGAGCGCATAAAACATCTTCTTGAGAGGATGTCGAAGAGGGAGCAGAAGATACTGAACCTGCGGTTCGGCCTGAAAGAAGGCGTAGCGCACACGCTGCGGGACACGGCCAAACATTTCGGCATTACGAGGGAGAGGGTGCGGCAGATAGAGTCGGCCGCGATGAAGAAGATGCGCGAGTATATGCTGCAGCAGGAGAAAGATGCCCTTGCAAAACGCACATAACCCTTCGACGCATTCCCGGTCAAAGGCCGGGAATTTGCTCAGGGTGTGTATGCTGAGCAATGTCGAAGCATAAGGCAGAGGTGACAGAATGCACGACCTGAAGTCGCATATCAGGGAGATACCGGATTTTCCGAAGAAGGGGATCATATTCAAGGACATCACGACGCTCCTGAAGAACGGGAAAAAATTCAGGGAAGCGATCGATCTCTTTGCCGAAGAGTATAAAGACACAAAGATCGACATGGTCATCAGCGTTGAGGCAAGGGGATTCATCTTCGGCGCGGCGCTGGCCTACAAGCTGGGCGCCGGCATCGTCCCGGTCCGCAAGAAAGGCAAGCTTCCTTTTAAGACCCTGGCGGTCAGTTACGATCTCGAATACGGCACAGACACTCTTGAGGTCCACGAGGATGCGATCAACAAAGGCGACAACGTCCTGATCGTTGACGATCTGCTGGCAACGGGCGGCACGAGCCGTGCCGTTATCGACCTTGTTGAAAAGATCGGCGGCAGGATAGCGGGGCTTGCGTTCCTGATAGAACTCCTGCCCTTAAAGGGCCGCGAGAAGCTTAAGGGCTATCCGGTGGTATCGCTGATCAAGGATGAATATTGCTGAAGCAGTGGCTAGTCGCTGGTGACTAGTGGCTAGTGAAAAATAACCGACTAGCCACTAGTGACGAGCCACTAAAACGCCCCTGTAGCTCAGATGGATAGAGCACAGGTTTCCTAAACCTGGTGTCGCCTGTTCGACTCAGGCCAGGGGCGCCATTCTACTTCGCGACTCGAGAAAAGTACGCGGCGCTACGTAGCAATTGCGACAAGGTGCTACAAAGCTTCGCAGGACAGGTCCTGCTTCGCCGGTCAACGCGTAGACTCTGGTACGGCTTCGCAGGGATAGTTTCTACGAAGCTCTACCATGGTCTGGTTGTAGAAGAGCGAAGTAGAACATCAAAAGAGAGAACAATGTGTCAAAACCTAAGATGATAGGCCTGCACACGCACACCCTCTTCAGCGATGGCGCTCTCCTGCCGAGCGAGCTCGTGAGGCGCGCCGAGGCAAAAGGTTATAAGGCGCTGGCACTCACCGACCATGTCGATTCCTCTAATATAGACTTTGTGCTTCCACGGATAGTCAAGGTTTGCAAGGTATTGAACCGTTACTGGAAGATCCGCGCCATCCCCGGTGTCGAGATCACGCATGTGCCGGTCCAGGAGATCAAGAAACTCGTGCGGTTCGCGAGACGCAGCGGCGCGAAGATAGTCGTCGTCCACGGCGAAACCGTTTCAGAGCCTGTTATCAAAGGAACGAACAGGGCAGCCATAGAGGCAGGCTGCGATATACTGGCTCACCCGGGTCTCATCAGCTTCGACGACGTGCGCCTTGCGAAGAAGAGGGGGGTCTACCTCGAGCTCACCACAAGGAGAAACCACTCCGCGCCCAACAGGCGCCTCTATAGAATGGCCGCTTCGACAGGCGCGAAACTCATCCTGAATACCGATGCGCATGACGAATGCGATATCATTACCCATGTCCAGGCACGGCGGTTCCTGATGGCCATCGGCATGGATGAGCCGGCTACTACAGAGGTATTCAGGAATTCAGAAAGATTGCTCGAGAAGTTGAATATTAAGGGTATTAGGGATTAGGAATAAAAAAGGTGATTTACCCTTGACAGCCGGCGACTTTATGATATACTTTACGTTAAGCACAAAAAGGCAGGTACGCCTATAACACCATAGATAACGTAAATCTTGGCGAAAGAGGAGGTGGTGGACTAAATAGCCTTAGGTTATCAAAACGTGGTGATATAGATAAAGCAGCACAGAGTGATATATAGAGGGCTTCAAAGAAATTCGCGATGCATCCTATGACGGGAGCCCCCAATAAAATATAAGACGCACAATGCAGTTAATTTATCTAAGGAGGTAACATGAAGTTTTTAAAAGTTGCTTTAGTATTAGCGATGGCGCTCAGCCTTACGGCGAGCGTCTACGCTGAGACTCAAAGCGTAAAGGTTAGCGGAGACCTCACAGTCAGAGGTATCTGGAGGTCGAATTATGATTACAGAGGTTCGACTCCAGAGCCTGATATCACAAGAACCGGTATGACGTCTGATACCATCGGTCCTTACGGCATAGGAAGTCAGCCCGGAACGCCGCAGGGATGGTGGATGAGCACGACCGAAGTACAGATCGATGCCGAGCTCACCGACTGCGTCTCCACAGTCATCAGGATACTGAACGAGAGAGACTGGAATGTTCAGAGCAAAGCCATGGTCGTAGATCAGGATATGAGGCCTAATGGGCTTGGCGGGTACAATCCTGACGCCAACGAGTTCGGGGTTAATCTCGATCTCGCGTATATCACGCTGAAGAACTTTGTCTATTCGCCGCTCACAGTCACGATCGGCCGCCAGGATCTCTGGTTCGGCAAAGGCTTAATCGTCGGCTCCAACCACGTGTACAATAACTGGGTGAATAACCAGAATATCTGGGTTAATGGCTTCGCGGCCGCTGTTGGACCCGGCCAGCTCAGCGCTCCCGAGTATACTGCCCAGACTGCTTTTGACTCAGTGAAGGCAGTATTGGACTATGATCCGTGGACGATCACGGGCATTTATTCCAGCATATGGAATAACACGATCGCCAGCGATGATAACATGGACCTGTGGGGCATCAACGTCGGCTATAAGTTCGACTGCTATAAGGCAGAAGCCGAAGCCTACTGGTTCTGGAAGAGAGACCGCACGATCGAAACATGGGGAGTCAGCAACAACGGTATCAATGACGTCCACACGATCGGCGTCAGGGGCAGCATGGATCCAATAGAGAACTTCACGGTCAACGGCGAAATCGCCGGTCAGTTCGGTTCGTATCAGGCGTGGACCGCACAGACAGCCACGAGACCCCGCGCCGCTTGGGCAATGGATATTGCCACCGAGTGGAGAGGCCTCATGGACAAGATGGCATGGAAGCCGAAGATGGGCGTCGAGTATGTGCTCTATTCGGGCGATCAGCATGAGGATGGTACCGGTGAAGATACCAGCGAGTATAATGGCTGGGATCCTATGTTCCGCGGGAAGTTCGATTCAGCGATCCGCGAGTTCGTCGGCACCTACTATGCGACCTATCAATATCAGCCGCTGTACAATGATATACCGAGCTGCGCTGATGCGTCATTCACGAACCAGTCTCAGGTCATATTCTCCGGCAGTATCCAGCCGATGGATTGCCTGACACTGAAGGGTAATTACAACCTGTTCTGGGTCATGGAGCCATATCGCCAGAACTGCAGTGGTGCAATATTTGGCGGTGGTTCGCAGGATGACAGCTCTGGCTTTATCGGCCAGGAAGTTGACATCCAGGCCATATGGGACTACACTGAAGACGTGAGCTTCGGGCTCCTCTGCGGTTGGTTCATGCCGAATGCCGATACCTATCAGAATAACAATAACGCGATAGCTTCGGACATCGTTGGCACCGTGAAGGTGAGCTTCTAAGTTAGCGAGTTGTTTCGTAAAAAACCCCCGCTCTTGAAAAAGGGCGGGGGTTTTTTATTCCTCGACAGGCGCATGTCCTTTTGCACCTTAATAGTCAACCTTCTTTAGTGTTAGAAACGAAATAGTAAGTAAGTTTCTATTGACTTAACATAGCAGACATGGTAGTATCTCCTTGTTGTTCGCTATGATAAATGCAGTACCAGTAACACGTGAATTACATGTGGACCAAGCTGAAGTAAAAGAAAAGAGCTTGGTTTTTTTATTTAGAGATTTAATAACAATCAATCGTAAGGAGAGTTATAAGAAAAATTTTTGGTCTCGCAGTAAAAACATCTTATTTGTGTCAATGATATGCTGCATGTTTGCGTTACTTATAAGTACAAGCGTTGCTTATTCGCAGGATATAACGATCGATCAGCTTACCACAAGAGAGCTTGATGATATGTACCCTTCGATAAACGAGAATGGAGACATGGTCTGGAGTCAGAAAATTATTTCTGACACAAGAGGCTATAATATTATGGATTCCCACATATACTACTATGATCGTGCTACCGGGACCACGACGCAGATCTCTAGCGGTTCTTTTTATAATCAAAATCCGCAGATGAGCAATAATGGAACTATAGTCTGGGAGGGATATGACACGAGTACCTATGTTGGCGGGTCTGTACCTTGGCAGATATATTTATATGACGGCACTACCACAACACAGCTTACGAATGGCCAATGTCGGTGCGGGCACCCGCAGGTGAACGACAGGGGTGAGGTGGTCTGGTGGGCTTTCGATGGCACGGATAGGGGGATATTCCTATATAACGGCACTACCACCAGAAAAATATCGGATAATGATTATGCGTCTAATAGATACCCCAAAATAAACAATGCGGGGCAAGTAGTATGGGATGCGCATAATGGCACCGGCTTTGAGATATATTTTTATGATGGCGCAACTACAAAGCAGATTACAAGCACCGGCGGTCCGAACGCAGCACCAGACATAAATAACAGGGGCGAGATAGTCTGGCATGGGTATGATAATGGGTCATACAAGATATATCTTTATGATGGATCGTCCATAAGGCAGATCTCGGACAATTCGAGTTGGAACGTGAACCCCAAGATCAACGATGATGGCCATGTAGTATGGGAGGGAAAGGATAGTAGCGGTCGTTATGTAATAAATTATTATGATGGGTCTACTGTTGTTCAGATCCCGGGCTTTAATAACGGTTACTACAGTGGTACAAACCCCCATATAAATAACATGGGCGATATCACATGGGAAGGGTATGATGGCAATGACTGGAATGTAATGCTTACAACGAGTTATAGGCAAGATAACTATTATGATTCCGGGAGAAAAAAATACATTGTCTCAATTAAACCCGACACCAACGGTAACATCTACCTCCATTATCTCGATGAGGACTGGGGTGGGCAGGGCAACGGCAGGCCAGATAAAGAGGTTAAAGAGGTAGCTGATTCAAATGGTGCTAAAGCCTACCAGTATTTCTATCATGAAAATTCGGACGTAGTTCGCATTAAGTATGCCTACGGAACAGCCGATTACAGTGCCGATCCAACCAATCCTACTTTATCAAATATAGTCGCTACTTTTGAATATGCCGGGAACGGAGCTTTATTAAAAAAGACTACGCCTGATGGCACAGTATTTACTCATTATTTAAACGACGCTAACAGGCTGAAGTCCAAGACTCTTGCCAGTCCCGATTTTAACGGCTATGTATACTACGAATATCTCGATGAAGATTACAACGGCCAGGGTCACGGCAGGGTCGACAAGACAATCAGCGCAGATCCGGACGCTAATGGCGCAAAGACGCACGCGTATACCTACTGGGCCACTACCGTTCAAACGCCGCAAGTAATAAAATCAACCGTTAAGAAACCTCAATTAGTAAGCACGAAGCGAGGACCTCAGACTATCTGGACAACTATCTATGTAGATACTGTGGTAGAGACAGCCGTATATGTAGATACCGTGGTAGAGACCTCGCAGGTCAAGTGCCAATATGACTATGCAACCGATGACTGCACAGGCCTTACCGCTACCAGGGAATACGATGCACAGGGCACTCTGATAAAGACGACTTTTTCAGATAGATACACGTATTATGCATCCAAAAGAAAAGAATCGGCAATTCTCGCTCAGCCCGATGCATCGGGTAATATCTGTTATCATTATCAGGACGAGGATTGGAATGGTCAAGGATATGGCAGGATAGATAAGCAAATCCTTGCCTCGCCTGACTCTGACGGCGCACGATCATACACTTATCAATACCCCAGCGCCGTAGACGATTACACAAAGCTCCTGCTACACCTTGACGGGGATTATTCCGACAGTAGCCCCTCTTCGCATACTGTTACAAATGTAGGTTCTACCATAGATGATGGCAAATTCGATGGTGGAGCATCATTCTATGGTGATGATTATTTAACCGTTCCCGACAGCGCTGATTGGGGTTTCGGAATAAATGATTTTACAGTAGATATATGTGTAAATCTTTCAAAGATAAATGATGATCAATTTTTTATATTGCAATATAACGAAGAGAACCCAAATGATAGATGGGGATTTCTTATAGATTCAACAAATAATTTAGTTTTTGTTAATACTGTAGATGGAGTAGATATAGCTAATTATGTTACTAAATCTCCATTAAGTGTATCTACCGGAACTTGGTATCATATAGCAGTAGTAAGGAATGGGGCTTCATGTATTATGTTTCTTGATGGTATATCCCAACCAGTTACAGAACTAACTGCTTTTGGAAATCTTACAGATACAGGGGCATTAATGAGAATAGGAGCACATATGACGAATCATTATCTTGATAGTTATATAGATGAACTCCGTATTTCTAAAGGTATAGCAAGGTGGACCACTGACTTTACGCCGTCTGGCCCATATGCTAAGAGGATATCCTATAAGAACACGGATTATACGGGGCTTGTTGCCACATATGAATATGACCCTAGCGGATGGCTTGTGCAGAAAACGGATGAAGATGGCAATGTCGAAAAGTATTACGAATCAGGACGAAAGAAGTCAGAACTGAAATCAAAAGAAGACGAGAACGGATGTGTTTACTATGGATACCTTGATGAAGATTATCACGGACGAGGGTACGGCAGGGTGTCGAAAAAGAAAAGAGTTGATGGAACGCATGAGTCAATAGAATACTGGGGCGATACAGGGACGGTAAAAATCCATAAAAAGAATGCTAGAGATGGTCGGGAGATCGAGTCAGAGGAATATTACTCTGACAGCAAGCTAAAGAAAAAGACCCATGCCAACGGCGATTGCGAAACCTATTACTCGTCAGGTCGTAGAGAGTCTGTGCGCCTCGCTCAACCGGATTCGGCAGGCAACGCCTACTATCATTACTGCAACGAGGATTGGGGTGGCAAGAGTCATGGCAGGGTCGACAAGACTATCAGCGCAGACCCGGACACCAGTGGCGCAACGGCGCACACGTATACCTACTGGACCAATACTATTCGCACGCCACAAGTAATAAAATCAACCGTTCAAACGCCTCAATTAATAAAAAAGACCGTTAAAAATCCTCAATTAGTAAGCACGAAGCGAGGACCTCAGACTATCTGGACAACTATCTATGTAGATACTGTGGTAGAGACAACCGTATATGTAGATACCGTGGTAGAGACAACTATCTATGTAGATACTGTGGTAGAGACCTCGCAGATCAAGTACCAATATGACTATGCAAACGATGACTGTGCAGATCTAATCGCTACCAGGGAATATGATGCCGCAGGCGCCCTTGTAAAAAAGACAGAGCCTACCCTTGACACAACAGAGTCGCTCCAGCGCAATTCACTCGAACAAACAGTCGCTTCGCAGTTCTCCGACCATTTCACAGGAGAACTTGCCAACCAGCCGGCAACACAAGATCTATTGCCAAACTAAGCCG
>Ga0315276_10004620_pt1 | contig 12654 bp, 12 predicted proteins | sample YL17G05_0_MG_FD_204542 | JGI IMG/M metagenome (GOLD analysis project Ga0315276, IMG submission 204542) | Sediment microbial communities from Yellowstone Lake, YNP, Wyoming, USA - YL17G05_0 | ecosystem: Environmental > Aquatic > Freshwater > Lake > Sediment | place: USA: Wyoming | collected... | reverse complement strand
CGGAATATACAGGGATAACAATCATCCTGCTCTTCTATAGTTTTAATGCTCACCGCATTTTTTACTTCTGCACCGGTATCTTTATCTATAATATTATAGATAAGTTTTATACCAAAACTGGATAACAGGTTAGCGCAACAATAGATTACTGTGTTTGTTTCATGAAGCTTGCTTCTGCCCCCATTCCTGTTTATGCTCCCCGAAATCACGGTGTTTATGTTAAGCTCCTTGCACAGCGGCACTCTGAGTGCGTATAAATAAAGCCGGCATCCAAAACACGGGCAGTAAAACTTAAAACGCGCGAGCAGCTCTTGCATGAACCGCCCGTTTAAAGCTCCCCAGAACTGTGGCGCGCCTAATACCACCGGTTCTGTACAATAAACGTTGTGCGTCTTTTCTATGTTTCTCTTCAATGCCTGCAGGTTTTTCCAGAGCGATTTCCGTTCCCCGTATCCCGTTCCCGTGTAAGCACTCATTAGCATGACAGCATCAACCTTGATATGTTTTAAAGATTCATACAGTACCACCATGCTGTCTACGCCAGCAATTTCTCCGATAACAAGTCGGGGAATCTTTTTCAGTTCCTCTATCTGGTTCAAAGGCAAAATGTTATAGGGAAATTCCTTGAATCCGTCAGGCTTTTCAGCAATAATTTTTTCGTATAGACGTGCGTTAATCATGTTCCATAGCCATCTATAATCTTGTTTCTGGGAATGCCTGCACCATGCCAATCTCCGTATAGCCATACAGTCCCATTATAAGTCTATCTATACCGAGTGCTACACCTGAACATTCCGGGATACCCCTTCTTAAGGCATCAAGAAATTTCTTATCAATCTTATATTCTTCTTTTTTCATCATGCGCCTTTTTCCCAGAGCCTTCTTAAACCGCTCTTCTTGTTCCAACGGATCAGTGAGTTCAGTAAAAGCGTTGGCAATTTCAAGCCCGCGCATGAATAGCTCAAATCGCTCACACACTAGGTGATTATCATTTTTAAGCTTAGCCAGAGAAGAAAGCGGAGCAGGAAAATCATAAATAAAAATAAACGGTTGGGTGGCAAGGTATGGGTCAATTTTATCAACCCAGTCAAGGAAAAATCTGTCTTCGTCCCACACTTTTGACGGTTCCCATCCTGCCCTCTCCCTGAACAGTTCATCAACGCTCATACGCTGAAATGGCACGTTATGAATTAATTTTGTATCTTGATTCTCGAAATCACCTTCCAGGAGATAGCGCAGCAGTTGTTCAGTTTCTTCCATTATCCCCCAATAGTCTGTACCAGTGCGGTACCATTCAAGCAGAGAAAACTCAGAATTATGCAACGACCCATGCTCGTTGGAACGAAATGCATGGGTGATCTGATAAATACGGGGAATTTCCAGTGTCAAGAGACGCTTCATCTGCAACTCAGGAGATGTAGCCAGATAAAATCCTGTCCCGGCAGGTATGGCATCAATATACGGATCAATTCCCGGGCACTTCACCCGGCAGGGAGTTTCAACTTCAACATACCCCGCATCATAAAAAAAGCTTCTTATTTTTTTGCTAATAGTATGGCGGGTTATTAACAGTTGTTTAAAGTTATCAGGAAACGGATGTGCAACAGTAGGTACACCGCTCATCTTTTCACTCGTTCCACATAGCCCCCCGTACGGGTATCAATTACAATCCACTCACCGTTACTAATAAAAACAGGCACCTGCAATTTAAAACCGGTTGATACTTCGGCAGTTTTTGTTGCACCGCTCACCGTGTCACCTTTTATTGCCGGCTCAGTATGAACAATCTGCAACTCAACAAAATTTGGCAGTGTTATAGTAATTGGTTTACTGTTAAAATATACTACTTCTACGGTCATATTTTCAGTCAGGTACGATTTAGCGTCTCCTGCCTGTTCTGCTGTCATTTCAATCTGCTCGTATGTCTGGTTGTTCATAAAGTGAAAAACATCTCCCTGTGCATACAGAAACGCCATTTCGTGCTCTTCGATGTAAGCCTCTTCAAGTTTTTCTCCAGAACGGTAGGTTCTTTCTATAACATTCCCTGTGATAAGGTTTTTAATCTTGGTACGGGTGAATGCCTGTCCCTTACCTGGCTTTACGAATTGAAAATCAACAACAACCCACGGATCACCGTCAATTTGAAGTTTTAAATTTTTCCTGATATCTGATGTCTCAATCATTGTGTTGCTCCCTTCTTATTATTTACCTTTTATTTCTATTGTTTTTATTGCAGGTTAATGATTAGCATCAAACCTATTATACCTTGAATCATGAAAGAACACATGCTGAAATTATTTGCCGATTTGTGCAGTTTAAGTATTTTTGTTTGTTCTCTGCCCTTTTTCAAAAGCAAAAATCCACTTCATGCACCTGTGCCAAACAGCAAAATTACTATGGTACCGATTATCTGATGGGTACCTAACCACGGCGTCATATAATCTTTGCCGGTCTTTGCCTGCATTATAATGCCAATGGCAAAACCAAATGATGTCATAAAATAATAGATCAATCCGCAGTTTATGTGCAGTGCCCGGTAGCTTTTTTTCTGGTTGCAAGAACAATGAGCGCAAACAGACCACAGACAATTGCGCATATCTGCCCCAGAGGATGAAGCAATAATAGTTGTTCCATTTTTTTTGTTTTCTCTCCTCAACATAAATTTTGCTTTATAACAATTGTTGAATAACGTTTCATGCTTTTTTCAACCGCATTTTTTAAACGTGTACTGCTGCATGCCGGACATTCGTTGCTTTTATTTTATTATAATAGAAACGTAATAGAAACGCTAATATTGGTTTCTGCCACGGACGTTTATGAATGTTTGGGGTTAAAATATCTCTTGAATATTTAGCCGGAACCTGAAAATATGTGAATGCTGTTTCAGCGACAATCCCATTACATTTTATAATGGAGTTATCATACATGACACCAGGTTCTGTGGAAAAGCCTCATTATGTTGGGCACAGAAGGAGACTTAAAGACCGTTTCATAAAAGCAGGGCTTGAACCATTTGCAGATTATGAAGTGCTTGAGTTTTTGCTTACCTTCTCTATAGCACAAAAAGATGTCAAACCTGTAGCTAAGGAGCTGATTGAACGCTTTAAATCATTTCAAGGGGTACTTGATGCTCCTCTTGATGCTGTCACCTCAGTTCAAGGAGTTGGCGAACATTCGGCACTTCTGATTAAACTTGCCAAAGCCTGCTCTGATTATTATCTCAGGAAAAGACTGCGCGGCAACAGCGTTATTTCTTCACCTGAGGATCTGCTGAATTACTGCAAATCTGCTATGGCCGGTCAAAGCGATGAGCAGTTCAGGGTAGTTTACTTGAACTCTAAAAATGAGGTGCTACATGATGAATTGCTCCAGGAAGGAACGGTAGATCAGTCTGCTGTCTATCCGCGGAAAATCATTGAGCGCGCGCTCCGGCAAAAAGCTGTGGCATTGATTTTAGTTCATAATCATCCCAGTGGAAACCCCGAGCCATCCTCTCATGACAGACATCTTACTAAAATGCTTATTCAGTTATCAGAATCTCTTGGAATAAAAATACATGACCATATCATTATTGGAAGAAATGACTACTTCAGCTTCAGAGAAGCAGGCTGTATGTGAAAGTTTTATTACATGATATAGTCCCTAATAAATGTCAACTCAAAACAGTCCTTAACAAAACAGTAATGATAAAAATAATCCTGAATAGTACTCTGCCATAAAGTAAAGCTTTTAATAACCAGCTAAAATATATCCTTTTAAATAAAACTAATCTTTTAAATTTTAATTAATTGCTATTAATCACTGCTCGTTGCATATTTTCTTTTATACTATATTTTCACAAACATCTATAACTAAATAATTTTCTTGACAAAAATTATTTGGGCTGTTAACAATATTTACAAATTATAAAAGAATTTCAGGCGCGTAGCTCAGCGGGAGAGCGCTACCTTGACACGGTAGAAGTCGGCGGTTCGAAACCGCCCGCGCCTACCATTTTTTACAAACCTTGCTTGAGATCACATGGCATCATGAAGTGATTTTTGTGATGCCATTTTTTTAATTAACCCATGCATACCATAACTATAAAGCTGCCGGGAGAATCTCCCCGTATCATTGAAAACGGAAAAACTATTGCTGCTGTGCTCCAGGAGTTGAATATTTTTTCTGAAGCTGTCGCCGCACAGGTGAACGGCCATCCGGTAGATCTTAATACCCCGCTGCGTGCGGATTGCGAAGTTCTTCCTGTTGGCTCCTCTTCGGATGAGGGCAAGGAAATACTCCGTCACAGCGCCGCACATGTTATGGCCCAGGCAGTTAAAGCTCTCTATCCTGGCGTTAAAATAGCAATAGGCCCCTCCATTGAAAACGGATTTTACTATGATTTTGACTATGATGGTGCATTCACTCCCGACGATCTTGATAAGATAGAAAAAAAGATGCAAGAGATCATCGCCCAGGACCTTCCTTTTACCAGAATTGAGACTACCAGGCAAAATGCGCTAAAGCTTTTTTCTGAAAAAAATGAACCATACAAAGTTGAACTCCTTCAGGAAATCAAGGATGATACTGTGTCTCTCTATCAACAGGGAGACTTCATAGATTTATGCCGCGGGCCGCATATTCCGTCTTCCGGCAAAATAAAGGCTTACAAGTTGACCAGTATTGCCGGCGCCTACTGGCACGGTGACGAACGCAATAAAATGCTCCAGCGCATCTATGGCACCGCATTCGCTGTTCAAACAGAGCTTGATGAATATCTTAAATTCATTGAAGAAGCAAAGCTACGCGACCATAGAAAACTGGGAAAGGATCTCGACCTCTTCGGTATTTATGACGAAGTTGGATCAGGGCTTATTGTGTATCATCCCAAGGGTGCGCTGCTGAGGCGAATACTGGAGGATTTTGAAGTCAGAGAGCATCTGAAAAGAGGCTACCAGATGGTTAAAGGCCCTCAGATACTTCGCTTGGATCTCTGGGAAAAATCGGGGCACCTTGAAAACTATGGCCAATTCATGTATTTTACAGAAGTCGATGGTCAGAAATACGGGTTGAAGCCCATGAATTGCCTGGCGCATATGCTCATTTACAAATCAAAGCTGCGCAGTTATCGCGATCTGCCAATCCGTTACTTTGAGCTCGGAACGGTAGACCGGCATGAAAAATCAGGAGTTCTCCACGGGCTCACGCGGGTCAGGGAATTTACACAGGATGATGCGCATATATTATGCACCCCTGATCAGCTGTACCATGAGATATCCCAGATCATAGATTTTGTGCGGGATGTTATGGGAATCTTTGATTTTAGCTACGAAATGGAACTGAGCACGCGCCCGGAAAAATCCATCGGCAATGATGAAGACTGGGAACGTGCAACCAGTGCGCTACGAACAGTGCTGAACCGCAATCAGCTTCCGTTTGACATCAATGAGGGTGAAGGTGCGTTTTATGGCCCCAAAATTGACGTAAAATTAAAAGATTGCCTGGGCAGGTCCTGGCAGTGCGCGACAATCCAGTGCGACTTTGCTCTGCCCGAACGTTTTGACCTCTCTTATATAGCTGAAGACGGGCTGAAACATCGGCCGGTCATGCTACACCGCGTGATTCTTGGCTCCATGGAGCGGTTCCTGGGCGTGCTCATCGAACACTTTGGCGGTGCATTTCCCACCTGGCTTGCCCCCGTACAGGCGGCGGTTCTTCCCATTGCAGACCGGCATTTTGCCTATGCCAAAGAAGTTCACCAAGAACTCCTGAATTGCGCTGTAAGAGCAGAAATTGACCTGCGTAATGAGAGCCTGCGATTAAAAATCAGAGAAGCCCAACTGCAAAAAATTCCTTATATGTTAATTGTAGGGGACAAGGAAGTCGAACATAACGGCATATCACCACGCCATCGGAGCGGGGAAGATCTCAAGTTCATGCCGTTGCAACAATTTATTGACTCTCTTAAAGCAGTATGTGCGAAAGAGTTGCAGATTAAATCTTCATAAAGCCCTTTTCAATAACTGCAGACACAAGGAGGTGCAGCATTAGCATAGATAAAAAACTTCGAATAAACAGAATGATCAGATGCGAACGGGTCAGAGTTATAGATAGCGAGGGGAAGCAGTTGGGCGTTCTGTCTGTAGACGAAGCAATTCGCGCGGCTTTTGAACAGGGAATTGACCTGGTTGAAGTTTCCCCGAACGCTGATCCCCCGGTTTGCCGCATAATGGACTACGGGAAATTCAAATATCAACAGACCAGGAAGCTTCACAAAAAAAGTGTTCATAGCGCTATCCATCTAAAAGAGATAAAACTGCGGCCGTATACCGGAAAGCATGATCTTGAGGTAAAACTGCGTCATATCCTTGATTTTCTTGAAAAGGGATACAAGGTTAAAATTTCAGTTGTGTTTCGTGGTCGAGAGATTGTTCATCAGGACCACGGCTATGCAATACTGCGGGAAATAACTGAAGCTGTTAAAGAGACCGGTGTTATAGAACAGGAAGCACGCATGGACGGTCGAAACATTCTTATGATGATAAGCGGCAAAAAACAGAAATAAGGCAGTTCAATACCGCCGATTTCTCTTTTACTCAAGGACACATTCGAGATTAAAAGCACTACATTGATACAGAGGAGATAATGATACAATGCCTAAACTAAAAACAAATAGCGGGGCAGGAAAACGCTTCAGAGTCACTAAAAACGGAAAAATTAAAAGAGCAAAGGCTAATGCCAGCCATCTGCTTACCCATAAAAGCAGCAAACGCAAAAGGTCCCTGCGCAAAGCATCGCTGATCGCAAAAGTCGACCAAAAAAATGTGCGCAGGCTTCTTCCGTATGCATAGATGCACCTGCAAAACATCCTCTCAACAGGCCAGGCAAATGCGCCCCGGGATGTACTGCCATATATTGCACATTGTGAGCGTATATGAAGCGCCGCGTCAACTGCTTATAGCAGTCGAATAACTATCTCAGGGTAATTAAGTTTATTGACCATACAGGAAATTTTATAACGGGAAAGGATTACACCAATGCCACGAGTCAAAAGAGGTTTTAAACTCAGACGGAGAAGAAAAAGAGTTTTATCCCTTGCAAAAGGGTTCACCGGCCCACGCAGCAAGCTGTTTCGCATAGCCAATGAAACCATTGCACGTGCGCTCAATTATTCTTATCGCGACCGACGGACGCGCAAACGAGATTTCAGAAGCCTGTGGATTATCAGGATCAATGCGGCTGCACACAATAACGGCATTAATTACAGCCAGTTCATGCATGGATTGCAGATGGCACATATTACGGTTGACAGAAAAATATTATCGGATATGGCGGTCAGCGATCCACAGGGTTTTGCAGAGCTGGTGAGTATCGCTAAGGAACAGGTCCGACAAAGCGCTGCTGCAGTTGCATGATAGCCCAATAGCTTTCTGCTAAAAGGCTGGCGGATCATACTTATGCTGCCTCAGGCCGCAATATGCACCCCGGTCTATTGAGTCTGCCTGTTTTTTATCTTCTTAAATTAGATAGTTTTTTATGAAAGAAGCAATCGAGAATCTCAAGTGCCAGAGTGAACAGGAGCTCATAAACCTGTTGACCGAGCCGGAGATCTATCAGTTCAAAAGCCGCTACCTCGGGCGCAATGGTTCTGTAACCAGCCTGATAAAACTTCTCAGAGATCTCCCTGCTGAGCAGCGTGCTGCAGCAGGGTCATTAATCAATACCTTCAAACAAGAGCTTGAAGCGCGCATTGAAGCAGCCCTGAAAAATGCACGTACCGTGATAAAAAACCGGCTTATTTATGAGCATGCAGTAGATGTAACACTGCCGGGAAGAAAGCTGCCGCTCGGCAACAGGCACCCCATTACGGTCATTGCTGATAGAATTATTGATATTTTTACCAGCCTTGGTTTTACAATAGTCGAGGGTCCCGAGGTGGAGCTTGATTTTTTTAATTTTGAGGCACTTAACATCCCCAAAGACCATCCCGCCCGGGATATGCACGATACGTTCTATCTGTCAAAAGAGACGCTGCTCAGGACGCATACCTCCCCGGTGCAGATTCGCACGATGCAACTGTCAAATCCCCCCGTCAGCATAATATGCCCCGGGAAGGTATATCGATGTGATTCTGATATCTCACATACCCCCATGTTTCATCAGGTAGAGGGGCTTATGGTTGATGAGGACATTTCTTTTGGAGATCTGAAGGGTATCTTGAATACATTTGTCCACCAGATATTCGATGAGGACACCCGGCTCAGGTTTCGTCCAAGCTTTTTTCCCTTTACCGAACCGAGCGCTGAGGTTGACATTCAGTGCGTTATGTGCAGAGGCAAAGGGTGCCGCGTTTGCGGTGACTCCGGCTGGCTTGAGATACTTGGTTCTGGAATGGTGCACCCGCAGGTATTCAGAAATGTCGGATACGATCCTGAAAAATATACCGGCTTTGCCTTTGGTCTCGGAGTCGAGCGCATTGCCATGCTTAAATATGGAATCAATGATATCCGTCTCTTTTTTGAAAATGATTACCGCTTTTTAATGCAATTTTAAATGGTAGCTTCATGCTGCTCAGTGTTAACTGGCTAAAAGACTTCATACCGTTTGACTTGTCTGCTGATGATCTATCAGAAAAGCTGATCATGGCAGGTATTGAGGTTGAACAGATCACCCGCATCGGCACTGAATGGAATAATATAGTCGTCGGAGAGATTCTTGATATTAGACCGCACCCTCAGGCTGACAAGCTTTTGCTAACCACGGTAAGGGCGGGAGAGAGGAAACTTCCCGTTGTGTGCGGCGCACCAAACATTCAGGTTGGACAGAAGGTGCCCCTCGCCCTTGATGGCGCAGCATTGCCCTCTGGTACAAAGATTAAAGCAGCTAAAATACGGGGCGAGATTTCTCAGGGAATGCTCTGTTCAGAGCCAGAGCTTTCACTGGGGGATGATGCTTCAGGCATCATGATTCTACCCTCTGCTGCTCCCTCCGGTTTATCGCTTGCTGATTATCTTGGCCTTTCCGATACTGTGCTTGAACTGAGTGTTACGCCTAATCGTCCGGACTGCTTGAGTGTTATTGGTATGGCACGAGAAATTTCTGCTCTGATCGAGGTGCCGATGAAAGTGCCGAAGGTTGTGCTCACTGAAGAAGGTGAGGTGATAGATCATCTGGCATCGGTCGAAATACGTGATCCGGATCTGTGCCCCCGCTACACGGCACGCATCATTTCCAATATTTCTATAGGCCCATCACCCTTATGGATGAGACAGCGACTTGCTGCTGCGGGAATTCGTTCGATAAATAATGCCGTCGATGTGACAAACTATGTCCTGCTTGAATGGGGCCAGCCGCTGCATGCTTTTGATTTTGACCTCCTCAGAGGACATAAGATTATTGTAAAAAGAGCTAACCCAAATGAGCGTTTCTTCACCCTGGATGGCAACGAACGGGTGCTTACCACCGATGCACTTATGATTTGCGATGGGGAGCGATCGGTAGCTATTGGTGGCATCATGGGTGGCCAGAATTCAGAAGTACATGAGGGCACCAGAAGAATTCTCCTCGAAAGTGCCTACTTTATGCCCACATCTATACGCAGAACCAGCAAGGCTACCGGCCTGGGCACTGAGGCATCGCAACGATTTGAGAAAGGTGTTGATATAAACGGGGTAATCCCGGCTTTAAACAGGGCTGCTTCGCTCATCGCGTCCCTTTGCAAAGGCGCCATTGCACCAGGAATTATTGATTGCTACCCGCAACCTGTTGCTCATCCCGGTCCCATAACACTCAATAGTGCCAGGGTCCGTAAAATTATTGGAATACCGCTCGCTGCAGATGCTATGAAGCGGCTGCTGGAACGGCTTCACATGACTGTTAAGAATATGGATCAAACCTGCATGCAGGTGACTCTGCCGAGCTTTCGCGTTGATATTCATGAACCTGAGGACCTCATTGAGGAAATTGCCCGCCTTAACGGTTACCAGAATATACCGGCAAGTGCGCCCCGCATCAGTGTTTCAGACCGGTCATACCCTAAGTCGCACATGCTCACCTCCCGCACCCGGGAAATACTTGTTGCGCAGGGGTTTTATGAAGTTATTAATTACAGCTTTACTTCCCCTGCCCTTCTTCAGCATATGAACTTTACTGAGTCGGATCAGCGTCGCAACGCCGCTCCCATACTCAATCCGCTCTCGGAGTCCCAGTCAGTACTGCGCACTTCTCTGATTCCCAGCCTGCTGGTTAATCTGCGTGACAATCTCCGGCATAAAAATAATGCTATCAGGCTGTTTGAAATAGGCACTGTTTTTTATGCAAATTCTTCGAACCCATTACCGGTGGAGAATAAAAGATTGTCCGGCCTGATATGCGGATATCGTTTTGGTGAAAGCTGGAATCTGCCGCAGGCTGAAGCTGATTTTTTTGATATTAAGGGGTGCGTTGAAACCATCCTGGAAAAATTATATATCCCCTCCGTTGGATTCTCCCGAGACATACGTGAGCCTTTTCTCCATCCCCGCAGCGGTCTTTTAGTGGAAGCAGCCAAACAGACTGTTGGCTGCCTTGGCGAGGTCCATCCAGAGGTATTGGAAAAATTTGATATTGACCATACGGCATATATATTTGATCTTGATTTTGATCTGTTATGCACTATTGCTGCAGAACAGAAAGGCATGTTTATACCGCTGCCACGCCATCCGGCCATATATCGAGATGTGGCATTGATTGTCGATGAGCAGGTTGCAGCAGAAACAGTTAACAGCGCAATTACCTCTTTTGAAAATAAATTGATAGCGGAAGTGGTATTGTTTGACTGTTTTAGCGGCAGATCTATTCCTGCAGGGAAAAAGAGCCTCGCGTACCGGATCAAATTTCAATCTGCCAGCCGCAGCCTTACCGATGAGGAGGTTAATAACATCCATGAAAAGCTTGTTTCCTGCCTGTTCAAAGCAATAGGTGCTGAACTGAGGAATTAAAAACTATTTTCTTAAAAGGAGGCGCTGATTTATGACAAAAGCTGATTTAGTTTCAAAGATTTACGATAAAGTAGGGCTTTCCAAGAAGGAATCAACCATAATGGTGGAGCTGATTTTTGAAATTATCAGAACCGCACTGGAAAACAGGGACAAGGTTAAGATCTCAGGTTTTGGCAATTTTAATATCCGCACCAAGAAAGTGAGGAGAGGAAGAAACCCGCAAACCGGTGAAGAAATTGCAATCACGGCGCGCAATGTACTTACATTCAAGGCAAGTCCGGTACTGAAGAAAGCATTAAACGGCTAATAGCTTTAGTCCATAAAATAAAGTTACTAAAAAAGCTCATTAATGCTATATTTCTCTTGCACTGCATATATAATCCATTATAAAAGTAACCATCTTCAGCAATAGTGCCCTATACCGAAACCAAGGGATGATAAAACATGGCAGTCTCAATACCAAACAAACTTTACTTCAAAATAGGTGAAGTTAGCAGAATAACTGGTGTTGAGCCCTACATCTTACGCTACTGGGAGTCTGAATTCAAATTAGTAAGACCATATAGGACAAAGTCTAATCAACGGCTTTACCGGAAAAAAGATGTGGAATCAATTTTAAAAATAAAAAAAATGCTTTATGAGGAAAAGTTTACCATTGCTGGTGCAAAAATGAAGCTTAAGAATACCGCCCCACAGGAAAAAGAGAAGGAAAAACAGCTTCCGCTTGGCTTTGCGCCCCAGAAGTATAAAGAGCTTTTAAAAGAAATTAAAGTAGATATACAGCAGTTGCGTGACCTGCTGGTAAAGAATCCCGCATAATGACCTACTCAAGGATGGGTTATTCTTTTCTCAATTTTGAACGAGGAATTATTTATTATGGAGATTAAAGACAAACGTTTTATTAATCAAATGGATATAATCGAGCAGGGAAAACATCTTAAGGATATCAATGATATTTTGTTAGACGTTCAGGATAAATCCGAAGAATGTGAGGTTACTTACAGGCCCATAAACTTACTAAAAAAGTTAAAAAAGGCAGTAAATGAAAGCCAAAAAGAAAAAGCCTCTGACCGCACCCAGGACCAGAGCGCCGCGAAAGAGCAGCAAAAATAAGACTAAGACGCCGAAAAAGCCTGCACCTGTTAACCGAAAAAATAAAAAAACTGTCCTGAAAAAGAAGCTCAGAGGCACGGATAAAAGTGCGCTAAGAGAAGCCCCTAAAAAGACAAAAGTGCCACCTCAGAAGTACTACATCACTATCAGCGGGAATAAAATTTCTCTCGAAAATGAAATCATTAAAAAATATAACCTCAGGGCAGGAGATTTTCTGCCATTCAGCCGGCACAAGGTATTTATTGAAAAATAATTTTTCTCCATCAGCTAACCTGTCTGCACAATCTTTACTGCGTCCAGTCACTGCTGCCATTTTATCCTTGATCGTTTTGTTCCTGCTGAGCACATCGGTTCATGCCATTCAGCCTGCTTTTATAGCGGGCAGCGTATATAACACCTATAATACTAACCCTTTAAATACTAAGCCTTTAAAAAGCGCAACCGTTTATACCAAAAACGGTGTTTCAGCTTCAAACGCATCTGGTGCGTTTGTCCTCCGTGTGCCCCCCAATATTTACACCCTGCTGGCAACTGCTCCGGCAAGTTGTACAAATCTCATGTCAGGAATCCCTGCAACACCCGG
>Ga0315276_10004619_pt1 | contig 12657 bp, 10 predicted proteins | sample YL17G05_0_MG_FD_204542 | JGI IMG/M metagenome (GOLD analysis project Ga0315276, IMG submission 204542) | Sediment microbial communities from Yellowstone Lake, YNP, Wyoming, USA - YL17G05_0 | ecosystem: Environmental > Aquatic > Freshwater > Lake > Sediment | place: USA: Wyoming | collected... | reverse complement strand
ACCAACAACATTCGAATAGTCGGAAGGTTTGCTCCATATCGCTGTCATACTCGAATCATCGAAAGCTGCGGGCGGAACCATCAATCCCTGCGGCGGAGAAACTGTGCCCTGGACAACCCCCATCAGCAAAACGACAACAGCAAAAGTAATAAAATTTCCTTTTTTCATATTTAGACCTCCTTAAGATTTTAAAAGAATTCGAGCTATTCAGTCTATTTCTTAATGGTCTCGTTGTCAAGAATTTCGCGATTTTTTGCGCAATAAAGCGTTATTTTTTGCGCGGTTTTCAGTGGACACCTAATGCCTTTCCTGATATATCTTCGCGTTTAACCAGAATACGCCATACTGTAACCATAAATGAAAGGAACAATATGACTTTTTTGGGCTTTCACCCCATCGATATATTGTTAATTGTGGCTTATCTGGCAACCATCACCTATGTTGGTAAAAGAACCGCGGGCAAGGTACGCAGCCAGGAAGACTTCTTTATGGCCGGCCGCTCGGTAGGCAAACTTCTCCAATACTTTATGAATATGGCCACTATAGTCGATGCCAGCAACGCGGTAAATACCGCCAGTTTCGCATTCAGCAAAGGAATAGGCGGCGTATGGCTTATGCTGGCACCTATTTTTTCAGGGCCTTATTACTGGTTCATAGCCGGCTGGTTCAGACGAGTCCGTCTTATTACTATGGCTGAGCTGTTCGATGAACGCTTCAAAAGTAAATTCCTGTCCGTTTTTTATGCCTGCGTTGGAATCTGGCTGACTGTAATTCTCGCCGGAATGAGCTACAAAATCACGCTGCGCACTTTTCAGGCAATGACAGTCAAGCCGGTTGAGAAATGCACCGCCGCTGAAAAACAAAAAATGGATTTGTTCCAGGAATACAACCAGCTCAACAAACTCTACAAAGCAAAACAACTCCCGCCGGAAAAGACCGAAAGATATAAAGCTCTCGACAGTATGTACATAAAAGAGCAAATCAGCGCTATTATATCTTACACCCCAACTTCCTGGTTTTACATATTCTATACGGTCTTTGTAGGCGCGTATGTAATAATGGGAGGGCTTAAGGCAACGGTCTGGAACAATGTAATCCAGGGACTTTTAGTATTCGCGTTTTCAATAATGATGATACCGATTGCGCTGGTAAAACTGGGAGGCTGGAGCGTATTTTCTGCAAAGGTACCCGATAGTATGCTGCACTTTTTCGGTTCGGGTACGGATGAATTCTCCATCTGGTCAATCGCCGCATTCCTGCTGGCCAACTATGTCATCGGCATCACCGGCCATCAGGGCAATATGGCTCATAACGGCTCAGCCAAGGATGAAATTACCGCAAGAGTTGGAGGCTTGGGCGGCAATTATACCAAACGAATCCTTACGATTATGTGGGCGATGTGCGGTCTGCTTGCTTTTGCCCTTTACCAGAGTTCGATCTCAGACCCGGATACCGCCTGGGGCGTGATGAGTAACAATCTGCTGGGAGTAGGACTGCGAGGCGTTATGATAGCGGGCATTCTGGCGGCAAATATGGCTGCTTTGGCCTGTAATAGTATTTACCTCTCGGCTCTATTTGTTCGAAATCTGTACAAACCGTTCGTCAAAGATAAAAGTGATCGGCATTATATTAACGTATCGCGAGTTGCTATTGCCATTGTTCTGCTGCTCGCTATTTATATCGCGGTACACTACAAGAGCCTGATTGATATAATTAAGATGCAGCCTTTGCTAAATATTATCTTTGGTGCACCGGTAATGCTCCTGCTGTTCTGGAAACGATTGAGCCTCAAGGCGGTATATACGCAGGTAATAGTCTGCACGCTACTGTTTGCGATTCTGCCTGAAATACTGCCTGTATTCAGCTCAGTTAAACATTCAAAATGGCTCACCCAGCAAACCTCTGAACAAACGGTTACACGCAGTACATCGGCTACGCAGCAGGACGTTGATAAAGGACTTGCTTCCGCTGTCGGACAAAAAATAAGAAAAGAATTTATAATTCCTCCCACAAGCATATTCTTCAGTTCAGTGGCAAGAAGCATTCCCCAAGACGCCAACTCGCCAATGGTTGGTATCGGGAGACTGAATACTGAACTTGCTGTTGGCAAAATGATAGGGCTGAACCTGGTAAATATGAAACCGTCCACACTGCTAACGGTACGATACCTTATAGCTTCGTTTTTACCGTTCGTTATCCTTATCCCGGTAAGTATGCTCACCAAAGATAAAGGTCTGGAAGAAAACATAGCACGCTTCTACGTCAAAATGAAAACACAGGTTATCGCAGACCGGGAAAAAGACAAGGCTGAACTTGAGAAAAGTTATGCTGACCCGACACGATTCGACCATACAAAGCTGTTCCCGAACTCCAGTTGGGAATTCTGCAAATGGAATAAGGAAGATACATGGGGTGTTATCGCAAGCTTGGCTCTTACAGCTGGTATTTTATTAGCTTTCTGGGGACTCCTGAGGATACTTTGATATATCAAGGTCAACCCCGCACCTATTGTTCCGTGCTATCTGGCAGTAAAATCATTTGAGCCGGGCGCCTTTTGAATTGACTCTTTTTTGGTTTTAGTACGGTACAATAGGTGCGGGGTCAATCTCTGACTTGTGACTCAACTCCCGCTGCCGTCTGCAGACCTGCGGCAACCTCTGGAATAATCCCCTTTCGGACATATATGGGGTGAATCAGCCGGCGGATATGAGGCAGCTTTCTTGCGAAAAATGCAATAACAGCAATGCTCAAAAGTCCGCTCAACAGCAATGTGTGAGGCGCGCCAAGGTGCTCGGCTGTAATTCCTGCCAGCAAACTACCCAGCGGTGCAATACCTATAAATGCCGTTACGTGAAGGCTCATTACCCGGCCGCGCTTGTCGTCATCAACTATCGTCTGGAGAATAGTATTTATCGAGGCCATCTGCACCATTATTCCAAAACCCGGCAAAGCTACCAAGCAAAGAGACAACCACAGATTTCGTGAAAACGAAAAGCCGATAGTTCCCGCGGCGAAAACACCTGCCGCGACGACCACGACCTTTTCAAGCCCCTGCACACTCTTGCGCCTGGCAAGATAAATCGCGCCGATAAACGCCCCTAATCCAACTGAACCCATAAGAAAACCTAAAGTTCTGGAATCGCCGTGCAAAATACTCTTCGCAAAAACCGGCATCAAAACATACGGCATCGCGACAAGACTCGTCATCGCCGTGTATGTCAGTATCGACCTTATAGGCACAAAACCAAATGCGTAAGCCAGGCCGTCCTTTATTCCGGCAACCATAGTGCCGTTGTGTTTCGGCCCGCTAGAGCGCGTCAGCCTCATAGCCGCAAGGGAATAAATAACAGCCAGGAAACTTACACCATTGAGAAAGAAACAGGCAGCTTCACTGACCAGTCCTATCAAAAAACCCGCCAGCAGAGGACCTATCTGTCTTGCCAGATTGAATATCATTGAATTAAGGGCAATGGCATTAGGCAAATCCTCCTCGTTATCAACCATCTCACTAACAAATGCTTGTCGCGTCGGCATATCGAATGCGTTAATCACCCCCATAAAAAGGCTGAGCAGAATAATTCGCACCATCGTTATACCGTCAAGGGCAACCATCGCAGTCAGCAAAAATGCCTGTATCATCGCCAGAACTTGTGTGATTATAACTATTCTGCGCCGAGGCCAGCGGTCTGCGCAATCGCCGGCAATTGCCGAAGCAAGAAGCACGGGTATCTGACTACAGCACGAAACCAGTCCCAGATAAAACGGCGAACCCGTAACCCTGAACACCAGCCAGCCTACAGCGGCCTGCTGCATCCACGTGCCGATAAGCGATACCCCCTGGCCAAAAAAGAAAAGCCGGTAATTCCTATGTTTTAAGGCCCGCAGCATCAATCCCAAATTGCTCTTTTGCTGCGAACCATTGTTATTTGCTGCCATTTTTTTAATCCCAACCCGGTCTGATTAAACAAAACGAACCTGATTATAGCAGACATATAACGCTTAACAAGAATAAACACTCCAAATCAGCCTGCAGCCGATTGCAGAAAAGAATTTGACATCGCCGGACAGAATATTAAAATCTATCCGGATTTCCTGCTATGACAATATTATCAAAATGATATTTGGCGTTTAGTTTATATAAATGACAACCGGCTCAGAAAAAAAACTTCAAATACTGTTCGGCAGACAACAATCAGGTCTGGTCATTGTAATTCTGCTGCTCGTTGTGATTCTGACCGCCCTGGCCGGCTCGCACATTGACAGAACAGCCGGCAAAACCGTAAACAACTTTTTTAATTCCCATACACTTATGCAGACTGCTACCGATGCAAGTTTCTTTGCCGTTATGGCAGTCGGCGCAACTATGGTAATCATTTCCGGCGGTATCGATTTAAGCGTCGGCTCAATCTATGCCCTTTGCGGCATGCTGACGGCTTTAATGCTCAGGTATCTTAACATTGATTCGCCATCCGCTGTTATACTGGCAATTTTCGCATCCGTTGGACTCGGCACCGTTTGCGGAATGCTTAACGGCCTGATGGTTGTCGGACTTGAAGTGCATCCGTTTATTATTACTCTGGGCACGATGTGGATATTCAGAGGCATCGCTTTCGTTATAAGCAGGGCTGGAAGTATTCTTGTGCCGGGAACGCTGACGGCATTTGCCAAAGCCAATTTGGGTTTGAGCCCTGCTCTTTATCCTGTTGCAATGCTGATAATGACAGCCGTTACTGCCTGCTGCGGGAGCTTTTTACCTTGCCAAAACCATTATGGGCAGGCAGACATATCTACGCTATCGGCGAGAAGTGCGTAACGGGATTCTTTCAGTCCATAAAGCAGAGTTGGGAGCCTTTACTTAGTGAAATGATTTTTTAAGGAGAACCCCCATGATTGATGTTATTGTGTTCGTAGCGTTTGTGGTTTCGGTTGTCGGTGTTGGCTTATATAAGAGCCGAAAAGAAAAAACGAGCGAAGACTACTTTTTAGCGGGTCGCGGGCTACAGTGGTGGCTGATCGGGTTTTCATTGATCGCAGCCAATATCTCGTCTGAGCAGTTTGTAGGAATGAGCGGGAACGCAGCCAGTCATGTAGGCTTGGCCATTGCCAGTTACGAATGGATGGCCGCTATCACCCTGGTTATTGTTGCATTTGGTTTTCTGCCGTACTTTCTTCGGGCAGGTATCTTCACAATGCCTGAGTTCCTTGAATATCGGTACAACGCAGCAGCCCGGACTATCATGGCAGTGGCCACTATTTTCATTTATATGTTGCTGCTGGGGTCAGTTACTTACTCCGGAGCTTTGACGATGTCGATGCTGGCTCAGAAGTACAATTTACAGATTGGCATGAACATTGCCTGCATAATCATTGGTGTTATCGCGATGTTATATGTAGCAGCCGGCGGATTGAAAGCCTGTGCCTGGGCGGATCTGATCCAGGGAAGCGCTCTTATTATCGGCGGAGCGATAATAATGATTTTCGCGTTCAAAATGCTCGGCAGTGTCAATGAGGCGTCTCGCGTTTTGGATGTTAAGAGTGGAACTATTGAGGTTGTTCGTTTAGCTAAGGAAACCGGAGCAGTAGGCCGCTTTTGGGAATTAAACAAAGTCCGTATGAATATGTTTCTTCCTAAAGATGATATGATACTTCCATGGACAGCGTTGCTGTTGGGATTGTGGATTCCTAATTTTTATTACTGGGGTCTAAATCAATACATCACGCAGCGCACTTTGGGAGCGGCATCGTTAGCCCAGGGACAGAAGGGCATAGTCTTCGCGGCATTTTTGAAGCTGCTAATACCATTTGTGATTGTAGTACCGGGGATTATCGCATTCAACCTGTTTGCCAAGCAAATGCAAGAACAGGCAGCGTTGGATAACGCACCGGTGATCGCAAAATATAAAATAGCCAATGAAGAAACACTATTGGTCGAGGTGGTTAATTCTCCCAACGAGGAACAACTGGCCAACTGGCCGGCCGGAAAATTCATGATTGCGGTTTATCCGGATGATTCTACAATGAACTCAAGGCAAACAAAGAACCCATTTGTGCTGCCGTTAACTCAGGCAAAGTATGATGGTCTTAAGGTAAGTCCGTATACAATATTTAGATCAGACGACAAATCGTGGAAGGCGGTTTTTCCCGCTTTGGCGGCGGAGCTTGCAGCATACAACAAAGTCACAGAAGAAGCAGCTACTGTAGCAGGTGCTACAGCTTCGGTGGAAAAATTCGTCGCATACAAATATGATACGGCTTTAGGACAATTGCTCGGAAATGTATTACCGCAGAAGGTCGGAATTGTTGGATTTGTGTTGGCGGCACTGATGGGAGCTATTGTCAGTTCGTTAGCTGCGATGCTTAATGCCGCTTCAACCATATTTACTATGGATATTTATAAGAGATACCTAAAACCTGATGCTTCGCAAGATATGCTTGTTTTGTTGGGTCGCATCAGTGTAGTAGTCTTTTCAGTAATTTCTGTGTTGTTGGCTCCACAACTGGGTAATCCCAAAATCAGTAATAGTATATTTACGATTATTCAGGAAGGCCAAGGGTTTATTTCGCCAGGTATTCTGGCGGTATTTGTTTTCGGCTTATTAATTCGAAGGGCCCCGGCAATTTGCGGCGTGATTGGTTTATTAACCAATATTGTGGCGTATGGCGTGCTGAAGTTTGCGGCCACTGGGGTGCAGTTCCTTAATCGTATGGCGATATGCTTTGCATTATGTCTGGTCGTAATGACTGTGATCACAATAGCAAAGCCGCTAGCTCAGCCGATAGAGTTTAAGCATAATGTAACGATCGACCTTAAGAGTTCTAAGGGTGCTATGATAGCGGGATTGGTTGTAATTATAGTTACCTTGGCTCTATATGTTCTGTTTAGCCCTATCGGACTGTTAAAATAAGAGAGAAAAATTATATGAAAGTAACAACCGATAAACAAGCATTCGAGTTGCTAAAAAAGGTTGCCTCAGAGAAGGGACTGAATGTAACTGGCCCCAAAGGGAGGGTTTGTCGATCGTCCTCTCGCTTTTGCCTGGGCGTTGAGCACGGTGACTATAACGGAACAGAACTGTTTGGAGTTGGAACAGACAGATATATCTGGTTTGCGTATCGGCCCAACGGCAGTAAGCAAACGAGACTCTTCAGTGCAAACTTTCCAGACGATGGTGTCGTCGAATTTGAATCCGGTAATGTTCCGGAGCCAAAATCTGAATCCATAGTGAATACATGGGCCAGATTTCCTTACGGTGTGGATTATATATTGCGGCGCGAAGGTATTAAACTCAATCAGGGTATTGATGGCGCCGTTTATGGCAATATCCCAGGAGGTGGGATGAGCAGGTCGGCATCACTAACGCTAAATCTTATATTATCGACGCTGGATGCTAATTGTATTGGGTTGGATGACAAATTCAAGATCGTAGATATGGCTCAAGCAGTGGAAAATGACTATATTGGTTCGCCCTGCGGCCAGCTCGACCAGATTATGATACTGTTTGCTCGCGAAGGAATGGGGACTTATTATAATCCGGGCAGCAGGACCGTAAATTATGTGCCGCTGGGCGCATCGGCGGGCGATTTCCACATTATGGTTATGGACACGGGAACGGTCAGAGCAGGACTTGAAAAGTCGACTTATAAGATACGCAGGGCGGAATGCGAAAAATTTGTTTCGATTCTCAATAAAGCCGGCTGCCGGATTAAGTGCCTAGCTGACATTAAAGACAAGGCCGTTTATGACAAGATTTTAGCCCAGTTTACCGGCGAATATCCTGATTTGTGCGACCGGCTCAAGTATATCTTTTTCGCCCAGCAGAGGTTTTACAGGATGCTCGATGCCTGGAAAGCGGGGGATATTGAAACTGTCGGCGGTATATTCCGGCAGGATGGCACGGGGTTGCGGGACGATTATAAAATCTCAGGCCCGGAGCTGGAAACGATGTGCGACATTGCCCGGACTGTGCCGGGTGTTTTGGGTGAAAGGATGCTTGGCGGCGGCGACAAAGGTGCTGCGGGTGCTCTTGTGCGTTCTGACAGCGATGATGTTCTAAAACAAGCCGTCGATGTTGCTTATCCACGCAGCTACCCTCAGTATTGCGACAAATACGCCATTCATATCTGCAAGATGGTTGAAGGCGTGAGGGTTTATGATGATTTGTTAAAATGAGATGGTTTCAGGTTAAGCGCCGAATATATCAGACAGAAGTTTTACAATTCTTGTAACAGGTGCCCCTGATTGTTTTGAAGCAAGTAAAAGGCTGTACAGGTTCAGCCAGAGGTTTGGGCCAGGCGATGGCTGCAGGTTTGGCCGAGGCCGGTGCCGATATTTGTCTGGTTGACATACTCGATATGAAGGAAATACGGCAGCAGATTGAAAAACTCCGCCGGAGCTGCATAATGATAAAAGCAGATTTAAGCTCAAAAGACTGCGTGGAAGAGATTGTAGATACCACCGTCAAAAGCTTGGCGCAATTGATATTCTGGTAAACAACGCGGGTATAACAGGGCGCCTTTTGTTGAGTTTGCAGAAAAGGATTGGGACGATGTGATGAATATCAATATCCGGACGTTTTTCTTTTTGAGCCAGGCCGTTACAAAAATATTTATCAAGCAGAGCAGAATCGCCGGCTCTCTTTCCAGAGACGAAGTTACTCAGCAAAAGGTTCTTCGTCTGATGGCAGGATTGGGAAGCTGACGCTTAATTTATCGTGTCAGCCAGCCGCCGTCGACTGATATTATTGAGCCGCACAAATACGAGGAAGCCTGGGAGGCAAGAAAAACAACCACGCCCTTAAGGTCATCGGGACTGCCCCATCGGCCGGCAGGAATCCTGTCAAGGATGGCTTTATTTCGTACAGTGTCCTGCCGAATAGGAGCGGTGTTGTCGGTGGCCATATAGCCCGGCGCTATGGCGTTGACATTTATATTGTATTTGGCAAGCTCATTGGCCATCAGCCTTGTCAGGCCTGCCACAGCGCTTTTGGAAGCCGTATATGAAGGCACAAGGATGCCGCCCTGAAAACTCAGCGTAGATGCGGTGTTGATGATTTTGCCGCCTCTGCCCTGCTTAATAAATATTTTCGCAACTGCCTGACTCAAAAAGAAAAGCGTCCGGATATTGATATTCATCACATCGTCCCAATCCTTTTCTGCAAACTCTACAAACGGTGCCCTGCGGATTATACCCGCGTTGTTTACCAGAATATCAATTGCACCAAGCTCTTTGACGGTGGTGTTTATAATTTCTTCAACGCAGTCTTTTGAGCTTAAATCTGCCTTTATCGTTATGCAGCGACGACCAAGCTTTTCAACCTGCTGCTGTGTTTCTTTCATATCAAGTATGTCAACAAGAGCGATATCTGCGCCGGCCTCGGCTAAACCGCTCGCCATTGCCTGGCCCAGTCCTCTTGCCGAACCTGTTACTATTGCAACTTTCCCGTCGAGTTTGAATTTATCTAAAATCATATTTTCTCCTGGAAATATTATTTTATTTGTTCCAGCGAAAAGCCCTGCATATCGGCAAATTCCTGATTCTCGCCGCCCATCGCCCAGACAAAGCTGTAATTCTTCAGCCCAACTCCGCTGTGAATCGACCAGCTCGGCGCAAACACCGCCTGCTGATTTCTGACTACAATATGCCGCGTTTGCTCAGGCTTGCCCATAAAATGAAATACAATTGAATTCTGCTCCATCGCAAAATACATATAAACCTCGGTTCTTCTTATGTGTGTATGGGCCGGCATAGTGTTCCAGACGCTGCATGGAGCAAGGTCTGTACAGCCCATAACAAGCTGACAGCTTTTGATTCCTTGCGGATGAACATATTTATATATGGTTCTTTTGTTGGCTTCTTCATCGCTGCCGATACCGACAGCTTGTGCATCAGTCTGTTTCGCTAATGCCGCAGGATACGCAGTATGTGCAGGATAACTTACGATATAGAATTTTGCAGGTTTTTGGGCGTTTGCGCTTTCAAATTGAATATCTTTACTGCCCTTCCCTATATAAAGCAAATCTTTGTAACCAAGCGTAAACTTTTTGCCATCCACAGTGATAATTCCCGTATCGCCGATATTGATAACGCCCATTTCCCGCCGCTCTGCAAAATACTGACAGGCCAATTGCTCACCTGCCTCAAGTTTCAGGGGGTTTCCCTTAACCGGAACAGCCGAACCAATTACTGCCCTGTCGTCAAATAGATAAACTAATTCTATTTTGTCAGGAGCAAAAAGGGTCCTTATCAGAAAAGTATCTCTTATTTCCTCGGTATTCATTCTTTCAAACCGTATCGCATCGGCCGAGTATCGTGTTTCCATTTTTTAAACTCCTAATTTTAGCCACGAAGACACCAGGACACGAAGATATTATGAATTATTTCAAAAATTTAGTGTCTTCGTGCCTTAGTGGCTCATTATATCATAGGCTTTGTTCTATTGCACAACTGAAAAGGCACACCCCACGGGTCGCGAAACGTTATTATATGAGAACCATCGTCGAGTTTCAATTCCTCAAAAACCGAAGCGCCCGCCGCAATCAGCTTGTCCTTTAATGCCGCAGGGTTTGCCGCAAATGCAAAATGAAAGCAAAGCGGATGCTGTGATGGATAATCAGGAATAATTGCATTAGGATTTGTATATATCTCCATACAAACTTTCCCTCTTTCATCAGCAAGAAAATGCGTCTGGTGCGGCTTGGGTATGGCCCGGATAATTTTCATATTGCAGTTCTTGACGTACCACTGGGCCATCGCCGCTGCCGCAGGCACATTTATTCCAAAATGCTCAAATTGCATATAAATTTCTCATACTATTCTTTATTAAGCGTTTGCACCAGCCACTCGGTCATTTCATTTATCCAGCCGCCGTCAAAATTACTCCATTCGCCAATCCGGTGCGAAGCATCTTTGATAGTTATAATATCACATTTTATGCCGACCGCTTCAAGCCTTGCCTTAAAATTCAGCGACTGCTGATACGGAACAGATTTATCCGCTGTCCCGTGCACCAGCAGAAACGGGGGCAGTCCCGACCCTGTATGATTTATAGGCGAACTTTCCCAAAGTATTTGCAGCATCTGCTCATCAAGAGTCTCGCGTCCGAACAAATCTTTCAGATATTCCGACGGCCCGCCCCGCCGCAGAGAGTCTAACACCAAATCCGTCGGCGACGCCAAACCCGCCACCGCTTGAACAGCGGTATCTGCATCAGCCATCGCCGCAAGACAAGCAATCTGCCCGCCCGCCGAATATCCCATAAGTGCAATGCGATGGCGGTCAACTTTAAACTTGGCCGCGTTTGCCTTGACCCATTTAACAGCGGTTTGCACATCCTCAAGACACGCTGGCCAGCGGTTCTTCGGTGCAAGTCGATAATTAATTGAAAACCATACAAAATTCGCATCGCTAAGCGGCTTAAAAAGGAGTGCAACATCCTGTTTATCGCCGCTGCTCCACCCGCCGCCGTGCACTATAATAACCGCCGCATAAGGCCCATTGCCTGCCGGCACACCTGCGTCAAGCAGCAAAACCTCACCGCCTGCCCTGCCATATACTATATCCGTCTGCATATCTCTCGCCGATACCGCTGATAAGAAATTCAACAGCAAAAATAATGTAAAAACAGCTTTTTTCATTTTACTATTCCCTCTGTTGACCGATAACCGATAACTGATAACTGTTTACTTCTTTAATTATTTATATTTAAAATTCTCGCGCCGTCAAAGCCGTTAAATTTCGTTGCCGAAGCAACGCTGTATGCCCCGATATTCTCCGTAGAAAGCAAATCTCCTATTTGCAGATTCCCCGGCAGTTGTTCCGAAACGGATATTTTATCAAAACTATCGCACGTCGGCCCTACAACGGCACAAACTTCCGGCCTGCCGCGTTTGAATGCCTTAAAGTTCGGCTGCCAATGGTCAAAAACAATGCCTGAAAACGTATGATAGACACCGTCGTTTATATGATAGAAAATCTTGCCATCCCGCCGGGCCTTTCCTATTATTTCCGAAACCAATACAGCAGTTGTTGCAACCATAAACCTGCCCGGCTCAGCTATAAGTTCTACATCTTCAGGAAAGAGTCTCTTGCATTCGGAAGCAATTATTTCCGCAAGCTGCTCGAATTTCGGGACTTGCGAATCATAAGGCACCGGAAATCCGCCGCCGATATCGACTATTCTTGTATTGTATCCTTTCTTTCGGCAAGTCTGAAAAACATCAGAGGCGATTCCCAGCGCAGAACTGTAATTATCGAAATTTGTGCATTGGCTTCCAACGTGAAAGCTCAAACCTTCAACGGTCAGTCCCGAATCGAATGCCAATTTTATCAAATCCCACGCTTCGCCCGGCTCAGCGCCGAATTTTGAGCTTAGTTCCACCTGCGAGCCGCTGTCAGGCACCTTCAATCGCAAAACCAGCCCCGCCGTCGGGCAATGTTCTTTTATTTTTTTCACCTCATCTGCGTTGTCATAAGTAACCAAAGGCTTGTATTTTTTTATCTTTTTTAAGGTATCCCTGTCTTTGATTGTGTTGGAAAAGATGATTTTATCCCAGATAAAAAAGTCTTTGTCTTTCTTTCTCAGGCTCCTTATCTGGTCATATATCTGTATGAATTCATTATAGGAAGCGACATCGAAACTTGAGCCTTCTTTAAACAGG
>Ga0315276_10004618_pt1 | contig 12658 bp, 11 predicted proteins | sample YL17G05_0_MG_FD_204542 | JGI IMG/M metagenome (GOLD analysis project Ga0315276, IMG submission 204542) | Sediment microbial communities from Yellowstone Lake, YNP, Wyoming, USA - YL17G05_0 | ecosystem: Environmental > Aquatic > Freshwater > Lake > Sediment | place: USA: Wyoming | collected... | reverse complement strand
GTATCAGCACGACAATGCCGATCACCGGCATAAGCTGTTTATTAGTAATATATTTAAGTACTATATAGCCGATGCCGACTCCCAGCATTGTCCAGGGCAGCAATCGCAGCAATCTGGGCCAATCCACGTGCCTGCGCCAATATATGATTGCCATAATATCCGCCAGCGCCAGTATGGGCAGCAAAAACCCTGTTGAGTCACGTGCCGGCATAATACCAGCCAATAGCGGTATCACCAATATGGCTGCGCCGGGTATGCCGGTCTTGGAAAAACCGATCATAACAGCGCAAAAAGAGACAACAAACCAGCTAAAAGTGTTAAAATCCAACATAAAATCGCATCTCTATTTCGAATATTTTTCTGTATTAACGGTGGTTTTTATTGTAAATAATTAACTGGAGATTGTAAACCATGCAGAAAAGCGACCAAAAACGCCTGCAGGAAAAACTTGCCGGTCTGAGCGAACAACAGCGTCGTCAACTCTATAAAATGGCGGCTAAGATGCGTAAAAGCGCGATGACCAGGACCATGACCAGGGGCCGATCCGCCAATTTGACTAAAGAGTATCACGATGGTCGATTCGACGATCGAGATGGCACATCTGACAGTTACCGTCAACAATCAGGCAGTCCAGGTCGCGGCGGCGCCTTCGAGAAACGGTCTGGTCATGGACCGACGACACTCGATGAGTGGGTTCTCAAACTGCTGGAACAGGAACAGCTTGATTCGAGCGGGGATACTCCACAAACTCAGGCCGAGATGCATAGCGGTATGGTAATCTCCGTCAAGGCAGGTAGTTGCGGTTTGCTTTGTCAGAATGGCCGATGTGAGTGCCTGTTGAGACCGGAGTTTGCCATTGCCCAACGTAGCGACCTGGCGGTGGGGGATATAGTGGATTTTTCCACGGCAAAGGACGGTACATACTTCGTGGAACGCATACATGCACGAAAAAGCACCCTTTCCCGGCCGGATCCGCATAATCCGCGGATCGAGCGGGTAATTGGGGCTAATATCGACGTTGCGGTCATTGTGATTTCGGTCAATGATCCCCCGTTGAATACCAATCTTATAGATCGGTATCTTCTGGCGACCGAGCGGGGCGGGGTAACGCCGCTGATCTGCGTTAACAAAATGGATCTGGTTGCCTCGGAGGAAGACGCTTCCACATTAAAAACTAAACTTGAACCCTATAACGAATTGGATATAAAGGTATTATATTGCTCGGCCAAGGCCGACCAGGCAATTGAGGGCCTGGTTGAACAGCTTTCCGGGAAGCTTGGCGTTTTTGTCGGGCACAGCGGGGTGGGTAAGAGTTCGCTTCTCAATGCGATCTATCCGGAGTTGGCCCTGCCTGTCGGCAGTGTTCGCAAAAAAAACAAGAAAGGTTGTCATACCACGGCCGGTTCGATGCTTTATGAATTGCCGCACAATGTGCGAATTATCGATACGCCCGGAATACGGAGTTTTGGTCTGTGGAAGGTGAGCATGGAAGAGTTGCAGATGTATTTCAGCGAGTTCGATGAGTTTTCACCGTTGTGTAAGTTTGCCAACTGTTCGCATACTCATGAGCCGGGCTGTAACGTCAAGCAGGCATTGGAAGATGGTAAGATTTTACCTACGCGATATAAGAGTTACTGCCGATTGCTTGAGACGATTATGGAGTAAAATAGTAACACAAACAGATCGAAAGGAGCGTATTATGAAGGTCAAAGAGTTAGTTATTGTTGTAACATTGGCGTTGTTGGTATGTTTTAATGTGGTTTTTGCTGTTGACGAGACAGCTAAAGGGGAAAACACGCTGATTGTCCATGTGGATCAGGGCAAGGACAAGATCAATAAGAACATTTACGGCCACTTTTCCGAGCATCTGGGAGCCTGTATCTATGGCGGGTTCTGGGTTGGTGAAGATAGCTCGATTCCCAATACACGTGGAATTCGCAACGATGTGGTCGAGGCGTTGCGGGCAATCAAGATCCCGGTTTTGCGTTGGCCGGGCGGATGTTTCGCAGATGAATATCACTGGAAAGACGGTATTGGTCCGCGTGAAAAACGTCCTGCTATGGTTAATACGCATTGGGGCGGCGTGACGGAAAATAATCATTTTGGCACACATGAGTTTCTCGATCTCTGTGAGCAGCTTGGTTGTGAGCCTTATATTTGTGGTAACCTCGGCAGCGGTACGGTGCAAGAGATGCAGGAATGGGTCGAATATATTACTTTCGACGGTAAGAGTCCCATGGCTGATCTGCGCCGCCAAAACGGCAGAGAAAAACCCTGGAAGCTGAAGTATTTCGGCATTGGCAACGAAAACTGGGGCTGCGGAGGTAATATGGAGCCGGCCCATTATGCCGATCTCTATAGGCAATTTAGAACATACGTCCGTGATCTTTCAGGAAACCGCATTTTTGCCATTGCCTGCGGCGCTTATGGCGGAAACTACGAATGGACAGAAACCCTGATGAAAAAAATACCCAATCGCATGATGGCCGGGATTGCACCTCATTATTATTGCGGTTCAGGTAAAAACACCAGCTCGGCGACCAATTTCGAGGAAGTTGACTGGTTCCATCAGCTCAAGGGCGCTTTGCATCTCGATGAGCTTATTACCGGGCAATCGGAGATTATGGACAAATCCGATCCGGAAAAGAAAATAGCAATGCTATATGATGAATGGGGTGCGTGGCATTCGGTGGAGCCGGGAACCAATCCAGGGTTTTTGTATCAGCAGAACTCATTGAGGGACGCGATGGTGGCTGGGCTTAGCCTGAACATTTTCAATCAACACTGTGATCGGGTAAAAATGGCCAATATCGCTCAGACGATCAATGTGCTCCAGGCGATGATTCTGACTAAGGGCCAGCAGATGATTCTGACGCCGACCTATCATGTTTTTGATATGTATAAGGTTCATCAGGACGCAACATTATTGCCTGTGGACCTGCAATGCGGCGGTTACCGTTTCGAGGGAGAAGAGATTCCCGGGCTGAACGTTTCGGCTTCGCGTGATAAGTCGGGAGCAATTCATATTTCAGTGTGCAATGTAGATCCCAAGAACTCGGCTGAGATTACCTGTCAACTGGCGGGTTTCAAGGCTAAATTGATTTCGGCGCAAGTGCTTACAGCTCCAGCAGTTACCAGTCATAACACATTTGAAAAGCCGTTCGTGGTTGTGCCAGGTGAATTCAATGGTGCTCGGTTGAATGACCAGGGTTTTACCGCTACGGTGCCTGCCAAGTCAATTGTTATGCTTGAGATCGTCGGCAAGTAATTGCAGGGATCTTACGGTCGTGCCGACCGGCTTTGTTGTTGTAAGTGCTTATTTTTGGTTGTGGGGAATTGATGTAAGTGCTTATTTTTCGTTCGGCGGAAATGAACGTAACTCCTTATTTTTGGTAGCGGGAAATTGTTGTACTGGATGCCCGATCAAGTCGGGCATGACAACTACAGTGCTTATTTTTCGTTCGGCGGGAATGAACGTAACTCCTTATTTTTGGTGGTTGGGAATTGCTGTAAGTGCTTATTTTACGTTGCTGGAATTGATGTAAGTGCTTATTTTTGCGTAACGATTGTAACGATTAGGTAAGATGGGTAAGAAAAAAGTGCGAAATTTGGATGAATTCTGATGAAAAGTGATGTGGTTTGCACTATGTTTGTACCCTGTTTGCACCATGTTTGTACTATGTTTACACCATGTTTGTACTATGTTTACACCATGTTTGTACTATGTTTACACCCACTTCTTAACAGAAGTGGGTGAGTGAATGAGTAGATGAGTAAATGGGTAGAATGGTAAAGAAGACAATAGGCAATAGGCACGAGAAAGAAAAGAGAAGGAAAGATGTAGAGTTGGGTTTTGGGCGGACCACTTGGGGTTAGGGGAGGGGAAGAGGGCGGACCGGTTGGGGGGTAGGGAAATTATGAATTTTGGATTTTGAGACAGGAGAAGAAAGAAAAGTTGGAAGGGGGGGGTGAGAAGTCAGAGGTCAGAAGACAGAGGGAAAGAGGGCGGAGGGGTTGGGGGTCGGGGGTAGGGGAAGGAAAGAGGAATGGAGGGGGAGATTTTGTTGACATTTTGGGCTGGCCGTGGTAGAAGGCGTAGTGCGTATATCGTATTGCGTATTGCGGGGGAGGGAAGAATAGAACACGGATGGGGCGGATTGGATGGATCAGATTTTAAAATAGGGACAGAAAAAGAAAAAACGTACCGAACACCTTTAATTTATGTGGGTGCTTGGCTAAACAGTTGCATTGTTTTTTCACCAATCATGTATACACGTTTGCCAACAATACTCAACATTGCTTATGCACGTAGCGTCTTGGCTGTGTACTTGGAATGAGGTCCTCAGCGGATAAATCCGATATTAATGTTAATGTGAGTTCTTGTGCGCGTCCTTGGAGCTTCTCACGTTGAGAACTGGCAACATTAAGCTTTATTTTGCCAGAAGGCAATATCGTAAACTTAATATGGCCCGATTGCTTTCCTTTGATTTTCACGGTACTCTTTTCTGGCAGCGCGGTTAGGTTGTGGATGTATGCTTCGCGGTCGAACTCATTATTGATGTAAATCCATTCGTCTGTGGAAAGGTCGAAAGGCCACCGACAGGAAAAGCAAATCGTATCTCCGGCAAGGGATAGAAGTATCTCTCCTTCTACAGGGTGTTTGTATACTAAGAATGGGCTATCAGTATTCATTTTAGGCTCCTTGATTAGTTTTTCTCTTTGTGTAAATGGTTCTCAATTCACTTGTGAAGCCATACATAAACTGTGAATGGTTTAAACGTTTAAAATGGTCCGAATTTCATTACAAAGTGCTGTCGGCCCAGCGACTATTTGTCTGCCCTGTTTGCCAAGATAAGAGAATTCACCTCCTGCCTCTCGTATGATAACCCGACCGGCCGCGTGATCGCAGGGTTTCCATAAACAACCAAGATTAACATAAGCATCGAATCCTCCCATAGCACAAAAACATAATCCTAACGAACCAACACCAATTATTCGTACCCTGTAAGCATGTCTTACCAACACAGACATCTTTTCCATCGCCCATTGCAATTCGGCCGAAGACGAATCTCTACTCGGTATTTCCAGACAAATAGAAGCGTCCTCCAAACGATCTACGTCAGAACAGTAAATTGGGCGGCCATTCAATGCAGCACCTTTACCAATGCCAGCACTGTACATCCGGTTAAATTCCGGACTGTAAACAACACCAAGAATTGGAGTTTCTTTTCCTCGTTGCTTTAGGGCGAGCGAAACTGCATATAATGGCATGTCTTTATTATAATATTTAGTCCCGTCAATGGGGTCGAGTATCCATACATACTCTGCATCCGCATTTTTCTGTCCCATCTCCTCCGAATCGAATCCGTGATTTGGAAATAATTTCTCAAGTGAAGAAATCACATGATTCTCAACACAAATATCACCATCGGTAACAACATCCCCATGTTGCTTATGATCACGAATATGTGAGCTTGAAAGCATCTTTTTAGCCATCAAGCCAGCTTCACTCACAATTTTTTTTGCCGCCGATAGAAAACCGTCCATTTTCCACAATTTCCCTAATTTCTTTGAATATATTTTTATTTGCAGCAATAACACGAATATTATTTTTTACCACTTCTGGCGCATCAAACGTTTCCACTATACCTCCAGCTTCTTCTACAAGTAATATTCCTGCAACAATGTCATTTCTTAAAGTAGTACCAGTTAAGGTGACGTAAGCATCAAATGTGCCTTTAGCCACATATGCCAAGCCAAGAGACCCAAGGCCTATTCCTCTGACCCTATTAGCTCTTGAAAAAAGGTTTTTTACAACTTCACACTGTTTGTCGAAATCTTCTTGAAATTCTGGTAGTAAGCGTTTGTTTGGAAATTCAATATGAATGAGAGAATTTTCGATGCTATTATTTGAAACCTGCAATCGATTAATCCAAGTGTTCAAATATGCGCCTTGGTTTTTTATAGCGAAAAACAATTCTTTTGTTACTGGAACATAGATCACACTCAAAAGAGGTGTATTGTTTTCAACTTCAACCAGAGCAACGCTAATGGTAAATAGTGGAAAGTTCCGTGAGAAATGGCGACCGCCATCAATCGGGTCGATAACCCATTTAAATTTTGCCCCTGGAACGTCTAATAGTTGGGCTTCATCGGAATCTATGCAGCAAGGGCCGATGGGGGATTTATCAAGAAGTCCAGAAAGTATTTCGTGAACTTTCAAAGCGAGTTGATTCGCGAACTTATCTCCAACTTTAATTGGTTTTGCCAAGTCAGGATCTGTGTATTGACCCCCTATAAACCAATTTTCAGAATCAGATGTCAATTTTTTGATTCCGTTAAAAAGGTAATTCAGTGTTTCCAAAAGCTTTCCATCCTTAACAACTTTGCTTCCTTGACGTATTAAATCGTCAATATTAATGGAATAAGGTTTCTTAATATGATATAATAAAAACCCGAAGATCCCCTGTGCCAACAAAGCAATAATGACAACTACTATTAGGATAGTAGAAAATGCGTTCTCCAAGAGCCAGGAGCGTAGAGCAAAGAATGAGGGGATAAATGTTGCCAATATCAGGGCAGCAAGGATAGTACCTATGAGAACTTCTTGTCCGGTTTTTTTTGTGATTCGGCGGTAAAGGCAGAGCCAGATTACTATTGTGATGACAAGACATGAAATAACAAGAACAAGGACTTGTTGACTTGGTGATTCAATGCATTTAATTAGTAATACGAATAGAGCCCAAAGTATCATTGCTATAAGATTTACGGCGATACTCCGGACAAATTCTGAGATTGCTGGACTCCTCGGTTTTTCTTGTTTTGCCATCATTAGTACCTCCGGGCTTTCAGAAGCTCTCTTATGCCGTCCATGATTTCTCTGCCTTTTTTATGGAGCTTTTCTTTCTCAGTGATCAAATCTGATTCTGTGGGTGAGGAATGAAGCTGTACGTGAAAGCGTAGCGAGTTTCCAGTTCCAGAGGGTCTGACTGTAACATGATCCATTTTTTCTTCGTCAAAAAAGAAACGTACACCTTCATCCGGGAACTGGAAGTCATAAGTTGCCGGGTAAATCGCATCGTATTTGCCGGTTCTATAAATGCATGCTGATTTGACGTGATAACCGCCGATGTCAAGATCACCACTACAGGCGAGCTGGAAGAAGCCAAGGGCTCTTCGCAGAATTGCTTTTTTAAGTCGGTCTCCTTCAATTCCAGGATATTCACCGTCAAGCGGATCCGGCTCATAAAGGTTAACAAACAAGCCAATATCAGGATCCAGATAGATGTGTTTATCGAGCAGTTCGAGTAGTGTTGTGCTCTGGTCTTTGGCCCAGGCGGCGATTTCTGCCAAGAGTAGCGCGGCAAAAGTACCGTCTTTATCGCGAACGTGTCCATTTTCGCCCAGGGATCGTGCGTCTGGCGGCGGACCTCCTAAGATGGAAAAGCCGTTACTTTGTTCCATGGCCCCTATGTTAATTGAACGCTTATTATCCATGTTTAGGCAATTGCATACAAAGGGGTGGCAAAGCTGCCTCTGTATGTAATCCTCTGGGCCATCCTGTCTTCGGCCTTCGACAAGCCGTGTAATTTTGTCTGTTTTACCATCCCAAACGTCACGCGTGGCAGCAGCCAGAGCAGCAAAACCAACCCAGGTCTTAATGACACCGAGTTTATACTTGGATGCAAGTCTAACTATAGAGTCTGAAGTTGTGTGTGATAAAACCACGAATTTTTTATCCACATCCCGGACTTGGCCATCTTCTCCAATGTCCCGCTGGAGACGATACCAAAGCACCAGAGCCCAGGCATCGTCAGCAGACAACAACATATATTCTTCAGTAAAGTTACAAGATCGTTCGTTTGGTGGAATTTCCACAACATATTCATCCCCTGTTTCTTCGTCCGTCTCAAAAATATACTTTTTAGGATAGAGAAATCGTTGATTCTCTGGAACTTTTACAATTACTCCGCAACGGTCCGCATCCGGATCAGTTCCAATAATTATGTCTGTGTTGTCGAACTCATTCGGATAATCCGTTTTGAATGCCTCAACTGCAAGGAAAGCTGCCCGTGCGTCTCCCGGATCCGGCTGTTGTTCTTTTCCCAGATTACTGTTGAAACAAGGGAACAATCCATTAAGATCGTTTAACCCTTTATGTTTAATTGATTTGATCTCAGTAAACCCGACTTCTCGTAAAAGCTTGGGTACTGCTATATGACCAGCCCCATGAAATGCACAATATCCTATTTTCAATGGATTTGATTTTTGACGTTCGGCAAGGTCTGGTGTGAGCATAAAGCTCATCACGTGGTCCCGGTGTTTCTTGTGGATATCTATAAGAAACTCCTCTTTGCCAGCATAATCGAATTCCGGAAGTGGTTTATCCCCCCCAAGAAACCATAATTTACCCTCGGCGGCTTTGTCAAAAGAAGGAAGAAGCTTAATCTGTTCAAACTCTGCAGTCGCAATATATTTCTCATACATTTCATCTCGCTCTTCGGGATCAAATTGTGAACCATTGCAACACGATAGCTTATAGCCATTATATCGATAGTCATTATGGCTGGCAGAGATGAGGATGCCTATGTCCGCCTTTATCGACTTGTGGGGAATAGCAAAGGTTATCTCCGGATATGGACAAGGTGCATCGAAAAAATACACTGTATACTCCTCATTCAGGAATAATCGGGCAACAATTTCAGCCAGATCAAACCCTCCGATGCGGCTGTCGTACCCAATAACTACTTTCTCGAATCGTGGATTCTGGTTCTTTCCAAAACTGGCCACCCCAACTGATGTCAACAAAAAGACTAGATCATTGATTGTGTTTGGTCCCTTTAAAATTGGAGCTTCTATTCCCTCCTCATTCAATCGTTTAATTGATTCTTTATCAAATCCCATCATTCCTCGTATTCCGCCTGTGCCGAAACACACAGACTGGCGAAAGGCATGCACAATGTTCGCCCATCTGCGATCCGCCAATTTGCAATCCTTGTCGGCGTTATTAATGGCATTACAAATACCTTCTTTCAAGCGAGGTAATATACTATCAATGTGTTTATTTACCAGCCAACGTTTTAGGTTGGCATAAGCATGCTTTTGGGCGTCATCATACAACTGTTTGTCAATCCGATCAGATTCTAGCGCCTTATCAAGGTATTCAGCAAATCCCTTTTTTGCTTTTTCGAGTATTGAACGGATATTATCGCTAGGCACTATATCATTATTGTTGTCATTGAATGGAATTGTGCTAATGCTACCCTCAAGGTAGTAGCCGTTTTCTTCAAGATAAAACTTTTGGGTGCCACCATTCGGTGCTTTAAATATAATGAAATGACGTCCTTCATTGTCCACATAAACGGGAGCTATGTCTCCATGAGCCTCATCCTCTTGAAGATCAACTAAATCTTCTTCAAGGGCATCACCAGAAATGCCGAAATAACTTGATCCAAGTTTTAATATAATCTCGGATTTTCTAGGTCCTTCCTTATTGCCAACAAAACTCATTTTCAAGCATCCTTTCTTAAATCGGCTTTGTTTCTCTACAATAGCCTTATGGTTGCAACCTTCTCCACCTTACTCTACCTCACGGCAAAGTCCTACCAGCAAGTTTCAACCTAGATCACAAGTCTAGATTACGAACGCATCAGCATAACAGTTAGCACCGTAACTCTTTGCGCAAAAACCACTTACCGGCTTGCCGGAAAAATGGCTACTCAATAGCATAGAATTGTACGCTATCTGAAGTTGGAGTCAAGAGCTTTTTCCAACCGCCCAAATTTAATATTACAAAGCTCGCAGTGACGGGATAAATGGTAGGCGTGGCCGGGGTTACGTGGCGGAAGATGGATTGGCGATTTCGCGGGAATGACAGGGAGATTGCCGCGCTGCGCTCGCAATGACGGGGTGAGATTGCCGGGTTGCGGGTATGGGAATTGTGGGTTTTCTGCCGGGGGCGTCAAAAACAGTGGTCCGACAGGACGTTTCCTGGTGCGGCAAGGCATGAAAACAAGTTTCTATCGGTCTGGTTAAATCTCCATGATCTCATCGGTCTTGGCTTTGAGCAACTCGTCGATTTGGCTTATGTATTTTTTGGTCGATTCGTCCATTTCCTCTTTAGCTTCGTCGCGTTGGTCTTCAGTGATAGTTTTTTCCTTTTGTTCCTGCTCGATGTGTTTGTTGGCGTCGCGTCGAATATTGCGGATACTGACCCGTGTCTGTTCGGCCATCTGCTTTACCTGTTGACTCAACTGCCCCCGCCTTTCGCCCGACAGAGCGGGTACGGCCAGGCGAATTATTCGTCCGTCACTATTTGGGGTTATGCCTACCGGCGAGGCGAGGATCGCTTTGTCGATGTCTTTGATAATGGAAGTGTCGAAGGGTTTGATAACAATAAGAGTAGGCTCCGGTGCCGTGATATTTGCCAATTGCTTTAACGGTGTGGGCGAGCCGTAATATTCAACTTTAATGTTATCCACCAGGGCTGTAGAAGCCCGGCCGGTGCGTATGCCGCGATATTCATCACGTAAGAAGTCCACGGCTTTTTCCATTTTGGTTTCCGCTTCGAGGGTAATTTCTTCGCTGTTCATAAGGACCTCACGGTTAGGTTGTAATCAACGTTCCGATTTTTTCACCTTGGGCCACGCGTTTTACGGTGCCTGGTTTCATTAAGTTGCATACGAGGATATTGATTTTGTTTTCCCGACAGAGGGAAATAGCTGTATGGTCCATGACTCGCAGGTCATGGCTCAACACTTCTGTGTAGCTGAGTTTGTCGTATTTTTTTGCGTTGGGGTCGCGGACCGGATCGGCTGAATAAACGCCGTCAACCTTAGTGGCTTTTACCAGTACGTCGGCCTGAATCTCCAAGGCTCGAAGTGCGGCGCAGGTATCGGTGGTAAAAAAAGGATTACCCGTACCCCCTGCCAGGATGACTACCCGGCCGTTGCGGAGGTGTTCGATGGCTGCGTCCCGGACGAAAGGTTCACAGATGCCGGTCATTTTGATTGCTGAAAGGACCCGAGCCGGGGCACCCTGATCTTCCAGCGTATCCCGCAAAGCCAGGGCATTAATGACCGTGGCGAGCATACCCATGTGATCAGCGGATACCCGTTGAATGGGAGTTTTGCCACTTAGCACGGCGCCTCGGATGAAATTACCGGCTCCGACCACAACCGCCGGTTGTACACCCATTTGGGCTAGCTCGACAATCTGGGCGGCGACGGAATTGAGGTCATCGGGGTCCAGACCGAAACCGCCTGTACCGCTGAGCCCTTCTCCGCTGATCTTGAGCAGTATCCGTTTGTACTTCAAATCCGCCATGGTTATATTGCCCCATTAAGGCGTTTTTTTGAAACTACGGTACTAACCAGGTTTACCCGTAAGAGCCTAACCAATCTGTAAACGATAGAATCGTTTAATGGTAAGCTTTCCGCCGACGGCCTTGCCTATCTCATCGACTAATTGCGAGACCGTTTTAGTGTCATCCTTAACGAAAGGCTGTTGCAATAGAACAACCTGCTTATACCACTTGTCCAATTTGCCGTTTACGATTTTTTCGATCATATTTTCCGGTTTACCGACTACCTGCGATCTGGCGATTTCTTTTTCCCGCTCGACCAGTTCCGGATCGATTTCTTCGGCGCGAACCGCTGTGGGATTGGTAGCGGTTATGTGCATAGCCAAGTCGCTGATAAGGGTTTTGGTTGCTTTGGCGGAAGCCGCCTGTTCGTTTTCGGCGTCGATTTGTACGAGAGTTCCGATTTTGCCGTTGAAATGTACGTAACAGTGGAGCAGTCCCGGGCCATCCAGGTCAAATCTGGTGAACGGTCCGATGGTTATTTTTTCGCCGGTCTGGCCGACGATATCGTTAACCGCATCGCTGAGTTTTTTTCCGTCGGAGGTTTTTAGTTTACCTAACTTCTCGGCTGAATCCGGCACCACAGAAGCTCCGAGCAACCCCTGAGCAATGGTTTGGGCGATTTTCTGGAACAGTTCGTTTTTTGAGGTGAAATCTGTTTCACTGCACAGGCTGGCCAAAACCGCTACTTTGCCGTTCTGGCTGAGCAAACCAACTACTTTACCTTCTTTGGTTTCTCTTTCGCCCCTTTTGTCGAGTACGGCCATGCCTTTTTTGCGTAGCAGATCAATGGCTTTTTCTATATTGCCGTTGGTTTCGGTCAATGCTTTCTTACAATCCATCATTGCCTGACCGGTCCGGTCGCGCAGTTGTTTTACCATTGTCGCAGTAATCTGGGCCATTGTGTATAGACTCCTTTTTCCTTTTATGATTTTGTGTTCAATCCAACTTTAGCGAGATCAGATTGTTACGTATCAGGTAATCTATTCGGGGCTGCCGGCCTGGTTGGTTCCACCGGTGCCGGCTGGTTCCGCAGGAGTTGGCGTCGAGGTTGCCTCGCGGCTGGTTTTTTTGGGAGTATCTGTCCTGGTAGCCACTTCCGGGTTTGCCGGTCCCTGTTTTATCTGTTCAGCGGTCTGGGCGGCTGAAACGCGGCGTGATCGAGCACGGCGAGTTGCTTCCGTCGCTTCGGCTGTCTCCATGGCAGCTTTATATTCTGATTTGCCTTCGAGGATCGAATTAGTTAATTGTGATGTAATGAGACCTATCACGCGCATTGCATCGTCGTTGCCCGGT